>OLXM01000302.1_pt1 | contig 10902 bp, 9 predicted proteins | sample 1673361 | NCBI WGS metagenome assembly OLXM01 (sample SAMEA103958109, study PRJEB25191) | human gut metagenome | biome: human-associated habitat [ENVO:00009003]; feature: intestine environment [ENVO:2100002]; material: feces | place: Germany | collected 2013/2015
ATTGATGAGATATTTCAATCCGTCAGGAGAGCCATACCTTCCATCAGCCGAATAATAGCCAGTAGGCTGATATCCCCAGCTTCCATCGAAAGGATATGTATATAAAGGCATAAATTCGACATGAGTGTAATTCATCTGCAAGATATATTCGATTAAAGGCTTTGCTATTTCTTCATAAGTGTAGGAGCCACCATCAGGTTTAAGTCTCCAGCTTCCTACATGCATTTCGTAAATAGAAACAGGCTTATTAAAATTGCGCTCACGCTTTTTCAACCATTCTTCATCTTCAAACTTAAATTTGGAATTATCATAGATGATGGAGCAGGTTCCGGGTCTTACCTCTGCTTGAAATCCGACAGGGTCTGCCTTGTCATGATAATATCCATCGCATCCCAAAATATGATATTTGTATCTTTGACCAACTTTGGCATCCTTAATAAGAACTTCCCAAAGTCCCCACATATCCACTTTGGTCATAATGTTCTTTCCTAAAGCCCAACTATTGAAATCACCTAGCACTTCAATAGTTTTGGCCATAGGGGCATAAACACGGAAAACAACTCCAACTTCTTCGCCATTTTCATTCAGCTGTAAATGTGCACCCAAGTAATTGTACGCATCTGCACAACGTCCTTGCAAATAATCAGTGAACCAGGAATATGACATTTTATCCCCCTTTGTTTAAAGTTAACGTGCAATTATTTTATTAAATCCAACAAAAAAAATAAACCTCATTTATTTTTAATTTTCTTATTAAAAAATAAGGAGGTTTATTAAAGAATAAACAACTTATCGCTTGCAGTAAAGATTGCTATTTATTTCTTCTTAGCGATGATTCTAAAAATTGGCTTTCCTTGTTCTCTAAATTTTTGTTCGAATTCAGTCATTACGTCATCTAAGGCTTCTTCTTTGTATTCACCTTCAAAGATTACATCAAAACCAACCACTGAAGAAAAATACTTAGTAGAGTCTTCATACAATTCAACATTATCAGTTTTGAAAACAACCATTCCATCTTTTTTGAGTAAATTGAGATACACATTCAATAAAGTGGGATAAGTCAAACGTCTTTTGTGTTCTCTTTTCCTAGGCCATGGATCCGAGAAATTCAAATAAATACAATCCAAAGATTCGGGTTTAATCTTTTCAAAAACCCTTTCGCAAGGAGCGTTTATAAAAGCATAATTACGATTATCAAATTCAGCAAATAAAGGATCTTCAGATAACTTGATGGCTAAAGAAAATGCATTGTAATTCATCTCAATTCCAAGATATTTTCTAGAGGGATTGTTCTTTGCCATCGTAAGCAAAAATCTACCTTTTCCCGACCCGATTTCCAAATAGGAAAACTCAGGTAGATTATTCAAGGAATCTAGATTTAATGCAGTACCAGGATGTCTAGCAATTGTTTCTGGAGCCCATTTTTTTCGTCTTAATCTCATATATATTATTTGCTTTCGTTCTTTTTCTCTTCAGCTTCTTTCACAGCTAAGTTTCCTAAAGCATAGAGACAATGAGCATACATACCGATCAAATTCTTAAAGTCAGGAATTGAGAACCATTCATTGTCACCGTGCATAAAGAAATCTCTACCGGGATACTCACCACCAAAAGCAACAGTATTAATGCTCTCTTTAGCATATGTTCCACCACCGATAGCCAAAGGCTTGCTCTCAAAATCACCAGATTCTTCTTGATAGACATTCATCAAAGTTTTGATGAATGAAGATTCAGGATTAACGTATAGAGCAGGTGTGAAACTCATCATTTTAACTTCATCGGCAGAGGTATTGTCCTTAACATTTCTAATAGCAGTCTCACATTTCACATTTTCAGGTAATCTCATATTTATGTGAAGTGTCAATCTACCAGGTTTATAAGAGACCATTCCAACGCAATAAGAAGATCTATCAAATGCTTTTGATTTGTAATTACCGTGGAATGGAGTTCCATCTCCAGATTTATAATCTTCATAAGCCTCATGAAGCTTCTGTGAACCGATAATCTTAGCTATGATGTTGATCATATAAAGAGCAGCATTAGTTCCATTCCAAGGCATAGACCCATGATATCCGTGTCCTTGAATGGTTAAGATTGTATTGTTCCATGAGCCTTTAATTTCAGGATGATCAGCCAAATACTTATCAGCGATAGTTTTAGCTTTTTCAAAATCGAAATGAAGATTTTTAAAATCATAATCGACCTTGTCACAAACAAGGTTCATAGCAACGCCCCATTCAAAAGGCTGTTCACCTAAATCGACATCATAAGAAGCGTCGTAATCACAAAGAGCTTTTTCAGCATAGATCAAAGGGAAATTGGCATCTGGAGAGATTCCATAAGTAGGATATTCCTTGTGAAGTTTATGGAAATAAGCGTTCAAACACTCACAGCCCATCTCTTCGTTTCCACCGAAGATAAAACGTAACCTCCAGCCTTTTATCAATCCTTTATCGAGCAACAATTTAGCTCCGTACAAACAAGCCAATCCAGGTCCTTTATCATCATCAATAAACTTTCGTATTTATTCAATTGATAACACATTGCACCTCCTTATACTTTCTTCCTTTTTTATTTTTAAGGAATATACTTATATACCTTGATTATTCAGTTACTGTTACTGTACAAGTTGCTGTATTCCCATTTCTAGTTTTAGCTGTAATAGTTGCTGTTCCTGCTCGATCCTTCCTTCGAGCCCACGAATTATCTTGGGAGCAAAGAAATAGGAAAAGAAGATTTAAAGAGACCTTATTTTCAGGAAAATAATGGAAAAATTTTTGGACTACTTCAAAAGGCAACTAGTAATGGTCTTGTTCGACCATCTAATGAAAAACATATGTTTTATGCGGCAATGCATTCCGATACTTGCGAATTGACTGCTATTGGAAAGCATTACTGGTGGCTTGTAATAAATAAAATTATTTAAAGCATACTAGCATTTTTGTTGGCAATAAGATCGTAACATTGGAAAATATATTATTTGCATGCTTGAACCCAATGGACAAATCCGAAGGAAAACCCCGATGAACATGATGAACACGGATTTATGCCTTCCAACTAGAAGGCAACATTTCTGTCCATCTTTTTTGCTTGCCTTTTCGATAGAGCAAAGATGGCTTCTTCCAAAAAGGCAGAAAACAGGATCGAGGCCACCTACTAGACTTACTTTCTCTTATTACTAACAAACACATGTTGAGTGCATCACGTTGTTCTAAAAAACAGCTAAAAAAGGCTAAAAGTCGAGGGCTTTGACCGATTTGGAAAGGTCGAGGCCCCTTTTTCTTTGCTGGAAATCCGTCCGATTTCGGCCGAAACCCCCGAAAAAAGCCGCTTACTAGTAGGAGGAAACATGTCCCCACCCCAAATGTACATACAACCTACCTCGTATTTTACCTTGGCAAGGAAGAATTCATAAAATTAAATCAACAACAATAGTCAAAGAAATCTATTCCGATGAATCTTTGAAAAAAATGAGGGATATCTGCTCAAATCTTAGAGATCTTGCACTAATTGATATTTTGTCATCAACAGGAATGAGAGTTGGAGAGCTCATTCTTTTGAATAAAGCCGATGTAAATTTTGTTGAAAGGGAATGCAAGATCTTAGGAAAAGGTAATAAAGAAAGAATTGTATACTTTGATGCAAGAAAAAAATTCATCTCCAAGAATATTTAGAGTCTAGGTCCGACACTAACGAGGCTTTGTTTGTTGGTCTTAATGCTCCATTCAACAGAATATCAATAGGGGCGATAGAATTAAGGATTCGGAAATTAGGTTTAAAGATTGAAATCAAAACATAAGTTTAGGAGGACATTAGCAACTAAAGCAATTGATAAAGGAATGCCAATAGAACAATTGCAAGTACTGCTTGGTCATAAAAGGATTGATACAACTTTACAATATGCAATGGTTAATCAGGCTAACGTAAAAGCATCTCATAAAAAATATATAGGATAGGAGCTGAATTTATGAACAAACTTAGCAAAATTAGACTTCAAAAATTGTATGAAATGAGTTCTGGTGTTAGTACATCAAAGAACTCTGCTGGACATGGATTCCCATTTATTTCTTTTTCTACAATTTTTAATAATTTTTATTTGCCAGATATATTAGAAGATTTGATGGAAAAAACAGATAAGCAAAGAACCGAATCTTCAATTAAAGAAGGAGATGTACTTATGACTCGAACGAGTGAAACGCCTGATGAGTTAGCCTATAGTTGTGTAGCATTAAAAGATTATCCTGATGCGACATTTAGCGGATTTGCAAAAAGACTAAGGACCATAAAAAGAGATTTGGTTTATTCAAAATATATGGCTTTCTATTTTAGATCACCATATTTTAGGAAACTTATTAACTCTTATACAACAATGACGTTGCACGCGAGTTTCAATGAACATATTTTTTCGTTTTTAGATATATTTTTACCGACAAGGGAAGAACAAATTAAAATTGGCGACTTTTTATATTCCATTGAGGAAAAAATCAAGCTGAACAATCGCATAAACGATAATTTATCTTATCGTTAATCGATGGTTGCCTGCTCATTCATGAGCAATGGCAACAAGAAATCTCTTAATTTAGTTAAATTAGAGTTTTCTTTACAATTTCGGACTATTATATCTTTCAAATTTAATATCTCAATATCGTCTAAGAGTTCTTCAGTGTATTCAATTGAGTACTCTAATAATCTGTCAGAATTAACCACAGACATTTTGGTTCCGTGAGAAGACTTGGTTGCATAATCAAATATTTGTTGGCTCGTCAAAGAATATAAAATCAAATTATAAAATCGCTCATCTAGAATTTCATATTGATATATAGTTCCTGTAACCGCCCCGTTACAAGGGGCAATACCTGCCTTCTTTAAATAAGGTCTTATCGAGCCAAACAAGATGTTCCCTTCTTTCATTTCAGTTAAATTTGATTCAAAGTTTGCTGAATCGTTCAATTGTGATAAAGAGAAAGACCCAGATGGCATAACACTCAAATCAACTGTAGGTATTTTTCTAATAATACTATCAATTGGTATGTTTATACGTTTAACTAATTTCTTTAAAGCAACCGTTTTTTTATCTTTTGCATTGCAAAGGTGTCTATTTATAATCAAGCTCAAAAGTTGCTGTAAATTATCGTTTATGCTATCATTTTCATAGAAATAAGGGTTATATACGAATCGAAAACGGCTATGTTTCTTTAAGATCAGCGATTTTTGATTTGAAAACTATAGCCATAAAATGTAGGAGGTAAAAAAATCATGATTGCTAATAACGATTTTTCATATTGGGAATTGCAACTTAAAGAGACAGCCAACGATATTGACTCCTATATTGATGATATTAAGCATAAAAGTAGAAATGAGGTGTCAACAAACTTTTTAAAATGCCTCAGGGATTTCTATGACCAGGTTTGCTGCGTTTTATTCCTTAGTCGCAATAGTAAAATAACAGCTCAAACGGAATTTAATTTAATTCAAGATGGGCATGAGTTTGTTAGTAGAAATGCTGGGTTTAATTTTTTACAGGACTTTTATTCTAAATTGCGAGTTTCTGCATCGCATTATCGCTTGCCGAATGATCAGGCTGAGCGATTGCTTTTGGGATACATACAGTATTTGGTTCAGATCAAACTTCTTTTCAAGAAAGAGTTGAATTTGTTGATTTTAAATAATTTGGATAAGTATCCTTTGGATTTGGATTCAACATTTGAAGATTATTACAAGCTCATAATTGATGGCCTCAAAAAATTTGAATACGAGAAAAAGGGAAAAAGAAATTTTGATTCATACTATGTTCAAAAGAAAAAACTGATTTATTGCCATAATGTAAAATTCTACGAGTACACCTTAACTGGTGTTAATGATGAAACCTGCAAGTTTGATAGATTCACGGCATTCTCTATGCTTGACATTTTTCCCAATTATGCAATCCGAGCCAATTTACAAAAGATAAAAGTTTTCCTTTTCGACAAAAATATCGATGTTACTGTTATTACCGATTATGATGTTGCAATAAGGCCATGCGAATTCGACAGGCTTTTTAACATAGTTGGAATTCAACATACGCAATACCGACAAGACTCCAGCTATCGCTCTTTAATGAGATTTATTAAAGAACACAAGATTTCGTTGGATAAAATAACATGTCTTCCTAAAAGGCAATTTTCTATTTTTAAGAATGAGGTTTTTGATTCTGATAGAAATGTTTTAGCTCGATTTTTTGATGCTTCACGAGATGTTTTGGAAAGCCAAAAATATGGAAATAACACTTTGCGTTATCTTATGTATACAGTTAATAATCGGATTCTTAAAGACCAAATAGATCGATACAATGGAAAAGTTCTTTCTGATTACGTTAAAGTTACATCTAAAGATAGATATTTTGAGAATTTCCCCTTTGTAGCATCATTATGCAATCATAATCCGTCTTTTGATGATTTATGCTGTTGCTTTAATGTGGAGGAACATGGCTCCGAATTAATTAGACGCTTTATTTTGAATGAATCTAAGCAAAATTTATCTCTTTATTGGAAGCCTGGTCCTGAATGCGATTTTGCAAAGATAAAAAGTGATATTTCAGATTTTAATAAACTTTGTGACGAAAAGAGCACTAGTAAATCTTTTAGGCTATCCAACCTTGGAAAAAACTTTTTTATTGAAGAATTTGATGAATCGACTTATAAAATAATCAATTTTTTAAAACATTTATCTAAAAATATTAATTTTCCAGGATATGCCGAATATGCTAAAGCTAGGCTGCTTGAACTTGCATCTTTAATCATTGATGACAAGCAAAAAGAAGAAGCTGTTGAACAAGCTTTTTCTAAGAGCTCCGTTTTTGCTGTTTACGGACCGGCCGGTACAGGAAAAACCACCTTTGCAAAATATATTGTGGATATTTTTGGAGAGACCACAAATGTTCTTTGTTTGGCAAATACAAATCCCGCTCTGATGAATCTAAAAAAGAGAATAACCAATAGGAATGTAAGTTTTGATACAGTTTATAAGTTCCTTCATAGTAAAAAATATATTGACCAGCAATTCGAAATCATGATTATTGATGAATGCAGCAATATTTCTAATAAAGATATGTCTGCTATTTTGGATAAAATGAACAGCAAGTTGTTATTGCTGATAGGTGACATTTATCAAATTGAATCTGTTCAATTCGGAAATTGGTTCGCTTTACTAAAGGAATTCATAGGTAAAGATTGTTTTGTTGAGTTAAAAACTGAATTTAGAAGTCGAGAAAATCAAAATCTCCCAATACTATGGAAAGCGGTCAGGGACAACGAAATAACGATTAAGGAATATATAGAAAAAATGCGTATTTCCTATCCACTTGGGCCTTCGATTTTTGAACGAGTCTACTCTGATGAGATAATACTATGCTTGAACTATGATGGATTATATGGAATAAATAACATTAATAAATACCTACAGGCAAATAATCCAAATCCAGAAATCAATTGGCGACATTATACTTTTAAGGTTGGTGATCCCGTTTTGTTTTTGGAGAATAATAGGTTCGGAAGTGTCCTTTATAACAATCTTAAAGGCCATATCGAATCGGTTATAATAGCAGAAGACGGCAGCGTCAATTTTAAAATCATTGTTGAAAAAGTTGTTAATCCGATAACAGAATCAGTTAACGGGTTAAAAGTTTTAAAAAACAGCAAAGATGGAACTACTTTGATTTCTTTTACTGTATATCGATCCGGTCAAGCGGAATACGAGCAAGATTTGCGACCAAATTATCAGATTTCCTTTCAAATTGCATATGCAGTTTCAATTCATAAATCGCAAGGATTGGAATATGACTCAGTCAAAATTGTCATTTCAAATGAAGTAGAAGAATTGATTTCCCATAACATTTTTTACACAGCGATAACTAGAGCCAAAAGAGATTTAAGGATCTATTGGACTCCAAAAACGGAAGAAAAAGTTCTTAGTTCGCTGAAAAAGAGGACTTTTTCGAAAGACTTGCCTATCTTTTTAAGCCTTCATAAAGATTTAAAATAATCGTTTTGCTCCATGATTTTATAAGGTCAATATTTTAGTATTTTAAGCTAGATTTAAAAATAATCACTTCCCATATATCTGGAGAAAATGCTAAGTACACTTTTCGTATTACTGACACGTTTACATCTCGATTTTTCTCTCATCTTTCTATAGTCGTAAACGGATATTCCAGATAAGGCAATTAGTTTCTTTTTCGATATCTTTCTTTCCTTCATTATTTTCCATAAGCCATCATAGCTCGTGTAACCAAAAAGGTCTCTATCATCCTTTTCAGGAGAGATAGAGGCCTTTTTTCCTTACAATCACGTACTCTAAGTGGTTCTTGATGGCGGTGGTGATGTCGTGTGCGATAAAAGCTGGCCTGATTTCAATTCCAATCTTCTTGAAATCTTCAATCAAAGATTTCTTCGTTTCGTCATCCAGCTTGCAATACTCCATTGCTTACTCCAAACCGTCCTAACATATGAGTGACAGATTGAGGGCCAATGCATCATGGTAGGAGATGTCCTTGCCACTTTTTGGGTTCAGTTGATAGGATGCCGTCATTGGGAAATCGCCATGTCAACCTCATGCTTTTCTAATGTGGTAGTTACCTTTTAGCTGTTGCACTGTCGAAAAACGCATCCAGTAGACATGTTCCTTCCATAACCTACCCTGTATTGGTAGACATGTTCCTCGCATGTCTCCGACACATAACTCTTTTGTCCCAACGGGAAAGCAAGAACGAGACTACTGTTTCTTTGAAAACAAGAAGGCTACGAAGGCTGAAACCAAGCCTACATATGATCAAATCAAAGAATATGTCATGGATAAATATAGGGTAAAGGTTTCATCTCTCGATATCGCCAATGCCAAGAATGAATTCGAATTGAAGGAAAGAGAAAACTACAATCTTCCCAAGAGCGAGAATTCAAGAAGGCCTAATCTCACTCCAAAGAAAAAAGAGATGATCAAAGAAGCCTTCCAAGACTTCAATATGATTTAACACAATAAGCTCCATCCAAAGCGGTGGTGCTTTTTTAACATTAGTGTCCTGACATTAAGGGGCAAAACAAACCCTGAATGAATGAATGACGAAAAACTACTATAATAATGAAAGAAGTGAGAGAAAACTGAGAAAAACATTTGCTTTCCATGAGATGCGTTTGTTCTATCGGTTTCTCTTTAAGAAAATGAGGAATGAGGAGCGATATGAGAAATTACCAGGAACTTACAAAAGAACTTAGAGACAAGCTGATTCTGACACAAGAAGACTGGTCATCCAAGAACGATATCAAGGCCAGCCTGCAGTCTGATGTCATCCGCTTGCTCAATAGAAACGGATATCCTCCGATGACGTTTGATGACGTATATGCCAAAGTTCTTGCACAGGTCGAAAACTTTAAAAGATATGAGAGATAACGAAAAATGAGTAAAAGTAAAATCGACTACATCAATGAAGCAATTAGAAACAAAGGCATGTTTTATCGTGGACCCAAGTCTTTATTCAAGTATCGTCCTTTTAATTCCTATTCTTTTGATATGTTGGAAAACAGTTACGTCTATCTATGCCCGGCTAAAAGACTTGATGACAAGACGGAATGCGATACGTCACTAGATTTCAGTAGATTGATGGATTTGGAAACGAATAATCTAAAAAGAGAATGCGTTGACCAAATCATTGGGATGATAAAGCCCTTTGTGCTGCCGGAAAACTACGAGCTGGTAAAGTCGAAAATCTATTCGATAACGAAGAGCGACGGTACCGTGAAGCCAAATTTTATGCTTGATGTCGCAATGGAATTGCAGAAGTTGCTTCCAAAAGGATTTAACATCGCCCTGCTTGTGAACTGGATTATCAATGTTCCGGAAAAATTGGACGATTCTTCCATAAAGCCACAGATGGAACGTTTGATTTCTATCGGAATCAATGCAAAAGAACAAATTGGAATTTGTTCTTTGTGTGAGTCTCCTGATGTTGATGATATGTGGAATGACTATGCCAATAAGGAAAGTGGCTATTGCATTGAATATGACGTTTTGGATTATGAATTTAATGAATGCATCTTTCCTGTTGTTTACGACAATAATAGGGAGACAAACCTCATCATCCAATTGGTGGCAAATTTCATTGGACAAATGATTAGAGGAATGAGCAATGGTGAAATCCAAGCTGATCAATCGCAATTTATAAGGCTTTTCCTTACGAAGAATACCGAATGGCAACACCAAAAAGAGTGGAGGCTTATTGGAGAGGCGGATGGCAAACCTAGGGCTCCTAAAATCAAGAGAATCTATATTGGAAAACAGGCCAAGAAAGAGAATCGAGAAAAGTTGAAAGATTATTGTGAAAGACACTCAATCGAAATTGTTGAAAGATGAGGGAAAATTAAATGGCAAGCCTATCAAAGCGATGGCTTACATTATAAATGATAGTTGAAAAGGATAATTCCGTTTATGCAATAGAAAATTCATTTTAGTCTTTTGCTACTGCGAAAGGCCTGAATGTCGACACATCGATTTCTTCGGCTTCTAAAGGAAAAGATGTGTTTGTTTGGTGGATTCCATTCTTGATAATCTTGAATGTTCTTGCTTTCATAGGGACTGAAAGAATGGGAGGTGACATTACCGCAGAATATAAAGATGGGCAGTTATACATCATGGAACGAATAATAATGTAGAATGACAGGAGAAAAAATTATGAAGAATAAGTTATTTTTGATGATTATGGTAGTTATGGTATGTTCATTGACCGCATGTGGGCAGCAGGAAACCGAAACTATGACTAATACTGGAAACAGTATAGAGCAGGTCGTTACGAGCGAAGATAATAGTGAGCTGGCAACAGCAGAAGATAATAATATGGAGCAAACAGAGACGAAGAAACAAAATCAATTACAGGAT
>OLXM01000304.1_pt1 | contig 10864 bp, 15 predicted proteins | sample 1673361 | NCBI WGS metagenome assembly OLXM01 (sample SAMEA103958109, study PRJEB25191) | human gut metagenome | biome: human-associated habitat [ENVO:00009003]; feature: intestine environment [ENVO:2100002]; material: feces | place: Germany | collected 2013/2015
AGTTATCTGCCTTTGGTTCAAACTCGCCATTTCTAGCCTTTTGTCTTGAAGAAAAAGTAGCGTATCAGGAAGCTCGTATCAGATATTTGGAAGATTACGTAGAATTTCAAAAAAAATGCCATCCATATTGGAGGAGATATACTCATCGTACAACGTCAAGAAGTAAAAGATGATAAATTCTATATGGCATATGACTATATAAGAAGAGGAAAAGCTGAAGAAAATAGATATACGAAGACCAAGATTTTTAAAATGTTCGGTATCAGCAGCACGGGTTATTATGATTATGTTGCACGAAAAGAAGACCGGAATGGAAAGCTAGCAGCTAAAAGAAGAGATGAAAGCTACGTGATACATCAGTTTAAAGAGATTATCAAGGACCTTGGATTTGTACCTGGAAAAAGAACATTCCGTCGCCATATGTTTAGAAGATTCAACTATAAGATTAGTGTATCCAGAACATCAAAGATCATGAAAAAGATGCAGATCATGGCACAACTTCCTAAAAAAGATGCCTATAAAGGTCAGGCTACACATCACCATGAATGTATGGCCAAGCCAAATCTTGTCAACCGCAATTTCAAACTAGGAGTAAGACAAGTTGTTCTTACTGATATCACTTATATTCATTATGGTTACTATCGCACACCTGCCTACATGTGTGTTTTTAAAGATGCCTATACAACAGAAATACTTGTGTGAAAGAAAAGAAGCATTTGATTCTAGAAAAAGTAGTATTTACAATGGGGCTCCGGCTTTTTTCTGAGTAACTATAACATACTTATTAAAATCGGAATTAATAATTGGTTTCTTGAAAGAGCTGCTCTTCATCAAAGGAAAAATCAATGAATCTTCCAATTCAATTTCTTCTTTCTTTTTATTTTTATAGCAATTCTCACCTTTCTTTTCTAGCTCCATCACTCCTGCACAATCGTGCTTAACACCTTGTCTCCACTCAATAATACATTCACCATCTAAATCTAATACTCCATCATTTGAATTACTTAATTTACCATTATGAAAAGTAATCTTTCCGCACATCACATTAGGCGTATCAATCTCAAAAACCTCGCATTCGCGACATTTCGTATTAGCCGTAGATATTTTTATATATAGCATACATGCAGGTGCACTGATACCAAATACCTTTGTTGAATTAAAATTATACATTCTAACAACATCAACACATACATCATTTCTATCAAGTTCAAGTAAGACATTTCTCGCAACAGAAGTTTTACAAAGCATTGCAATAGCTGCATTCTTATTAACAGACTTTTCTATTAATCTTAGTATTATGTATTCACATATATCAAAATTACTCGCCCCAGTTATTGCATCAGTACCGCTTAATCTTTTAAAATTTTCTTTTTCTGGCAGGTTGAAGCTTAAATCAGAATTCATTGCCCATGGCGGATTTCCGATAAACAATGTTTCTTCATCTCCTATATATTGTTCAATCTGATGTGAAAAGAAATTATCGTTAATCACTTGCAATCTTATATCCCCTATACGATTCTTGCATTCAGCACAATATTTAGGGTTAATTTCCAATCCAATTGCTTTCTCTATTTTCTCAAATGAATTCAATGCTGCATTCAAAAAATTACCCACACCGGATGTTGGTTCAATAATAACCTTAGGATCTAAGTGTAATCCATTTTTCAACAAATCACATACTTTTATAGCAAAATAATCGGGTGTTTGGTAATCTCCAAATTCTTTTTTATTATTCCCATCCATAATTCCAAACCCCACTTGCAGTATTATTTAGTTTGATAACTCTTCCATAAGATAATCTCCATTGCATGGCATTCGTAACAGTAAGATATCCTTGCTCTGGCTTATTTGCTAGAATCTCATCCGCCAACTCCGAATATACTATATCATCTCCTGGAAGATTCTTATCTGTCAAATATCCTATAATATCGTCTTTGTTTGCACCATCATCTATCATTTCTCGTAATCTTTTTGTAGTTGTGAAATCAGCTGTTTTTGCAGATTCTACAAATGCACAACTCTTGAAATCCAATGTACATGTTGTTGCCGTGTCTTTTTTTTCATATACAAAAATAATTAGATTATAGCCTAAGCCAAATACTTTTTGTCGTGCATCTCGAAACGGACAACTACTTTGAGGCTGTGCAATACTAGTAGCTTTTATATCAGTTTCCACACTTGGCAAGTCTATCCCTCTTGCGCTGTTTCCAACTTCGATTTCATATTTTTTTGAAACAAATTCTTGAAATCTATGTTCTATATATGTACCTATTTTTTTCCCATCATTAACTCCAATAAGTGTTTTATGATTCTCAGTGCTCATTATTTTTCCAAACTCTGTCGCTCCTTTCCGTCAATAAATACATAATTGCTGTTTGTAAGTTCATTAATCAATGTTACCGTACTTTTGGTTAAGTCCGGCTTGTGTTTCTCATTGTATTCCTTAAGTGCCTCTGTGCTTTTACTGTATTTCACATAGGCAATAACGTCTTTAAGTTCTGTTTTGAATTTTTCAAGTTTTTCTTCTTTTGCGGCCCAAGGTTCAAACAGGTGCATTTTGTAATCCTGGATATATCCTCCAAGTCCGTTATCTTCAAGCCATCTGACCGTATTCTTATCAAACATGTCCTTTACACTTACAGGCTGGTTCCATTTATCGGCTTTCCAGTACATTACAATCGTGATGATTGGCTTTATCTGAATCTGCACGCCTTTGTTACTCTTTACCTGTCTTAAATATTCCCTTACGTCGTATTCCATTATACGAAGCGGCATTGTGTAATCCTCAACGGACTGGTGTTCAATGGCAAACAGGCAGTATATGGCATCATCTACTTCAACTATTTTTGCCAAGTCTCTAAACATTGCATCTGCCCTAATATCGCCGTCTCTCTCCTCCACATGCTGGGTTTCTATATCTATGGTACGCATCTTTTCAGGTGTTACCACACTCTTTCCGTCATACAATATTGCGTTAATTGCGTCCGCAAATATGTCCGGAGTAAAATAATCTTTTAATAAAATGTCTTTCTGTCCCACTATGTTCCTTTCCCATGCAGGAGGAAACTGTGTCCTTACCTGCATTGTATCATCATATTTTGTAAAAATAAATATTAAAAATTAACTTCCGACCCACCGGGGCGGGAAATCATTTCTATTAAGTTATAAATGTGAATTTAATCTGAAATGTATTGATACTTAAGACTGATTGAGTCCTGCGGGATTCCGCATCTAAGATAGATTAAACGCCAAAAGAATATTTATGTCAATCCTTTTGGCGTAGTTTATATTTTATTAAAAATCTTAATAAAACTTTTATTTATTTTATTGTCAGATTTTTTTCTCTCTTCTGATACATAATCATATACTAATTCCATTTTAAAACTCCTTCAACATTAATTTATTATTGTAATATATCGTACAGTAAACTTTAAGGTCCTTATTGTACAAAGTACATTTCTTTAATTCCATACTTAACGCATTTATAAGTACCGCTATTTCTTCATCTGTCAATTCCTTAATTTCTGAAATATTTGCAGTCTCATATACATAAAAAAACCATCCTTTCTCTCGTTTCTTATGATGTTATCTTCTATTGGTAATTCTACATAATAATATTTTTTTCCACATATAAATAAATATCTTATTCCATCATTTTCATATTCTGAATACTCAACACCAGGAATTATACGTTTAAACAAATAATATTCATCCTTACTTTTCACATATTTAAGATTCCCAAATTTTTCTCTTGGCTCAAATAACCCGCCATATGGAGTCAATATCCCCATTTTCTTTACTTCTTCTTTTCTCTCTTCTGATACATAATCATATACTAATTCCATAATTAAAACTCCTCTAGCATTACTTTATTTCCGTAACTGATTTTAAATTTAATTGTACTCTCTATATTTTCAAATCCCACCATTTCTGCAATTTTCATAGAATCCACTAATGCCAAAACATCTTTCTGGGACAATTCATTATTTTTTTTGATTTTAATAGTGATATTTTCTATATGAGGTTTCCATTCATTCACAATTTCTCTAGTATAATCTTCATCACCGAGTGTAATAAAATAATATTTATCTTTGCATACAAATAAATAATATGCTTCATCCGGATGTGCATCGTAAAAATTAGGTCCTCCTATCAAATGTTTGAACACATAATACTCGTCCTCACTTTTCACAACCCTGATACCTTTAAATGACAATCTTGGTACCCAGAGTTCTCCAAAAGGGTTGATAATCTGCATATTCTCTATTTCTTCATTTCTTTTTTCTGACAATCTTCCATATTCAAATTTCATTTTAAAACTCCTTCAACATTAATTCCTTATTGCAATATATCGTGCAGTAAACTTTAAGGTCCTTATTAAATAAAGTTCCATGCTTTAACTCCATACTTAATGCATCTACAAGTACGGCTATTTCTTCATCCGTCAGTTCTTCAATTTCTGAAATATTTACATTTTTATATACATAAAAATATCCGTCCATTGTTTCATCTTTTATTACAATATCCTTGGTAGGAGTCTCTACATAATAATATTTTTTTCCACATATAAATAAATATCTTATTCCATCATTTTCATATTCTGAATACTCCACCCTGGGAATTATACGTCTAAACAAATAATACTCATCCTTGCTTTTAACATACTCAAGGTTTCCAAATTTTAACCTTGGTTCAAATAAACCGCCATATGGGGTCAGTATCCCCATTCTCTTTACTTCCTCTTTTCTCTCTTCTGATACATAATCATATACTAATTCCATTTTAAAACTCCTTCATCATTACTTTATTCCATTATTTTTAATATCAAATCCCAAAAATCCTCCCCACCGCCACTTCGTACTGGATACAGGTGTCGGCTTTGCGGACCATTTTCAACACTTTGTCAGGCTCTTCAAAGTTTTTTGAAAAATATATCCAGAACTCCTTCAGTTTGAAAAGTACGTTTCTGTCACCTGACATTATCTCTTTGTAGCCCTTGTAAAGGTCGTTGGCAAAATTATATAAAGTCTCAGGAGAAGCTTTCCTGCCACCTTTGATTTCCGAAAAAAGTCCGGGGTTCATAAGAATTCCCCTGCCGCACATTATTTTATCAACTGTAGGAAATTCCTTTGTAATCGCATTATAATCTTCGACGCTGTTAATGTCTCCGTTGTAGCACAGAGAATGACGGCTTATCAAAACAGCTTTCTTAAAATCCTCAAGATTCGGCTTTCCGCCGTACCCATCCTTGCGGCAGCGTGGATGAATAATCAGCTCTGAAATAGGATACTCATTATATATTTTTAAAATATTTTCCCAGTTTTCGTTATTCTCTACGCCAGTTCTGGTCTTTACCGATATCCTTACGTCCGTCCGGCTAAAGACCTCTTCAAAAAAGCGGTTAAGCTCGTCCGGTACGGCAAGAAAACCCGAACCCCTGTTTTTTGCCACAACAGTTCCCGAAGGACACCACAGATTAAGATTAACCTCCTCATAACCGTAATACTCTTTAAGTCTTGACGCAATGTAACAAAATTCCTCAGATTTATTTGTAAGAATCTGAGGAATTACGTCCATATTCTGATTGTGTTCAGGCAACACGTCATTTTTTTCTTTGCTGTTAAGTTTTCTGCTTGCAATAAACGGTGTAAAATATCTGTCGGCATCTCCAAAATATCTGTTATACACATTTCTGAATATATATCCTGTGAGAGCCTCCATAGGTGCAAGATAAAGTTTCAATGTTATTTTCCCTTCTTTTCAGCCTTTTTCATAATGTCCATAATGTCTGATAATTCTTCCATTGTAAGGTGGGTGAATTCAGCTATTTCATTTTTATCAGGGGTTGTGCCGTTATGTTCTTCAAGATATTTTACGGCCTCATTTACAAGGTTGGCTTTGCCGGCTATAGTTTCCTCGCCGTCCTCTTCTCCCGTAATTTCGGAAATATATGATTTCATGGCTGATGATATGCTGTCCGATAATTCTTCCTCAACATCCACCGCCTGCTTTGTTCCGAGAAGTTCTTTAAGCTTTACAAATAAAGCTACATTGCCCTCCTGCACAACATCTTCAAAATTAACGGCTCCGTTAAACATATTTTTTGCCATTTCAACTATTCTGCCATACCAGAAGGCCGTGATTTTATCTATTGCATCTTCTTTGCCTGACAAAAGATTAATATATGACATCCTTATTTCATCTTCCGTATAAGAAGGAAGTCTCTCAATATCCTCCATATACATCTGGAAAACTCTGGAATCTGTAAGCTCCTGTGGTTCAGCCTTGGAAGGCTCCACTGCCTGTGGCTCTTCAGGTTCTTCCGCAACTTCTTCGTCATGTGGCGTAAGCAGGTATTCTATTACCATATTTTCCTGCTCTTTTGTCAAATCCATATCTTTAAAGTAAAATAATATCTCGTCCCTGCTCATTGCTTCCGCTGATGTTCTTACAATCTCCGCAACTTCATGAAGGGTTTCCATAAAAATATTTCTGTCTGTCACTCTGGTTTCCTCGTTTCATATAATTATACAGCTGTCATTATCACAGATTTTTGTTATCACTCCGTCACTTAAAGTATAGGCTTCTCCATAGAGAGTGGTAACGCCGTCTTTTATCATTATATAACTTCCGTCGTTTAACATATAGTATTTTTTTCCAAAACTGTCACCGGCTGCAATGTCATCTATCATTCTGCTGCCGTCAATGCTTCGTTCCTTTAAATACTGGTAATGAGGAATCACCTGTATATCCGTAAGCGAAAGGCCTTCAAGATACCGCTTATAATTTACATCCACGCTCTCGCCCTCAAGTTCAGGCATTGCATATACCTCACCGGCACAGTTCATTGTTCCGGCACTTATCGTCATTAAAATTCCCCGGTAATCTTCTAACGCCTGCTTTAAACCAATTTTCTTAATAAAAGCATTTTCCGTAGGAACGTGTCCGCCGGACAAAATTATAAAATCATACCGGTTCAGAGTGTCCTTGTCTATATCTGCTTTACGGTTGTCACAAACATCTATCCCCGAAAGTCCAAGTCCGCTCATAGGTATGTTCCTGCTAAAAATATCAGCCATAAAGTCATTGTTATCGTAATTATCCGGGTCTGACGCAATAAAAAGCACTCTGGCGTCCTTTTTCCAGAATTTTCTTAAATTATCAATAAAACCGTTGCTTTCATCAAGAGGTACAGGCTTTACCGGCTGCTCCCATGTGTGCCCTCCGGGACTGCTCGTAAGAAAAATAATCATTTGTGATCCTCAATGTATTTCAAAAACTCCGGTGTCTTTGACCAGTATTTTATTCCCCAGTTTTCAAAATTCCATTCTTCCATATAGTTATTATATTCATAATCAATATTAAGATTAAGAGGGTATAACTTACCGCACATTTCTTTTATCTGTGAAAAATATTTTTAATCAATCTCTATCATCTTTGGTATGGCAATTCCTGTTACGGCAAGGCGGCCGTAATCATTTTTCTCGGCTTCTATTTTGTTACCGAAAGTATAATAAGAGCATGGTTCATGATGAATCTGTTTAAGGACATAATTCCGGCTTCCGTCTGTGGCGAGGTATGAATAGCCGCCTTTTCCGTGTCCCAGTAATTTAAGAATCTCATAATCTTTTCCGTTGACACTCATTTTTTCTATATTATCACCCCGCTTGTTTTGTAACTAATGACATCTTTCTCCATTTTCCGCTCTTCCATCTAAAATACATACCTATCGCCCTTACACATTCATCCATGGCAAGGCCTATATATGCACCTATTGCACATAATCCCATATGTATTCCGAAGAAATAAGTTCCGCCTACCGCACACACATACATAAATACTGCAGCTATCACAGCAGGAAAAACAGCGTCTCCGCTTGTCTTTAATGCATTTCCGTACACCAGGTTGGTAACTCTGCCTATCTCAAGTATAATATCTATTGTAAGTAATTTTTTTACAAGGGAAATCATTTCGGGATCTTTTGAAAAAAGCGTCATAATCGCACCACCTGCCAATGCAAATATTGTTTCAAGTGATACTGCGCATATAACACCGAATATTGCAGCTTTCCTCGTCTGTCTGTCACAAGCGTCATAATCTTTTTCCCCGATACGCCAGCCTGTCATTATCGCATTAGCCTGTGCAAGTGCAGCTCCTATGCAATACGAAAAATTGGTAATCTGGCTTGTATATGACCTTGCCGTTGTATTAAGTCCGTCAGGGTCCATCTGGTTAAGAAATTTTGTAACAAGAGTCATAGCCACATTATATAAAACAGTTTCTAGTGCAGATGGAATTCCTATTTTAATAATCTGTACAAATATTTCACGGAGTCTTAATCTCTCAGGATTCTGTTTTGCTTTTATCTTTGTTCCTGAAACAATAATAAGTATTGCAAGGTTAACTATTCTTGAAATAACAGTTGCTATTGCAACACCTTTTACGCCCCATTTAAATACCATAAGGAATATTGCGTTAAGTATAAGATTAAGCACGTTTCCTATGGCAGAAGCAACAAGACTTTGCTTTGTGTGGCCAAATGCCCTTAAATATCCCGAAAAAACAGGTATGAGTGCATTTAGTACGGCAAATCCTCCCACAATCTTTAAATAATCGTTGGCAGGCTGTCTAAGATTATCCGCTATTCCTATAACATCAAGTATTTTTCCGGCATATACAGCAAGGAATCCGCCTAACAGAATTCCAAGAACGCCGTTAAATATCATTCCGAGCTGTCTTGCCTGATACGCAACGCCGTCTCTTCCTGCTCCGATATTCTGCGTCATAACTGCAGTCATTCCTGATGTAATAATGCCAAACATAATGATAAAAATTCCTATGTAGGTATTGGCTGTTCCTACCGCGCCAACGGCACTGTCTCCTACAGTTGAAAGCATAAGTGTATCAACCATTCCGGACATCATGTATAAAATTGTTTCAATACATATAGGTATTGCTAATGTAGTTAATGTTTTTTTCTTTTCCACTGTAAATCACCTCGTTGTAGCAATTTTACATCGTAGGATGGATTAATTCTTGTATATTTTCTTCCAAAAATAACACTATTTCTACCTAATTAACTGAAATGACTATAAAATTCTGCTAATCTTCTACTCCTTTATCCCTGATTCTTCCGTCTACCATATAATATACCTTATCAGCGAGCATTTCTATATCTTCTTTATTATGGCTTGCCAGAAGAACGATACTTCCCCGTTCTTTTTCTTCTGCAACGATATTGCGGATTTTTTTTACGCCGTCTTCATCAAGGGCATTAGTCGGCTCATCCAGAAAAAGAATTGACGGATGTTCCATTATTGCCTGTGCCAGGATAATTCGCTGCTTCATTCCAAGAGAGTATTTTCTGTAGGTTCTCTTGTCACCCGGGTCAAGTCCAACCCTTTCTATTGCCTTATCCACTTCTTCCGGAGTGATTTTTTTTCTGATGTCTGCAAGTAACTGCAAGTTCTTTCTTCCGGTAAATTCTGAGTACAATCCTGCATTTTCAAGGATAATTCCCATATCAGGGAGAACCTGCATATCTTTATGAAGTTCTTTTTCATCAAGCATAACTTTACCGGAATCAATATTGATAAGTCCTGAAACAGCCCTGAATAACATTGTTTTACCGGAACCGTTTCTCCCTACAAAACCATATACATTACCACTTTCGAGATTAAGATTAATATTATCAAGAATAACTCTATCTTTAATTTTTTTACATAAATTTACTACTGTTAATTTCATAAGCCTAATTTTCCTCCCTGCCTAACATAATTATCAGGTCAACCTTTTTTATATAAATCATTGAAACTATTGCCGTTATTGCTGAAGCAACTGCCATTACTACAACTGAAAACATGAGATTAAAATTAATTTCCAGTATGTTGATATATTGGCTAACCATTTCATCAGATGATGAATGCCACGATATAAACAAGTGTGATATCGGATTGCATTTAAGATATATGGCATGTCTCTTTGCCGCCTCCATATCCTCAACTGTCAGTGAAAATACCTTTTTGTTATCCCACAATGACAACAATGCAACGCAGACGCAGATTCCTATAACCACAAGTCCAAACCCTTTCATCCCGCCAAACGAATGCAGTGAAAAGAAGCCCGGAAATTGCTCATTTCCATATTCCAGTCTTTTATAAATCCATGAGATACAGGCAGCAACATCTTTAAATGCCTGCTCATCCTCAGGGTTAAAAAAGATTTCACGCCAAATACTCTCAATTGTATCCCCAAGCAGCTCGGCCTTGGATTCATAGTAATTGTAGATTGTCCCCGCCGAAACAGAACATCGGGATGCAACAGCTCGTATGCTTAAAGCAGTCCATCCGTTTTCTTTTATCAGTTCTCTGCTTGCAGCTAATATGTCTTCTTTTGAAGTTGCAAGATGGTTCACGAGTTCACTCCTCTCCAATGTAATGTCATTAAGTTATTTCATTAAATGAACGGTGTTCACGTTTAAAATATACACTGTTCATTTTGACTTGTCAATTCTTTTTTATATTTTTACATAAAAACTAATCCAAAATATAAAAGCAAATATTACAACACAGGTTATCCAAATGATGAATATGGGGTTTGTACTGATGTAGTAGCTTTTGCTTTAAAAGATGCAGGTTATTTTTTGAATGTTACTTAAAGTGGACTCATTATTTAACGCTTACTAAAGAGAAAGCTCTGACATATTCGTTGATAGTGAACTGCGAGACACGGTGGCATCCTGCAAGCCTTGCAGACGTTGCGATGATGTGGCGTGGCGCCGCTATCTTTGCGTCAGAAACAAGGTAGAAAACACAATTCACCTAATTTAATATATACAGTTATGGAAGAGAACAAGACAATGAAG
>OLXM01000308.1_pt1 | contig 10759 bp, 7 predicted proteins | sample 1673361 | NCBI WGS metagenome assembly OLXM01 (sample SAMEA103958109, study PRJEB25191) | human gut metagenome | biome: human-associated habitat [ENVO:00009003]; feature: intestine environment [ENVO:2100002]; material: feces | place: Germany | collected 2013/2015
GCGAGTATGTGCAGACGGTTGATGGAAAAGCAACAGCAAGCCAGATGTGTGAGAAGTTCCTGTTCCCGCCTAAGCAGCAGTGGACACCAATAAGAAAGCTGTCTGGAGGAGAAAAGAGAAGACTGTATCTTTTGAGTGTGCTTATGAGCGCACCTAATGTACTCATACTTGATGAGCCAACCAATGACCTGGATATTGAAACGCTTGAAGTATTAGAGGATTATCTTGATGGGTTTGCAGGGATTGTAATTACTGTTTCTCACGATAGATATTTTCTTGACAGGACGGTTGATAGAATATTTGCATTTGAGGCTGGAGGCCACCTTACACAGTATGAAGGAGGTTATTCAGACTATAAAGAAAAATGTGTTTCTTCTATATATAATAGAATGTTTAATATAATAGAATGTTTATATGCGTTTGTTTTTTACGTCGTCTGCCCTGTTTCATAGAGGCTCCTTTGCCCGAACGCAGGGCGGCAAGCGGCCTATTCCTGCGTCAGCCTGACCGGAATCGACGGAATGATCGTCGACACGGCGTGTTTATAGATCATCTGCTGCTTTCCGTCGGATTGCAGCACAATGACAAACGGATCAAAGCCGGTGATGACGCCGCGAAGTTGGAAGCCGTTCACCAAAAACAGGGTGACGGGTATGTTCTCCTTGCGCGCACGGGTGAGGAAGATCTCCTGAAGGTTGTTTGTCTTTTGCATAGTCGTCCGCTCCTTTTATGTCTGTGTGCGGACGAGGGGCTCGTCCTCCGTCCGCCGTACTCAGCATACGCCGGAGGAGGTGAGGAATTTTGTCGCATTTTGGAGGCCGGAGGGAAAATCCGGCACTTTGTCCCATAATATCCAATGGATGGCCTCGTTGCGGCGCAGCCACGTGAGCTGGCGCTTGGCGTACTGCCGGGAGCGGAGCTTCACCTCCGCCACGGCCTCGGCCTCGGTCATCCGCCCGTCGGCCACCGCCAAAAACTGCTTGTAGCCGATGGCCTGCCAGGCGGTGGCGGTGCGGGGCAGGCCGCTTTGCAGCAGCGATCGCACCTCGTCCAGCAGCCCACGGGCCACCATGTCGTCCACCCGGCAGTCGATGCGGTCACGGAGGTCCTGACGGTCCTTGAAGCTCAGGCCGATGAACACCCCCTCGTACCGGGGCGGCTGGGCCTGTGTGCGGCGGTCGTGCAGGGTGATGGTCTCCCCCGTCGCCTGATAGACCTCCAGCGCCCGCAGGATGCGCTTTTCGTCCCGCAGGTGCAGCCGTGCGGCGCTGTCCGGGTCTACCCGGCGCAGCTCCTCCAGCAGCGTCTCCGCGCCCTCCCGGCGCAGCCGCTCCTGTAAATGGCGGCGCAGCGGCGTGTCCTGGCTTCCGGCGGCGAAGTCCGTGCCCCGCAGCAGCGCGTCCAGATACAGCCCCGTGCCGCCCACCAAAACGGGCCGCTTGCCCCGGCGCAGGATGTCCTGCACGCACGCGTCCGCGGCCTGAGTGAACCGGGCCACGGACCAGTTCTCCGCCGGGTCGGCCACGCCGATCATGTGGTGGGGCACGCCCTCCGTCTCCTCCGGGGTGGGTGCTGCCGTGCCGACGGCCATGCCCCGGTAGATCTGCATGGAGTCCACGGACACCACCTCTCCGTCAAAGCGCTGTGCCAGGGCCACGCCCATTTTCGTTTTGCCGCTGGCCGTAGGGCCGACGACGCAGATGACTTTTTCCGTTGCGGCCACCTCCCTGCGGGCGTTACGCCCGCTTGAACATTTTTTCCAGCTCGTAGCGGGTCAGCTTCGCCGCCACCGGGCGGCCATGGGGGCAGTAGCGTATCTCGCCGCTCTGCACGCGGCGCACCAGCGCCGCCAGCTCCGTCACATCGCTGGTCATGCCCGCCTTGATGGCGCTCTTGCAGGCGATGGTGTGGAGCAGGTCGTCCCGGAGGCCCTCCGGGTCAGCCCGCTGCAAAAGCAGCTTCTGCGCCAGCTCTTCCAGCGTGCTGGCGGCCTCCGCCGCCGGCACGTCGTCCGGCAGCGCCCGCACCAGCACCGTGCCGCCGCCGAAGTCCTCACACTGGAAGCCGCAGCGCTCCAGCAGCGGCAGGTTGTCCAGCACGGCGCTGTACGCTTCGCCGTCCAGATTCACGGCGGCGGGAGTCAGCAGCTGCTGGGCCATGGGCGGGACGGGGCTGGCCTTCAGCGCGTCGAAGCGGACGCGCTCGTGGGCGGCGTGCTTGTCGATAAGCCACACCGCGCCGTCGCCGTCCTCGCAGATAATATAGGTCTTCAGCACCTCCCCGGCGATGCGCCAGGGCGCTTCCTCCCGCGCCGGCGCGTCCGGCAGCTCGATGGTCTGCTGCGCCGGTTCGGGTTCGGGGACAGGCGCAGGAACAGGCTCAGGCACTGCCGCCGGGGCAGGCGGGGTGATGTGATACACCGTGCCGGGCCGCGAGGCGGGCGCGGTGAAGGGCTTGTCCGCCTCAGGGGCAACGTCCCGCACCTCCAGCACCGGCGCGGCGGGCGCAGGGGCGGAGACGGGCGTATACGTCCGCGCCGGGGCAGAGCCGACGGCCCGTCCCTCCGGGACGGCCACCGCGCTTTTCGGCGCAGGGGCATCGGGCCGGGCGCGGAACTCGGCGGCGGTCATGGTTTGAAAGAAGGGCTTCTCCGCCGACTTGGGCGGCCTGCCCTCCTCGTCCAGCGTGGAGGTGACGGTGTGGTACACCGCGTCGAACACCGTTTTGTCCGACACGAACTTCACCACGGTCTTGGCCGGGTGGACGTTCACGTCCACCGCCTCCGGCGGCAGGGTGATGTGCAGCACGCAGCCGGGGAACTTGCCCTTCAGCAGCCGGTTGCGGTAGCCCTCCTCCACGGCGGCGGTGAGGAGCTGGCTCTTCACCAGCCGCCCGTTGACGAAGAACAGCTGCCGCGCCCGCGTGCCATGGCCCGCCAGGGGTTTGGTCACGAAGCCGCTGACGCGCACATCGCCGTTGCTGCCGGACACCGGCAGCAACGACAGCGCGAAATCCCGGCCCAGCGCGGCGTAGACGGCGGGCAGCAGCTCACCGTTACCCGGCGTGTGCAGCACCTCCTGTCCGTCCCGCAGCAGCTTGAAGGACACGTCCGGGTGGCTCAGTGCCAGCTGTGTGACCACAGCGGAGGCCGCGCCGCCCTCGGCGCTGTCCTTCTTCATGAATTTCATCCGGGCGGGGGTGTTGTAAAACAGGTCGCGGACGCAGATGGTCGTGCCCACCGGGCAGCCCGCCGCCGTCACCTCGCCGGGCACGCCGCCCTCCAGGTGCAGCCGTGCGCCCGCCTCGGCAGACGGCTCGCGGGAGAACACATCCAGCCGGGACACGGCGGCGATGGCAGCCAGCGCCTCGCCCCGGAAGCCCAGCGTGTGGATGGCGGCCAGGTCGGAGGCGGTACGCAGCTTGCTGGTGGCGTGGCGCAGGAAGGCGGTGGGCAGCTGCTCCGCCGCCATGCCGCAGCCGTTGTCGGTGACGCGCAGATACGTCAGCCCGCCCTTTTCCAGCTCCACGGACACGGCGGATGCACCGGCGTCCAGCGCGTTCTCCAGCAGCTCCTTGCACACGCTGGCAGGGCGCTCTACCACCTCACCGGCGGCGATGAGGTCGGCGATATGGGCGGGCAGTTGTTGAATTTGGGGCATAAAAGCGCCTCCCTCTTTCGGTCAGTCTATGGCCACATTTCGTAGGGGCGGACGACTCTGTCCGCCTACCGCGCTATCCCAGCTTGCTTTTCAGCTCGTACAGCAGGTTCAGCGCCTCCAGCGGGCTGAGCGCGTCCACCTGGGTGCGGCGTATCACGGCGGCCACGTCGGCCTCCGCCATGTCGCTGAGGGACACCTGCTCGTCCGCGGACGCCGGGGCGGCGGGACGGCCCGCCTCGCTCTCCAGCTCCCGGAGGATCTCCCGGGCTCGGGACAGCACGCTGTCCGGCAGTCCGGCCAGCTTGGCCACCTCAATGCCGTAGCTGCGATCCGCGCCGCCGGGAACGATCTTCCGCAGGAAGATGATCTCCTCGCCCCGTGCGTGGACGGCGATGTTGTAGTTGCGGACGGTGGGCAGCGTCTGCTCCAGCGCCGTCAGCTCGTGGTAATGGGTGGCGAACAGCGTCTTGGCCTTCAGCTTTTGGGCGCAGTACTCCAGCACCGCACGGGCGATGGACATCCCGTCGAAGGTGGACGTGCCACGGCCTATCTCGTCCAGAATGAGCAGGCTGTTCTTCGTGGCGCAGCGCAGCAGCTCCGACACCTCCGTCATCTCCACCATGAACGTGGACTGTCCGGCGGACAGGTCGTCACTTGCGCCGATGCGGGTAAAGATACGGTCCACCACGCCGATGTGGGCGCTCTGCGCCGGGACGAACGACCCGATCTGCGCCATGAGCACGATCAGCGCCACCTGGCGCATATACGTGGACTTACCGGCCATGTTCGGGCCGGTGATGATGCTCACCCGGTCGTCCTTCGCACCCATGTGGGTGTCGTTGGGGACGAAGAACGCATCGCCCCGCATTTTCTCCACCACCGGGTGACGGCCATCGTGAATTTGGATCACGCCGCTCTCGTCCACGGTGGGGCGGCAGTAGTTGTGCTGGGCCGCCGTCTCCGCCAGGGCGCACAGCGTGTCCAGCTGGGCGATGAGGGACGCCGCCAGCTGCACCCGCGCCACCTGGGCGGCGATGTCGGTACGCAAAGCGGTGAACAGGTCGTATTCCAGCGCCGCGTCCCGGTCGGAGGCGGTGAGCACCTCGTGCTCCAGGTCCTTCAGCTCCTGGGTGATGAACCGCTCGCCGTTGACCAGCGTCTGCTTGCGGATATAGTCCTCCGGCACTTGGTCGCGGAAGGAGTTGGACACCTCGATATAGTACCCGAACACCTTGTTGTACCCCACCCGCAGGGTGCGGATGCCGGTCTTTTCCTTTTCACGGGCCTCCAGCTCGGCGATGAAGCCCTTGCCGCCGGACAGGATGCCCCGCAGACGGTCCACCTCCGGGTCGAAGCCGGATCGGATCATGCCGCCCTCCCGAACGGAGAACGGCGGCTCGTCCACCAGCGTCCGGGCGATGCGCTCCGCCAGGTCGTCCAGCGTCTCCAGCTTGTCGTTCAGCTGGGCCAGCGGCCCGGAGGGGAACGCGGCCAGCTGGGCCTTCACCGCCGGTAATTTCTCCAGCGAACCGCGCAGGGACACCAGCTCCCGCCCGCCGGCTGTGCCGAAGGAGATGCGGCCCATGAGCCGCTCCATGTCGCCGATGCCGCTGAGGGCCAGCCGCAGCTCCTGCCGGGCCATGTCGTTGTCCACCAGCGCCCCCACGGCATTGAGCCGCCGGTCGATGGCCGCCGGGTTCAGAAGCGGCTGCTGCAACCACGAGCGCAGATTCCGCGCCCCCATGGGTGTTTTCGTCTTATCCAGTACCCACAGCAGACTGCCCCGCTTCTCCTTGGAGCGCAGCGTCTCCGTCAGCTCCAGGTTGCGCCGGGCGGTCACGTCCAGCTCCATATACGCGCCGGTGCGGTAGCACTCCAGCTCGTCCAAATGGGTCAGGTCGGTCTTCTGCGTCTCATAGAGGTAGCTCAGCAGCCCGCCCAGCGCCAGCAGCGCCGCCGGGTCGTTCCGGGGCAGACGGGCCAGCGCTTCGTCGCCGAATTGGGCGCGGGTCTGCTTTTCGGCGGCATCGGCGTTGAACCGGGCCGCCGCCAAACGCTCCCGGTGGCAGGGAAACCGCTCCGTCAGCGCGGTGGTCAGGTCGGGGTCGTTGAAGGCCGCGTCGTTGAGCACCACCTCGGCGGGGGCAAAGCGCCCCAGCTCGTTGACCAGTCCCCGCACCCGGTCAGCGCCGGTAAAGTACGTCACCTGCGCCCGCCCCGTGGAGATGTCGCAGGCCGCCAGCCCCGCGCCGGTATCGCTGAGATACACGCCGCACAGATAGTTGCTGCGCCCCGCGTCCAAACAGGCATCGTCCAGCACCGTGCCGGGGGTGACGGTACGGATCACGTCCCGCTTCACCAGCCCCTTGGCCGCGGCGGGGTCCTCCGTCTGCTCGCAGATGGACACCTTATACCCCTTGGCGATGAGCCGGGCGATGTAGCTGTCGGCGGAGTGATAGGGCACGCCGCACATGGGCATCCGATCCTCATCAGCCTTGTCCTTGCCCCTGTCCCGGGTGGTCAGCGCCAGATCCAGCTCCTTGGAGGCGGTGCGTGCGTCAGGGCCGAACATCTCGTAGAAATCGCCCAGGCGGAAAAACAGCAGGGAATCCGGGTTCTGCTGCTTGATGTCCATATACTGCCGCATCATGGGGGTCAGCTCGGCCATAAACGTCCTCCTTTATACCAGCTCGCCGAACAGCGCCCAGGTGTTGCTGTCGGTGATCTTCACATCGTGATACGCGCCGATGGCGGACTTGTCGCCCACCAGGTGCACCAGCCGCCCTCCGGCGGTGCGGGCCGTCAGCGGCCAGCGGGCGTCGTCGCTCTCGCCGTCCACCAGGCAGCGCAGCGTGCGGCCCACGTAGGCCGCGTGCAGCTCCTCGGAGATGCGGTTCTGCGTGTCGCACAGCCGGTCGAACCACTTCTGCTTCTCCTCGCGGGACACGGGGTCGTCCATCCTCGCCGCCGGCGTACCGGGCCGGGGAGAGAAGATGAACGTGAACAGCGCGTCGAACCGCACCTGCTCCACCAGTGCCACCGTCTCCATGGCCTCCGCCTCCGTCTCGCCGGGGAAGCCGATGATCACGTCCGAGGTCAGCACCAGCTCCGGCATGACCTTCCGGGCGTAGGTGATCAGCTCCAGATACTTCGCCCTGTCGTAGGGCCGGTTCATGGCCCGCAGCACCCGGTCGCACCCGGACTGCACCGGCAGGTGCAGCTGCCGTGCCACGTGGCGGCTTCGGGCCATCACGTCAAACAGCTTGTGGGTGGCGTCCTTGGGCTGGGAGGACATAAAGCGGATAAGGTAGTCGCCGTCGATCCCGTCCAGCGCCGCCAGCAGGTCGGCAAAGTCGTAAGGCGTGTCCAGATCCTTGCCGTAGGAGTTCACGTTCTGCCCCAGCAGGGTGATCTCCTTGAAGCCGTCGGCCACCAGCTGGCGCACCTCGGCGATGATCTGCTCCGGGTCGCGGCTTCGCTCCCGTCCGCGGACGTAGGGCACGATGCAGTAGGAGCAGAAGTTGTTGCACCCGTACATGATGGACACCCACGCCCGTGTGCGGCCCTCCCGCACCACCGGCATCCCCTCGGCGATAGCGCCGTGCTCGTCCGCCACGGAGAACACGCGCCGCCGCTGGGTGTACACGTTATAAAGCAGTTCCGGGAATTTCCACAGCGCCTGCGGCCCGAACACCAGATCCACGTGGCGGTAGCTCTGCCGCACCTTCTCCGCCACCTCCGGGCGCTGGGCCATGCACCCGCACAGGCAGATGACCTGCTCCGGGTCGGCCTTCTTCGTGTGGGTCAGCGCGCCCAGCGTGCCATAGACCCGCTTTTCCGCGTGGTCGCGGATGGCGCAGGTGTTCAGCACCACCACCGCCGCCCGGGCGGGGTCATCGGTAAAGCCGAAGCCCATGGCCTCCAGCATCCCCATGATGTGCTGGCTGTCGGCCACGTTCTGCTGGCAGCCGAAGGTGTCCACCATCGCCAGCAGCGGCGCGGCGCGGCCCTCGTGCAGCGCCCGTATCTTCTCTTCAAACTCCCGCTGGCGCGCCAGCTGCTCCTGCGGGATCAAAACCTGTTTTCTGTCCAAGGGAGACCTCCTCGCCCCGCCAGGCGGGGCGTATGTTTTAATGAGGTATTATACCATATTCACGCCGGTAATACAAGAAATCCCACCACAAAAATTGCCGCGGCCCGCCGGATTTCGGCGAAAAGGCCAACCGGCGGCCCACGGCGGCGCAAAAGTGAATTATTTGCCCAAATTTTTCGAAAATCTTGGATATAGGGTTGCTTTTAGAAAAAAATCTGTCTATAATAAATTGTTCTCATCGTTTGGTACAACTATTTTGATATATGGAGGATCTGTAATGAGCAAGAAGTTTTGTTACCTGTTCACCGAGGGCAACGCCAAGATGCGTGAGCTGCTGGGCGGCAAGGGCGCGAACCTGGCCGAGATGACCAACATCGGTCTGCCTGTTCCCCAGGGCTTTACCATCACCACCGAGGCCTGCACCCAGTACTATGAGGATGGCCGTCAGATCAACGACGAGATCTTCGCCGAGATCATGGAGTATGTGGAAAAGATGGAGAAGATCACCGGCAAGAAGTTCGGCGATCACGAGAACCCCCTGCTGGTCTCCGTCCGTTCCGGCGCTCGCGCCTCCATGCCCGGCATGATGGACACCATCCTGAACCTGGGCCTGAACGAGGACGTGGTGGATGTCATCGCCAAGAAGTCCAACAATCCCCGCTGGGCGTGGGACTGCTACCGCCGCTTCATCCAGATGTACTCCGACGTGGTCATGGAGGTGGGCAAGAAGTATTTCGAGCAGCTCATCGACGCCATGAAGGAGAAGAAGGGCGTGACGCAGGACGTGGAGCTGGATGCCGCCGACCTGAAGGAGCTGGCCATGCAGTTCAAGGCCGAGTACAAGGCCAAGATCGGCTCCGACTTCCCCTCCGACCCCAAGGAGCAGCTCATCGGCGCGATCAAGGCCGTGTTCCGCAGCTGGGACAACCCCCGTGCCAACGTGTACCGCCGCGACAACGATATCCCCTACTCCTGGGGCACTGCCGTCAACGTCCAGTCCATGGCCTTCGGCAACATGGGCGACGACTGCGGCACGGGCGTGGCCTTTACCCGTGACCCCGCCACCGGCGAGAAGAAGCTGATGGGCGAGTTTTTGACCAACGCCCAGGGCGAGGACGTGGTGGCCGGTGTCCGCACCCCCATGCCCATCGCCGAGATGGCTGAGAAGTTCCCCCAGGCCTATGACGAGTTCGTCAAGGTCTGCAACATCCTGGAGGATCACTACCGCGATATGCAGGATATGGAGTTCACCGTGGAGCACGGCAAGCTGTATATGCTGCAGTGCCGCAACGGCAAGCGCACCGCGCCTGCCGCGCTGAAGATCGCCTGCGATCTGGTGGACGAGGGCATGATCTCCGAGCAGCAGGCCGTGGCCATGATCGACCCCCGCAACCTGGACACCCTGCTCCATCCCCAGTTCGACCCCAAGGCCCTGAAGTCCACCGAGCCCGTGGGCAAGGCTCTGCCCGCCTCTCCCGGCGCTGCCTGCGGCAAGATCGTCTTCACCGCCGAGGACGCCAAGGAGTGGGCCGCCCGCGGTGAGAAGGTGGTCCTGGTCCGCCTGGAGACCTCTCCCGAGGACATCGAGGGCATGAAGGCCGCTCAGGGCATCCTGACCGTCCGCGGCGGTATGACCTCTCACGCCGCCGTTGTGGCCCGCGGCATGGGCAAGTGCTGCGTCTCCGGCTGCGGCGCGATCAACATGGACGAGGCCAACAAGCAGTTCACCCTGGCCGGCAAGACCTATCACGAGGGCGACTGGATGAGTTTGGACGGCTCTACCGGCAACATCTACGACGGTGCTATGCCCACCGTGGACGCCAGCGTGGGCGGCGACTTTGGCCGCATCATGGCCTGGGCCGACAAGTTCCGCCGTCTACAGGTCCGCACCAACGCCGATACCCCCCACGACGCCGCCAAGGCCCGTGAGCTGGGCGCGCAGGGCATCGGCCTGTGCCGCACGGAACACATGTTCTTCGACAGCGAAAAGATTGTTGCCATGCGCGAAATGATTCTCGCAGAAGATGTTGAAGGACGCAAGACGCCGGTATCATACCAATGGGCACCTTCAACAACTTGGCCGCTGTATGACGACATCATAAGCGGATCATACATAATATCAGGATATATGTTAACAAGTAACATACCGAAAGCAATTGGAACTAAGAGAAGCGGTTCAAATTTTTTGACAATAGCCAAATATAAAAGAACAAAGGAGACTAAAATCATAACCCAGTTTTGCCATGACAACGATACAAAACCGGAGCTTTGAAATATCTCCACCAAAGCATTTACAACAGACATTTATTGACCTCCTCAGTTCAAATAAGCAAGGACGTCATCAGTTGCAACCGAGCTGCCTTTTGCGGCTACAACCTGTGAAACTGTACCATCCGAGGGAGCTACAATTTCGTTTTCCATCTTCATTGCTTCAAGAATAAACATAATGTCGCCGGCCTTAACGCTCTGACCTGCGGTAACATTTACTTTAAGTATTGTTCCGGGCATGGGAGCCTTAACAGCTGTTCCGCTTCCTGAAACAGGAGCAGGTGCGGGAGTAGCAGGTGCCGAGGGCTGTGTAGCCACAGGTGCTGCCGGAGCAGAAGCTGCGGTAGGCGCAACGCTTGTTACTATTGCCTCACTTAACTCGTCAACTTCGACTTCATAGTCTTTTCCGTTTAAAGTAACTACATATTTCATATTGTTAACCCCTTACTTGTTTTCTATAAGCTTAATTGAATTGAATTTAACTCGCTTATAGTTTGCTGTGTTTTCCAAATTTGCTCCGCTTACGCTCGCAAATTTGGAAAAGGGTTATTTTTGCTTGGATAGGATAGAATAAGCGCAATGCAGATTATTGGGTCATTTCAGATTGTAACTGACGTTACATCTGTGATACCAACATTGTTTGGCTGCATTGCGCTTATTCTATCCTATCCAAGCCAAACCACGCCTTTTCAAAATTTGCGAGCGTAAGCAGAGCAAATTTTGAAAACAAAGCAAAATT
>OLXM01000309.1_pt1 | contig 10733 bp, 9 predicted proteins | sample 1673361 | NCBI WGS metagenome assembly OLXM01 (sample SAMEA103958109, study PRJEB25191) | human gut metagenome | biome: human-associated habitat [ENVO:00009003]; feature: intestine environment [ENVO:2100002]; material: feces | place: Germany | collected 2013/2015
ATCACGATAAAAATGACGAAAAGGGACAGTCCCTTTTCGTCATCGGAGGAAGAAATGGCTGGTACAAAGACTATCGACGCGGACGTGGTCATCGTCGGGTGCGGCGTCGCGGGCCTCTACTGCGCGCTCAACCTTCCGCACGCGCTGCGCGTCGTGCTCCTGGCGAAGACGACCGTAGACGAGTGCGACTCCATGCTCGCCCAGGGCGGCATCTGCGTCCTGCACGACCCGGACGACTACGAGTCCTTCTTTGAGGACACGCTGCGCGCGGGCCACTACGAGAACCGTCTCGAGTCGGTGGACATGATGATCCGCGCGAGCCGTCCCATCATCGACGACCTGATCAAGCGCGGCGTCCGCTTCGCGCGCACCGCCACCGGCGAGCTCGACTACACCCGCGAGGGCGCGCACTCCCGCCCGCGCATCGTCTACCACGAGGACATCACGGGCGAGGAGATCACCACGCACCTGCTCGCCTGCGTCCGCGAGCTCCCGAACGCGACCGTGCTCGAGAACACCTGCATGACGGACATCCTCGAGGGCTTCGACGCCGACGGCCGCCGCGTGTGCCGCGGCATCGTCGCCGAGGACGCGGGCGGCGCCCACCTGCAGGTCAACGCCGACGCGACGGTGCTCGCCACCGGCGGCGTGGGCGGCCTGTACAAGCACTCCACGAACTACCCCTGCCTCACGGGCGACGGCTGCCGCGTGGCCGCCGAGCACGGCGTGCTCCTGGAGCACATGGACTTCGTGCAGATCCACCCCACGACCCTGTGGACCCAAAAGCCCGGCCGCAGCTTCCTCATCTCTGAGTCCGCCCGCGGCGAGGGCGCGATCCTGCTCAACGACGCGCACGAGCGCTTCTGCGACGAGCTCCAGCCGCGCGACGTGGTCTCGGGCAACATCCTGCGCGAGATGCGCCGCGAGGGCGCCGAGCACGTGTGGCTCAGCTTCGAGCGCGTGCCGCGCGAGGAGCTCGAGCACCACTTCACCCACATCTGCGAGCAGTGCCGCGAGGAGGGCTATGACATCTTCAGCGAGCCCATCCCCGTCGTGCCCGCGCAGCACTACTTCATGGGCGGCATCCATGTGAACTCGGACTCCGAGACCACGCTGCCGCACCTCTTCGCGGCGGGCGAGACCTGCTGCAACGGCGTGCACGGCCGCAATCGCCTGGCGTCCAACAGCCTGCTCGAGGGGCTCGTGTTCGCCCAGCGCGCCGCCGACAAGATCATGCGCGACCGCTTCGCCGCGGACACCGCCGCCCAACTCGCCGTCGCCGCGAGCGAGCGCAGCCGCTTCGTCGCGGGCTCGCGCGACGTGACCGACGTGGCGCTTCTCTGCGGCGCCGAGTAACCCCAGCTCATCGTCCCCATAAGGAGCGAAAAAAAATGACCGATCCGATGATCCAGGCAAAGATGGACGCCGCCATCCGCGCGGCGCTCGAGGAGGATATGCCGTTCGGCGACGTGAGCACGACGGCCGTGATGCCCGAGCCGCGCCCGGGGCGCGTGCAGCTCATCGCCAAGCAGGACGGCGTCATCGCCGGCCTGGGCGTGTTCGCCCGCGTGTTCGCGCTGATCGACCCTGCCGTGACGGTGGACGCCCTCGTGTCCGACGGCGACGAGGTCAAAAGCGGCCAGCACCTGGCGACCGTCCGGGGAGACGTGCGCGTGCTCCTCGAGGGCGAGCGCGTGGCCCTCAACTACCTCCAGCGCATGAGCGGTGTGGCCACCTACACCCACCGCATCGTCGCCGCGCTCGCGGCGGCCGGGGCCTCCACATGCCTCGCCTGCACCCGCAAGACCACCCCTGGCCTGCGCCTCTTTGAGCGCGAGGCCGTGCGCATGGGCGGCGGCCACCTGCACCGCTACGGCCTTTCGGACGCCGTGATGCTCAAGGACAACCACATCGACGCCGCCGGCGGCATCAAGCCCGCCGTCGCTGCCGCTCGCGCGACCGCTCCCTTCACCGCGAAGGTCGAGGTCGAGTGCGAGTCGCTCGATATGGTCCGCGAGGCCGTCGAGGCCGGCGCCGACATCATCATGCTCGACAACATGGATCACGCCGCGATGGCAGAGGCCATCGACCTCATCGACGGCCGCGCGACCACCGAGGCGAGCGGCAACGTGACTGCCGAGAACGTGACCGCCTACGCCGACCTGAGCGTCGACATCGTGAGCTGCGGCGCCCTCACGCACTCCGCGGGCATCCTGGACCTCTCGCTCAAGCACCTTGAGGTCCTCGCGTGAGCACCCTCGGCGATAAGCGCCGCGAGCAGATCCTCGGAACCCTGACCTCGGCGGACGCGCCGACTTCCGGCGCGGCGCTCGCGGCCGCGACGGGGGTTTCTCGGCAGGTCGTCGTGCAGGACATCGCGCTTTTGCGCAGCCAGGGCTGGCCGATCCAGTCGACCAACCGCGGGTACGTGATCGAGCGCGAGGCCACGCGGCCGATGCGCCTCTTCAAGTGCCACCACAGCGTCGAGCAGACCTCCGAGGAGCTCAACCTCATCGTCGACCTCGGCGGGCACGTGCGCGACGTGCTCGTCAACCACCGCGTGTACGGCAAGCTGAGCTGCGAGCTCGGCATCGCCTGCCGCAAAGACGTGCAGGCCTACATCGACCAGATCCGCGCGGGCAAGTCGAGCCCGCTCATGCTCATCACGAGCGGGTACCACTTCCACCACGTGACCGCGGACAACGAAGAGACCCTCGACGAGATCGGGGAGGCCCTCGACAAGGCCGGTTTCCTCGCCCCAAAGACGGACTTTGAGCTAGAGTCTTTTGGGGAATAGGTGCCCGGCGCGCTCCTGGCGGCGCGCTGCCTCGCACGAGCCGGGCTCAGGCGTCTCGTCCGTGCCACCGAGCCCGTCCACGCCCCGACCCTAGCGAAGGAGCCGCCATGAGCGTCAAGCCGTCCGTTCCGCGCACGCTCGCGCAGGTCACGCTGCGCGTCGTGTCCGCCATCATGGCCATCCTCGGCGGCCTCATGGTCCTCGGGGCGGCGCTCGTCTTTGTGTACCGCGACCGGCTGGGCCTTGCCGAGGAGTCGACGTGGACCATCTTCACCTACGGCGGGATCATCCTCGCTGCCGCGGCGCTGCTGATCGTCACGGCGCTCCTGGGGCTGCGCGCCTCCGACGATTCCTCGAAGGTCGGCCCGTACCGTGCGCTGTGCTACTTCGTCGGCCTCGTGATCCTCGTCGCCATCGTGTGGGGCTGGGGCATGGGCATGTTCATCCTCTTCAACCCCGTGGTGCTCGTGAGCACCGTGACCTACGTGATCGTGTGCTCGCAGCTCGCGGACAAGGTCGCCTTCGAGCATGAGCACGGCGTCGTCGGCGAGACCTTCCTGCGCACGGGCCGTCAGCGCACCCTTCACCTGCTCTCCGAGGTCATCATCGTCAAGGGCGCGCTCGTGGGGCTTGTCGCCGGCGTCATGGCCGTCGGGTTCTACGCGATGGGCGATGCCAGCTTCGCCTCGAGCCTCGGCGCCTCGTCCGCGGACCTCAAGGGCATCCTCGTGTCTAACGCCGTGGCGGCCGCGGTGAACATAGCCGTCGGCGGCCTCGGAATCCTGGGATCCAACCGTCCCGAGAAGATCGGGCCCTTCTTTGCGGCTGCGTGCGTCGCGTTCACGCTCGACGCCGTGCGCGTCGTGACGGGCATCGTCATGAGCAGCGCGCTGCTCTCCGCGGGTGTGGATGTCCTGCTCGACCTCGTGTACATGGGCAGCTGCGCCTGGCTCGCCTGGAAGATCTGGCGCCAGCCGCGCGAGCTCGTGGACAAGCGCCTCATCGCGGAGCAGTAGGGGAGCGGCGAGGCCGGGCGTCGGTCGGGCGCCGTAGGCCGATCGACCCGCTGACCGAGCGGATAGAATCGCGGCAACAAGAAAGCGGGCAAGGGAGTGCCTCCCTTGCCCGCCGTTCTTACTGAATGCTTGCTGCGGCCTTCTCGCCGCTACAGCTCCATGAGCCGCGCGATGCTCACGATGTAGATCTTGAGCGCGCGCTTGAGGTCGGCCTCGCTCACGCCCTCGTCGGGGCCGTGCTCCATGCCGACCCATGCGGGCTCGTCGGGGTTCTCCTCGTGCGGGCCGAACGCCGCGGCGCGCTTGAACTTGCGCGCGTAGGTGCCGCCGCCGATGCAGAACGCCTCTGCCTTCTTGCCCGTGTACTCGCCGTAGGTGTCGAGCAGGCAGCGGATCTGGTCGCACTCGGGGTCGATGTAGAAGGGGACCTTGTCCTCGAGCGCGCGGAAGGCGCAGCCGTGCGCCGCGGCGATCTCGCTCATGCGGGCCGTGATGGCCTCGCCCGTGGTCGTGGTCGGGTAGCGCGAGTCGATGGTCTGGACGAAGTGCCCGTCGACGGTGCGGACGGTGCCCTCGACACAGGTGAGGGGGCCGAACTTCTCGTCGTGCGCGGCGATGCCGGAGCTCGTGCCGTCGGTGTCCTCGGTGAGAAGCGCCTGGAGCTCGATGAAGGGGCGCGCCGCGTCGTCCACGAGGCCGGCGCCCAGCAGATAACGGGCGAGGAGCCCGATGGCGTTCACCGTGCCGGCGGGCAGGGACGCGTGGCCGCCCTTGCCGTGGGCGGTGACGCGCGCGAGGCCGTCGCCGACGGCCTCGACCTCGATGTTGTCGGCGGCGGGCAGCGCGGAGGCGTCGGCGCGGACGACGGCGGTCGCGAGGCCGCAGACGGCGTTGGCCACCGTGCCGCCGTCAAGCTCGACGATGCTGCCGCCGGCGACGGGCTCGGCGGTGCGGAACTCTCCCTGGTAGACGCCCTTCTCGCCGCAGATCAGCGGGAAGTCGGCGTCCGGGCTGAAGCAGAACAGCGGCTCGGGGCAGCACTTGAGGTAGTGCTTGACGTCGGCCATGGCGGTCTCTTCGTTGTTGCCGATGATGCAGCGCAGGGTGTAGGGGAGCTTGCGGCCCGTGGCCTCGACCTGGCGGGCAAAGAAGTGCGCCGCGTAGAGCGAGAGCACGAAGGGCCCCTTGTCGTCGAGGACGCCGCGGCCGATGAAGTATCCGTCTTTGCGCGTGACGTCGAGCGCCGGGAAGGTCCAGCCGAGGCCGAGCGGCACGATGTCGGTGTGGGCGATGGTGGCGATGTAGTCTTCGGAGACGCCGGGGAGGTCGCCGTAGCCGATGTAGCCGTCGAGGTCGGTGACCTCAAGGCCGAGGCGGGAAGCGATCTTCTCGGCCGCGACCAGGGCGTCGTTGGCCGCCGGGCCCCAGGGCTTGCCGGGCTCGGCGTGCTCGAGGTCCTCGACGGACTCGATCTTCACGAGGGTGCGGATGTCTGCGACGACGTCCTCCCAGACCTCGTCGACGAACGCGTCGACGTCCGCCTTGAGCTGCTGCTCGTCCATATGTCCTCCTTGTGTGGGTTGCTTTGCCCAGCTATCTTACCGCGATGACGAAAAGGGACAGTCCCTTTTCGTCATTACAAAAAGAGGAGAGGCTCTATGCGCCTTGTTGTGCCTTGGCCCCTGCGGCTAGTTGCGGTTGCCGCGCGTGCGGTTGTAGCCGCGCCCGTAAGCGTCGTAGGCAGCGATGGCGTCGCGCTCGAGGGCGTCGAGGCTGGCGTAGCCGCTCTGCGCGAGCGAGACGACGCTGATCCGGAAGTCGTCGCCGTACTTGAGGTCCGCGTAGACGTCCCCGTTGCCGTGGCCGGTGAGGTGCTGGGTCACGCGGCCGACCACGCGGACGCTCTGGCCGACATAGTAAAGGTCGCGTGTAGCGTTGTGGATCACGTAGACGCCGGTGAAGTCGCCGTCGGCCGTCAGGCGGTCGCGTGCGGCGAGGAACTCCTGGGGCGAGACCCCGGGGGAGGCGAGGCCCCAGACCTGCTCGCGCAGGTTCTTCTCTCGATGCTGGAGGTGCGACCCGTATGCCACAAAGAAGCTCGCGAGCGCAAGACAGGCGATTGCGGCCCAAAGGCAGAGGTCGCGCAGGAAGCTCGCGCCCGCTGCTCCTGCAGCGCCCGCCGCGCCGAAGCCGTCTGCGCGCGCCGTCGAGTAAAGGCACAGGAAGACGACCCCGGTGGCCAATAGCGCCGCCGCCGTGCGGAAGTAGTGCATGTGGGTGCGTTGACGGGAGTCTGCCATGGCGGGCCAATCGAGCCGGGGATGGACCCCTGGCCTGGCGCGGGCTATGCCCCTTGGGTTGGCGAGCCCCCGGCCTGGTCGTGCTTCTTACCAAAAAAGCCCAGGACCGAAGTCCTGGGCTTGAGTTTATGGTGGGCGTTACAAGATTTGAACTTGTGACCTCTTCCGTGTCAGGGAAGCGCTCTCCCCCTGAGCTAAACGCCCGAAGCTTGGGGTGCGCGTTTTCGCGCGAGGAATAATATACCGAAGCCGATGCGTTCGCGCAACCCTTTTTTTGAAAAACTTTTTGGCGGGCAGAAATTGCCCCGGCGGCGCGGCCGCTGTGAGAAGATATACCCGTGCTCCAAACACACCTCAACCATCGCAGGGGGCAATCCCATGTATACCGTTTTCCTTGCCGGGGGCATAGCCTCGGGCAAATCGTCTGTCGCCCGCGCGCTCGAGCGCCGCGGCGCTTGGCGCATCGACCTCGACCAGCTCTCGCGCGCCGTCCTCGAGCCGGGCTCCGAGTGCGTCGACGAGGTCGCGGCCGCCTTCGGCGATGATCTCGTCGACACTTGCACAGGCGCCCTCGACCGCGGCGCCCTGGCGCGCCGGGCCTTTGCCGATGCCGAGTCGACCGCGCGCCTGGAGGCCATCGAGCTGCCCTATATCCGCCGGATGCTCGTCCGCATGCTCGAGGGGGAGGGCTGTTGCCAGACCAATCCTCGCGTGTGCGTCGTGGAGGTCCCGCTGCTCGACCGGATGGAGCCCATGCTCAACCTCGCCGACGAGGTTCTCGTGGTCGACTGCCCGCTCGAGGTGCGCCGCGTGCGCGCTCAAGGGCGCGGCATGGATGTCGCCGACTTCGACCGCCGCGCCGCGCTGCAGCCGAGCGACGAATATCTGCGCGAGCACGCGACGACGATCCTGGACAACTCCGGCGGGCCGTCTGACCTGGCCGCGAGAGTGGATGAATGGTGGGCTTCTCGCGAGGCCGCGAGATGGAAAGAGGCGCGAAATGGCTAAAGCGAAGGGCAAGGCACAGAAGGACGCGAGGTTCTTCCGTTGGTTCCGCGTGCTGCCGCTGCTCGTGCTCGCGGTGACGTTCGCCGCGTGCGCCACCCTGGCCGCCGCGCCGACCACGCTGGTCGCGCAGACCTTCTTTCCGGTGAAGTACGCCGACGCCGTCCGCGCCTCCGCCGAGCGCCACGGAGTGGACCCGCTGCTCGCGGCCGCCGTTGCCAAGTGCGAGTCGGGCTGGGACGCGGACGCGCGCTCCGCGGCGGGCGCCGTGGGCGTCATGCAGGTTATGCCCTCGACCGCCGAGGACCTAGCGGACCAGGGCGTCGTCGACGCGGGGGCGTATGCGCCGGAGAATCTTGCCGACCCCGTGACGAACATAGAGTACGGCTGTGCCTATCTAGGTGTTCTCCAGAACGAGCTCTCGAACGAGGATGAGGTCATCTGTGCCTACAACGCCGGGCTCGCCGCGGTCCAGAACTGGCTCGACGGCGGCGGCAAGGTGGGGGACAGGGTCGACTACGCCGAGACCAAGGCGTACCTAGAGCGTGTGAACGTCGCCTACGACGGATACAAGAGCTGTTACCCGAACGGGTTCTAGCGTCCTTGGAGCGCGGCGCCGCGAGCGCCCCCCCGTGCCTTCCCTAGGGCCTCGTGGGCACAAGCGAGGTGTAGACGTCCAGCAGGGCGTCATCGTTGCCCGCCTCGAGCAGCACGCCCGCGAGCGGCCGCGCGGCCGAGAGCAGCCCGGCATCGGCGCAGGCAACGGCGGCATCGCGCATCATCGTGCGGAGCCCCTCGACGTCTCCGTAGGGGATGCCCTCCGCGACGATCGTCTCGCGGGCTTCTTCGCGCGAGAGCTTGCCGAGCCGCTTGTCCGCCGCGAGCACGTCGGCGAGCTCGCGCGCGGCGCGGTCGCGGACGCATTCGTGCAGCTCCATCGCGCGTTGATAGCACGCCACGCTGGTCCTGCCGCGCCCGAGCTTCCACTCCATGAACGCCAGACGATAGAAGCAGATGGACATCTCGCGGACGTTGCTCGCGCGCTCGATGGCGAGCTCGAGGACGTCGACGGCCTCGTGGACGCGCGAGAGCTCCTCCAGGCAGCGGACCTCGGTGAGCGCCGCGTCGGTGGTGTAGGGCGCGATGCGCACGTCCTCGCGCGCGTGGGCGAGGGCCTCCTCGTGCCTCCCGAGCGCGACGAGCAGCTGGGCCGCCTGTGCGTGGGCCGCATAGTATTCGTCGGGAACGAGCTGCAGCTCACGGCCATTGTCGTCGGCCTCCAGGTTGTAGCGCACGCGCTCGGCGGTCGAGTTGAAGTAACGGAACACGTTCTCGGTGTCGTCCTCGTAGCGGGCGGTCTGGGAGGCGGGCTCGAGCGCCGCGTCGAGGCGGGCGAGGACGTCCTCGACCTCCTCGGCGGTGTGGCCCGGCTTGCCGTTGATCCGCAGCGCGGCGTCGCGCACGGTGGTCGCAAGCTCGCCGCCCTCGACGAAGAGGAGCGCCATCGACTGGCGGTCGAACACATCGATGTCCCCGTCGACGAGCGCGCGGCTCACGCGCTCGCACGCCTCGGCGACGGTGCGGTCGGTCGCCTTCTGGCGGCGGGCCTCGAAGGCGGCGACGGCGCGTCGCGTGCTCGCGCCGAGCCAGCCGGCGGCCTCGTTCCACGCCTCGATGCGCACGAACTTCTCGTTGATGCCGAGGTCGGAGACGGCGCGGGACTTGGTGGCGACGGCAACGGCGTCGGGCGCGGGAAGGTGGTTCTCCTCAACGCCTTCCCAGCGGGAAAGAGGGGCGACGGCGTCGTCCCAGACGGTCATGATGGGGTCGACGGGGGCCAGTCGCCCGTCCGCGGTCGCGTACCAGCGGATGCCGAGGCCCTGCGGCAGCTCGCCCACCAGCAGGGCACGGAGCTCGTCGCGCAGGCGGTCGAGGCCGCTGCGCGTGAGGTCGATGCTGATCACGGGGGTGCGCGTGCCGTGCTCGTGGCCGTTGACGACCACGCGCTCGATGCGGCCGGACGCGCCGAACGCGCCGCGCCCGAGCGCGAGGCAAAGCCGCATCGCGTAGCTTCGCGACCATGCGGCGCGGCCCGCCTCGTCGGACGCGACCGAGACGAAGACCTGCGGCCTCGGCACCTCGACGTCAACCACGGTGAGCCCATCCGCGATGTTCACCTGGAACGACACGGCGACGCGCAGGGGCGCGGGCAGGCTCTCGGCGAAGTCTGCGATGGCGAGGCGCGCCGCCCACTCGCCGCCCTCCTCGGCGCCCTGCGCGAGGAAGGTGGTCGACTCGTCGGACGCGCCGAAGGGGTCGAGCCCGTCGACGGCGCCGAGGATCCTCGCGATGCGGTCGTCGAGCGCAGCGACGTCGGCGGGTGCGGAGCCGTTCACGGACGAGGCCTGGTAGTGCAGATCATCGGTGAGGTTGAGCAGGAGCTCCGCGGCGAGCATGCGGTCATAGTCCGCGTCGGGGAGCTCGTCGGCGGCGTAGAGCCACCAGTGGCCGCTGCGCTGCAGCATCTTCGCCTCGACGCGCGGGGCGCCGCTCCACCCGAGCAGCCCGGAGCGCTCCACGAGCGCGCGGAGGTCGGCCGGGGCGTCTCCGTGGCGGACGAGGTCCGCGAGGCTCGCGATGACGTCGGAGCTGCGCAGGACGAGGTCGTCGAGCTCCTCGTGGGGGTCGCGCTCGGGCGCGGCAGGGGCGGGTGCCTCTTCCGTGTCCGGTACAGCTGCGCCGTCGGCGGGGGAGGACGACGCCGGAGCCGCAGGCTGAGCGCCTTCGTCTTGGGTCTCCGGCTTCGCCGCGGGCATTGCCTGGCCTTTTGCCGGCGATGCGGCGGGCGTCGAGAGCGGGACCAGGTCCCCGCGCTTCTTTGTGGCAAGGCGCTGGCACGCCCAGCATACGAGCGCGCCGAGGACAAAGGCGAACGGCGCCGGTCCGCAGGCTGCGGCCGCGACCAGCGCGGCGACCGCTAAGGCCGCCGCTGCGCACTTCTTTGTATGTTGCCTGCCGTCTTTTGCCAACGTTGCCCTCCATGATCTGCTCCTGGTTATTCTATCCAACGTCGCGGGTGGTCATTCGCCGAGCGCCTTGGGGCCCGAGCCTGGCGCCGTGCGCGATGGGGCCGCGCCGCACGCCCTCATCGCGCAGCCGCGTCCTACTCTCGATTTGGTACACTTGTACGAATCGAATCCTTCGAGATCCTGTGGCGAGAGGAGCGCATATGGCGGACGAGCGATTCGGCGGCGAGCTGCGCCGCTTCGGGCGCGAGAAGGCCGGCGAGCCCCTGCGCGTCGTCTCTCCCTACGAGCCGGCGGGCGACCAGCCCCAGGCCATCGCCAAGCTCGCGAAGGGCGTCGAGGACGGCCTGCGCTACCAGACCCTTATGGGCGTCACCGGCTCGGGCAAGACCTTCACCATGGCAAAGACCATCGAGGCCCTGAACCGCCCCACGCTCATCATGGAGCCCAACAAGACCCTTGCCGCCCAGGTCGCGTCCGAGATGCGCGAGTTCTTCCCGAACAACGCGGTCGTGTACTTCGTCTCGTACTACGACTACTACCAACCCGAGGCCTACGTTCCGCAGACCGACACCTATATAGAGAAGGA
>OLXM01000313.1_pt1 | contig 10720 bp, 5 predicted proteins | sample 1673361 | NCBI WGS metagenome assembly OLXM01 (sample SAMEA103958109, study PRJEB25191) | human gut metagenome | biome: human-associated habitat [ENVO:00009003]; feature: intestine environment [ENVO:2100002]; material: feces | place: Germany | collected 2013/2015
GACTTTCCTTGCCTTTTAACCTTTGACGATCTCAGAAAGCTCAACGACCTCGCAGCCCTTGCTTTTGTAGTAAGCGAGCAGCTCCGGAAGCTTTCTTTTGTCGTAGCTCGCGATGCAGTCGGAGAGCACGTGGACGGTGCAGCCGCTTTTCGATAGGTTGAAGTCGGTGGATTTGACGCAGGCTGCGGCGTCCGCGCCGGCGAGGTAGAACTCCGTGATGCCGTGCTCCCGGATGAACGCGGCGAAGGGCTCGCTGGTCAGGGCGCTGCTCTTTGACTTCGTGAAGATATAGTCGGACGCGAGCTTCAGCTCCGGCACAAGCTCTGCGCCGCGGGTACCGGGCTTGAGGGTCCTTGTTCCCGCGGAGAGATTGTTATGCTGAATATAAACGACCCACAGCCCCTCCCGGACCGCCCAGTCGATCGCTTCGTTGACCCTTTCGATGATCTCCCGGTAGTTTTTCGTGATGTCGTTTTGCAGGTCGATCACGACCAGCGCGCTGTTTTTCATTTTTGCCGTCCTCCATTATGCAGGGCAATGCCCTACGAAATATATCGTTCGATATGTATCGTTGATTATACTCAGAAAGAACAGATTTGTCAACCGGACGCGGCGGGGTCTCACCCGGAGCACGGCAGACTCCGCCTGGGGTCAAAAAAGCAAGCATCCCGCCCCGCGCTGTGCGCGGGGCGGGATCATTTTCACTCCATCAGCCCGTACTTCACCTTGATTCGGTCGAGCTTTTCGAGCATGGGCTCGGCGGCGAGCCAGAGGAAGACGGCGGTGGCGGCGGCGTGGACCAAATCCATGCCGAAGCCGGCGATATAGCAGCTGAGCAGCATCTGCCATGTGACGCCGCCGGTCTGGAGCAGCGCCATCACGGGGTTCATAATGCCGCCGTAAATCGCCACGGCGCAGACCGCGCCGAAGACCGCCAGCGCGCCGCGCGTTCTTCGCAGCCATCCCTTGCGGAACAGCACGCCCGCGAGGAAGCCGATGATGCCCATCGCGAACATCTGCCACGGCGTCCACGGTCCCTGCGAGAAGAGCATGTTCGACGTGAGCATCGTGACCGCGCCGACGAGAAAGCCGCTCTCCCCGCCGAGCGCGACGCCCGCGATGACCGTGAGCGCCAGCACGGGCTTGAACTGGGGCAGCATGAAAAACGCCGCGCGCCCGGCGACGCCGACGGCGCAGAGCACCGCGAGGACCGCGAGCTCCCGCGCGCGGGGCCGCCGCCCCTCGAACACGAGGAAAAACGGCGCCATCGCCTCCAGCAGCACGAGCAGCATCACGAAATAATACTTCCGGTCCCCGAGCCAGACGATCCCGACCAGCAGCGTCAGCGGGATGAGCAGGCAGACCGCCGCGGCAGACCACGCGGTGCGGCGGCTGAGGCGTCGCCGTTCCTTCGGCGGCAGCGTCTCCGCCGGCGGGGGCGCGCGCCGCCCGATGGCTGCGGCGAGCACGACGAGCGACGCGAGGAACGCGGCATAGAGCCACGGCTGCGCCATCGCCGCCTCCGAGAGCCCGTCCGCGCCGATGAGCGCGGAGAGGTCCGTCCGCCGCGCGGCGACGAAGAACGTGACGAGCGCCGCGAGCCCGGCGACACAGGCTATCGCGCGCCGCCACCACGGGAGCGGTGTCGGCTTCCAGTCCGGCGTTCCGACCCGTGGGGCGGGCAGGGGCGGCACGGACTCCGGCAGCTCCGGCTCCGGCGGCAGCGCGCCGCCGACGGCGGCGATGAGGTCCTCCGCCGTCACCGCGCCAGGCAGTGTTTCACGCGCGATGCGCGATGCGGCGGTGGTGTAAAAACGGTTGCCGGAGAAAAACTCCCGCGGGGAGCCCTCCGCGGCGACCGCGCCGTCGAAAAACAGCGCGCAGCGGTCGGCGTAGCGCGCGCAGAACTCCACATCGTGGCTGACACAGACGACCGTGACGCCCTGCGCCCGGAGCGCGGCGAGGATGGCGGCGAGAGAGCGCTTGAACTGCGCGTCGAGCCCCTTGGTCGGCTCGTCGAGCAGCAGGATGTCCGGTCCCGTGAGCAGCAGCTTCGCGAGCGCGGCGCGCTGCTGCTCGCCGCCGGAGAGATCGTAAGGGTGGCGGTCCAGCAGCTCGGTGAGGCAGCAGAGCGCGGCAACGCGCGCCACAGCGTCCGCCTGCTCCGCAGGGGAACGGGCGTCGCCGCGCAAGACCTCGAGCAGGTCCTCGCGCACGGTCTTTTTCACAAAAACCGTCTGCGGGTCCTGCGGCAGCAGCCCGACATAGCCGGTGCAGCGCACCTCGCCGCGGTCCGGCGTACGGAGCCCGGCGAGCAGGCGCAGCGCCGTGGTCTTGCCCGCGCCGTTGCCGCCGAGCAGAGCGAAAAGCTCCCCGCGCCGGACGGCGAGGTCCAGCCCGCGCACGACGTCGGGACCGTCCTCCTCATAGCGGAACCATAGCTCCTCCGCCGAGAGCACGGTCTCGCCCCCGCGGCGCGGCGGCTCCGGCGGCAGCGGCGAGAGCGGACGCGCTGCGGCGAAGCCTTGCAGCCACGCCCTGCCCTCCCGCACCGTTACGGGGCAGGGCGGCGCGCTCTCCGCCGCCGCCCAGACGCGCATCGCCGTCGGCATGGCGAAAAAGAGCCCGTGGTCGCGTTCGCGGAGCGCCGCGCCGACCTCCGCGGGCGATCCGGCGCAGAGCAGCGCGCCGCCGTCGAGCACGAGCGCGCGCGACGCGAGGGGCAGCGTCTCCTCCAGCCGGTGCTCCGTCAGCAGCACGGTCGTGCCGAGCTCGCGGTTCACCCGCCCCAGTGCGGAGAGGAACTCCGCCGCGGCGATGGGGTCGAGCTGGCTCGTCGGCTCGTCCAAAAGGAGCAGCTCCGGCTGCATCACCATGACGGCAGCCAAATTCAGCAGCTGCTTCTGCCCGCCGGAGAGCGTGCGCACCTCGCGGTGAAACCAGCTCTGGATGCCGAAAAACGACGCCATCTCCGCCACGCGGCGGCGGACGGCCGGCGTGTCGAAGCCGAGGCTCTCCAGCCCGAAGGCGAGCTCGTGCCACACCTTGTCCGTCACGAGCTGGTTTTCCGGCGACTGCTGCACGAAGCCGATGCGCGCGCAGAGCGTCCGCCGGTCTATCCCGGCGAGGGTCTCGCCGCGGAACAGGATTTCCCCGCTGCGGCTTCCGTGGGGCGTCAGCTCCGGCTTCAGCTGGCGCAACAGCGTGCTTTTTCCGCTGCCGGACGGTCCGCAGAGCACAACAAATTCGCCCTGCGCAACCGAGAAGCTCACCTCGCGCAGCGCCGGAGACGGCTGCTCCGGGTAGCGGAAGCTCAGGCGGCGGATCGAGAGCGCTTCCATCGGCGCGCCTCCCTTCTGTCTAAAATCACCGGCGTAAAGCAGAGCGCCGTCCACACGGCGAGAAAGCCCCACGTCATCGGCGCGGAAACGGGTCCGCGCAGACTTGGGAACCAGCGCCAGCGCAGCGCCCCGGCGAGCGCCCCCGCGAGCAGGAAAAGCCCGCAGAAGATAAGCCACGCCATCGCGGCGCGGTCGCGGCGCGACCAGCGGTAAACGCTGTAAGACGTGCGCCCCGGCAGACCGTAGCCCCGGCTGCGCATGCTGTCCCCGGTCTCCACGGCGTTTTCGAGCGCCCATGTGACCAACACAGAGAGCTGCGCCGCGCCCTCCCGCGCGCGGGGGAGCAGACCGCACCCGCCTCCGCGCCCGAGACCGCGCCGCGCCTCCCCGATCGCGCCGAGCTGGGCGCGCAGCCGCGGGACGAAGCGCAGCGTCATCGAGAGCAGCAGAGCAAGCGCCGGAGCCGCTTTGCCGAAAAGATAGAGAAATTTGTCGCTCGTCAACACCGCGGTGCAGCAGGAAAACCATACGAGCGCCGCCGCGAGCAGCACCGCACTCGAGAGCCCGCAGAGCAGGCTCTCCAGCGTAAGCGGGTTGCCGGAGGGTAGGTAAGTCAGAATCGTGACGCCCGCATGGTTGAACGCCGGATTCAGCAGCGCGGCAAACAGCATGAGCGGCAGCACGCAGCGCAGGGCAAAGCGAAGCGCCCGCCGCGGGGAGAGCGCGGCGCTGTAAGCAAACGCGGCGAGGAGCGACACGGCGAGATAGGCCGGGTGGCTCAGGCAGACCGTGAAGCCCAGCACGAGCGCGAAATAGAGAAAATTCACCGCCGGGTGATGCCCGGCGAAGCAGTCCCGCGCCGCCGTCATGCCGCGCCTCCCGCCGCGTAGCCGCCGCCGACGTCCTCGCCGAGATCGCAGGTATAGAGCCACTCGACCGTGTCGCCGTCCTGCAAAACATAGCGAGAGCAGCCGTAATTCGGGAACCAGCCGTTCACGCGGTACATCCAGCCGGAGAGCTCGCCGCAGTCGAACTCATAGAGGTTCGCGATGCCCTCGATATACGCCGAGTCATAGATCGGCGTGACCGAAAACTCCATGTGTATTTTCCGCTCGCGGCAGACGCGCGCGAGCACGTCGAACACGCTCTCGCCCTCGGTGAAGGGGACCTCCGCCGCCGCGAGAATGCAGCCGTCCGCGGGGACGATCTCCGTCTTGTCCGCGTCCAGCCAGTCCATATGGTCCAGAATCGTCGCGCAGGAGATCGAGATGGTACAGGTCGGAGTTTTCGGCTCCGGGGCCGGCGTGGGGGTCGGTATAGGGGTGGGCATCGGCTCCGGGGTCTGGACCGGCTCCGGGGTTGGGGTCGGCGTCGGCGCGGGCGTGGGTTCGGGCGTCAGCTCCGGCGTAGGCATAGGCGTCGGTGTCGGTGTCGGCGCTGCCGTTTCTGCCGCGGGGCCGAGGGACCAGCCCCGGCTGCCCGGCGCGTTGCCGCCGTACCAGAACGCGGCGGCGAGGAGCAGCAGCACCAGCACCGGCACGAGGACCTTCCGTTTGTTCTTTTTCCACCACATGTCAGTTTTTCCTTTCAGAGCAGCTCCGCCACCGTCAGCAGACGGTGGAGCATGCGCGCCATTTCGCCGCGCGTCACCGGTGCGAGCGGCTCCGCCGCGGCGTCCGCGGCGAGCATTCCGGCGGACAGACAGTAGCCCGCGGCATCGCGCGCCCAATCGGCATAGCCCGCCGGAACGGGCGCATCCGATGCCGTATCCAGCCCGCAGAGCGCAGCGGCGCGTGCGAGCATCACGGCGGCTTCCTGCCGCGTGATGGTCCCGGTCGGGTCAAAAACGGTCTCCCCGCCGCGGGCGAAGCCGCGGATGACGCCGTAGCGCGAGGCGGTGCCGACATAGCCGGAATACCAGAGCCCCGCGGGAACGTCGGCGTAGCCGTTCTCCCACGAGCAGCGCAGTCCGAGCCCGCGCACCATCATGGAGGCGAACTCCGCGCGCGTCATCGCCCGCTCCGGCTCAAAGCGTCCGCCGCCGCTGCCGCTTAAAATGCCGCGCGCGGCGAGGGCTTCGACCGCGGCGTCCGCCGTGTCCGAAAAGCGCGTTCCCGGCGCGGAGACGGGCAGGGCGCGGACGTCCGGGTGCTTTTCCGCGAGCCCGGCGGCGCGTGTGCCGTCCGGCAGGGCGAGGGCATCGTCCATGCGGTAAAGGCTGGGCTTCCCCGCCGCCGCGCGCTCCGCCGCGGCGAGGGCGTAGAGCGCCTGCTCCGCCGCCATCAGGCTGCTGCCGCTCCCGGCGGCGTCGTGGCGGAAGCCGCCGTCCGTTGCGCGGAAGCGCCCCAGCGCATCGAGCGCGGTGACGCCGTTTTTGACGAAGCGCGCATCTGAAAGCGGAACGCCGAGCTCGCAGAGGGCGACGATCACCTGCGCGCAGCTCTCGGCGTTTTCCGTGCCCCACGATTCCCAGCCGCCGCGCACGTTCTGGAGCACGGAGAGCCGCGCGAGGGCACGCTCCACGGCGGCGTCCACGGCGGCAGCGCCGCGGTATTTCGCGAGCGCCTGAAGCGCCATGGCGGTCACGTCCGGGTCCGCCGCGCCGCTGCCGCTCAGTGACCAGCCGCCCTCCGGCAGCTCACGGTCCAAAATGTGGTCCACATAGCGCTGGCGCGTCGCCTGCACCGCCGCGGCGGGCTGCTCCGGCATGGGATAGCCCGCGCTGTCGAGCGCGAGGAGCGCCCAGATCGCGCCGTTGAGCCCCTGCCAGACGGTCTTTTCAAAGTCGCCGAGCGGCGCGGTCAGGTCATAGCCCGCGAAGCTGCGTGCGTCGACGCCGAGCGCCGTGAGCGCCAGGACCACGCGGGAATACTCCGTGTATTTCCGCGCATGGAGCACGCCGCCGCAGTCGCGGACATAGGCCTCCGCCCGCGCGAGATAGCCGGAAAAATAGTCCTCCGGCACACCGAAGCCGCCGCGGGCGAGCCCCAGCACCGCCCACTCCCCGCCGACGGAGCCGACGCCCGGTGCGCTGACGGCGCGGCAGAGCCAGTCCGCGGTCTCCTCCGCCCCCGCCGCCCGGACGCCCGGCGCGATTGAGAGCAGAAGCGAAAGCGCCAAAAGCCATCCCGCGGCGCGTCTTGCAGTTTTTTTCATAAGACGGGTCCTCCCAAAAAATTCGGCAAAGCCGCTTCACTTTGCGCTCCGCGCAAAGCTTCACTGCAAAGCCATGGCTTCGCCAATTACGCCGACGGCGCAAGGCGCGCGAATTCCCGCGTGCCTTGCGCTTAAGTCTGTTATTTCTGTCCCAGCAGCCTATATAGCATCGTCACGATCTCCGCGCGGGTGCAGCCAAGCTGCGGCGCGAAGCGCCCGCCGCCGACGCCCTTGGCGACGCCGGTTGCCGCCGCCCAGTTGACCGACGCGGCGTAATAAGCGCCGGGGGCGACGTCGGAAAACGCCGTGCCGGACTCTGCATCTGTCTCACCGAGGGCGCGGCAGAGGAAGGTCGCCGCCTCGCCGCGGGTGCACGCTTCCTCCGGCGCGAAGCGCTCCGCGCTGCCCCAGCCGCGGGCAACGCCGGTCTCATACGCCCAGAGCGCGGCGGCGTAGAACCAGTCCTCCGGGGAAATGTCCGCAAACGGCATCTCCGTCCCCTTCGGGGCGGGGGATCCGGCGGCGCGCCAGAGCATCGTTACGATCTCCGCGCGGGTGCAGGCGGCACGCGGCGCAAAGGTGTCCGCATCGCCCTGTCCCTGCGTGATGCCCTGTGCCGCCGCCCAGTACGCCGCATCGTGGAACCAGTCGCTCTCCGCCACGTCGGCGAAGGCGGCGGGCGTCTCCGGCTTCGTCTCGCCGCCGTCGTCGGCGACGGGGTCAAAGTCGGGAACGGCGGACCAGTCCACCCACGTGCTCTCGTCGCCGAGCGCGGGATAGTCCTCGTCGGCGAACCAGTCGCGCACCTCGTAGGCGTAATCGTTCACATAGTGCCACACGACGGCGTCCTTATCGGCGAGGAGCCGGGCGTTCAGACCGAGGCCGGGGTGGCTGCCGTTCACCATATACATCCAGCCGGAGCGGCTGCCGTTGTCCATATCGCCGAGGCGATAGCCGCCGAGGGCGGCGGGAGCCCAGATTGCGGAGACATAGCCGTCCTCCGCGCCGCTCTGGCGCAGTCCGGCGTCGGCGAGTGCGCGCAGGAAGAGGTCGCCGACCGTGCTGCCCGCGGGCAGGGTGTAGCTGCGCGTCGCGATCCAAGTGCGGTAAACGCTGCTGCCCGTTCCGGTGCCGAGATCGACGTCCTCCGCGGACTTATCCGCTCCGATGAGGCGGAAGGTCACGGTGATCTCGTCCTCCGCGGGAAGCGAAGCCTTTTTCAGCGCCGCGAGCGCGCGCTCGGCGGCGGTCAGGCCGGCGTAATTTTCCACGAGCTCCTTCTGCGCCGCGCTCAGCAGGTCAAAGCTCACGCGGGCGGCGCGGATGGCGTCCTCGCTCGCGAGCGTGACCGGGCTGCCGATGGCGGCGATTTTTTCGTCGACCGCTTTTGCGGCGGCGAGGTCGTCATATTCGCCCGCGGCGAACGCCGTCAGCGCCAGGGAGCGGACATAGGCGAGGTCCTCGCCGTCGCTCGACGCGGAATCCTTCGCGTAAGAGAGCGTCAGGGTATAAGTCCCCGCCGCAAGCGTGGTGTCAAAAGAGCCAGTCTTTTCGCCGCTGACCGCGTCCGCGATCTTCGTGCCGCCCAGCGCGGTGGTCGCCTTGTCATAGTCTTTCTCCGAGGACACGCCCCAGTCGAAGCGGAGCATGCCGCCGTAAGGCAGCGTGAAGGTGAGGCTCGTCTCGGAAACCGTGTTGTTCTTGCCGCGGTTGGCGCTCTCAAAGCGCGACTTTTCGGCGTTATACGTCCAGGGGACGCTCCCCTCCGCGTCCGCCATCGTGATGTTCTCCGCGTTTTCCTCCGGGAGCGTGAAGTGCTCCAGACGCGGGTCGTTCCAGATCTTCAGCGCCGTGCCGCAGCGGACGCAGTCCCCGGCCTCATACGCCGGGTAAACGCGCTTAGTTTCGCCGAGGGCATGGCCCAGCGCGGCGGTGTGCTCCGCGCGGTAGGCGGTCTTGCAGTGGTCGCAGGTATATTCGGTGTAGCCCGGCTCCGTGCAGGTCGGGGCGGTAACAGCCCCGTTCGTCCGGGTGTGGAAGGTTACGTCCTTCTGCCAGCGCAGCGCGAGATACTCGCTGCCGCAGACGGGGGCGAAGTAAGCCTCGTCCAGCGCCGCGCCGCGCGCGGCTTCGCCCGCGAAGCAGGCGGAGATAAGCGCGGAGCCGCTGTCCGTGCTGCCGAAGGCGGGCTCGCCGGTACTGTAGCAGTCGCGGACCGTGATCGCGGCGAGCAGCTCCCCGCGCCAGCTCGTCTCGCCCTTGACCGTGCCGCCGATGCCGCCGGCTGTGCTGCCGGAGACGCTGCCGGTGCTGTAGCAGCCCGCGACGGTGACGCCGTAGCCGCTCGCGCCGAAGACGCCGCCCGCGCTGCCCGCCGAGGCGCTGACCGCGCCGGTGCTGTAGCAGCCCGTGACGGTCGAGCCGGAGCCGGTGAACGCGCCGACGATGCCGCCGACCTCGCTCTTGCCCGCGACCGCGCCGAAGCTCGCCGCGTCGCGCACGGCGGCATTGCCGCCGAGGCTGCCGACGATGCCGCCGACGCGGGTTCCGATGCCGGAAATCTCAACATAGCTGAGGCAGCGCTCGATGCTGCCGCCCGAACCGAGCTCCCCGGTCACGGCGCCGCCCGCGGCGCTCTTTCCGCGGAGCGTGAGGTCGGAGATCGCGGAATTTGCGCCGAGCTTGGCGAAAAGTCCGCTCTGTGCGTTCAGCCCGGTGATCTCGTGTCCCTCGCCGCGCAGCGTGACGGCGCGGGAGGAGCTGACATTCAGCCACGGATAATCCGCAAGGGCGATGTCCGCGGTGAGCACGCCGGAGACGTCCGCGTCCGCGCTCCGCGCGGTGAACCATGCGAGATGGGCGCCCGTGGCGATTTGGTAAACGCCGTCGATGAGCGCCGGCTCGGTCTGCGTCGCGCCGTCCCACGCGCCGGAGTCGATGGCGGTGAGGGCGATGTCAAAGCTGTTTTTGCCGCCTTCCGTCAGCGTGACGCTGCCGGTGGCGTAGGCGAAGCCCGCGCCGCGGACGGTGTAGAAATATTCCTCCGCGAGCGCCGAGAAGCTGCCGTCATCGGCGACGGCGACGTTGTTGCCGTCCGCGTCCGCGAGGGTGACGGTCAGCCCGCTGCGCTCGACCGCGCCGCCGTTGAAGGTCAGCGTGCCGGTCAGGAACTGCGTCGGCGCAAGCGCGAGGGTCACGTCCGGCAGCTGCGAGAGGATGCCCGACGCGGCGGGGGCGCTCAGCTGCGGGTCGTTGCCGGTGGCGTAGCGGATGGAGCGATGGGAGGGAACGCCGGAGTTGCCGCCCTTCTGGAGCGCGCCATGGAGACTGTAGCTCTCCTCCGCCCAGTATTTCGGGATCGTGACCGCGATGCGCTGGCGCACGGGGTTGCCGCTGAAGTCATAGATGCCGAAATTGCCGCCGGGGTTGGAGCGGAAATAGGTCCCGTCCTCGCCGGCATAGCGGAGCGAGAAGTTGAAGTTATAGGCGGTCGCGAGCTTTTCCTGCGGGTTCAGCAGCCCGGTGAACTGGAGATACACCGTGTCGCCCGCCTTGACCTCGCCGGTCAGCGCCTTGCCGTCCGCGTCCGTAAGGACATAGCTGACGCCGCGCGCCGTGACGACCTGATACGCCGCCTTGCCGTTCTTTTCCACGCGGATGATGTGGCGGCCCGTGGTCAGTCCGGAAACCGTGACGACACCGTCGGCGTCGCGGCTGACGCCCTCCGCCGTGAACGCGCCGAAGGTCAACGCGCCGCTCTCCGCCGTGCCGCGCGCGACGGTGACGGTGCAGCCGGTCTCCGGCGCGAAGCTGTAGCTCGCGCCCTCGCTGCCGGTATAAAACAGCATGTCATGCTCGGCGTCCAGCGCGCGCTGGGCGTCGCCCGAAACGTCCGCGTCAAGGCGGTCCAAGACCATATTGGTCTCGATCTCCCCGCCCTCGCCGACGGTCACGACAAAGACGCCTGTGAGCTCCGGCCACGTCGCGGAGAAGAATTTGCTCGCCGTGGAGCTCTGCCCCTGCGCGTGGGTCATCGCGTCGTAGGTCACGAGCACGATCGCCGTGCCCTCGTGCTTTGCCGTCATCTTTGCCACGCAGGAGTTGAAGGCGTCCGGCGTGACGGTGACGACGTCGCTCTCGCCGCCCTCCGGACTCAGCACCGTATAGTGCGCGTCCGGGATGGCGATCTTGCTGTTCATGAAGCCCTCGATCGCCTGCCAGTT
>OLXM01000314.1_pt1 | contig 10718 bp, 9 predicted proteins | sample 1673361 | NCBI WGS metagenome assembly OLXM01 (sample SAMEA103958109, study PRJEB25191) | human gut metagenome | biome: human-associated habitat [ENVO:00009003]; feature: intestine environment [ENVO:2100002]; material: feces | place: Germany | collected 2013/2015
TGACGCGACCCTAACCGCGCCCGCGTTTGTGGGTGGTATCTTCGAAATCGGACGAAGGGGCGACCTATGCCGCCCCGAAGGGGGATTAGTTTTCCGGACGAAGGGGGAAACATGAAGTTCTTCATCGACACCGCCGACATCGACGAGATCAAGGAAGCCATGAGCTGGGGCTGCCTGGCCGGCGTCACCACCAACCCGTCGCTCTACGCCCGCACCGGCGGCAAGCTCGCCGACTTCGAGGGCCACATGCTCAAGATCGCCCAGATCTGCGAGGGACTGCCCGTCTCGGCCGAGTCCCAGGCAAAGACGACCGAGGGCATGATCGAGGACGGCCGCCGTCTTTCGGCCCTGGCTCCGAACATCGTCGTCAAGCTCCCCATCTGCGCCGAGTCCCTCGCCGCGACCCACACGCTGGCCGCCGAGGGCGTCCGCATCAACATGACGCTCGTCTTCAGCCCGACCCAGGCCCTGCTCGCCGCCAACGCCGGCGCCCGCTACATCAGCCCGTTCGTCGGCCGCTTCGACGACATCGCCGAGGACGGCATCCAGCAGCTCGCCAACGTCGTCGCCTGCATCCAGAACTATGACTGGTCCGGCAAGAACGTCGACGACCAGGTCGAGATTATCACCGCGAGCATCCGCACCCCGAACCACGTGACCCAGGCGGCCCTGCTGGGCGCCGACATCGCGACCGTCCCGTTCGGCGCGCTCAAGAAGTGCCTCAAGCACCCCCTGACCGACCAGGGCATGGCCAGCTTCGATGCCGACTGGGCCAAGGTCGTCGCGGCTCAGTAGCCCGGCCGACGCCGCGAGGCCGCGCAAAGAAGCCCCGAAGCGCTTCTTGCCCGCGCCCCTGCAAGAGTAAAGGTTTTTACTTGAATCTTCCGCGGCGGCGTTCCGACGTCGCCGCGGTGCTAAGTTTGGAACGTCTCAACCATACCGAGCCCAAGGAGGCACCATGACCGACCAGGAGCTGGCTCGCGTCGCCAACGAGGTCCGCAAGGGCATCGTCACCGGCGTGCACGCCGCCAAGGCGGGCCACCCCGGCGGGTCGCTGTCCATCGCGGACATCCTGACCTACCTCTACTTCGAGGACATGAACATCGACCCGGCCGACCCCCGCAAGGCCGACCGCGACCGCCTTGTCCTCTCTAAGGGCCACGCGGCCCCCGCGCTCTACTCCGTCCTCGCCAGCCGCGGTTACTTCCCGGTGGAGGAGCTCACCACGCTGCGCCACATCGGCAGCCGCCTGCAGGGCCACCCGAACATGAACGACACCCCCGGCGTGGACATGTCCACCGGTTCCCTCGGCCAGGGCATCAGCGCGGCAGTGGGCATGGCGCTCGCCGCCAAGCACTGGGGCGACGCCTACCGCACCTACGCGATCCTGGGCGACGGCGAGATCGAGGAGGGCCAGGTCTGGGAGGCCGTGATGTTCGCGGGCAACAAACAGCTGGACAACCTCTGCGTCGTCGTGGACCACAACCGCCTGCAGATCGACGGCACGAACGAGGAGGTCAACTCCCCGATGCCCATCGCGGACAAGTTCCGCGCCTTCAAGTTCAACGTGATCGAGCTCGCCGACGGCAACGACTTCGCGCAGATCCGCGAGGCGTTCCAGGCCGCCCGCGCCCACAAGGGTGAGCCCACCTGCATCGTGGCCGAGACGGTCAAGGGCAAGGGCGTGAGCTACATGGAGAACGCGGTCGGCTGGCACGGCAAGGCCCCCAACGACGAGCAGTACGCGCAGGCGATGGCCGAGCTCGAGGCCGCCGGGAAGGAGCTCTAATGGCAGATGTAAAGAAGGTCGCGACCCGCGCGAGCTACGGCGACGCGCTCGTGGAGCTCGGCAACGAGAAGGACGACTTCATCGTCCTCGACGCCGACCTCGCCGCCGCCACCCAGACCGGCCGCTTCAAGGCCGCCCACCCCGAGCGCTTCTACGACTGCGGCATCGCCGAGTCCAACATGGTCGGCATCGCCGCGGGCGTCGCAGCCGCCGGCAAGAAGGTCTTCTGCTCCACGTTCGCGATGTTCGCCGCCGGCCGCGCGTTCGAGCAGGTCCGCAACTCCATCGGCTACCCGCACCTCAACGTGAACATCTGCGCCACGCACGCCGGCATCTCGGTCGGCGAGGACGGCGCAACGCACCAGTGCAACGAGGATATCGCCCTCATGCGCACGATCCCCGGCATGACGGTCATCGTGCCGGCCGATGACACCGAGGCCAAGGCCGCCGTCCGCGCCGCCTACGAGTACGACGGCCCGGTCTACATGCGCCTCGGCCGCCTCGCCGTTCCCGTGATCAACGACCCCGCCACCTACAAGTTCGAGATGGGCAAGGGCATCGTCCTGCGCGAGGGCGCCGGCGTCACGATCGTGGCCACCGGCCTCATGGTCGCGGCAGCCCTCGAGGCCGCCGAGTCCCTCGCCGCCAAGGGCGTCGACGCCGAGGTCGTGAACATCCACACCGTGAAGCCGCTCGACGAGGAGCTCGTCCGCGCGTCCGCCCACAAGACCGGCCGCGTCGTCACCTGCGAGGAGCACTCCGTTATCGGCGGCCTCGGCGACGCCGTGCTCGCGGCGCTCGCGGCCGACCCGGTGCCCGTGCGCAAGGTCGGCGTGAACGACGTCTTCGGCGAGTCCGGCCCGGCCGTCGACCTGCTGGCCAAGTACGGCCTCGACGCCGCCGGCGTCGAGCGCCAGGTGCTGGACTTCCTGGGCAAGTAACCTTCCGGCCAACGCCGGGTTACAGCCGTTGCGAGCAGCGCCCGCCCCTCAAGTTGACGGGCGGGCGCTGCTCGCTTCTTGCTCTTCTCGTCGTGTGGGGAGGTTCTGCTTTATCAACCGTTACTTCAAGGCATTTGGGGCGGAAGCTGGCCTTTTGCTAAACTAGGCAACGCAACTGTCCGCTGTGAGCAAAAGGAAAAGGAACTTTCGTGGCCAATCACTTTCGCAGCACTGAGCGACAGGAGTCGGACGGCGAAGAGACGCTCTTCCAGCCCGAGCCGACTACGGCAGCCGTAACGCCGCAGGTCATCGACGACGCAGCCGTCGACGCCGTCCTGCACCCCGAGTCCGTCCAGGCGCCCGCCGTCCCCGCGGCCGACGCGCTCGACTCGGCCGCAGCCGAGGACCTCGCCGTGCACGCCGTCACCGCCTCCGAGCCCGCCGATCCCACCGATCCCACCGATCAGCCGGGCTTCACGAGCGTCTTCGCGCCTCTCGCGAGCGACGACTCGCCCGCGGTCCCGCGCACCGGTACGCCCACCGTGTCGTTCAAAAACGTTTCACTCATCTACCCGGCCCAGCCCAACAAGCCCGCTCTCGACGATGTCAGCCTCGACGTGTACCCCGGCGAGTTCGTCTTTGTCGTCGGCCACTCCGGCTCCGGCAAGTCCTCGCTCCTGCGCCTGATCACGCGCGAGCTCAAGGCCACCCACGGCCAGGTCATCGTCGGCGGCCAGGACCTTACCAAGATGCGCAACAAGAAGGTCCCGTATCTCCGTCGCCAGATCGGCACCGTCTACCAGGACTTCAAGCTCCTGCCCAACAAGACGGTCTACGAGAACGTCGCCTTCGCCCTCGAGTGCATCGGCAAGCCCCGTTCCGTCATCAAGGCCCAGGTCCCCGAGGTGCTCCGCCTCGTCGGCCTCGCCGAGCGCATGGACCACTTCCCCGACCAGCTCTCCGGTGGCGAGCAGCAGCGTGTCTCGGTCGCCCGCGCCATGGTCAACCGCCCGCCGCTGCTCGTGTGCGACGAGCCTACCGGCAACCTCGACCCGGCGATCTCGCTGGGCATCATGAAGTTGCTCGACCGAATCAACCGCGCCGGCACCACCATCGTCATGGCTACGCACGACCGCGAGATGGTCGACTCCATGCGTAAGCGCGTCATCGCCCTGGAGGCCGGCCATGTGGTCCGCGACCAGGAGAAGGGAGGCTACGGCTACTATGGCGCCCTCTAACATCGGTTACTCTTTCCGCGAGGTCGGTCAGCACTTCCGCCGCAACTGGACCACGGTCCTCGGCGCGGTCGTGACCATCTTCCTCTCGCTGTTCATCATCGGCGTCTTCGTCCTCGCCTCCGCCCTGATCAACAACATGATCGGCTCCGTCGAGAACGAGGTCACCATCCAGGCGTTCCTCTCCGATAGCGCCACCGAGGACCAGGTCCAGGCCTACATCCAGAAGGTCCGCGGCTGGGACAACGTCGAGTCCGTCGAGCTCCGCACCAAGGACGAGGCGCTCGAGCAGTACCAGAACCAGATGTCCAACCGCAACGCGAGCGACGCGATCACCGCCCTCGACGGCGAGAACCCCCTGCCCGCGTCGCTGGTCATCAAGCTCGACGACCCGCAGCAGGTCGAGGCCACCGCGTCCAAGATCATCGACGACTCCGACTTCTCGCAGATCTGCGACTCCAAGGACAACCCGTCCGCGGACGTCAACTACGGCCGCGAGACCGTCGAGAAGCTCTTCAGCGTGACGACCTACATCCGCATCGCCGCGATCGTGCTCGTCGCCCTGCTGACCTTCGTCGCGTTCGTGTTCATCAACAACACGATTCGCCTCGCCATCACGGCCCGTCGCCGCGAGATCGGCATCATGCGCCTGGTCGGCGCGTCGAACAGCTTCATCCGCGGGCCGTTCCTGCTCGAGGGCACCCTCGAGGCCATCATCGGCGCGCTCCTGGCTATCGTGGTCCTCATCGCCGGCGTGAACGCGCTGCTGCCCAAGCTCGCCAGCAGCATGCAGTTCCTCTCGTTCGCGATCTCGACCAAGACCATGGTCGCCACCTCTGCCGCGCTGCTCGTGCTCGGCGTGGTCATCGGCCTCTTCGGCTCCGCGATCGCCATGCGCCGCTACCTCAAGGTCTAGCCCGGCGCCCTGGCGACGCGCCCCGAACAAGCGCATACTTACATCACCGACGGCCCCCGGCACCGGGGGCCGCTTTGTTTAGCACTTGGCCTCCGCGATTGGCGTCAGGGAAGAATTGCGGGGTTTCAACGATGCGGCGGGTGCCCGTGATTTTTCCGGTGCCGGCCGCAGAACGGAGAGAGGTACATGGCGCGTAAGCGACCGCATAAAGGCAACAATCGCCGCGGGTCCACGAAGGGGCCGCGCAAGCAGCGCCGCACAATCACGGGAACGCTGCGCGTCCTGCGCCCGGGCTCGGCTGTGGTCGAGACCCCCGAGGGCACCTTCGAGGTCACGCGCTCGGGCATCCGCGAGGCCATGAGCGGCGACGAGGTCAGCGTGTTCCTCGTCGGCCCGAGGGGCGGCCGCGGCGGGGGAGGCCGCTCCGGCGCCCACGGAAACGGGCGCGGCGCCGCGGGCGGCGAGAAGCGCGCCGTCGTCGACTCCGTCGTCACGCGCGCGAACCACACGCTGCTCGGCCGCTTCGAGCTCGCCGGCCCGCTCGGCGCCGTCGTGCCCCTGGATAACCGCCTGTGCCACGACTTCTTCGTCGTTCCCGAGGACAAAAGCCCCGAGCGCCTGGGCGTCGCTCCCGGCGACGTCGTGGTGGCCCGGATCGTGGAGTACCCGACGCCCTACACCGCCGCCGTCGTGACTATCGACCGGCGCGTGGGGTCGGCCTCCGAGCTCGACATGAACATCGAGTCGGTCATCGCGAGTCACGGCTTGGCCTGCGAGTTCAGCCCGGCGACCCTTGCGCAGGCGGAGGGCATGAGCGCCGGTGTGGGCGACGTGCTGGCCGCGGACCCGCACCGCGCCGACTTGCGCGACGTCATGTGCGTGACCATCGACCCGGCCGACGCCCGCGACTTCGACGACGCCGTCGGTGCCCGTAAGCGAGCCGATGGGGGCTTTGACCTCGACGTTCACATCGCTGACGTTACCCATTACCTGCCGTGGGGTTCCTCGATGGACCTCGAGGCGCGTTCGCGCACCTGCTCAGTCTACCTCGTGGACCGCGTGATCCCGATGCTTCCGGAGCGGCTGAGCAACGACGTGTGCTCGCTGCGCCCGGGGGAGGACCGGCTGGCCATGACGGTGCGCATGCGGCTGGACGCCCAAGGCGCCGTCGTCTCGGCCAAGGCCTGCGCCGCGGCGATCCGCTCGAACGCGCGCCTGTGCTACGACGAGGTGGATGAGCTGCTCTCCGGCGCGATCGCGCCCGCTGATCTGCCGTGCGTTGACGCTTCCGAGGCGGATGCCGTGGCCGAGATGCTCCGCGTCCTCGACCGCATCCGGGACCTGAGGGAGCGCGCCCGCCGCGCCAGGGGCGCCATCGACTTCGAGACGCGCGAGGCCAAGGTCGTCCTCGACGACGAGGGCCATCCCACCGGCGTGAGCGTGCGCAACCGGACGCGCGCGACGGGGCTTGTGGAGGAGGCAATGCTGTTGGCCAACGAGTCCGTGGCGCGCATCCTCGCCGACGCCGAGGTCCCGGCGGCCTACCGCGTGCACGAGCAGCCCTCCGCCGAGGACCTGCGCCACACCGTGGCGCCCCTCGACGAGCTGGGCGTTCTGGGGCCCGGGGACGCCGCCGCGCTCATGGCTGGCGAGCCCGCGGCGATCCAGCGCGTCCTCGACGCGGCCCGAGGGACCCGCGGGGAGTACCTGGCGAGCGCACTCCTTCTTCGCGCGCAGCGCCGCGCCGTTTACCTGCCTCAGAACCTCGGCCACTACGCCCTCGGCGCCACGGCCTACTGCCACTTCACCTCGCCGATTCGCCGCTACCCCGATGACATCGTGCACCGAGCGCTGAAGGCGCACCTCGCCGGCAAGTACGGCTGCCCCGAGCAGCGCGCCGTCGAGCGCCTGCTGCCTCAGCTTTGCAGCGACTGCTCGCGCATGGAGCGTACGGCCGACGCCGCCGCGCGCGACTCGCAGAAGGTAAAGATGGCCGAGCTCTACGCCGGACGCATCGGCGCGCGGGAAGCGGGCGTGGTCTCCGGCTGCGAGCGCTTCGGCGTCTTCGTCTCGCTCGACGAGACCTGCGCAGACGGCCTCATCCCCGTTCGCGACCTCGGCTCCGAGTGGTTCGAGTTCGACGAGAAACGCATGACCCTGACCGGCGAGTCCACGGGCACGGTCTGGGGTCTCGGCCGCCGAGTCGTCGTCGAGGTCGCAGGCGTCGACGTCCCCCGCGGTCGCATCGACTTCCGCCTCCCTCCCGCCGGCAAGAAGGACGAGTAGCCGCGGGGGGCGGGGCGCGGAGGAGTGCCCATGTCCCCCGGTCGTCTGGGGGCAGCGCCCGCCGTCCCGCGCAAACCGCGAGCAAATCGCGCCGAGCTCCCGCCCGCCTGCCTTCCTGCGCCATAATGGAAAAACTAACGCCTAGGCGCCGCGTACCCGACCGGCGCCCGACCGCCACAGCAGATCGCGCCGGCACGCGCCGGCTGGAGGAACCATGAACGAACCGCAGACAGAGCTCGATGACGCCCTTGCCCAGGCCGAGGGCTATCTTATCCAGGGCCAGGACGAGGCCGCCGAGGAGCTCCTTCGCCGCCTCGCGGAGGACGCAGAGGAGTACGTGGACAAGAACTGCGCCGCCACCGACGCCGTGCAGTGGTTCAGCTTCCCGTCCGCCTTCGAGAAGCTCGCCTACCGCAGGACCGAGGGCGACCCCCGCGAGCTGCGCGACGTCGGCGAGCCGCTCGACCGCCTCTATGCCGATCTCGCGCTTGCGAGCGTGCACGTGGGCGACTACGACGAGGCCAAAAGCGCGCTCAAGTCCGCGATTCGCTGGAACCCGATGGACTGCGGCAGCCGCCTGAACCTCGCCGACCTCTACAAGCTCGACGGCGACATGGACGAGTACCTCGGCCTCAGCTTCTCCGTCTTTGAGCGCGCGAGCGACCCGCGCCACCTGGCTCGAGCCTTCGTCAACTTCTCGGCCTGGTTCCAGGTCAGCGAGAAGCCCCAGGTCGCGGCCGCCTGCCTGCGCGCCGCGCTCGCGCTCGACGTGAAGGACCCTGCGCTCGACGCCGCTGTCGATCAGGCGGCGGGCACCGACCGCGACCCGGCCGGAGTCTCGGAGTCCGAGGCTCGCGCCCTGCTGGCCGCCGAGGGCCTGCCCGCCGGCGCCAACGCCGAGATGGCCGCCTGCCTGCTCATCTGCGCCTCGAACGCCGCCCGCGCCGGCCAGAAGCACGACGCGACCGCCTACACCCTGCGCGCCCGCGACCTCGTGGGCGAGCCGGCGGCGATGTCGCTTCTGCGCGCCATCCAAGCAGCCGAGGCGGAGGAGCTCGCCGGCGCGTCAGGCGCCGCCGTCGACGCCGAGGCCGCGGCAAGGGGAGGCAACTAACATGGCCAAGTCCACCAAGCCCGCCCAGCAGGGCAAGCAGGCGAAGCCCCAAAAGAAGTCCATCGCCCGCAACCGCTCCGCGCGCCACGAGTACTTCATCGACGAGACCTTCGAGGCGGGCATCGAGCTCACGGGCACCGAGGTCAAGAGCCTGCGCGAGCGGGCGAGCCAGATCACCGACGCCTTCTGCCTCATCCGCGGCGGGCAGTGCTGGCTCCACGGCGTGCACATCCACCCGTATTCCAACGGTGGCGTGTGGAACGTCGACCCGGACCGTAAGCGCCGCCTTTTGCTGCACCGCCAGCAGATCGACTACCTGGACGGCAAGCTCCGCACCAAGGGCACCGCGCTCGTGCCGCTTGAGCTCTACTTCGACGAGCACAACCGCGTCAAGCTCGCCATCGGCCTTGCCCGCGGCAAGAAGCTCTACGACAAGCGCGAGGACATGGCCCGTCGCGACGTCGACCGCGAGATCGCCCGCGCCCTCAAGTCGCGCAGCCGCTAGGCCCGAGGGGCCTGCCGCTCCAGCTGGGCCGATTTGGCAAGAAGGGCCTGCCGGTTCAGCCAGGCTGAGGCGGCAGGCCCCTCTTGCTAGCTCGTCTTTCGCCACCTCGGGTCGGTGAAGGTCCTCGCCACGCCGAGGCCCACGGGCAAAAACGCCACGATGAGGACGGCGCGCACGAACCACGCGAGCATGTTCGCCGTGTCAAAGATGCACATGTAGTACATGGCGCGGTATAGGTACAGCCCCGGCACCATGATCACGATGGACGGGACCGTAAGCCCGATGCGCGGGTAGCTCGTCCAGTGCTCGGCTGCGTGGGCCAGAAGCCCCGACGTGATGGCGCCGATGAAGGCGGCCGCCTCGGGAGGGCAGCCGGAGGCCAGTCCGAGGGCAGGCGCGAACGTAGGCAGGTCCACGAGCGTCAGCCGCAGCGTGTTGGAGACGGCGCCGATCACCCCGGCCGTCGCAGCCATCTGGACCGGGCTGTTGAACATCACCGAGAACCCGAACACGCCGACGAAGCTCATCGCGAGCCTCAGCAGCGCGAGCATCGCGGGGCCGAGCCCCTGCGGCGCGAAGTCGCTCGGCGAAAGCCCGACGACCTCCGCCACGAGCCACCCGATGAGCGTGGCCACCGTGATCACCGATATCGCGTACACCAGGCGCTCGATGCCGCTGCGCATGTCGAGCTTGGCGATGTCGAGGCCCGCGGTGATCAGCGGGAAGCCGGGAATCACAAAGAGCATGGCGCCGATGTAGCCGGCCTCGTGGTTCATCGCCGCGGGGTCGAAGTGCGCCAGGAAGGTGAGCGCCGCCAGGTAGCACACGCAGGCGGTCGCGACGCCGCAGCTGATGCAGCTGAACTGGCCGAGCTTGCGCGCGAGCATCTTTACGCGCATGTAGTTGCCCATGCCGGCGCCCACAAAGGCGCAGAGCATCTCGAAGGGGCCGCCGCCCAGCAAAAACACGAACGCGCCGCACGCGCATGCCGCGGCGAGCCCGAGCTGCAGGCACCCGTAATCAGGGTTCGACTTCTCCACTACGTCGAGCAGGTTGTGGAAGCCGCGCACCGTGAGCTCGGCGCCTTGGGTCTCGATCTCGTGGATGTAGTCTTCCATCAGCCAGATGCGGTGAGTGTTCACGCCGGTCGTGGGCAGGCTCACGACCTCGCTGAAGCTCTCATGCCCCTCGATGCAGGTGCACTCGATGGACAGCAGCGAGAGGTCGACGTGGACCGTCACGCCGAGCACGCGCGCCACGCGGTTCATGGAGTCGCGCACGCGCCAGGCCCCGGTGCCGGACGCGAGCATGAGCTGGCCTGTCCGGCAGATGATCGTCGATTTGTCGGCCAGGGGCGCGTCCACGGCGAGCTCGTCGCCGGCGCTCACGACCTCGTGCCAAATTGCTTGCATGTGATGCGGGTGCACCCGCATTCCCGTCGAGCCCATCGCCCGTTCGCCTCCATAGTTTGCCAAGCCTATGGTAGTCCCAAGCGGCAAGGAGCGGGCCGTGCCGTTACTTCTTGTTTCCTTTTGGCTTCAGGAAGGGGCAAGAAGTGCTCCCGGCGAGGCCGCGGCGTCAGAATGACCTATGGTTTAGGCAAGGCAACAGGCGTCAGAAAGGTTCAGCACATGTTCCGCGCGAAGCAAGAGTCCGAGTCCATCGAGCTTGCAGTCCTCCTCGCGCTTTCGGGCGGCATCATGGACGCCTACTCCTACCTCGTGCGCGACCACGTCTTTGCGAACGCGCAGACCGGCAACATGCTGTTGTTCGGCGTCAACCTGGCCACAGGCGACTGGGTCCAGTGCCTGCACTACGCCGCCACGCGCCCGGCGGTGGCCTCGGTCATGGTCGGCGCGCGCAGCCTGGACGACCTGCGCGCCTCCCTCGCCTACGAGACCGCATCCGACCGGGAGCGGGAGGTCAACACCG
>OLXM01000315.1_pt1 | contig 10702 bp, 7 predicted proteins | sample 1673361 | NCBI WGS metagenome assembly OLXM01 (sample SAMEA103958109, study PRJEB25191) | human gut metagenome | biome: human-associated habitat [ENVO:00009003]; feature: intestine environment [ENVO:2100002]; material: feces | place: Germany | collected 2013/2015
GATGACTCCACCCTTGCCGTCATAGTCGATCAGGGAATCGTGCTTCTCGGCGGTACCCTCGGTCAAAGGCTGGAACCAGTGCGTCACATGGGTGACATGGTGTTCCATAGCCCATTCCTTCATACCTTTGGCCACTCCGTCAGCGGTCTCCCTGTCCAGTGACTTGCCTTTGTCGATGCAGTCAATCAAAGCATTCAGTGTCTTAACGTCCAAGTACTTACGCATCTTGGCACGATCAAAGAACAGTTCTCCGAAGTAGTCGGAGGTCTTGCCCGCAGGGCATTCAGCCGGAACCGCCTTCTTCTCGAAGGATTCCTTCACCTTTAACAAATAGACAAATTATGAGCATTGACAGATTTGATCTGGTGAAGGAATCCTTCGAAAAGAAGGCAGTTCCGGCTGAGCGCCCTGAGGGCAAGACCTCCGACTACTACGGAGAACTGGTCTTTGACCGTCCCAAGATGCACAAGTACTTGGACGCCAAGACCCTGAATGCACTCCTTGACTGCATCGACAACGGAAAGTCCCTTGACAGGGAGACCGCTGACGGAGTCGCAAAGGGTATGAAAGAGTGGGCTATGGAGCATCACGTGACCCACGTGACCCACTGGTTCCAGCCTCTGACAGAGGGCACCGCCGAGAAGCACGACTCTCTGATCGAGTATGACGGCAAGGGTGGAGTCATAGAGACTTTTGACGGAAAGTCCCTCGCCCAGCAGGAACCGGACGCATCCTCTTTCCCCAACGGAGGCATCCGCGCCACATTCGAGGCCAGAGGCTACACGGCCTGGGATCCGACTTCCCCGGTGTTTATCATCGATGACACCCTCTGCATCCCGACCGTCTTCATCTCCTACACCGGTGAGGCCTTGGACTACAAAACCCCTCTCAAAAAGGCCCTCAAGGCCGTTTCTGATGCGGCCACCCCTATCTGCCGCCTCTTCGACAAGTCTGTCACGAAGGTATATTCCTACCTCGGATGGGAGCAGGAATATTTCCTTGTCGATGAGTCTCTCTATGCCGCGAGACCTGACCTTATGATCACCGGCCGCACCCTGATGGGGCACAACTCATCCAAGAACCAGCAGCTGGACGACCACTATTTCGGGGCTATTCCGTCCCGTGTGGCCGAGTTTATGCGTGACCTTGAGATCGCCGGACACCGTCTTGGGATTCCGCTCAAGACCAGACACAACGAGGTGGCTCCCAACCAGTTCGAGCTCGCTCCGATCTTCGGTGAGACCAACCTTGCCAACGACCAGAACCAGCTTGTGATGAACCTTATGAACAAGATCGCGCGCAAGCACGGTTTCGTGGTACTGCTTCACGAGAAGCCTTTCGCAGGTGTGAACGGATCAGGCAAACACAACAACTGGTCGCTCGGAACCGACACAGGCACAATGCTTTTGGCTCCAGGTAAGGATGCGAAAGGTAACCTCCAGTTCGTCACGTTTTTCGTGAATGTGCTCGCCGCCGTGCAGAAGCACAACGCTTTGCTGAAGGCCTCCATCGCTACCGCCACGAACGCCCATCGTCTCGGTGCCAACGAGGCACCGCCAGCAATCGTGTCAGCTTTCCTTGGCAGGACGATGACCGAGGTGCTTCACAAACTGCTTGAGGTTCCTTCCGACACTCCGATCGAGATCGCCGGGAAGAAGGGCAAGAGCGTCGGCCTTGTGGAGATTCCGGAGATATTCGTGGACAACACCGACCGCAACAGAACCTCTCCGTTCGCTTTCACCGGCAACCGTTTCGAGTTCCGCGCCGTGGGTTCGCTGGCCAACTGCGCCGGTGCGATGACCACGCTGAACGCAGCTGTGGCTGAGCAGCTGATCTCTTTCAAGAAGAGTCTGGACAAGGAGCTCGCCGCAGGGAAGGCCTTGAATGTGGCCATCCTGGACACCCTCAAACCGATCATCGCTTCGGTCATCAACGTTGTCTGCTTCGATGGCAACGGCTACACCGATGAGTGGAAGGCTGAGGCGAAGAGGCGTGGACTCGATGTCGAGACCAGCGTCCCTGAGATGATAAAGCAGTTCACTGCTCCTGCGTCTGTGAATATGTTCAAGGAGACAGGGGTATATTCAGAGAAAGAACTTCAGGCGCGCAACGAGGTGAAGTGGGAGACTTACAGCAAGATGATCCAGATCGAGTCGCGCGTGATGGCGAGGATGGCGATCAACCACATCATTCCGGCGGCACTTGACTACAAGTCTAAGTTACTGAAGGAGGTGGCGTTGAGCAAGGATGTCTTCGGTGGCACGGACGAGTGCAAGGAGGAGATCTACCTCATCAAGAGCATCTCGAAATATGTTGACCAGATTCGTGAGAAGGCGACAGCTATGGTCGAGGCGCGCAAGAAGGCGAATGTCCTTGAGGATGAATATGCCAAGGCAGTGGCTTACCACGAGATCGCCGAGAGTTTCCCAGCCCTCCGCCGTCCGATCGACAAGCTTGAGGAGATCGTCGATAACCGCACCTGGCCTCTCCCTAAGTACCGTGAGCTCCTGTTCATCAGTTAGTTCCCGCGTCGGTCACTGAGCAGCCTTTCGGTCACTGAGCTTGTCGAAGTGACTATGTAATCATCAAAGCACTTTTACAAAGCGGCAAAGGCGTTCAAAAATAGAAAATTCCAGAATTTTGCACGTTACCAAAATTCTGGAATTTTTATTTTCTGATCGCGGTGTCTCTTTTTTGAGCGGATTCCTTAAATCTCTATTATCTATGACTTGTATCAGCCTCTATGCCTTGTGCCAGCTGGCGGAAGATTCTTGGATGATCTCATCAACCAGAAAGGCGTCACTCATATTCTGCAGACCGTTTCTTAAGTCGTTGAGATTGCAGTAGGTCTTTGAATTATAGAAAACAGCCATCGCATTCTCATCGGAAATACCTAACCTTTGGGCCAATAGAGAAATGACTCTGGCATATTTCATTTGGAGCAGAGTCTCATTTATTAAAGGATTTCCGTTCATTGCGCTTCCTCCTTTATTTCACGCGCCTCAACAAATGTCAAGTGATTATCGATAATGTTCTGGTTAAGAACGCAGATCTGATTGTTCGGCTTTTCATAAATCAATCTTTGAAGAGCCTCGTTTTCGGAAATCAAGCCAGAGGAGTACAACTCGATTGTATTGAATATCCTGTCGTTTGCTATTCCGCCTTCCACAATGTCAAACTGTCTCCAGTCGGAGCCTCCTTTCCTGTTGGAAATCACAAAATTCAGCCATTCGGCGTTGTATTCATTGAAATGGAGGTATTTGTAGCCTTCGTTCACAACAGCGCTAAAATCTAGTTCGTAGATATTGAGATATTTCTGTTTGCCTTGATTCAAAGGTCTTGAGGCCCAGGATATTGCTTGAGCCTCCAAAGTTGTCAGATAGAATCCTTTGCCGAAGTCCAGATGATTCCGTCCGATATTGGCGAGCGGCTTGTCGTCTATTGATGTGAAGCCGTGAAATACTTTCATAGTTTTACGCTGAGGTTATGGCTGGAGATATAGGTCTGGATTTCATTCAGGATGTATTCCTTGCTTTGTGTATGTAGGGATTCGTAACTTGGATAAAGAAAGCCTGAGATCGCTCCTATGCTGTTCAATTTATTGAATGTTACTGAACCAAGCACACCTAAGCGATCCGCAAGATTCTCAATGCAGAACACCACAAATTCCGTTGCCCGTTCTTTTTGGCTCATATTCTTTCAATTTTCGCAAACTTAATCATTATTATGGAAATTAGCAATATGATTCATTTCACTCTCCCCGTGTCCCTCCGGGACTGTCGAAGCTCTGAAGTGCGAATCTTCCGATTAGGGGCTATTTGAGGCAGTGCGCTATGAATGCTTGATAATGAGCGTCTTAAGAATCTGCCTTTAGCTTGATTTAACTGAAGACGAATGTCTATTCCATTGACTATTAGGGTTTTGAACCGCACTGGCTGATACTGAGGCGGTGGCGGATATACGCCTTATAGTCAATAAATTAAACCTCTTCGTGGGGCGATATTCTGCACCACGAGAAGGTTTAATTTGTTGGCTGTCAGTGACTTGTCTGCCACGCGGTTTGTGACGATGGTGATTCGCGAGATGAAGAAGCCATCGCAAATCTTGAGGTAATATGCCAAGTTGAGGCCTGGCTTGCACTGGATCGGTGTTCCGCCGTTAGTTGAGCGTTATCACCTCGTATTTAGGTACAAGGGCTTTCATGATGCACCAGCCGATAAGGTAGGCGGTGGCGCAGACGCAGAAGATGATGAAGTAGCCGGCCGGTTTTCCGGTGAATCCCAAGAAGGACAGGTTGACTTGCTCGGAGTAAACGAAGAGCTCACCAGCCACTTTCTGGAGGAACATTGAGCCGAGTCCTCCCGCCATGCCGCCGATACCGGTGATGGTGGCGATGCTGGATTTCGGGAACATGTCTCCTACGGTTGAGAAGATGTTGGCGGACCAAGACTGGTGCGCGGCCGCGCCGATGCCGATCAGGATGACCGGGAACCAAGGGGATATCCTGCCAAGAGGCTGTGCGAGCAGGACGACCAGCGGCAGGAACGCGAAGATCAGCATCGCCTTCATCCTGGCCGCGTACGGATCGAACGCCTCTCCCTTCTTCATCGCCTTATTGATGAATATGGTAGGAAGCTTTCCGCCGTAGATCGAAAGCATCGTTATGGCATAGAGAGTGAATATCAATGCCATACCCATCGGGTCGCTGGTCTTGATCCCGAACTGTGTGTTCAGATAGGACGGGGTCCAGAACAGGAAGAACCACCAGACTCCGTCGGTCATAAACTTTCCGACGGCGAACGCCCAGGTCTGCTTGTACTTGAGGCAGTCCTTGAAACCGATCTTCTTCCCGGTTCCGTTGTCGGTCGCCTTCTCGTTGTCAAGTTCCTTGTCCTGCTCGATGTAGGCCAGTTCTTCCTTGCTCACGTGCTTGGAAGCCTCAGGCTTGTCGTAGAGGAACACCCAGAATCCCATCCAGACGAAGCCCAGGGCTCCGATGATGATGAACGAGACCTCCCAACCGAAGTTCTTCGCGAGAACCGGGATGGTGAGCGGGGCGAACAGCGCTCCGATAGAAGCGCCGGCATTGAATATGGACGTGGCGAAAGCCCTGTCTTTCTTAGGGAAATATTCAGCCGTGGTCTTGATGGCGGCAGGAAAGTTGCCGGCTTCTCCAAGGGCCAGGATGCTTCGGGCGACAAGGAAACAATACATGCTGATTGTGGATATGAGAACCGCTGTGTCACCTGTGGCTTGAACCAGTTCGGCCGCCGTGTGCAGTCCTACGATATTTTCTGTCACGACCCCGCATAAGGCATGGGCGCATGCACCGGCCGACCACACTCCGATTGACCACAGGTAGCCTTTCTTGGTGCCCATCCAGTCAACGACACGGCCCGCGAACAGCATGCAGATCGCATATATGATCGAGAACAGGGACGTGATCGTGCCGTAGTGCGATTCATTCCAATGGAACTCCGGTTTGATGAACTCGTCCCATGTCAGGGAAAGTACTTGTCTGTCAAGATAATTCACGGCTGTCGCGACGAAAAGCATCGCACAGATCATCCATCTGAAATTGGTCTTAGTCTTACTTGTCATTTTTTTTGTTACCGAAAACGTTTTTGCAAAGATATAGGCTTTTTGCAAAAACGGTGGTGTACTTGGGAAAATATTATCAAAAAATCGAGTCCGGAATCATTTTTTCGGGGTCTGGCAGGGAAAACTGTTCTTGGGCATGTGGTCTGAAGGCAGGCTGATTCGGCAGGAGGCAACGGAAGTCCTACAGCAGCGGAGCGAACAACCTCATGAAACTTTCGATGATGCGGGAATACCACGGACGGGCGTTCCATGCCTCCAAAGTCAACTCATGGCATTGCCTGAGGTCGTACATGAATATTCCTTTGTTCATCAGGGCGGTCTCCTCATCGTAGATGTAGGAGTTGACCTCGTAGTTGATGGCGAAACTGCGGAAGTCCAGATTCGCTGAGCCGATGCTGGAGAGGTAATCGTCACAGACAAAGGTCTTTGCGTGAATGAACTCTCCCTTTCGCAGGAATATTCTTACTCCGGCTTGCAGGGCCTCTTCGTAGTAGGCTCTGTTGGCGGGACGCATCAGCAGGTTGTCGGCCACTTCAGGGAGCATCAGACGGACATCGACCCCGCATAGGGCCGCGGTTTTGAGAGCGTCCATAACCGGCTCTGTGGGAACGAAGTACGGAGTCTGAAGGTAGATGTACTTCTGGGCGTGCTGGAGAGCCCATTCGTAACTCAGCTGGAGGATCGGCAGTGGAAGGTCCGGCTCGTCAGGGACGATCTGGACCAGTTTGTTCCTGAGCGTCTGGTGGGTTGCCCGGAAGTCTATTTCTTGTTCGGTTGACAGATCGTTATCTCCGGTCGCTGATCCTGTTTCCCTGGTCGCTGATCCTGTCGAAGCGACACTGTTCAATGCTTTGTGTTCCCGCGCGGTCACATCGACAGACTCAGTGACCGTCTTCTTCGCCATCGGGTAAAACTCGATCATCTCCTTGTCGATCGTCCCGCCGCCTGTCAACCAGGAGTCCAGAAAAGTGTACTGGAGAACGGCCACGGCGTCGCCCGTTAAGCGCATGTGCGTGTCCCTCCACTGACGGAAATAATGATCGTTTATATTCATCCCTCCCGTGTAGCCGATCTTCCCGTCGATCACCACTATCTTCCTGTGGTTCCGGTAATTGAGTTTCGTGGCCAGATCCAGGACATGCATCCTTGGGTTGGTGAACTTCACAACCTCGACCCCGGCTTTCCTCATGTTGTTGTAGTAGGCCGAAGCTATCGGGAAATTGGCGATGTTCTCGTACAGAAAACGAACCTTGACCCCTTCCCTTGCCTTCTGCATCAGAAGACGCTTGATCGCCTTGCTGCCCTTGTCGTTGCCGAAATGGAAATATTCAATGTGGATTGAATCTTTGGCCGCCAGAATGTCCTCGCAGAGCAGGTCGAATTTCCGCTGTCCGCTCGTGATGATCTCCACATCGTTGCCTGATGTGACGGATGGGTAGCTTTCCGCCCCGAGAAGTTTCGCCAGCGGCCGGAACTCCTCACGGATGGCTGATTCGTTGTCGTGACCGAAGAGGATTCTGTTCAGTTCCGGAGTGGTTCCGGCCTCGAATATGTCCCTGTACCTTTGATGCCGGCGGTTGAAGATCCAGTGATGCCGGTAGTTGATGCCGAACATCAGGTAGAGGACCAGTCCGACCACAGGAAGCACGGCGATGACGAGCAGCCACGCGAACTTCCTTCCTGAATCTCCCCGGTCAACCAATATGATTGTGAAGACGCTGAGAATCAGGAGTATGTATAACACCGTGAGAATCCACTGCAACATAGACCTCCGTTAAGCCAGTTTACCGATCAAGGTCGCCGATGTGCAGGAGAGCACCTTGACATCCACATAATCTCCGGCCTTGTGTCCCTTGCCCGGGAATACGCACATCTTGTTGCTGCCGGAGCGGCCGCAGAGCTCTTCAGGATTCTTCTTTGACGGCCCTTCCACAAGAACCCTGAAAGTCTTGCCGATGTCATTCTGGTTGCTCTTCAGGCTCAGCTCGCTCTGCAGGGCGATGATCTCGTTCAGCCTTCTGGTCTTGACATCGAGCGGAACATCGTCAGGATAATGCCTTGCGGCGAGCGTCCCCGGTCTCTCGGAGTAGTAGAACATATAGGCGTAGTCGAACCCGACCTTACGGAACAGTTCAAGTGTCTGCTGATGGTCCTCCTCTGTCTCGGAGCAGAACCCGGCGATCACGTCCGTGGTGATTCCGCAGCCCGGCAGAACCTCCCGGATCATCGCCACACGCTCAAGATACCACTCGGCGGTGTAGCGTCTCCTCATCTTCTCCAAAAGCCTGTCGCTGCCCGACTGGACCGGCAGATGAATATGATTGCAGATGTTGTCGTACCTTGCCATCGTCTCGATCAACTCGTCACTGATGTCCTTGGGATGATTGGTGGCGAAACGCACTCTCAGCTCAGGGCTGATCCGGGCGACCATCTCCAACAGTTCCGGAAAGTCACATCCTTCCCCCTCCGCCGGTTTCCAGTTGTAGGAATCCACGTTCTGACCGAGCAGGGTGACTTCCTTGTACCCTTTGCTGAAAACGTCACGGGCCTCATCCACAATGGTTTGAGGATCTCGGCTTCTTTCCGCGCCCCTGGTGTAAGGAACCACGCAATACGAGCAGATCAACGTGATGCTCTCCCACGAGGAGACCTACGCGGACATCGTTCCTGTCAGGACGGACAGGAACGGGGTCTCGGCGTTCATCTCCATCATGAGGGGGTGCAACAATGTCTGCTCGTACTGCGTGGTGCCTTACACCAGGGGCGCGGAGAGAAGCAGAGACCCGAAGACGATCGTGGACGAGGCGAGGGATGTTTTCAGCAAGGGCTACAAGGAAGTGACACTGCTCGGGCAGAACGTGGACTCCTACAACTGGAACCCGGAGGATGGGCAGGGATGCGACTTCCCGGATCTGCTTGAGATGGTGGCAGGGATCAGTCCGGAACTCAGGGTACGTTTCGCCACGAACCACCCAAAGGACATCAGTGACAAGCTGATCGACACGATGGCGAAGTACGCTAACATCTGCGAGCATATTCATCTGCCTGTCCAGTCAGGCAGCGACAGGCTTCTGGAGAAGATGAGAAGGCGCTACACCTCCGGGTGGTATCTTGACCGGGTGGCGAGGATCCGGGAGGTAATGCCAGGCTGCGGGATCACCACCGACGTGATCGCCGGGTTCTGCTCGGAGACCGAGGAGGACCACCGGCAGACCCTCGAACTTTTCCGCAAGGTCGGTTTCGACTATGCCTACATGTTCTACTACTCCGAGAGACCGGGGACACTCGCCGCGAGACACTATCCTGACGATGTTCCGCCCGACGTGAAGACCAGAAGGCTGAACGAGATCATCGCCCTGCAGAACGAGCTGAGCCTCAAGAGCAACCGCAACAACATCGGGAAAGTGTTCAGAGTTCTTGTGGAGGGGCCTTCCAAGAAGAATCCCGAGGAACTCTGCGGACGCTCCGGAAGCAACAAGATGTGCGTGTTCCCCGGCGGGGGCCACAAGGCCGGAGACTATGTCGATGTGGAAGTGGTCTCCTGCACCTCGGCCACCCTTATAGGCAAGTTGGTTTAAAGACATAATCATGCAGTGGATTCTTACAGTTCTGTACTTTCTCCTGATCCTCAGTGTCTTCATAGTGATCTTGGTGGACACCGGGGACTCCGGAAGGAAATTCGCATGGCTGCTTATCATAGCCGTGCTTCCCGTGGTCGGCCTGATACTTTACTTCATGTTCGGTATCAACTACAGGCACCACTGGATCTTCAACCGCCGGCATCAGAGGTACAAGGACTTCTTCGAGGCCGGGACCACCCCGGAACTCAACAGAATCCTGTTCGGGCATGACAACGAGGCCGGAATCCGTGAGGAGTTCCGTCCTTTGGCAAGGCTGATGGGAGCGGAGGGACACCCTTCCGTGACCTCGGGCAACGACATAGAGATCATCACGAGCGGCCCGCGGAAGTTCGACCTGCTGCGCGAGGACATACTGGCGGCCAAGGAGTCGATCCATGTCGAGTATTTCCACTTCGGCAACGACAAGGGCAGCAAGGCGATCAAGGAACTGCTGATGCAGAAGGCCAAGGAAGGTGTCAAAGTGCGTTTCCTGTACGAGAACATCGCCAATTTCCCGATCGCCGCGGCCTACTACAACGCGATGAGGAAGGCTGGCGTGGAGGTCATCAAGTTCACCAATCCGAGGATGCACGTCCTGGACATGGCTACCAAGCTCAACTATAGGAACCACAGGAAGATAGTCGTGATCGACGGGCAGATCGGCTACACCGGCGGGATGAACATCAACGACCATTATTTCCGTCTTTGGCGGGACACCCACATGAGGATCACCGGCGACGCCGTGGCGGTTCTCCAGTACACGTTCCTTGACTCATGGCTGACCGGCGGCGGGACGATCGACAAGGCGATGATCGACTACTACCCGATGGCCAAGAAAGTCGCCCCGGCCACTGAGCCTGTCGAAGTGACCGCACAAGACCCTCTAATCCTGAACAATGTCGCTTCGACAAGTTCAGCGACAGGGCAGCAACGCTCCACAGGCGTTCCTGCAGGAGAAGCGGCGGGCGTGATCGACTTCCACGACACTCATCCGACCCTGAGGGACAAGCTGGTACAGATCGTGCCGGACGAGCCGGATCTTCCGCAGCCGATCCTCCAGCTGAGCTACGAGTGGGCCCTGCAGCACGCCAAAAGCTACATCTATCTCCAGACACCGTACTTCGTTCCGACAGAGCCTGTCATGGACGCGCTGAAAACCGCCGCCCTGTGCGGGGTCGATGTGCGTCTGATGGTGCCGGAGGTGGCGGACAACATCCTGATGCGCCCGGCCAACAGAGCCTACTACGAGGAGGCGCTGCAGGCAGGCGTAAGAATATTCCTGCGCCAGGGCGAGTTCATCCATGCCAAGACCTTCGTCAGTGACGACTACCTCTCCAGCATCGGGTCCGCCAACCTGGACTTCCGCAGCTTCGCCATCAACTACGAGGTCAACTCCTACATCTACGACGAGCAGACCGCGCTGATGAACAAGGAGATCTTCATGTACGACACCAGACAGTGCCGCGAGCTGACCCTTGAGG
>OLXM01000316.1_pt1 | contig 10659 bp, 8 predicted proteins | sample 1673361 | NCBI WGS metagenome assembly OLXM01 (sample SAMEA103958109, study PRJEB25191) | human gut metagenome | biome: human-associated habitat [ENVO:00009003]; feature: intestine environment [ENVO:2100002]; material: feces | place: Germany | collected 2013/2015
AAACATCAAAACGATGCAAACGATCAGGTCCATAAAACACGCGCTCCTTTTCCTTTTGCGGCATGGGCATTTTGCCTATGCCGCCGCCCGGTGTAAGGCCCCGGGCTTCCATACGCCCAGTATAGCAGTTCGGGCGGCCTGCGTCCAGCAGGTTATTTTTGCGGGCTTTACAGGAAAAAGACTGTGGGAACCGGCGGCGCCATGAAAAAACGTCCCCCTCGGAGAGGGAGATGTTCGCCCGGCAGACACGCAGAGAAAGCCGGGTGCAGATGCGCGTGCATCCGGCGCTTGGAAAAGGCAAGCGCGCCGTTCTCAGGCCGCGGCCGAAACCCCGAAGTAGGCGCAGATGGCCCGGTAATAGGCCCGGGCGGCGGCGTGGATGCCGTCCCCCTCGCACAGGGCGGCCACGTCCTCGGCGTTGGTCACAAAGGCCTGCTCCACCAGCAGGGCCGGGCACTTGCTCTTTTCCAGAACGCCGAAGCTGTTTTCCTGAATGTTGGCGGCCGCTGAGGCCTCCACAATGTGCTTCTGGTCGTCTGAATCATAATAGGCATAGCGGATGCCGTTTTCACCTCGCAGCCGGGCGGAGAGGGGTTCCATCTCGCTGCACACCAGCTTGGCCAGCTTCAGGCTGGCCCGGGGGTAGGTGCGGCCCGGCAGCTCGGGGTAGCATTCAAAGCCGAAGCCGTCGCCGGAGCTGTCGGAATTGCAGTGGATGGAGAACAGCAGGTCGGCCCCATGGCGGTTGGCAGCGGCCGCCCGCTGGGCCGGGGTGCCGCCCTCGCCGGTGTGGGTGAGCAGCGGGGTGAAGTTGGGGTCTGCGTCCAGCAGGTCATACAGGGCCTGCGCGGTGGCCAGGTTCACATCGCACTCGTTTACCAGCCCCACGGCCCCAAGGTCGCTGCCGCCGTGGCCCGGGTCCACGGCGATGGTCCAGGGCGGGCCGCTGCGGCGGAACAGGGCATTCCCGGCGAGATCCCCCAGAACCATGGCGGCGGCCAGCACCAGGCCGCAGAGGGCCAGGCGCGTTTGCCAGACAGGGCGGCGGTGCAGGGCGGTGTTGTGTTGGCTCATGAAAAAACTCCTCGGATGATTAAAAATACCGGCGCGGACAGTGGTATGCCAAACGGCGCAGAACCGCCCGCAGCGGCCCGCAATTTATAATGGCAGAGGATGGCATCAAACCGGCCGCAAAGCCCCGGCATGGGGGCGTGGACGCCTGAAAAACCTCTTCCATTATACGACAAAAAACGCCGGGCGGTTTCAAAAGCGGCAGGCTTTTTCACAACTGACGGAAAAGCAGTATAAAACCCACGAATCTTTGGTAAGAATTCTGAATGGGAGAACGTTGACAGACTTGCTATAATAATAAGGTGGAACATGCCCCAGGGGATGCGCCCTTTGCGCGGCCTGTTCCGCAACCATTCTAATCCATAATCCATTCTGCAAAAGCGGCCGGCGGCCCGGAAAATCGGGGCGTTTGGCCGCAGGAGGTTTTGAAACCATGACGAAAATTGACATTTTTTCCGGATTCCTGGGCGCAGGCAAGACCACGCTCATCAAAAAGCTGATCGCCGAGGCGTTCCAGGGCGAGCAGATCGTGCTGATCGAGAACGAGTTCGGCGAGATCGGCATTGACGGCGGTTTCCTGAAGGAAAGCGGCATCCAGATCAACGAGCTGAACGCAGGCTGCATCTGCTGCTCTCTGGTGGGCGATTTCCGCACCGCTCTGCAGCAGGTGGTGGAGCAGTACCACCCCGACCGCATCGTCATCGAGCCCTCCGGCGTGGGCAAGCTGAGCGACGTGACCCGCGCCGTGGAAGGCGTGGCCGAGCACCTGGATGTGCAGCTGAACAGCTTTGTCACCGTGGCCGATGTGAACAAGGTCAAGATGTATATGAAGAACTTCGGCGAGTTCTACGATGACCAGATCAGCCACGCAAGCTGCATCCTGCTCAGCCGCACCCAGACCGCCAGCGAGGAGAAGATCGCCGCCGCCGTGGCCATGCTGCGCGAGAAGAACCCCACCGCCACCATCGTGACCACCGCATGGGACGAGCTGACCGGTGAGCAGATCCTGAAAGCCATGTCCACCAAGGACGACTTCAAGGCAGAGCTGATCGCCATGGCCGCCAAGGCAAACGAGAAGCACGCCGAGGAGGACGAGGAAGAAGAGCACCACCATCATCACCATCACGACGACGAGAACGGCGTGTGCAGCTGCGGCCATCATCACGACGAGGATGAGGACGAGCACGATCATGGGCACGAGCATCATCATGACCATGAGGAAGAGGAGCACGAGCACCATCATCACGACCACGACGAGTGCGGTTGTGACCATGATCATGAGCATGAACATCATCACGACCACGACGGTGCGTGCAGCTGCGGCTGCGGCCATGACCATCACCACCATCACGCCGATGAGGTGTTCACCAGCTGGGGTAAAGAGACCGCCCACAAGTACACCGAGGCGGAGCTGAACTTTGCGCTGGAGAGCCTGGATTCCGGCGAGATGGGCGCCGTTCTGCGCGCCAAGGGCATTGTGCCCGGCACCGAGGGCCAGTGGTTCCACTTCGACTATGTGCCCGGCGAGCATCAGGTGCGCACCGGCGCGGCCGATGTGACCGGCCGCCTGTGCGTCATCGGCTCCAAGCTGGACGAGAAGGCGCTGGATCAGCTGTTCAAGCTGTAAGCCCCTGCGGAGGATCGTATGAGCAAAGAAATTCCCGTTTATCTGTTTGTGGGTTTCCTGGAGTCCGGCAAGACCAAGTTCATCCAGGAGACCTTTGAGGACCCTCAGTTTGACTCCGGCGACAAGACCCTGCTGCTGATCTGCGAGGAGGGCGAGGAGGAGTACGACCCCGAAAAGTTCGCCTTTGGCGGCGTTTATCCCGCCACGCTGGAGGACAAGAGCGAACTGACGAAAGAAAACCTGGAGATGCTGGCCAAGAAATCCGGCTGCGGACGCGTGGTGGTGGAGTACAACGGCATGTGGATGCTGAACGACCTGGCCGCCGCCATGCCGGACAACTGGGTGATTTACCAGTGCATCGCCACGGCGGACGGCAGCACCTTCAAGCTGTACGCCAACGACAACGCCATGCGCAGCCTGCTGCTGGATAAGGTTGCCGCCAGCGAGCTGATCGTGCTGAACCGGGCCGAGAACGTGAACGACGAGGAGAGCCGCGAGTTTGTGCACAAGGTGGTGCGCCAGGCCTCCCGCCGGTGCGACATCGCCTATGAATTTGCCGACGGTAGCGTGGCCTACGATGACATTCCCGACCCGCTGCCCTTTGACATCGAGGCCCCGGTGATCGAAATTGCGGACCAGGACTTCGGCGTCTGGTATATGGATTGCAGCGAGACCCCGGAAAAGTACAAGAACAAGATCGTCCGGTTCACCGCCCAGGTGTGCCAGACCCCCCGCGCGGGCAAGGATTCCTTTGTTCCCGGCCGCTTCGCCATGACCTGCTGCGTGCAGGACATCCAGTTTGTGGGCTTCCCCTGCAAGTACGACAAGGTGAAGGAGCTGAAGCAGCGGGACTGGATCACCTTGACCGCCCGGGTGAGCGTGAAGTACCACCCGGTGTTCCGGGGCGAAGGACCGGTGCTGACCGCCCTGGAGGTGGCCCCCGGCACGAAGCCCGTGCAGGACGTGGTGACCTTCAGCTGAGAAAGCACTGCACCGCTGGCCGAGCGCCGCGTTCGAGGCCGGAGAGGTGCCCCGGCAGAATTTGATGTGAGATAAAACCACCGAGCGCTGCCCGCAAACCGGGCAAGAAGGAGGAACCATCATGGGCATGATGAGACGTTTGATCGCTGTGGGTGTGGGCCTGGCTGCCGGTGCGGTGGCGGCCACTGTGCTGAAAAAGCTGAACGACCCCATTCTGGACGAGGATGAGGTAATGATTCCGCCCCAGCAGCCGGAGGAGGCCGACGAAACCGTTGAGGCGCCTGCGGCCGCCGAGGAATCGGCGGAAGAACCGGCCCGGGAGCCGGCTGTGCCTGCCGCGGAGGAAGGGAAGGCGGAGGAGCCGGCCCCTGCCCCGGCAACGGATGCCCCCAACGCAAACCCCGTTCAGCTGGGCACCGCCGAGGCCCCGGTGGGCGAGGACGGCAAGCTGGACCCCACCCGCATTGCCTCTCCGGAGGATTTCGGCAACTGGGATGACCTGGGCTGCCGCGGATAAACAAAACCAATATGGGCTGCTCTGCGCCTCTCGCTCAAAGAGGGTGCGCCGGGCGGCCCATTGTGTTTTTGCGGGCCGGGCAGGCTGGCGAAACGGATGAAAAAGCGGGCCGAAAATCAGGCGGGGCCCGGCAAAAGATAAAATCATTATTTTACTACTTTACAACTTTATCTGAATAAATTATAATGGAAGCCAGCGAACGAACAAAGGCGGCGGTTTGGCCGTGTGCCGGAATGGTTGGAGTGAAGAGAGATGGAATTTGATTTTTCGATTTTGAAACCGCAGGAGCGGGCCAGCCTGCGCCTGCGTGCACTGTATGAGCAGGCGGGGTACCGCAAGTTCCACATGGGCCGCTTTGAGGAATACGGCCTGTATCAGGAGAACCGGCGGTTTCTCACCAGCGACCAGGTGATTACCTTCACCGATCTGGACGGGCGGCTGCTGGCCCTGAAGCCGGACGTGACCCTGAGCATTGCAAAAAATGCCCAGCCCGCCCCCGGCCAGTGCGAAAAATACTATTACATCGAAAACGTGTACCGCCCCAGCCTGGAGAGCCATACCTATAAAGAAATCAACCAGATGGGGCTGGAGTGCATCGGTGCGGTGGATGAGGCGACTACGGCCCAGGTGCTGAGCCTTGCCCGGCAGAGCCTGGAGGCGCTGGAGGCCCCGGCGGTGCTGGAGCTGAGCCACATGGGCTTCGTGACCGGCCTGCTGGATGCGCTGAACGTGGCGGAACAGTGGCGGCCCGAGCTGCTGGAGCTGATCAAGAGCAAGAACGCCCACCAGCTGCGGCGCACGGCCCAGACGGCCGGGGTGCAGCCCGACGGCATTGAGGCCCTGTGCCGCCTGCCCGGCCTGAGCGGCCCCTTCGCCCAGGTGATGGAGGGCGCGCAGGAACTGTGCCGGGCGGTGGAGCGGCTGGGCGGCATGGAGGATTGGCAGCGCCGCCGCCGCTGGGGGGCTTCGCCCCGGGCCGGGCAGGCGGCCATGGCCGCCGCGCTGGACCAGCTGCAAACCCTGTGGCAGGCGCTGGACGGCTGGACGGAGCTTCAGCTGGACCTCTCACTCACCGGCGACATGGAGTATTACACCGGCCTGGTGTTCCAGGGCTATCTGGCGGGGCTGCCCCGCCCGGTGCTGAAGGGCGGCCAGTACGATCTGCTGGCCCAGAAGTTCTGCCCGGGGGCCGGGGCCATCGGCTTTGCGCTGTATCTGGATGAGATGGAGCGGCTGAACGCCCCGCTGCCGCCGGTGCAGCGGGCCAGCGGCAGCGCCATGCTGAACGTGGCCCTGCCCAAGGGCCGCCTGGGCGATAAGGTATACGCCCTGCTGGCGGCGGCCGGGTACGGCTGTGAGGAAAATTACAACGAGACCCGCAAGCTGGTGGTGGAAAACCCCGCCGCGGGCATCCGCTACTTTTTGGTGAAGCCCAGCGACGTGGCCATTTATGTGGAGCACGGCGCTGCCGATGTGGGCATTGTGGGCAAGGACATTCTGGAAGAGAGCGGCGCGGACGTGTACGAGCTGCTGGACACCGGCCTGGGCAAATGCCGTATGTGTGTGGCAGGCCCCACCGATTTTGCGGACGACCCCAGCCGGGCGCTTCGGGTGGCCACCAAGTTTGTGAACATCGCCAAGGCCTATTATTCCAGCCTTGGGCGGGACATTGAGATCATCAAGCTGAACGGTTCCATCGAGCTGGCCCCCATTCTGGGGCTTTCGGATGTGATTGTGGACATCGTGGAGACCGGCACCACGCTCAAGGAAAACAACCTGAAGGTGCTGACCGAGTTCATGCCCATCAGCGCCCGGTTTATTGCCAACAAGGCAAGCTACAAATTCAAGAACAAGGAGCTTCTCACCCTGATGGAGAAGCTGCAGGAGGGCACGATCACGAAGGCGGCGATCGTCCAATCGGTCAACTCGTGGCTCGGCTTCGCCCGGTGGGCTTGCGCCTACAATCTGGCGAAGAAGATCTTCGCTCCCTACCGCTTCATCAAAACGGAAGGAGAGCTACCTTATGGCGCAATATCTCGGAACCGTCAAGCTCGGCGGATTCTACAACAACGGCGCGGCGCTGGCAAGACCTACAAAGCCGTGGCGTAACGACAGCGCACCCAGCGGAGCGTCCAGTGCGGGCAATATCCCCTCGATGTCCGGCAGCATTTCAAACTACAGCTTCGGCAACACGCCCTCGGACGACGCGAAGAAGCTCCAGTGGGTGAAGATCAAGGACGGCGACAAGACGCTGCTCATCTGTGACCGTGTCATCCTCGTCAACGTCACATGGAACGACCTGAACAGCGCGGGCTGGATCTTCGGCAAGGAGGTCACCATTGACGGCGCAAAGTACAAGCTCCGCTCCCTGACGGGTGGCAGCAACTACCGCAATACCTCCGACGCATACGCGGGCGGCACGCCCACCAATAACGAGTGGGACAGATTCATCACCCGCGAGGAGGTCATCACGGGTCTTCCGGCTCCTGTGTCCTCCGATCTCGACAGCAGCCTCAACTCGACCGACTTTAGCAGCACGCATAACGCCCTCTGGAATTGGGCGGGTGTCTATACTTGGTGTCAAGAGACGTATTCCTCGAATACGTCGCCCCGTGCGGTTCGCGGGTACAATTCGGCCCGCTGCTGGAACGACTTCAGTGCTTCGAGCTCCGGCCCGAACGTCGGTTTCCGCCCCGTCCTTGAAATCCTGAACACTGACCCTCTGATCTCTGACAGTGACAGAGATCTCGGAGATAAGAACAGCAATTTCACAATCACCTACACGGTCGATGACGCCGACTCCGGCGACGTCTTGACGGCGACGGAGTCGCTCGATGGGCAAACGACGAAGTCGTTTGCCCCGACGCGAAATTTGGTAAACACCATCTCCGTCGATGTCGATTCCCTGAGCCTCGGCAAGCACACTGTCAAGGTCGTCGTCAGCGATGGGCAGGGCGGCACAGCGACCCGGACGTGGACGTTCACCCGCACCAACTCCGCCCCGACCATTTCCGGCAGCGACGGCAACCTCGGGGATAAGAACCTCGGCTTCACCTACGCCTACACCATCGACGACGCGGACGGCGACACACTGACCGTCGTGGAGGAGCTCAACGACGAGACGATCCGCACGATCAACAACGCGCCCAAGGGCGAGGAGCTGACCGTGACGATCACCTCGGAAAAGCTCTACGCGCTGGGCCTCAATTCGGTCAACACCCTCAAGATCACCGTCACGGACGGCAAGGGCGGCACGGCCTACCGCCGTGTCACCTTCAAGCGCACGAACTCCGCGCCGACGATCTCCGGGCAGGACAAGGCCCTCGGTCTGAAGAACGGGAGCTTCGCGGAGAACTACACCGTGAGCGACGTCGAGGGCGACAACGTGGTCGTCACCGAGTTCGTGGACGATGTGCAGATCCGCAGCTATCAGGCGACGCTGGGACAGCAGGAAACGATCGAGCTGACCCGAGAGAAGTGGCTCTCGCTGACTAACGGACAACACCAGCTCCGCATCGAGGCGGTCGACGGCAACTTCGCTACCAGCGTCCGCGTCTTCTCCTTCAGCAAGAAAGAGACGGTCATCAAGTTTGAGCTGGCCGCGCCGGAAGAGACCGACGCAGCGGCGACCAAAGTGCTTGTGACGCCGACGTGGAAGATCGAGGGCGCGGTCGCCAAGGTGGAGGCGTGCAACAACGGCTTCGACGCCGTTCCCACATGGGAGGACATCACGGCGATGGTGCAGATCAACCGCGTCTACAACTTCACCAACAAGACCAAGACCGCGAGCAAGTGGGGCGTGAATATCCGCTTCACCATCACAAAGAATGAGGGCTTCGAGGGTGAAGTCTCCATCTCGGGCTTCGGAGGTGCGTATGAATAAGGACGTGAAGTATTTGACTCCCAAAAGGTCGGTCAAGGAGATCCACGGCACGGAGCGCCGCGCCGCATCCGCTCAGGCGGTCGCCGAGCTGATGTTTGTCAAGGCGGCACAGGAACAGCAGCTCGACGAGACCACGATCGCCGAGTACCCCGACCTCTTCGTGGAATGGGACGCCAACTGGCGCGGCAAGCAGGGTGACATCGTGCAGGACGAGGGCAACCTTTACCGCTCCATCCATGACGTCACCAACGAGGGCCAGAACACCAAGCCCTCTGCGACGCCCTCCATGTGGACGCGCATCGGCAACCCGCTCGACGAGTTCCCCGAGTGGGTGCAGCCCATCGGCGCACACGATGCTTACGCCAAGGGCGACAAGGCTTCTCACAACGGCAAGAACTGGGTGAGCACCGCTGACAACAACGTGTGGGAACCCGGCGTCTATGGGTGGGAAGAAGCCACTCAGGCGACCGCTGTGGCCGCCGACGAGGGCGACGGCGAGTAACTACTACCCCTTGGGCTTAGACGGCGCAGGAGGGGCGGCAAAACCGCTCCTCCGAGCGCCAAAAAAGCCCGCTCCTTTGCATGGGCGGCTCCCGGCTTTTTCGGGGGCCGTCGATGCATTTGAGCGAGCTCGGAAATGCTTCTTAGAATGGCGCTATTTTTTCTCAATTATCCTGTCCGAATTTCTCAAAAATCGTGTCGCGCTACAATGTATTTGCACAGATATGCTATACTACTCGTAGAAAGTAAAAACACGGCAGTGCAAAGGAGTTGCAGCTCCTTTGCACCTGCGCAGGTGATGACGCCACCTACACAACGGGATTCCCCGCACCGATAGGGACAGTATACCCTTTTTCGGCGGGCGGGGCAAGAGGAATGTTGTAAGATCCTCCCGCACGATGTAGGGCAATGACCTGCACCGTGCGTTTTGTTTTCGAAAAAACATTTTTTGGAGGAACTATTATGCGCGAGATCATCATTCGAAACATCGACAACGCCCCCAACGGCAAGGAGTTTTTCGCCGGCATCTCCGGCAACTTCAAGGACTTCGGCCAGACCCTCTGCGAGCTGATCGACAACCCTATTTCCAATTTCCGCGCCCACGGGATCCGCGGCCGGGTGGAGATCGTGCTGGAGGAGCAGGGGGATTATGTGGATGTCTCGGTCCGGGACAACGGCACCGGCATCGAGAACATGGACGCCGCCCTCACCATTGCCGCCCGCTCCTGCGCCGAATCCACTCTGAACGAGCACGGCATGGGCCTCAAGCACGCCCTGGCGTCCATCAACGCCGGGGAGGATCAGCATTGGAGCATCCAGACCCGGACGGCAGAGGACGTGGCCAACGACCGCTACCAGCGGGCGGAAGGCCCCTACGACATCCACATGCCCGTGTCGATGATCCCCGGCAGCGGGGAAGTGGCAGGCGGGACCGGAACGGTGGTGCGGGTGCGCTGCCCCATGCACAAGTTCCTGACCCTCAAGCCCGCCTCCAAAAAGGAGGAGCCCACCTTTGCGCAGATGGCGGCCTACCTGCGGGAGACCCTGCGCTACACCTACGCCAACCTGCTGCGGGACAAGGCGTTCACCATCTGCTTCACCGCCGTTGACAAGAGCGGCGCTTCCGACGGCGGGGAGCTTGCCGGGGCGCTGGAACCCAACTGGCGGGACGGGCAGATGACGGAGCTGCCCCCGGTGGAGACCGATCTGGGCGGCGGACCGGTGACCATCTGCTGCCGCTACGGCAGCATCCGCCGCAGCAAGGAAAACGCCTTCTACTACCGCGCCAACATGGCGTCCAGCGGTGCGGAGATCCGGATCAACGGCCGCGCCATTCAGCACGGACTGTACAACGAGATCTGGGGGAAGGCCCTGCACCCCAGCCAGAACCGCTTCCTCGCCCAGATCGACATTCTCAGCGATCAGGCGGAAGCCCTGCCGGATACCAAGGCGGCGAAAAACGGTCTGCGCGAGGATGACGAAAAGGTAGCGGCGCTGTTCAGCTGGATCCGCGCCAACATCCCCGAACCCTTCAAGGAGGAGGGTCGGGAGCAGATGCTGGTGCGTCTGCTGGCGGAGAAAAAGTCGGCGGAACCGGGCGTCCTGCGGGTCTCCACGGAGAAGAATCTGTATCAGTGCCTGAACCTGCAGATCAAGTCGGATCTGTTCGTCAGCAGCACGGAGGGCGTCACGCTCTTTGAGGCGAAGGCCGGCGGCAGCAAGGCGGAGGATTTGTATCAGCTGCGGATGTATCACGACGGCTGCGTCGCGGACGATATGGAGGTGCGGGAGGCCGTGCTCATCGCCCAGCGCCACCCCGACACGGTGAAGGCGCTGCTGGCAGAGCTGAACCGCCAGAAAGACAAGAAGGGCCGTCCCTATCACTTCGCGCTGACCACCTGGGACGAGGAGGGCATCGCCCTCCCGCCCGACGCGGCGTAAGCCCCAAAGCCCAAACTCCATAGAACCCAGCCGTGGCCGGAAGATTCCGGCCGCGGGGAGGAACAAAGACCCCCGGTTCGTGCGAACCGGGGGTCTTTGTTTCACTCTACGGCCGGAGGATTCCGGCCGCGGTTGGGC
>OLXM01000319.1_pt1 | contig 10617 bp, 8 predicted proteins | sample 1673361 | NCBI WGS metagenome assembly OLXM01 (sample SAMEA103958109, study PRJEB25191) | human gut metagenome | biome: human-associated habitat [ENVO:00009003]; feature: intestine environment [ENVO:2100002]; material: feces | place: Germany | collected 2013/2015
TGACAATAATGAGATTGTAAACATCACTCCCGACAACATCAAGTCGATTTCTGAGTTCCGTCATATATTTCTGATTGTTTTGATAATGCTTGTCGGGCAAATAGATATCGGTAATCAGATTATTATCTTCCCCGTCATGTGTACCCATAGTCCATAAACTATTGGCTATCTCAAATTTCTTGGTCTGATATCGGGCGCTGATAAGCTCGTAATCCGCCATCCATTTATTATATTTACCAAAAGCATCAGCACGCAAGCTGAATCCATTTGCACGGCGTTCTTTGGTGCGGATACGAATTACCGACTCTACCTCGGCATCATATTCTGCCCCAGGACTTGTAATAACCGAAATCGACTTGATGTTGTCGGGAGTGATGTTTACAATCTCATTATTGTCATGCACACGCTTGTTGTTGATATAAACAATTGGCGCTCCTTTCCCGAATATAGATATGCTTTGCCCATTTACAGAGACACGTGGCAAGAGATTCAGGACTTCAAATGTATTAGCCATTTTAGAGAGCAACGTGTGCTCTATGGCAACTTCCATGCCTCCAGGCAACATCTTGTATTGAGGCCGGTCACCCTTCACCACCACGCCCTTGACAATCATGGTTTGGGGATGCAACCTGATGACACCCATCTCAGTATTATTATATATACGACTGACTGTCTTATAACCAATATATGAGATTCGGGCTAACACTTTTCTGGAATTGCAAGGAATGACAAAATAGCCATTCTCATTGCTCACTCCATGACCTACGATTGCAGAATCAATGGGCGACAGCAAGGCTATTGTTGCGTATTCAGCGGCATTGCCTCTCTCGTCAACAATACGTCCCTTATAACGATATGTCGTCTTGTGCGTACATTCCACCATAATGTTATTCTCCACCTGTGTCATTCTGATGGGATAAAAACCGATCAGCTGCATAATGGCATTAGGAACATTCTGGTTGCGGATACTCTTTGTAACCTTAAAGTCTTCTAACTCATCATACACAAAGTTGATGGTGTACTTATGCTGACGTGCATTAATATCCTTCAACGCCTCAGAGAACGACACATTATTATATTGTCGGGTGATGCGTTGGGCATAAGACTGCTGAGCCGAAGACAACAGAAAGAAAAGATACAGCAGGATTACGGTCTTGCAGTTATCGGGCGTAGTCTTAAATATGTTTTTCATAATATGTCCTCCCATCTTATTTCACCATCAATGTGCCGTCCGCAAACTCGATCTGTATGCGGTCGAAAGCATTCAGAATCTCAAGGTTCTGCTCCAAGCTCTTGGTCTTATTCCAGTTAAAGAAGAGGCGAACGTGCTGTGTATTGGCATTGACATACTCCACTTTGACATGATAGAAGTATGCCATTTGCGTAAGGATTGTTCCCAACTCAGCATTGTCAAACACCACCGGCTTCATGTCGAGCGAATCCTTACTCTCTGACGTCATAGCCTTAAGGCTTTCATTGGCTAACGGCTTCGGCTTGACTGTCTGTTCTGTCACAGCATTATTATCCACAGCCTTGTCCGAAGCCGAGAACTTAAACCAACCGTTCTGCACAGCAGCAAAGGCTACACCCGAGAGAAAGATGATGCCTATGACGGAAGCTGCTATCTTCATTCGGTTGGGATAAGAACCATTAGAAAATTCCTTCCAAGCCTTATCCACGTCTACCTTCTTTGGCGCAGCTTTCTTGCCAGCCATTCTCGCAATAGACAAGTCTCGCAAAAACTCCTTCACTTCCTCATCATCAAGCAAGCGTTCCATCTGCTCGTCAGTATATTTCTCAGGATGCTCCTGCATGTCAAAAAGCATCATCCGCTTTTCATCTTTGTTCATGTTAGTCATTGTTTTGCTCATTTTATACGTTCCCTAATCCAGTCCATCGCCTTAGAGAGATGATTGAACACAGTCACCTTGCTCACTCCTACTTCGTCAGCCACCTCCTTATACGACTTTTCTTGCATATATCGCATACGGAAGATAAGCTTTCGGATTGGAGGTTCAAGGTCGTCAATGAGAAGCAACAATTGTTCGAGACGCTCGTCCGTATCTTCAGATAGAATAACGTCGGCATCATCGGTCAGCAACCTTGCCACTCTTTCCTTCACACTCTTATGGGCAATCAGATTGAGACAGCGGTTGCGGACGCTCCGCATCAGATAACTTTCCTCGCTCTCGGGCAACAGGACCACATCATCAGCAAGAATCCGCGTGAATACTTCGCTCACCACATCCTTGCTTTCGTCGTCATCCGAGAGAATGTATCTGGCCAAATTATACATCTTCTCATAATGCCGACGAAACATCTGTTCTATGTCCTTTACCTGTGTCATACACCCTATATACAGTTGAGCAAAGCGAAAAACTAAGCAAAACAATGATTATTTTTGAAAAAATATAGATAAAGGCAATGCAAGCCATTACCTAACATACAAGTCATTACCGTAAAAATAATTATAGGGTAGCATTAACTGCTCTATGACGCATCTCAGTTTATACTACCCTAATTATCTATTTCAGAAGTTTCACTACGTTTTCAATATCAATACCGGTCATTGACGAAATCTGTTCTTCTGTCATTCCTTTATCAAACAGGACCTTAGCCATATTGCGCAACTGCTCATCCTTCAAGGACAACTGCTCATCCTTCAGGGACAACTGCTCACTCTGCTGGGATAGCTGTTCACTCTGTTGGGATAGCTGCTCACTCTGTTGAGAAAGCTGTTCACTCTGCTGCGAAAGCTGTTCCTCTTTCTCCTTCAGTATTTTGTCTCGCTGCATGATGGCTGTGTCGCGGTCTTCGATGGCTTTATAGTATTCGTCCTCAACGTTCATGTCCTGTCGCATCTCTGAGTTGGCAGCGGCGGCAGTCAATTTATGCAGTACGTACAACATGTCGTTGTCGTCGGCATACTTGTCCTCGTCTATCTTAAGCACCTGCTGCGTGTTGCCCTCCACTTGAGTCTGGTCGAACACGCTGAGCACCTTTTCCAGCCTGTTGTTCACATTGCCATGCAGAAGCGGAATCTGAACGATGATACTGTTGTGGGTGAGACTCTCTACGAACGGCTCTTCGCTGCCATCCTTCACAATGTTGCCGTTATAGTCGAACACGTCGTGATTTACGTACACTATCGGTTCTTTGATGTTCCCTACCTTATGTCCAAGGAGATATACAGCCACCATAGGATAAGCAAAGCCTTTCTCATCAGCCTCACGTATATTGTTTTTGTTGCTGTATTGCGCTCCAAGATACTGACGGAAACGGAGTGTTTCGGTATTGAGCCACGTCTTCTGCAGCTCAATCAGCACCACGCGGTCCTTCTCCACATCGCCTTCGCGCTCACGAACGGTAGCTGCAAAGTCAATGCGGAACATAGAGAGCGTGTCGCGTGTGGTGTTGCTGTATTCATGCGGACGCACCGTCACGTGCGCCACTTCTTTCTTCAGCAAAGCCGACAGCATGGTCTTGGCTATGCGCTCGTCCTCCATGATGTATTTGAACACGGAGTCGTAAATCGGGTTGGCTACATGTATAAACATAACTTTCTGGTTTTATTGTTTTTACAAAAGTAGATAAAATATTCCGAATAATAAGGCTGTTGCATAAAAAAACTCCGCACGGCAATCTTTCATCGCCATGCGGAGTCTTTATCTGTAGCGTATCATTACGCTCGGTTTTCTTACTTGGTGTAGCCCTCGTTCTGCTTCAGAGCGCCACCCGACTTTGTGATTTCGGTTGACGGGTAGGGGAAGGCTATCATGTAGTCCTGATATGTGCTTTTGTTCTTGTAGTCCTCATAGTCGCCTACTGTGAAGGTGCTGTTCCAGTCAGAACGGTCTGCATAGTGGCGGGCACGCGGATGAGCGTTGAGCTCCTTCGATGCGAGAGCCTTTATCTCTGCGTCGCCTGAGTGATACCAGCGCTTCAGGTCGTAGAGGTGGTCGGTGAACTCGAAGGCAAGCTCGCAGCGGCGCTCGTGATAGAGGTCGGTCCATGTGGCGTTGCCGGTGAGCGGAGTGAGGTGAGCGCGTGTACGGATGCGGTTGATGTCCGTGGCAGCCTTGTCGGCATGACCGGTGGCGAGGTAAGCCTCGGCGCGGAGTAACAGCATGTCTGCGAAGCGTACGAGCGGAAGGTTTACGCGGGCTGTAGGCCAGTTGCCGTTGGAGCTGACGTATGCCTTTGTGGCGTCCTCGTACTTGAACGGATCCATATACTTGTTGATCATGAAGCCCGACTCGACGTCTGACGTAGAGAAGAACTTGCGTGTCTCGCCGAAGAACTGGAACTCCTGTCCGTACTCGAGGACTGAGCGGGTGATGCGGGCGTTGCCGGCACCGTCCTTAAGCATTTCCTCGAAGATGTCGTAAGAGGGCTTTATCTGGCCCCAACCGTTATAGATGCCCCAACCCTTGTTCTCAAGGATTACACCGGGGAACTGAGAACCACCGGGGGTGTCGCCACCAGTACCGGCGATGCCGAAGAGATACTCCTTGGTCCAGTAGTTGGCGAAGTCTGAAGAGAAGACGTCAGCAAACTCAGGAGCGAGGTCGCGACCGTAGTCGCTCTCCAAAGAGTTGACCATCTTTATGACGTTCTCCCACTGTGTCTTGTCCCATGTAGCCCAGTATGCGTAAACCTTGGCCTTGTATGCCACGGCTGCAGCCTTGTGTGCACGACCGCGATTGTCGATGTCGTATTCCTCAAACTTGGGCAGATACTTGATGGCGTTGTCGAGGTCTTCGATGATGAGCTTGTAGTTGTCCACTACAGACGCCTGCTGCTTGGGGATGGAGTTGTCGTATCCGCCGGGATAGTCCTCATAGCGTGTGAATGGCACACCCTGCTTGTCTGTGCCGTAACGGTAAGCCACGTAGAAATGGCTGAAGGCACGCATGAAGTAAGCCTCGCCGAGAGAACGCTTCTCCACATTGGTGAGCGCCTTTGACGACTCCTTCTTTAGAAGCTGGTCGACCACCCAGTTGGAGCGCGACACTACGTTCATCAGACGCTCGTAAGTGCCCTTCAGCGGACTCTCCTCGCCGGTGTACTGAAGTGTTGCGAGAGTGTTGAAGTTGCGGGTACGTCCCCAAACGATGTCGCATGCGCCACCCTGCTCCCAGAACATTTCGCGACCGAACAGTCCCTCCTGATGGATGGGGGCATAGAGAGCGTCCACGGCGTCAATGGCCTGGTCGTCATTAGTGAAATATAGCGTCGTGGTAGGGTCGCCTTCCTTCTGTACGTCGAGGAAGTCGCTACACGAACTAAGCAGTGCCGCAGAAAGCACGGCAGTCAATAAATATTTTGCTTTCATAGATATTGCTTTTTTGTAGGATTAGTAAGTAAGTTTCACGCCGAATGAGAATGTACGTGCCACCGGATACTTCATAGCGTCCCATCCGCCACACTCGGGATCGATGCCCGTATAGTCGGTGATGGTGAAGAGATTCTCACCGCTGACGTAAACGCTGAGGCGGCTGCTGCGGCTGTTAAGGTGAGCGCACTTGCGGAGAAGATTGGTGAGGTCGTAGCTTACGGTCACGTTCTTCAGACGCAGGTAAGAAGCGTTCTCCAAGTACCAGTCAGAAGCTGTAGAGAAGTTGCCGTTAGGATCGTTCTTCGAGAGGCGCGGAATGTCAGAGCCGCGGTTGGTCTCGCTCCAAGCGTCGAGGATGCGCGAGTCGCGGTTGAAGTTGCCCTCAACGTCAGAGAGAGTCATACACTTAGCCACGTTCATGGCCTTGGCACCTGCCACGCCCTGGAGCATTGCAGAGAACGAGAGGTCCTTCCATGTGAAGCCGCCTGAGAGCGAGAAGGTGTACTTCGGAGTGGCAGAGCCACAGTACTGGCGGTCGTCGTCGGTGATCTTGCCGTCGCCGTTCTTGTCGATAAACTTCAGGTCGCCAGCCTTTGCGTTGGGCTGGATACGGTTGCCGTCCTTGTCGACGTATGCAGCTGCTTCTGCGTCGCTCTGGAAGATGCCTGCGTTCTTGATAAGATAGAAGGATCCGAGGGGCTGACCCTCTGCGTCCTGATAGCAGTAAGGAATGATGCGGAACGAACCGTCGCCGGTCCATACGCCCTTGTTGCCTTCAGCGTCCTTCACGCCTATGTCGCTAACCCAGTTCTTCAGCCATGAGAAGTTGCCGCTTACGAAGTATGACCAGTCCTTGTTGATGCGGTCGTTCCAGTTAATGGATGCCTCGAAGCCACGGTTGCGAACCTCGCCCTGATTGACGAGCATGGCGTCCAGACCGATAGAGCTGGGCCAGTTCATCGACTGTGTCTGGATGAGGTCGAAGGTGCGCTTCTCGTACCAGTCGAATTGCATAGCCAAGCGGTCGTTGAACATGTTGATGTCAAGACCGAGGTCGAACTGCTCAGATGTCTCCCAAGTAAGGTTGTTGTTGAGAGCTATAGAATTATAGATGAACGTATTCCACAACTTGTTTTTCTCGACACCGTACTGTGCCTGCTCCTGCCATGAGTTCTTTGAGAGCAGAGCCGAGCGATAGTTGTAGCCGATGGAACCGAGGTTGCCTACACGGCCCCAAGAAGCGCGGAGCTTCAAGAGCGATACTACGTCATTCTTCGGGAAGAACGACTCGTTGGAGATTTTCCAACCTGCTGTGACAGCGGGGAAGTCGCCGTGGTTCTTTGTCTTGGGCAGACGACCGGCATAGTCGCGGCGCCAAGAAGCGGTGAGGAAGTAGCGGTCGTCGTAAGAGTAAGCCAAGCGGCCGATGAGTGAGACGTTGGCGTCAGGACCCGTGAGATAGTCCTTGGCAGATACTGATCCGGCGTAAGCGAGATATTGCAGGTAAGCCGACTCGTCAGCGAAAGTCTTGCCGTTTACCTCGAAGCCGCGCACGTTGTAGTGGTCGGCTGTGGTGGAGAAGAGGGCGCCCACGGTGTGCTTGCCGAAGGTGTTGTCATAAGTAAGCGTGTTCTCCGTCTTCCACTGGTCGGTGCGGTATGTGCTCTCGTCAAGAGAGTTGGCACCGTCAGGCTTGCCCACCTCGTCGCGACGCGGTGAGAACTGCTTGTAGTAGTTGGTCTGAAGGTTGTATGTGAAGCGGCTCACGAACTTCAGTCCAGGAATGACGTTGCCGATTTCCAATGATGTAGTAGACCATGCGTCGTTGGTGCGGTTGAAGATATTCTTAGATGAGAGAGTGTTTATCGGATTGACAGCATCGCCGTGGATGTCAGCGAAAGATCCATACTTGGCTATGTAGGCAGGATCCTCCGTTGTGGTGCCTCCGAATCCGCTCTGTGTGAACGGGCTGTAAACGGTGGCGCTGGCAGGCATGTAGATGGCGGAGAGGATAGGTCCGGTGTAGCCCTCGTTTGTGGCAGTGGTGCGGTTCTCCGTGTTCTTCCATACGAAATCTTCGCTGATGGATACCCACTTGTTGAGCTGGTACTTGCCTGTGTAGTGGAGGGCGAGGTTCTTGTTGAAAGTGTAGCGCATGATACCCTCATCGTTGTCGTAAGCGAATGAGAGGCGGTTGGTGGATGTCTCGTTGCCGGTGCTGAGTGCTACGTTATGGCGCTGATAGAAGGCGGTGCGGAACACCTCGTCCATCCAGTTGGTGCGTGTGGTGCCCACCCACGGGTTCTTCGTAACGTCCCAACCAGTGGGCAGATTCATTCCTGCACTGGCATACGAGCGCTTGCGCATCTCTATCTCCTGCTCAGCGTTGAGCGGAGTGGGGAGGTTCATGGCGTTGCGGATGCCCACCATGCCGTCGTACGAGATGGATGTCTGGCCCTTCTTTGCTTTCTTTGTGGTTACGAGCACTACGCCGCCTGCTCCAGACTGTGCACCGTAGATGGCAGCCGAAGCGGCGTCCTTGAGCACTACGATAGACTCGATGTCGTTAAGTGAAGCGATGGGAGCGCCGGGCACTCCGTCAACCACCCACAGCACGTTGTCGCCGTTCTGCGAGCCTTGGCCACGGATTACGATGTTGGGATTGGCTGTCGGGTCGCCGCCGTCAGCTGTGACGGTCACACCGGCAAGCTGTCCCTGAAGCATGCCTTCTGTAGAGGTGACAGGGCGCACGGCCAGTTCGTCAACGTTGCTGACAACGCCAATTGCAGCCGAAAGGTCCTTCTTCTTTGTGGCTGTGCCATAACCGATGGCAACCACCTCGTTCAGCATTTTGCTGTCCTCACGGAGTGTGATGTTAAAGTCCTTGGCGTTCTGAATGGCCTTGAACGTCTCAGGCAGATATCCGATGTATGATACCTCTACGCTTGCTCCCGGCTTCACCTGCATGGCGAAGCGTCCGTCTACGTCGGTGATGGTTCCGGCCTTGCCGCCTACCATCTTCACAGATGCTCCGATGACGGGTTCGCCATTGGCGTCCTTTACGACACCCTTGATGGTTATGCTTCCATACTGCTGCATAAGCACCTCAGGGCTTTTATTGTAGGCTGTGCCTGCATAAGCCGAGGAGGAAAATGATAGCATGGAACATGCGGCGGCTCCGAAGAAGCCCCACATCCAATTCTGTTTAGAAAAACCTTTTCCCATGTTTCTTGATTTAAGTTATAAAAAATATGATGTAGTTTTCTTGATATTTTGTTTTTAGTATGGTATGGTTAGGTACATCCACACGCTGCAAATGTAGTGATAATGTTCCGATTATCCAATGATTTGTTCTGATATTTCGGTTTGCACGCCTTTTTTATACTAATCGTAATGTTTATGAAATGTAAACTGGGGATAGCAGAAATACTAATGTAATGTAAAAAAATGAATGTTAACTTTGTAGTGACAAATTAATATGTTAACTTTGCACTTAGTAAAAAAACGATATATATAAACGTTTTATAAAAACTATTTTTTATACAATTATGGTAAACTACAAAGAATTGGGCTTGGTGAACACTCGTGATATGTTCGCAAGAGCCATCAAGGGTGGTTATGCTATCCCTGCATTCAACTTCAACAACCTCGAGCAGCTCCAGGCCATCATCAAGGCTTCTTCAGAGCTCAAGTCGCCGGTTATCCTTCAGGTTTCTAAGGGTGCCCGCAACTACGCTAACGAGACTCTTCTCCGCTACATGGCAGAGGGTGCCGTTGAGTATGCTAAGGAGCTTGGCTGCAAGCATCCTGAGATTGTTCTTCACCTTGACCACGGTGACAGCTTCGAGCTTTGCAAGAGCTGTGTAGACCTCGGTTTCTCTTCAGTAATGATCGTATTATTAGAATAGATGGTGTTAAAGATGAAAATTCTCTCTGTTGAAAGCTCAGCTGCTTCTTGCAGTGTTGCGCTTTCGGATAATGGGGTACTTATAGGTGAAGAGTTCACAAACGTTAAACTGACACACAGCGAAACCCTTATGCCGATGGTGAAAAATATACTTGATAATACTAAAACCGATATAGGCACAGTGGATGTATTTGCTGTTTCAAACGGACCGGGTTCTTTTACAGGTGTCAGAATCGGCGTGGCTGCCGTAAAGGGAATGGCCGATGGAGTCGGCAAGCCGTGCCGTGGTATTTCTACTCTTGAGACAATAGCGTATCCCTTTTTTGACCGAAACTGTGTTGTTTGTTCTCTTATGGACGCAAGATGCTCTCAGGTGTATACGGCACTTTTTGAAAACGGCAAAAGATTGACTCCCGACAGCGCGATGCTCATATCGGAATTGGCTGACAGCTTAAAAAGCATAGACAAGCCTATTGTATTTGCAGGTGACGGTGCCGCAGTAACCTATGAAAAGCTTTCGGACAGCTTTGACAATATCATATTGGCGGATGCACAAAACAGGTATCAGCGCGCATCAAGCGTTGCATTTCTTACTGAAAAATATATCAATTCAGGTAAATTACCGGTTAGCGCCAACGAGCTTTTACCGGTTTATTTAAGACTGCCTCAGGCAGAGCGAGAATTAAAAAAGAAAAAGGAGCTTAAGAAATGACGGTTTATTTAGGAGCAGATCACGGCGGATTTGAATTGAAAGAGGCATTGAAAAAACATCTTGATGCAGAAGGCTATAAAGTAATAGACTGCGGAACTGATTCTACACAATCGGTGGATTATGCACCTATAGCCGAAAAGACTTGCTTAAGTGTTTTATCAGATGATGGCAGCCTCGGAATTCTGTGCTGCGGAACCGGTATAGGTATGTCTATGGCGGCAAATAAAGTCAAGGGTATACGCGCAGCTTGTTGTTCCGACTATTTCAGTGCTAAGTATACAAGACTTCACAATAATGCTAATATTCTTTGCCTCGGCGGCAGGGTAGTCGGTGCCGGCCTTGCTACAGAACTGGCTGATGTCTTTTTGAAAACCGAATTTGAGGGCGGCCGCCATCAAAGAAGAATAGACCAAATAACCGAAATTGAAAACAAATAAAAATATCTTGTCTTTTATTGACGGCTGTTATATAATATTTTAGAAATTTAAATTATTGGAGGCTAATTATGGGTAAGGTTACTATTACCAACCATCCGCTTATTCAGCACAAACTGACGTTGCTCCGAGATAAAAATACCGGTTCTAAAGAATTCAGAGCACTTGTTTCAGAGATAGCAACGCTTATGTGCTACGAGGCTACTCGCGATCTTCCTCTTGAAGA
>OLXM01000323.1_pt1 | contig 10593 bp, 6 predicted proteins | sample 1673361 | NCBI WGS metagenome assembly OLXM01 (sample SAMEA103958109, study PRJEB25191) | human gut metagenome | biome: human-associated habitat [ENVO:00009003]; feature: intestine environment [ENVO:2100002]; material: feces | place: Germany | collected 2013/2015
GCCGGTTTCAGGATCAAATTGACAAGTTTGTTCTTCACGATGATGTGCTTCACGAGCTCCTGCCCCTCCATCATCTTGGCGATCTTCTCGTTGGCGCAGGCGGCGGCGAGGACGGCTTCGTCGTCGGCGTCGGCGGCGACCTCCACGGTGGCGCGGAGCTTGCCGTTGACCTGAACGGCGAGGGTCTTCGTGTGCTCAACGGTCTTGCTCTCGTCGAACACGGGCCACGGCATCTGCATCGCCATCCTGCCGGTTCTGGCGGCAAAGCCGGTCAGCTCCCACATCTCCTCGGCGATGTGCGGCGCGAAGGGGCTCAGCATCAGGATGAGCTGCTCCAGATCACCGCGGGTGCAGCCGTTGGCGTAAAAATCGTTGACCATGCTCATCAGCGCGGCGATGGCGGTGTTCATCTTGAGGGTGTCGATGTCCTCCGTGACCTTTTTGATCGTGCGGTGGATGCTCGCCTCGTTCTTGGCGGAGACCGCCTCGTCCGGGTCGGCGGCGTCCATCAGGTTCCAGCAGCGGTCGAGGAAGCGCTTGCTTCCCTTGACAGCCTCGTTGGACCAGGTGACCGCCTTTTCAAAGTCGCCGATGAACATGATGTGCAGGCGCATGGTGTCCGCGCCGTACTGGGCGACGATGTCGTTCGGGTTCACGACGTTGCCGCGGGACTTGCTCATTTTCTCGCCGCCCTCGCCGAGGATCATGCCGTGGCTCGTGCGCTTGGCGTAGGGCTCCGGGGTGTGGACAACGCCGATGTCGTAGAGGAACTTGTGCCAGAAGCGGGAGTAAAGCAGATGGAGCGTCGTGTGCTCCATGCCGCCGTTATACCAGTCCACGGGACCCCAGTACCGCTCCGCCTCCTTCGAGACGGCGGCGTCGTCGTCATGCGGGTCCATATAGCGCAGGAAATACCAGCTGGAGCCCGCCCACTGGGGCATGGTGTCCGTCTCGCGCTTCGCGGGACCGCCGCAGCAGGGGCAGGCGGTGTTGACCCAGTCGGTCATCTTGGCGAGCGGGCTTTCGCCGTCGTCCGTCGGCTCATAGCTCTCCACGTTCGGAAGCTCCACGGGGAGCTGGTCCTCCGGCACGGGGACCCAGCCGCACTTTTCGCAGTTCACGAGCGGGATCGGCTCGCCCCAGTAGCGCTGGCGGGAGAAGACCCAGTCGCGCAGCTTGTAGTTTACCTGCTCATGGCCGAGACCCTTTTCGGTGAGGTAAGCGGTCATAGCGGGGATCGCCTCGCGGACGGTCTTGCCGTCGAGGAAGCCGGAGTTGACCATCACGGCGGTGTCGTCCTTCGCAACGAAGGCCTCCTGCGTCACGTCGCCGCCGGCGACGACCTCGATGATGGGAAGCCCGAACGCCTTCGCGAAATCCCAGTCGCGCTGGTCGTGGCCCGGAACCGCCATAATAGCGCCGGTGCCGTAAGTCGCGAGAACATAGTCAGAGATAAAGATCGGGATTTCCTTGCCGGTGACGGGGTTCACGGCGCGCACGCCGCGCAGCTCCACGCCGGTCTTTTCCTTATTGAGCTCCGTGCGCTCTAAGTCGCTCTTCGCGGCGGCGGCAGCCTGATATGCCTGCACGTCGGCGGCATTCTCAAGCTTCGGCATCCACTGCTTCACGAGCGCGTGCTCCGGGGAGAGGACCATATAGGTTGCGCCGAAGAGCGTGTCCGGACGGGTGGTGAAGACGACGATATTGTCCCCGGTCGTGGCTTTGAACGTCACCTCCGCGCCGGTAGAGCGGCCGATCCAGTTGCGCTGCTGGATCTTGACGCGCTCGATATAGTCCACGCCGTCCAGATCGTCCAGCAGGCGCTGGGCGTATTTCGTGATGCGGAGCATCCACTGGCTCTTTTCCTTGCGGATGACCGGCGCGCCGCAGCGCTCGCAGACGCCCTCGACGACCTCCTCGTTCGCGAGGACGCACTTGCAGCTCGTACACCAGTTGACGGGCATCGTCGCTTTATAGGCGAGTCCGTTTTTATAGAGCTGGAGGAATATCCACTGGGTCCACTTGTAATACTTTGGGTCCGTCGTGTCCACGCAGCGGTCCCAGTCGAAGCCGTAGCCGAGCATCTTGAGCTGGCTCGTGAAGTTTGCGATGTTCTGCTTCGTCACGATGGCGGGGTGGATATGGTTTTTGATGGCGTAATTTTCCGTCGGCAGACCGAAGGCGTCGAAGCCGATGGGGAACAGGACGTTATAGCCCTCCATGCGCTTTTTGCGCGTGATGATGTCCATCGCGGTGAACGGGCGCGGATGGCCGACGTGGAGCCCCTGTCCGGAGGGATAGGGAAACTCGATGAGGCCGTAGAATTTCGGGCGGGGGTCGCCGGTGACGGCGGCGTAGGGCTTGGTCTTCTCCCAGTTTGCCTGCCACTTTTTCTCGATTGCAGCAAAATCGTATTTCATTGGCGTCTTTACACTTCTCTTTACAAAAAATTTGTTGTTTCCGTGCGTCTTTATCAGTCGGCGGTCAGGATGCCGTCCAGCGGGATCTCCTCGGCGTCCGCCCAGAGGCGTTCGAGGTTATAAAACTGCCGCGCTTCCTCCATGAACAGGTGGACGACGACGCAGCCGAAGTCCAGCAGGACCCATGTGCCGGAGCGATGACCCTCGCGATGAATCTTGTTCTCGCCCAGCTCCTCCAGCGCCGCCTCGACCGCATCGCCGAGGGTCTTGATCTGGGTGGAGCTCGCCGCGGTGCAGATGACGAAATAATCTGCCAGTGTGGTCACGTCCGTCGTATGCAGAAGGCGGATGTCCAGCGCCTTCTTGCCGTCCAGCGCGCGGACCGCGGCCTCCGCGATCTCTTTCGGTGTGTGCATATTACTGAAAACTCCTTTTAGAATTTATATTTAGCTTATTGTTACCCGTTATAATTATAAAATGTTCCGAGCGGGACCTGCTCGCCGGTCGTGGAGATCGCACCGTCACGTCCGAGGGCGCGCAGCACGTCCAGATTCTCCGCCGTCACGTCCGTGTCGTAGGGGTTCAGGCTCTCGTTGATCATCGCGAGCCAGCCGTCCACGTCCAGCTCAAAATAAGAGCCGCCGCGGATGGAAACGCCCTTGCCCGGCGCGGTCTGGAAGCGGACGGATTCCTCTTTCATCTGCAAAAACTCGCGGACATAAAACGCAATGTTGTTCGCCGTGAGGTCCGTCTGGACGTCGGACTCAATGATCTGCTGAATTTTGTCGAGATTCGGGATGTTTTTCAGCTTCAGGAGCTGGCTCGCGAGCGCCTTCAGCAGCGACTGCTGGGTGGCGATGCGCCCAAGGTCACCGTTCGGGTAGCCGCTGCCGTCGTTGCCCATGCGGTAACGCAGGACCTTCACGGCGTCCTCGCCCAGCAGGAGCTGGGAGCCCTTCGCGATATGGATATGCAGGTCCTGATCCTCCGCGTCATAGTCCATATCGCGCGGAACGTAGAAGTAAATGCCGCCGATGCAGTCAACGAGCTTTTCCACCACGTCGATATCGAGGATGACGTAATTATCCACCTGAAAGCCGAGCAGGTCGGTCAGGTGCTCCACGAAGCGCTCCGGGTCGCCGCGTTCGCTTACCATGACGGAGTTGAGTTTTTTTACGCCCCAGCTGACGTTCACGAGCGTGTCCTGCGGGATGCTCACGACATCGAGCGTCAGGTTCTCGCTGTCGAGCCTGCCGACGAGCACGACGTCCGTGCTGACGCCGAGCTGGTCGTATGCGGCGACGGCGAAGGTATAGCAGCTCTCCAGCCGCACCGGGGTGGGCTCCGGCGTCGGCTCCGGGCTGGGCTCCGGGGACTCCGTCGGCGGCGGGGTCGCGATCGGCTCCGTCACCGCGGGGCGGACGATGTTCGGCGTGTGGAGCCCGGTCTCCCCCTGCGCGGGGGGCTTTTCCCAGATGGCATAAGCCAGAGCAAGCAGCAGCAGCGCGAGCAGCACGCAACCGAGCGCGATGGCGGGGATGCGCAGCCGCCGCCAGAGCTCGCCGCGGAAAAACGCGCGCAGCCGCTCCCCCGCGGCGCTCTGCGTCCCGCCGGGGTCCGGCTTCGGTCTGATTTCGGGCTTCGGTTTGTTTTCAGGCTTCGGCTTATGTTCGGGCGCGCGCTCCGGGCGCGGCCTTGGCTTTCCGCCAAAAAGCTTCATAAATAGATCAACTCATTCCCTGTTCTGATACCATTGGAGCGCCGCAAGGGTGTTTTTGTGCGGCGTTTCCCCGCGCGACAGGATATCCTCGAGACTCATCTCAAAGCCCAGCACCATTGCGCGGTCGAGGTCCTCGTAAGCAAGACGCCGGAGCTCCTCCACGCCGGGGAAATCGCGCGTCGGCTCCATATAGTCCGCCATGTAGAGCACCTTTTCGAGCGTCGTCATATTCGGGCGGCCCGTCGTATGCCAGCGGATGGCTTCTACGACCTCGTCGTCCGAGCCGAACTCGAACTTCGCCACCGCCGCACCGGTCTTGGCGTGGAGCAGCTTGCCGTTTTCGCGTTCGAGCTCATCGGGTATGATACCATATTTTGCGCAAAGGCGCAACTGCTCCGGCAAAAGCTCCTTTTTCGTGCAATCATGCAATATCGCCGCCTCCGCAGCGCGTTCTTCGTCCGCGCCCCAGCGGTGCGCGAGGCGCACGGCTTCCGCCTCGCAGCCCTGCACATGCGGCACGCGGCGCGGCCGGAGCATGGCGTAAGACTGCTCGCGCAGCCACGGAAAGTTCACCTTCGCGCCGTAAAGCCGGCGGCGGATGATCTCGGCATAGACCTCCGGGCAGAGCTTGGCGACGCCCTCGCGGCTTTGCAGCGCGACGCGGATTTCCGTGGAGGAGGCGGGCATGGGCTGGGAGCGGATGAGCTCCGTCTCCGTGCCAAACTGCGCGGCAAGCGCATCCCGCTGCGCCTCGATCGCGGGCATCTCGCCCGCGGCGCGCTGGAACACGGCGATGCGCACGCTGCGCAGGATGTATTCCGCGTCGTGCCACGTGTGCAGCGAGCAGTACATATCGGCGCCCATCAGCAAAATAAGCTCCGTCTCCGGCTCCGCCGCGCGCAGATGGCGCAGCGTGTCCGCGGTGTAGCTTTTTCCGCCGCGGCGCAGCTCCAGATCGCTCACGGTGCAGTTCGGCACGGCGGCGAACGCAAGGCGGCAGAGCGCGAGGCGCTCTTCCGGCTCCGGGCTGCCCTCCGCCAGCTGTTTGTGCGGCGGCTGGAAATCGGGGATCACGAGAAACGCATCCGGCTTTAGCTGCCGCGACGCGGCGAGCGCGGCGGCAAGGTGTCCCTTATGCGGCGGGTTGAAGCTCCCGCCGAAAACGGCAATGGTCATCCCAAGCGTCCCGCCCCTTCGTTATTTTTTCTTCTTGTTCGTCACGAGCTCGATCTTCGGGTCGGTCTCGTTGCGCTTATAGAGCACGAACTTGCTGCCGATGGACTGCACCGCTTCGGCGCGGCATGCCTCGGCGAGCGCGGCGGCGGCTTCCGCCGCAGTGAGCATCGAGCTCTCCAGCACGCGGCCCTTGATGAGCTCGCGGGCTTTGAGCGCGTCGCGCACCTGAATGAGCAGGTTTTCGTTGATCCCGCCCTTGCCGATGATGATGATCGTGTCCAGCGACGCCGCCATGCCGCGCAGCTGGGCGCGCTGTTTACTTGTCAGCATTGTATTTCTCCAGCTCCTCTCTGAATGCCCGGATCGCCTTCCCGCGGTGGCTCAGGGCGTTTTTCTCCTCCGGTTCAAGCTCTGCCATAGTCCGGTCCGTGCCGTCCGGCAGGAACACGGGGTCATAGCCGAAGCCGTCCGCTCCCCGCGGCGCGGTCGTGATGACGCCGGGGCACGCGCCCTCGGCGCGCAGCACGTCGCCGTTCGGGAAGGTGCAGCAGATGCTGCTCACAAATTTTGCGCGCCGGTCCGCGATCCCCTCCAGCTTTTTCAGCAGGAAGCGGCATTTTTCCTCGTCGGAGTCGTCGTGATTCCCGGTGAAGCGCGCGGAATAGACGCCGGGCGCGCCGTCCAGCGCGTCGACCATCAGCCCGGAATCGTCCGCCACGGCAGCGCAGCCGCTCGCGGCGGTGACAGCGGAGGCCTTCAGATAGGCGTTTTCCGCAAAGGTCGCGCCCGTCTCGTCCACCTCAAAATTGCAGCCGGCTTCGCGCTGGGAGACGATCTCCACACCGAGCCCGGCGAGCAGCGCGCGCATTTCCGCGAGCTTTTTCGCGTTGTTGGACGCCAAAATGAGTCTCATTTCAGCAGCTCCTCCGCAAAGGCGGCGGCGTCGAACTCCAGCAGATCGTCCACGCCCTCGCCGACGCCGATATACTTCACCGGTACGCCGAGCTCCGCCGCGATGGCGAACACGATGCCTCCCTTCGCCGTGCCGTCGAGCTTTGTCAGCACGACGCCGGTGATGTCGGCGCTGTCCTTGAAGCTCTTGGCTTGAAGCAGCCCGTTCTGGCCCGTCGTGGCGTCCAGCACGAGCAGGGTCTCCACGTCCGCATCCGGCAGCTCGCGGGAAATGATGCGGCGGATCTTCGCGAGCTCGTTCATGAGATTGGCTTTGTTGTGCAGCCGTCCGGCGGTGTCCACGATGATAAGGTCGCGGCCGCGCGCCTTTGCCGCTGCGATAGAGTCGAACACGACGCTCGCCGGGTCGCTGCCCTCCTCGTGGCGGACGATATCCGTCCCGGCGCGCTCCGCCCAGACGGTGAGCTGCTCCGCCGCCGCAGCGCGGAAGGTGTCCCCCGCCGCGAGGAGCACGCTCTTTCCCTCCGCCATGAAGCGGGCGGCGAGCTTGCCGATCGTCGTCGTCTTGCCGACGCCGTTGACGCCGACCATCAGAATGACGCTCGGCTTCGTCGTGAGGTGCAGCTCCCGCTCCCCGACATTGAGCCGCCCGGCAAGGATCTCGGCGAAGGCGGACTTGACCTCCTCCCCGCCGCGCAGACCGCGCGCCTTGACGACTCTCCGGAGCTCCTCCACGGACTCGACCGCGGTGTCCGCTCCGGCGTCCGCGAGGATCATGGTCTCCTCCAGCTCGTCGAAAAATTCCTCGTTCTCGCCCGTGAAGGACGCGAACATGTTGTTCATGGAAACGGTCATGCTCCGCTTCGTGCGGGCAAGGCCGTTTTTGATCTTATCCAGAAAGCCCATTGGCAGCTTTTTCTCCTTTTATTTGATAGTCTTCTCCGCTTCCTCCAGATCGACGGAGAGCACGGTGGTAACGCCCTTTTCCTGCATCGTGACGCCGTAGAGCACGTCCGCCTCCTCCATCGTGGCGCGGTGGTGGGTGATGACGATAAACTGGGTCTGCCCCGCCATGGAGCGCATATAGCCGGCGTAACGCTCGACATTCGCCTCGTCGAGTGCGGCGTCAATCTCGTCCATGATGCAAAATGGCGTCGGCCGCACCTTCATGATCGCGAAATAGAGCGCGATGGCGACGAAGCTCTTTTCGCCGCCGGAGAGCAGCGAAATCGTCGTGACCGCCTTGCCGGGCGGCTGGACGCGGATCTCGATGCCGCAGCCGAGCGGGTCCTCCGGGTCCTCGAGCGTGAGCTGTGCCTTGCCGCCGCCGAACAGCTCCAGAAACACGCTGCGGAAGCGCTCGTCGATGGCGTGGAACTCGCGGACGAAGATTTCCTTCATCTCGCCGGTCACGTCGCTGATGATCTTCAGCAGATCGCGCCGCGCTTTTTCGACGTCGTCGCGCTGACCGCGCAGGAAATCGTAGCGCTCGCTGACGCGGGCGAACTCCTCGATCGCGCCGAGGTTCACGGCGCCGAGTCTTCCGATCTCGCGCCGCAGCTCCGCGATGCGCTTCGTCGCCGCGGGCATGTCCTCCACCGGCTGGCGCAGTCCCTGCGCCGCGGTGCGGGAGAGCTCGTAGCTGTCCCAGAGCTTATCGACGATCTGCTTTTCCTCCAGCTCCGCGGAGAGCTTTTTCTGCTCCAGCGCGGCGCGGACGGACTGCAATTCGAGCAGCGCGCGGTTTTTGTCCTGACTCTCGCGCTCGCCGCGGGTGCGGCGGCCTTCGAGCTCAATTTTCCGGGCGGAGATCGCCTGCAAAGCCGCTTTGCGCTCGGCTGCCGCGGCGCGCTTTTCCACCGCGCGGGCGACCGTCGCGTCCAGCTCCGTCTGAAGCTCGGCGGCGCGGGCGGTCATCTCCGCGATGGCGGCTTGGCGCTGGTCGCTGTCGCCGGAAAGGGCGGCGATCAGCTCCGTCAGACTGCGGATGGACTGGCCCGCCGTGTCGCGCTCTGCCTCCAGCGAGGCGCTCTCCGCACGCAGCGACGCCATCGTCTCGGCGAGCTCCGCGCGCCGGCGCTCGAAGTCCTCGCGTCCGGCGGTACGCTCGCTGATCTCGCGTCGCTGGGCGTCCAGCCGCTTTTCCAGCGCCGCACGCCGCGCCGCGGTCTCCTCCATGCGCTGCGCCGTCTCGCGCCGGGCGGCGGCGAGCCCGCGCTTTTCGTTTTCGAGGTCCTCAAGCGCCTCGTCCACCGTCCGGCGCAGCAGGCGGGTCTGGTCGACCTCCGCCTCCGCGCGGTGGAGCGCCTCGCTCGCGCCGGTGAGCTCCCCGGCGGCGACCTCCATCTCGTATTTTGCGCCGGAGAGCACGCGCTCCGCTTCCGCAAGCGCGGCGGCGCAGTCGCGCTCCGCTGTCTCCAGCTCCTCCGCGCGCGCCCGGAGCTTTTTCAGCTCGTTCGCGCGGGAGAGAAGCCCCGTATTCTTCGCGGCGCTGCCTCCGGTCATGGAGCCGCCGGCGTTGATGAGCTGACCGTCCAGCGTCACGATGCGCAGGCGGTTTCCGCTTTTCTTGGAAAGCCGCACCGCGTCCGTCAGCGTCTCCGCCACGGCGGTGCCGCCCAGAAGATTTTCAAAAATTCCGGCATAGCGCGCGTCGAAGCGCACGAGCTTGTCCGCTCTGCCGACGAAGCCCGGCTCGCCCTCCGGCATCTGCTTCGCCGGGTAGGGGCGGATGGTGTCCAGCGGCAGGAAGGTGGCTCTGCCGCCGTCGCTGCGCTTTAAGTGCTCGATCGCCGCCTTGCCGTCGCTCTGGCTGTCCACGACGATGTTCTGCATCGCGCCGCCGAGCGCCGTTTCGATCGCGAGGGCATAGCGCTCGTCCGCGGCGAGCAGTTTCGCCACCGGACCGTGGACGCCGCGGAGCGTTCCGCGCCCCGCCGCCGTCATGACGGACTTGACCGCCCTGCCGAGGCCCTCATAGTCGCGCTCAAGCTCCGTCAGCATGGCGATGCGCCCCGCGGCGCTCCGGCGCTCCACGGTCAGCGCGCCGCGCTTTTCCGTCAGCTCCCGCACCGCGCTCTCGCGCCCGCTCATCAGCATCTTGTGGCCGTTCACAACGTTCGCAAGCTCGTCCGCGCGCTCCTTCGCCGCGGCGAGCTTTCGCTCCGCTTCGCGCAGCGTTTCGCCGAGCCGGTCGTATTTCTCCTCCGCCGCGGCGATGTCGCCGTCGATGCCGCCGGCGCGCTCACGCTGCTCGGTCTGCTTGTCGGCAAGCATGGCGAGCGCCGTCGCACACTGGGTGATCTCGTCGCTGAGGGCGTTTTCCCCGGCGATCAGGCTCGCGAGCCCCGCTTGCGCCGCGTCCGTCTCCGCCGCGTTGCGCTCCGCCGCGGACTGGGTGTCCGCGATCTCCCCGCGTTTCTGCGCCAGCAGCGCCTCGATCTCGCCGAGGCGCGTCTCGCCGGCGCGGACCTGCGCGCGCAGACTCTCGGTCCTGCCGGACTGCTCCGCCATCTCGCTTTCCATGCGGCGGATGTTCTCCGCGTTGTGCTCCAAATTCGCACGCAGCACCGCCGCGGCGCTGTCGCACTCGGCGGCTTCGCCCTCCGCGGCGCTCTGGCGCTCGCGCTCGCGCTCGCTTTCCATGTCGCACTCACGCATTTTTTCGCTGAGGCTCTCCGCCGCGGCATAGAGCGCGTCGAGCTCGCGCTGCGCCGCATCCAGCGACGACTGCGCCTGCTCGTATTCCAGATTCAGCTTTTCCGTCTGCACGCGCAGGCGGTCGAGCGTCTCCATCCAGACGGAGATCTCCAGTCCGCGCTGCTCGTCGCGCAGGAGCAGATATTTCTTCGCGGTCTCCGCCTGCTTTTCGAGCGGTCCGACCTGAAGCTCCAGCTCCGCGATTTTGTCGTTCACGCGCAGGAGGTTGTCCTCCGTGCGTTCGAGCTTGCGCTCGGCTTCCTCCTTGCGGTAGCGGTAGCGCGAAATGCCCGCCGCCTCCTCAAAGATCTCGCGCCGGTCCGTGCTGCGCGCGGAGACGATTTCCGCGATGCGGCCCTGCCCGATGACGCTGTAGCCGTCGCGTCCGAGTCCGGTGTCCATCAAAAGTCCCGTGATGTCCTTCAGGCGCACGCTCTCGCGGTTGAGCGAGTATTCGCTCTCGCCCGTGCGGTAGTAGCGGCGGGTGATGACGACCTCCGGCGCGTCGATGGGAAAAAGTCCGGCGGAGTTGTCCAGCACAAGGCTGACCTGCGCGAAGCCCATCGGGCTGCGCTTTTCCGTACCGCCGAAGATGACGTCCTCCATCTTGCCGCCGCGGAGCGCCTTGCTCCGCTGCTCGCCCATGACCCACAGCAGCGCGTCGGA
>OLXM01000324.1_pt1 | contig 10589 bp, 5 predicted proteins | sample 1673361 | NCBI WGS metagenome assembly OLXM01 (sample SAMEA103958109, study PRJEB25191) | human gut metagenome | biome: human-associated habitat [ENVO:00009003]; feature: intestine environment [ENVO:2100002]; material: feces | place: Germany | collected 2013/2015
GTCGCGGGCGAAGTGGCTGTCAGCCACGACGACGCGGTAGAACGGGGCTTTCTTGGCGCCGACGCGGCGCAGACGGATTTTGACCATGATGTGTTTCCTCCAAAGATAAATAAAATTTTTATATTTTCATTGCCTTGCAATAAAAAGCTGTCAGAAGCCGAACGGCATTTTGCCGCCGCCGCGCTGGAAGCGCTTCATTTTTTTGCCGGAGAGCTGGCGCGCCATCGTCTGCATCATTTCAAACTGCTTGAGCAGACGGTTGATGTCCACCACGCCGACGCCCGCGCCCGCGGCGATGCGCCGCTTGCGGCTGGAGTTCAAAATCGAGGGGTTCTCGCGCTCGGCAGGAGTCATGGAGAGGATGATCGCCTCGGTGTGCGCCATGGCCTTCTCGTCGATCTTCGCACCGGCGAGCGCCTTGGCGTCCAGCCCCGGCACCATACCGGCGAGCTCCTGCAGCGAACCCATGTTCTTCATGGAGTTGAGCTGGTCGAGATAGTCGGTCAGCGTGAAGCGGTTCTTTTTGAGCTTTTCGGCGAGCTCCTGCGCTTTCTTCTCATCGACGGCGGCCTCCGCCTTTTCGATGAGCGTGAGCACGTCGCCCATGCCGAGAATGCGGCTCGCCATGCGGTCGGGGTGGAAGACCTCGATGGCGTCGAGCTTTTCGCCGACGCCGGCGAACTTGATGGGCTTGCCCGTCACGGCCTTGACGGAGAGCGCCGCGCCGCCGCGGGCGTCGCCGTCGAGCTTTGTCAGCATAATGCCGTCGATGCCGAGGGATTCGTCGAAGGCGGTCGCCGCGTTGACGGCATCCTGACCGGTCATGGCGTCCACGACGAGCAATATCTCCGCCGGCTTCGTCTCCGCCTTGATGTTCTTCAGCTCGTCCATGAGCTGCTCGTCGATGTGGAGACGGCCCGCGGTGTCGAGGAAAACGAGGTCGTTGCCGTGGCGCTTGGCGTGGGCAATGCCAGCCTTCGCGATCTCTACGGGGTCGCCCTGTCCCATCTGGAACACGGGGATATCGAGCTGGGCGCCGACGGTCTCAAGCTGCTTGATCGCGGCGGGACGGTAAACGTCGCAGGCGACGAGCAGCGGGCGGCGGCCCTGCTTTTTCATAAGTCCGGCGAGCTTTGCGCCGTTCGTGGTCTTGCCCGCGCCCTGCAAGCCGACGAGCATGATCACATGCGGCGCCTGTCCGCCGAGGTTCAGCTTTCCGGAGTCGCCCCCCATGAGGGCGATGAGCTCCTCGTTGACGATCTTGACGACCATCTGGGCGGGGGAGAGGCTTTCGAGCACATCCTGCCCGACGGCGCGCTCTGTGACGCGCTTTACGAAGTCCTTGACGACCTTATAGCTGACGTCGGCTTCGAGCAGGGCGATGCGCACCTCGCGCATCGCCTCCTTGACGTCCGCCTCGCTGAGGCGGCCCTTGCCGCGGAGCTTCCGGAACGCGGCGGATAATTTTTCGGACAGGGATTCAAATGCCATCCGGCTTCTCCTTTCGTCAGTCGGCAAGCGCGTGGAGCTTTTCGAGCATTTCGCGCTTCGTTTCGCTCTCCGGCAGCGTTTCCGCCGCGGCGATGACCTCGCGCAGCGTTTCGCGCTGGCGCATGGCGCGCGCGACGAGCCCGGTGCGCGCCTCGGTGTCCCGCAGGGACTGCTCCGCGCGGCGGATGATGTCCCAGACCGCCTGCCGGCTTGTGCCGCTCGTCTCCGCGATCTCGAAAAGCGAGAGGTCGCTGTTATAGTGAAGATCGTAATATTCCCGCTGCTTTTCCGTCAGCAGATCGCCGTAAAAATCAAAGAGCATGGTGCGCAGAAGCGTATCGTCCATAAAAAGCGCACCTCCCCCTGAGATTTCACGATGCTTCCGTATTATAAGCCTGATTTTTCCCGCTGTCAAGTATTATTCCTGTACACCCGAAAGAATATTTTTTCCTCCCGCGGGAAAAACTGAACGCTGAAGAAAACTACGGCATTTCAAAGGGGGCGGATCACGCCATGAACTATGGAAAAACGGGACTATATGTGGAGGAGGCGGAGCTGGACGGCTACGCGGAGAACCTCGCGCGGCGCGCGTTTCCGGACGGGACGGGCTCCGGGCGGGGCGCGGCGCGGCGGCTGCGGCGCGCCCTGCGGGAGCTCCGGCGGCTGACGGCGGCGCTCAGTGCGCGTTGGGGCGACGCGGCGGACACGCCGGGCTGGGCGCGATGGATGCTCGATAACGCCTATCTCGTCCGGCGCGAGGGGGAGAGCGCGGCGCACGCCCTCGCCGCGGCGCGGCGGCTGCGGCTGCGGGGGAGCGAGCCTGTCGTCTGCTGCCTTGCAGCGGGGCTGCTTGCGTCCGGCCACGGGGAGCTGAGCCCGGCGCGGACGGCGCATTTTCTGGCGGGCGCGCAGCGGGTGCTGCCGCTCGGCTTTTCCGAGCTCGGCGCGCTGCCGGATGCGCTGCGCGCCGCGGCGGTGATCGCGCTGCCGCGCCGGGCGGAGGCGGGCGACGAGGACGGCTGCGCCCGGCTCATCACGGTGCTGCGCACTCTCGCGGACGGCGCACTCGACGAAACGCTGCGGGGCGCCGACCTCGCCGGGCAGCTGCTCCGGCGCGACCCGGCGGGCGTTTACCCCCGAATGGACGAGCAAAGCCGCGCGCTTTACCGCAGAAGACTCGCCGAATGCGCCGCCGCCGCGCGCATTCCGGAGACGCGCGCGGCGGAAAAGGCGCTCGCCCTCGCGCGCACGGGGACGGGCGTGCAGCGCCATGTCGGCTGGTGGCTGCTCGTCTCGCCGCTCGGCGCGCCGGAAAAGCCGCGGCGCGGCGGCTGGTATCTCGCCGCAAATGTGCTCCTGACGCTGTTTTTTGCGCTTCTGGCGGGCTTTGCCTCCCGGAGCGCGGCAGCGGCGGCACTGCTGGTTTTGCCGCTCAGCGAGCTCTGCAAGCGTCTGCTGGACTTCGCGCTGCTGCGGCGGCTGAAGCCGGTGAGCCTGCCGCGGATGGACCTTGCGGCGGGCGTTCCGCCGGAGGGGAAGACGCTCTGCGCCGTCACGAGTCTCGTCGGCGACACCGACGCCGCGGCGCGGCTTGCCGAGCACGCGCTGCTCTGCCGCGGGGCGGGGGAGAACCTCGCCTTCGCGCTGCTGCTCGACTATCCGGCGTCCGATGCGCCGCCGACGGAGGATCAGCGTGCCGCGGCTTCCCGCGCGGCGGCGGAGATCGCGGCGCTGAACGCGAAATATGGCGGCGGCTTTTTCTGTCTGCTGCGCGAGCCGGTGAAGACCCCGGAGGGCGCTTATGCCGGCTGGGAGCGCAAGCGCGGCGCGCTGCTGGAGCTGATGCGCCTGCTGCGCGGGCAGCATAGCGGCGTCACGGTCGCGGCGGGGGACGCCGCGGCGCTCGCGGACACGCGCTTTCTCCTGACGCTCGACGCGGACACGCGCCTGACGCCCGGCGCGGCGCAGAAGCTCATCGGCGCGATGCTCCACCCGCTCTGTCGTCCCGTCTGGAACGCCGACGGTGTCGTCACGCGCGGCTTCGGCGTGCTCGCCCCGCGGCTCGCGCCGGAGCTATCGAGCGCGAACGCGAGCGATTTTGCGCGCGTTTTCGCCGGGCGCGGCGGCACGGACCCTTACTGCGGCGCATGCAGCGACCTCGGTATGGCGCTTTTCGGGCGCGGCGGCTTTGCGGGCAAGGGGCTCGTGGACATCGACGCCTATCTTGCCTGCCTCGGCGCCCGTATCCCGGAAAACCGCTGCCTGAGCCACGATGCGGTGGAGGGCGCGTTCCTGCGCGCCGGCTTCGTCGGCGAAGCGGAGCTGACGGACGCCTTTCCCGCCGCCGTGCCCGCTTATTTCCGGCGGCTGGAGCGCTGGACGCGCGGGGACTGGCAGAATCTGCCCTATCTGCTGCGCGCCGGGCGCGCACTGCCGGAGGCGGCGCGGTGGCGGCTTTTCGATTCGCTGCGCCGCTCGCTCGTCCCGGCGGCGGAGCTTGCCGCGCTCGCGCTCGGCTTTTTCCTGCCGGGACCGGGGCTCCGCCTCGCGGCGATCGCGGCGGGTCTTGCGCTCGGCGGCGAGCTGCTGCTCGCGGCGGCGGAGGCGATTTTGAACGGCGGGACGACCGTGTTCCTGACCCGCGCGTTTTTCGGCTTCGGCGGCGGACTTGTGCGCACATGGCTGCGATTGCTGCTCCTGCCCGGCGAGGCTTGGTGCTGTCTCACGGCGGCGCTCCGCGCGCTCTGGCGTATGGGCGTTTCCAAAAAGCGGCTGCTGCAATGGCAGACCGCCGCCCAGTGCGCCGCGGCGCGTCAGGGGCTGTGGGGCTTTTATCGCGCGCTCTGGCCGGCAGCGGCGCTGGGGCTCGCGCTGATGCTGTGGTCGCCTCTCGTGCTCGGAAAAGCAGCCGGTGTGCTCTGGCTGCTGACGCCGGTTTTCGCGTTTTTGCTGAGCCTGCCCGCCGCGCCGCCGCCGGAGCTTTCACCGCGCGACCGGGACTATCTCCTCGGCTGCGCGCGGGACACATGGGGCTATTTCGCCCGCGTGCTGACGGCGGAGGACCACTTTCTCCCGCCGGACAATTTTCAGGTCCAGCCGCCCGTGGGCATCGCCCACCGCACGAGCCCGACGAACATCGGACTCGGCGCGCTGAGCGTTCTCGCGGCGGCGGACCTCGGCTTCGTTTCCGCGGCGGACGCGGCGGCGCTCTTAGGGCGCATGCTGGACACCGCGGAGCGGCTGGAGAAGTGGCGCGGACATCTATATAACTGGTACGACACCCGCACGCTTGCCCCGCTGGAGCCGCGCTATGTCTCCACCGTGGACTCCGGCAATCTCTGCGCCTCGCTCCTCGCGCTGCGCGCCGGGCTTACCGAGCTGCACCGCCCCGATCTCGCCGCGCGCGCCGAGGCGCTCGCCGACGCGATGGACTTCGCCCCGCTTTTCGACCGGAAGCGGAAGCTGTTCCACACCGGCTTCGATGTGACGGGCGGCGCACTCAGCCGCTCGTGGTACGACCTTCTCGCGAGCGAGGCGCGGCTCACGGCTTATCTCGCCGCCGCGCGCGGCGACGTTCCGGCGGAGCACTGGACGCGCCTCAGCCGCGCGCAGAGCGCCTGCGGGCCCTATCGCGGGCTTGTCAGCTGGACGGGCACGATGTTTGAATACCTGATGCCGGAGCTGCTGCTGCCGCCCCAGCGCGGCTCGCTGCTCTGGGAGAGCGCAAAATTCTGCCTCTACGTCCAGCGCCGCCGCGGACGGGAAGTCGGGACGCCGTGGGGCGTTTCCGAGAGCGCCTATGCCGCGCTCTCGCCCGATCTTTCTTACCGCTACAAGGCGCATGGCTGCGCCGCGCTCGCCCTGCACCGCGGGATGGACCGGGAAAACGTCGTCTCGCCTTACAGCGCGTTTCTGGCGCTCGCGGTGTCGCCCGCCGCGGCGGTGCGGGATCTGCGGCGGCTGGAGAGCCTCGGTATGCGCGGCGAGCTCGGCTTCTGGGAAGCGCTCGATTATTCCACGAGCCGGCTCTACCGCGACGCGCCCGCCGCCGTGCGCACCGTTTTTGCGCACCACGCGGGCATGAGTTTAGCCGCGCTCGATAACGCACTCTGCGCCGGGGCGATGCAGCGGCGCTTTTTCGCCGACCCCGCCATGCGCGCTTACGCCGGGCTGCTCGCCGAGGCGCTGCCGGTCGGCAGCCGCCCTATGCGGCGTTCGGACGCCGGGGAGGAGCCGGTCCGCCGCGCCGCGCGCGCGGACGCCGCCGGGTGGGAAACTTCCGGCGAGGGCGTGGATGCGCTGACCCCGCGCTGCACGCTGCTCGCGAGCCGGAGCTATTCGCTGCTCGCCGCGGAGACGGGGCTGACGCGCCCGCTCTGGCGCGGCGTGACGCCCTATCTCTCGCCCGCGTCGCCTATGGCGCGCGAAAAGGGCGTGGACGTGCTCATTTCCGCCGACGGCAAGGCGTGGTCCGCGCTGCCGGACCCGGCGGAGCGGGACGTTCGCTACGCTTGGCGCTTTACGCCGACGCACGCGGAGTTCACCGCGCGCCGCGGCGCGATTGAGAGCCGCTGCACGGTCTGCGCCGCGGAAAACGAGATCGGCGAGCGGCGGGATTTTCTGCTCCGCAACGACGGGGACCGCCCGGCGGACGCGGCGCTGACGCTGCATCTGCGGCCCCTGCTCGCCGCGCAGCGGGACTATGACGCGCACCCGGCGTTTCTCTCGCTCGGCGTCTCCGCCCGCGTGCGGGACGGGGCACTGCTGCTGCGCCGCCTGCCCCGCGGCGGAACGCGCGAGCTCTGGATGTGTGTCGCGCTGAGCGCCCCGGCGCGCTTTGACCTTGCGCCGGGCGCCTGGACGGGGCGCGCCGCGGAGCCGGTTTGGGCGGGGGCGGAGGAGCGGTTTCTGACGGAGAGCGCCGTGACGGTCACACTCGCGCTGCCGCTCCTGCCGGGAACGCGCCGCCGCGCTGCGGCGGCGATCGCCATGGCGTGGTCGGCAGACGACGCGCTCGATAGCGCCCGGCGCATCCTGCACGGTGCGGAGCCCGGCGCGCTGCCCCAGACGGCGGCGGCGCTGCTCGGCTTCGACGGCGCGGCGGCGGAGCGGGCGTTTTCCCTGCTGCCGCTTTTGGCGTTCCCGACGGCGGGCGGCGCGGCGGGAGCCGCGGCGCTCTGGCGCTTCGGTATTTCCGGCGATCTGCCGGTCCTGTGGGCGGAGATTAAGCGGGAGGACGAGCTCGCTGCGGCGCAGCGGCTGATGGACCTGCATCTTTTCCTGACCGGCTGCGGGCAGGACTTTGACCTTGTGCTCTTAACGCGGGACGCGCCGGGCTATCACCGCCCGCTGCGCAGCGCGATGGACCGGGCGCTCCGGCGCGCCGGGGGCGAGCTGCTTCAGGACGCGCGCGGCGGCGTCCACCTCCTCTCCGACCCCGGCGCGGCAGCGGCGCTGGAGGGCTTCGGTGCGCTGCGTCTGGACCTCTCCGCCCCGCTGCCGGAGCCGCCGCGGCAGACGCACTGGCGTCCGGCAGAGACTCCGGAGCATCCTCTCCCGCCCCAGCGCGTGCCGAAATTCGAGTGGTGCGGCGCGGAATTTGTGTTTTATGTAAACCGCTCGCTCCCGCCACGGACGTGGGCGAACGTGCTGACGAACGGACGCCTCGGCTATCTCGCGGTGGACTGCGGCACGGGAAATATCTGGTGGCGTAACGCGCGAGAGCGGCAGCTCACGCCGTGGCTCTGCCAGCCGAACGGGACGGAGGGACCGGAGACGCTCGCGCTGGAGCTCGGCGGGGAGCACACGTCCCTTTTCGCCGCGCCGGGGGACACAGCGTGCCGCGTGCGCTTTGCGCCGGGGGCGGCGGTCTGGGAAAAGCGTATCGGGGAGGCGGAGGTGCGCGTGACGGCGCTCATCCCGCCGGAGGCGGACGTGCGGCTGCTGCTCATCGAGAGCGACCGCCCGCTGCCCGGCGCGGCAGTCTGCTGGTGTGCCCGGCTGCGCCTCGGCGGGGACGCGGCGGCGGAGCGGAGCGTGCAGACGGCGTTCACCGGGCTGGCGCTCGCGGCGAAAAATCTGGCGGTGATGCCGGAGGCGGGACCGCTTTACGCCCTCTCCGCGGAGCCGCCGGAGGGCTTCACCTGCCGGGGCAGCAGCGCGATGGCGCGGGACTATGACGGCTTCACGGGGCGCGACGCCGCGCCGGTGTTCGCCGCGCGCTGGCGCTTCCGGACGGCGGCGGTCCTCGCCCTTGGCTTCGGAAGACCGGAAAACCTCCGCGCGCTCTGCGAGCCCGAAGCGGCGCGCCGCGCCCTTGCCGAAACGCGGGAGTACTGGCGGCGGCGCTGCGGCGCGCTCACGCTGCGGAGCGGGGAGGCGGCGCTGGACCGCCTCATGAACGGCTGGCTGCCCTATCAGACGCTTGCCTGCCGCCTGCTTGGGCGGTGCAGCATTTATCAGAGCGGCGGCGCCTTCGGCTTCCGCGACCAGCTTCAGGACGCCGTGAACCTCATCGGGCTCGATCCGGCGCTCGCGCGGGAGCAGATATTGCGCAGCTGCGCGCGGCAGTATCTCGAAGGCGACGTCCAGCACTGGTGGCACACCGACGCCGGAGCGGTCCGCGGCGTGCGCACGCGGTGCAGCGACGATCTGCTCTGGCTCGTCTGGGCGGTCTGCGAGTATGTGGAAAAAACAGGGGACGACGCGCTCCTCGCCGAGCGCACGCCCTGTCTGCGCTCCCCGGAGCTCGCCCCCGGCGAGCGCGACCGCTATGAGACCGCGGAGGCGACGGAGGAGACCTTTTCCGTCGCGGAGCACTGCCGCCGCGCCATAGAGCGCGTGATGACGCGCGGCTGCGGCGCGCACGGGCTGCTTTGCATCGGCGGCGGGGACTGGAACGACGGCTTCGACGCCGTCGGCGGGGAGAGCGAGTGGCTGAGCTTCTTTTTCCTGCTCATCGCCCCGCGCTGGGCGGCGATTGCGGAGCCGCTGGGGCTCGACTGCGCGGAGCTCGTAGCCTTCTGCGACACGCTCCGCGAGGCGTCGAACGCGGCGTGGGACGGCGCGTGGTTTCGGCGCGGGTATTACGCCTCCGGCGCGCCGCTCGGTGCGGCGGAAAACGCCGAGTGCCGTATCGACTCCGTGGCGCAGTCCTTCGCCGCGCTCAGCGGCGCGGCGGACCCGGAGCGGACAAAAACGGCGCTCCGGAGCGCCGCGGAGCAGCTTTTCGACCGCAAGAACGCCCTCGTCCGGCTCTTCGCACCGCCCTTCGCCGGGGCGGAAAAGCCCGGCTATCTCGTGTCCTACGGTCCCGGCTTCCGCGAAAACGGCGGGCAATACACCCACGGCGCGCTCTGGCTCGTACTCGCGCTGCTGCGCACGGGCGAGACGGAGACGGCGTGGACGCTGCTGCGCGCGATGCTCCCGGCGGAGCGGGACACCGCCGTTTATAAGACCGAGCCCTTTGTCCTTGCCGCGGACGTCTCCGCTGCGCCGGGGCACGAAGGGGAGGGCGGCTGGAGCTGGTACACCGGCGCGTCCGGCTGGCTCTGGCGCATCGTGAGCGAGGAAATGCTCGGGCTGCGTCGGCGCGGCGGGCTGGTCTACGTTGAGCCGAGGCTCCCCGCCGCGCTGAATGGCTGCCGCTTTTGTTATCTGGGGCGCGAATTTCAGCTCCGGGACGGCGCGGTCTATGTCGACGGCGCGCTCTATCGCGGCGAGGGGCTTGCTTTTCCGGGCGGACAGGCTTATAATCGGGGTGCAGGAAAACCGACAAAAGGAGACAATAATATATGACCTATTCCTACACCCCGAAGGGCGTCTGTTCCCGGAAGATGGAGTTCGACATCGAAGACGGAGTGATCCGCTCCGTCCGCGTGGAGGGCGGCTGCAACGGCAACTTAAAGGGCATCTGCGCGCTTGTGGAAGGCATGCGTGCCGAGGACGCCGCCGCGCGCATGCGCGGCATCCGCTGCGGCAACAAGCCCACGAGCTGCCCCGACCAGATGGCGCTCGGCATCGCCGAGGCGCTCGAAGAGGTCGGAAAGTAAAAAAATCTCCCGTCCGCACCGGACGGGAGATTTTTTTCAGATGAATTTTTCCGCCCAAGCCTTGAGCGTTTTGGCGTCCGTGTCCGGGGCGAAGACGCGGCCCTCGGCGAGCTTTGCGCCGGGGCAGCTCGGCGCGAGGCGCTCGTTTGTTTTGCCCATGCCGCTGCCGCCGGAGGTGGCGAAGGGAACGACGGTCTTGCCGGCGAGGTCCTCGCTCTCCAGATAGGTGTTCACGATCGTCGGGGCGACATACCACCAAACGGGGAAGCCGACAAACACGGCGTCATAGTCCGCGGCGCGCTTTTCCATCGGGAGCATCGCGGGACGGGACGCCGGGTCCTTCATCTCGACCGTGCTGCGGGAGTGTTCGTCGCGCCAGTCGAGGTCCGCGTCGGTGTAGGGCGTCACGGGACGGATCTCGGCGCAGTCGGCGCCGACGGCGGCGGCGAGCGTTTCGGCAAGGCGGCGGGTCTCGCCGCTCGCGGAAAAATAAACAACAAGCGTTTTCATCAAGAAATCCTCCGTTTCTCGAAAAAATCGCGGCGCCTTTGCGCCGCACAACACATTCATTTTACCTGATTTCGTCGCTGTTGTCAAGACAGCGAAAAGACAATTTAACCAAAACCGTCCGCATGCACAAGAAAATATTTGTGAGTTCGTCCAAAATGTCAATGGACAAACGGTGCCGATTCTGGTATATTAAAGACACAGAAAGGGTGAGTCCAATGTACTGAGAAGTTGCCCCCAGAGCAGAGAAAGCGAAGCTGGGGAAGCGGCGCGGCAGGAGACGGAGAAAGTCCCGCCGGTGCGACGCTCCCGAAAATGCTGATCGTCATTCACGATAAAAATGGTCGCCGGAGACGGCGTTTGAGATAGATCGGGAGTAGCAGTCAGCAGAGCGGCGAAGGGCCCAAGGTCCCCGAGGAAGCGCGCCGAGGCACCAAAATTCAAAGAAAGAAGAGGCAAACCAATGGCGGTCCCGATCCACGCGGGATGACCCCTGATCGCAGAAAAGGCTGCGGTCAGGGGTCAATTTTTTTCTGCTCT
>OLXM01000326.1_pt1 | contig 10545 bp, 7 predicted proteins | sample 1673361 | NCBI WGS metagenome assembly OLXM01 (sample SAMEA103958109, study PRJEB25191) | human gut metagenome | biome: human-associated habitat [ENVO:00009003]; feature: intestine environment [ENVO:2100002]; material: feces | place: Germany | collected 2013/2015
CAATGGCTTGGGTCTTTTTCGTATTTCGGACATGTGTCCACCCAAAGCCGCGTTACTTCCTCCGTACGGAGTAAGGTAGTGCGCTGTTGTCCGCCCAGAGCGGAATCGCAATTCATCTCGAATCGCACGAATCGTAAGAATCGTTAGAGAAGAAGCAATAGAGGAAACTGCAGTGGAATACACACTCTTCACCAAGCTTGCCGCGGAATTCGTCGGCACCGCCGTGCTGATGGTCTTCGGCAACGGCGCTGTCGCCAACGCGGAACTGAAAAACACCAAGGGCTACCATGCCGGCTGGCTGAACATCGCCATGGGCTACGGCTTCGGCGTCATGTTCCCGGTCCTGATGTTCGGCGGCGTCTCCGGCGCCCACATCAACCCGGCCATGACCCTCGCGCAGGCCGTCAACGGCATGTTCCCGTGGAACGAGGTCCTGCCGTACATCATCGCCCAGCTGCTCGGCGCAGTGGCGGGCCAGCTCATCGTGTACGTCACCTACCTGCCGCACTACAAGGACACCGACGATGCCGAAGCCATCCTCGGCACCTTCTGCACCACCGACGCGCACAACGACCGCGTGAACTACTTCCTCAACGAGTTCTTCGGCACCTTCATGCTGGTGCTCGGCGCCCTGTGCTGCCTGTCCCTGCCGTGGGGCAAGGCGAACCCGGCCGCCGCATCCATCGTCGTCGGCTTCATCGTGTGGGGCCTCGTGACCTCCATGGGCGGCCCGACCGGCCCTGGTCTGAACCCTGCCCGCGACCTCATGCCGCGCCTCCTGCACGCCATCCTGCCGATTCCGAACAAGGGCGATTCCCGCTGGGGCGAGGCCTGGATTCCGGTCGTGGCCCCGATCGCAGGCGCTATCGTCGGCGCGTTCCTGTTCAAGGTGCTGTTCGCCTGAGCATTACTTTGACGATTGCCGGCATTCGTCTGACATGCTGGTAAGGCCCGTGATTCCCTCCGGAATCGCGGGCCTTACGCATAGGTGGTATGCATGGCGGTCGGCGGCTTCGGCATGTTGACTGAGACTGGTACTGTTGCCGAAGAGAGAAACATCACCATATCGGGAGGCTGGATTGAAGCGGATTCGTCGTATCATACGTGCGCTCGATCCGAAAGCCGACGCCACAATGGGCCAACGGGAACGGCTTGAGGCGTTTCGCATCCGCAGGGCCGCCGCGCTGGTGCTCGTGCTGTTCCTGCTGATCGCATCGATGACGTCCTGCAGCGTGCACGCACTGCTGGTCCGCATGACGCCGAACACGCAGACGACGGCACAAGCCACGCATTCGACGTCGGCCAAGAAGCCAGCCAAGAAAACAGCCAAAACCAATCAGCATAAGACGGCCAAAAAAACCAAACCGGAAACCAAACAATCGCAGGAAGAGCAGGCCGTCGCCAAAGCGGTGAGCGCGCAATCGGCGGCACTGGGCGACGACGAGAAAACCGCGATTCTGAACAAAGCGCAGGAAACCGCGCAAAACAGCGGCAAACCGGTGACGCAATACCATTACTGCATCGCAACCAAAGGAAACGTCGGTTCGGCCGACGAATTCGGCAACGCGGCGTTCCGCATCCTCAACGACGAACACGGATGGCCACGCGCCGGAGCCATATTCGACCAATCCACGGACGGCAACTGCGATTTCAATCTCGTGCTGTCCCAAGCGTCGGAAATGACGTCGTTCTCGCCATCATGCTCGGTGGAATACAGCTGCAGGGTCGACAACAACGTGATCGTCAACGACGACCGTTGGAACGGCGGCACGCAACAATGGCTCGCCGCCGGCGGCAACCTGGCGCGATACCGCACGATGGTGATCAACCATGAGGTCGGACACCGGCTGGGGCACATCGACAACGAAACGACCTGCGCCGGCGAAGGCCAGTTGGCGCCGCTGATGCAGGAGCAATCCATGCATTTGGACGGCTGCAAGGTCAACGAATATCCGCTTGACTCGGAGCTGTGGATCGGCTGAACGTCGACTGCTTCCCGTTATTTTCTGCTGCTTTCTGCTGTTTTCCGGACTGACCGGGTCGTCTCGGCAATTCGGCGAGACCCGGCCAGCCGTTGTCACAAGCCGAAATACGCGTCGAAATCGTCTTGGCTGATACTGCGGTCGGCCGTATCGGCCCGTACCTTACCCCAATCGAACTCCTGCAACGCCTCGACGGCGCTCATCGGCTGCGGACTGGTATGCGCGGAATCGCCCTGCAAACCAAGCAGCCACGCGCAATAGCCGACAACCTGCTCCGCGGTGACGCCATGCGCGCGCAGCGCCCCCATATCCAAAGAGCGCTCGCGTTTGGCGAGCCTGCGGCCGGCCGCGTTGTCGATAAGCGGCAGATGCGCGTACCGTGGGTTTTCGGGGTTATATGGGGTGTATTGCGATTGTGGTGCGTGCTGCGATGGTGCAGAGGCCTGCGTTTTCGCCTTGCGGAATCCCGCCTTGATAAGCGCTTGGCGAATGGCGATTTGCAAGGCGTTCGACCGGAGCAGGTCGCGGCCGCGCACGATGTCGTCGACGCCCATGTCAAGATCGTCCACGACCACCACCAGCTGGTAGGAGAACAGGCCGTCGGCGCGGCGCACGATGGTGTCGCCGACGTCGTGCGCCAGATTGAATTCCTGATGGCCGAACACTGCGTCATCGAATTGGACGGTTGCGTGCGGGTTTGTGTCGGCGGGCATGGCGATGCGCAGCGAATGGCGGTCGCCGTTGGCCAGCCGCCGCCGGACGGTATCCGGATTGCTGGCGATAAGCCGGCGGCACGTGCCGGGATACACCATGAAACGGTCGCCTTCCTGCGGTGCGGAGGCTGCGCGGATGTCGGCGCGCGAGCAGAAGCAAGGGTAAATCAGCGGGGTTGTGCCAGCGATTGCGTTGTTGGCTGCGCTGCCGACTGCGGGGGTGTGGTCGTTGCGCTCGTCAAACGGCGAATCGTATGCGTCGTCAATCGTCAGGTTTTCCAAGCAATGCAGCGCCTCACGGTACAGGTCGTGCCGAGCGGATTGGAACACCGGATCGCCGTCCCAATCCAAGCCAAGCCAATGCAGATCGTCCATCATCAGTTCGGCCGCGCCGGGCACCACGCGCGGTTCGTCGATGTCTTCGATGCGCAGCAGCATGCCGTCGCCGCGGCTGCGCGCGGACAGCCATGCTCCGAGCATCGCATAGATGTTGCCGATGTGCATGCGGCCTGATGGGGTGGGGGCGAAACGACCTGGCACGGGGTTCCTTCCTGTCGTTGGCGGGCGGTTCGGTGTTGCCGGTGCGGAGACCGGTTGCGCCGATGCTTGCAACTGTACCTGCATCGGCGGCCGGAACGGCGGGTTTCGTGGGACGCGATTGTGGAATGCGTTGCTGGACGTGCCGTGACGTGCCATGCCGAGGTTGCAGCGTGCTCCGAAAACGTGCCGTCGCTGTGAGATATCTCACAGTGTGAGAAGGATATTTAGCGCATGGTGATACGGGCCGCGCGTTTCGTTTGGGGTGTGCGTAAGGTGATGTGCGTCATCCGGTATTCTGGGTGGTGATTTCGGCAATTCGGTCTATGCGTTATCGGTATGGCCGGTCAAAAGGGGATTTACAAGGGGCGAATATGACGAAGCGACAGTTCAGTAGAGCGGAAATCGAATACCTGCGTACATTGCCGTCGATCGACGCGGTGACGGACAGCAGAATCACGTATGCGAGGGAATTCCAAATCGACTGCATGAGGCGGTATCTGCAGGGGGAGAAGCCAACTGCGATCTTCATTTCCGCGGGATTGAGCCCATCGGTCATCGGGCACAAGCGCATCGAACGCAATATCGCACGCTGGAAGCGTGACGAGGACATCATGCGCAAGGCGGCCGAAGAGCCGGAACCGCATGATACGGCTGTGGACAACCACAATGCGATGTCGGAAGTGCCATTGGGCAAGATTCAATCGCTGGTATGCCAGGTGATGGTGTTGAGCGATCGCGTCGATAAATTGGAGCGTTTGGTGGAGGGGCTGCGCAAGGGGGATAAAATCTGAAAAAAAGTTTTCAGATTTATTGGTTTTTTCCGGCGGTTCGCGCGCATTTATCTGATACATTAAATGCGTAGACGGAGTCTTTGAAGTCCCCCTTCTACTGCCGTCTGATTTTATAGCCCGCGCGAATTTATGACCGCTTTATCGCTTCACTTCAGGTCATCGCGCGGGCTTCTTTATACGTTGTCGGCGGTTTTCTGGTAACACTGGTATCGAAATATCAGCCGACATGCCGGAAACGGTGGTGCCGGCCGCGGACCGGCGGTCGAATGAACTTGCGAGAGGTGGACGATGACTGCATACATGGATCACAAGAACCTCGCCAACGAGGTGATCGACGATGCGCGCGCACGTGAGATCACGGACGGCGTGCATCGTGTGCTCGACCGCATCGCGGCCGCTGAGGAACAAGCCGGACGCGAAGCCGGCTCCGTGCGCCTGCTGGCCGCCACGAAGACGCGCGACATCGGCGAAATCATGGCTGCGATTGATGCCGGCGTGCGCATGATCGGCGAGAACCGTCCGCAGGAAGTGACGGCGAAGGCCGAAGGGCTGGCACGGCGATGCGCGGAACGCGGGTTTTCGCTGGGCGTCGCAGGCGCCGCGCCGGATGCTGCGGCGGAGCATATTCCATTCCACCTGATCGGCCAGCTGCAAAGCAATAAAATCGGCAAAGTGCTGCCGGTGGTCGACACTATCGAATCGGTCGATTCAATCGATTTGGCAGAAAAAATTTCACGTAGAGCCGTGGCTCGCGGTATTACTGTCGGCGTGCTGCTGGAAGTCAACGAATCCGGCGAGGAATCGAAATCCGGTTGCGATCCGGCGCACGCCATCCGCATCGCGCAGAAAATCGGCACGTTGGACGGCATCGAATTGCAGGGACTGATGACGATCGGCGCGCATGTGCACGACGAAACGGTGATTCGCCGCGGTTTCTCGCACCTGCGCAAGACCCGCGACCTCATCCTCGCATCCGGCGAACCGGGCACGGACCGTTGCCGGGAACTGTCGATGGGCATGACCGGCGACATGGAACTGGCCATCGCCGAAGGTTCCACCATCGTGCGCGTCGGCACTGCGATTTTCGGTGAGCGTGCGTTCATCTGAGCGCTTTCTTTGACTTTTTCTGTTTTTTTAAGGATTTGCGGGGCTCGTCCGCCTGGATTGCATTCGTCTGGCTTACATTCGTCTGACTTGCATTCCTCTGAAAAACGGCTTGTCTGAGCTGCGTTCCGCCGGTAGGTGGGGTGCTGCGCGGTTTGGTGCCATAATTGCCGGTTTCGTGCCTGAAACCGTTGTCTTTCTAGGGGTAAGCCCTCCTATAGGGGGCAAGGGCTTTCGTATGGCGGGTGTGAACATGGGTGTGTTCGAAGGAGAAACCCATGTTTTGGTCTGCCTCTCGATTGATGAGTAAACCCGTCCGTCTGCTCGCCCGCAGGACGGATTCCTACGTGCATGCGCATACGGTGCTGCGTTCGCCCATGCGGCTGTTCGGTGCCGTGGCGGGCGCCTCGGCTGATTCCTATGATGCCGGTGATGATAACGATGGCATCGGCAATGGCGCCGGAGTCGGATCTGATGCCGGTGCAGCTGCCGACAGTGGTCATGCCGGAACTGTTGCGTTCGCTGGAACGTCTGCTGGAACGTTCGCTGGAACGCCGTCGTTTTACGAGGCGATTGACATTGCCGATGTGGTTCGTGCGCGCAGGCTGCGGCGGATTCGTTTCATATTGGTGCGGTGCGTGTCCGTGCTGCTGATCGTGGGCGCGGTGGTGGTCGCGTCGTTGCCGTTCGCCATGCAGGCGCATTCCGCGCGGCGCTTGGCCGAGACATCCGATTCGGCGGCTCGCACGGTTGCCGGATGGCCGTATCCGATGGCGATGGAGGAGTTGGAACGGGCGCGCGCATACAATCGGCGGCTTGCCGTGGAAGGACAGCCGGTATTGGGCGAGGCGGCCGATCCGTTCACTACCAGACCGGCTGGCACTGCCGGAGATGCTGATACCGCCGACGATTCGGCGCCTTCCGGCGGTTCCGGGCTTTCCGCGGCGGACACGGACGCGAACTATCAGGGCCTGCTGGATTCTGGCGCAGGCATCATGGGCACGGTATTGGTGCCCAAAATCGGCGTGGAACTGCCGATTCGGCATGGTACGTCCGAACCGGTGCTCGCCGTCGGCGCAGGGCATCTGTACGGCACCAGCCTGCCGGTCGGCGGCACTGACTCGCATACGGTGGTCACCGGGCATCGCGGCCTGGTCAAATCGTTGATGTTCACACGGCTCGACGAACTGCACGACGGCGATTTCATGTACATCAAAGTGATGGACGAGACGCTGGGATACGAAGTGGACCGAATCAGCGTGATCGAACCGGACGACGTCTCACGGTTGAAAATCGTGCCCGGCGAAGACCGGCTGACGTTGATGACCTGCACGCCATACGGCATCAACACGCATCGGCTGCTAGTCTCCGGGCATCGCGTCGCAATACCGCTGCCCGCGCCAGATCCGGCCGACGTGCGCGACGAACGTGCGACCGAACTGGGCGCGCTCGCCATGACCATCGTTTGCACGATGGGCGGCATGCTGTTGTGCTGCATGGTCGTGCGGTCGATGCGGCCCCGACACCGAATCATGCGGCACGCTTCCGCCTGGCCGCGTAAAGGATAAGGGGGAAGGCCGCGATTTTCGCGGGTCCGCACGTTCCCCGAACCCATCAATGGAGGGGACGGGTTTCAAAACGTTCATCCATAAGGTTCAAGGCATGGAGGCGCATAGGCAATTCGCCGCAGCGCCATGAGAGATGGACATGTCATGAAGTGGATGAAGGACCCGCTTGCCGGCTTCATAAGCCGGTGTGGCGCGCGGATGGGAAAATTCACCGCATTGCTTGTCACGATTGCGATGCTGGCCGGCACCACGGGAGCCGGCGCGACCGCGTTCGCCGACGAAACGGTGACGGATGGCGGCAACGTGGCCGCCGAATCCGCAGCGAGCCAGCCGGAATCGACGCAACAATCCGATGCTGAAAACGCAGTCGGATCGGACGTTGCCGACATTGCCGGGCAAGATGTTGCCGGACAGTCCGCAACGGACGATGACGACGCACAATGCCTTACGGACGACGGTGAATCGCATCAGCCATCGAACGAACAAGCGCAATCGCAACTGCAGTCGCAATCGCAACCGGAACAACCGTCGGAGACGATGCCGGAACAGCGGCAGCCGTGCGATAAGACGGAACAGCCGAATGAGCAGAAGGAGCAGGAACGGCAGGCGGTTAGGCAGCCGACGGCTGAGAACGCTGACGTACCTGCAAATGGTGCTGCACCGACTCAAGACGGCGATCGAAACGACCATGCCGGCGAAAATCGCACGGATGCTGTGGCGAATGGCGATGCGGGCGCGACAGCCGATGACGGCAAAACCGGCGATGCGGACGATGCTGACAACGATGGCAACACTGCTGAAGATGCCGACGATGCCGAACACATCATGCGCGATCGCTTCACCTTCAATCGCAAAACCGTGATGCGCGCCGCGCGTAACGTCGCCGTGCCGCAACCGGACCACACGAAAAGCATCACATACAACAACGGCGGCAAATACACGCTGAACCTCAACGTGGTGGGCAAGGATACCCGCGAAAGCCATGAGACCACGGAGAAAATCGAAGTGGTGCTCGTACTGGACACGTCCGGATCGATGAACTACTGCATGGACGGAAGCCAAAGAGGATGCAACAAATCGAATCCGAAGCGGTTGACGGCGCTGAAAGAAGCGGCGACCAGCTTCATCGACGCCACCGAGACCACCAACGACACCATCCAGGACAAAGACAGCAAAGTGCGAATCGCCATCGCTCAATTCGGGCAGACATCCGGCGTGGTGAGTTCCCTGACCAGCGATACCGCCGCTCTGAAATCATCGGTGAGCAGGCTGTCCGCCAATGGCGCGACCCCTGCGGACAAAGGCATGGCCGCCGCGCAGACGGCATTGCTGCGGGCAAGGCCAGGCGCGAAGAAAGTCGTCATTTTCTTCGCGGACGGTGTGCCGACCACGCAAAACACTTTTAGCACGAGAGTCGCCAATGACGCCGTGACAACCGCGCTCGCCATGAAATCGGCCGGCACGCTCATCTACAGCATCGGCATCTTCGAAGGCGCCAATCCGGAGCAGCAATCGTTCGGTAACAGGGAGAACGACCAAGCCAACCAGTTCATGCACGCCGTGTCCAGCAACTATCCGAACGCCACCGCGTACGACAAAGCCAATTGGGTTACGGGCGGCAACCTCGGCTACTACAAGGCCACCAACAGCGCTGACGACCTGACGAAGATCTTCGACGACATCCAGAAGGAGATCACCACGGGAAGCGCCTACAGCGGCGTCTCGATCGTCGACGAGCTGTCCGAATACGCGCAGGTCGATGGCGTTGTCTGGAACATGGCCGGCATGCGGAACTTCGGCGGAACGACCTACTACCGGGTGACCGGCGGCGTGACGCTCAACGTGACGAATCTGCCTTCGGGGGCTACGCCTCCAGTGCTGGAACGTGATTACACATTGTGGTACAGCGACGCCGGCAATGGCAAGATCCGCGTCGAATTCGCCGGCGATTACGAGCTGCTGCACAACGCGACCTACACGCTCTCGTACGGCATAGTGCCAACCGACAGCGCCTACGTGCGGGTCAATATGGTCGACGGCGGCATCAACTACGACGCGACCGGCGACGCGGGCACCGGCACGACTTCCGCAGGAAAGCCGGGCTTCCGATCGAACGCGTCGGCGCAGGTCTGTTACACCTTCGACAAGCAGTCCGCCTGCGTGGCCTACCAGCATCCCGTATTGCAGGTGCCGTCCGCCAACGTGGTCGTGACGAAACATTGGGAAGGCGGAATGCCGGCGAGTGGAGCCACATTGCGCATCGATTTCATGCAGGGCGGCGCATCGAAGCTGGGCAAAGACCTTTCCGAAGATGACGAGCTGCCTACCGGCGAATGGCAGTACACATTCCGTGGCGTGATGGCAGGCGACTACACCGTCACGGAAGGCAACATCGCCGGCTATCACGCGAAAGGCAACGTCACCTCAGTGCCGATCAGCATCACCAGAGCCGACATGTGGAGCGCGTTCGACAAGGGACAGACCGCCACCTACGAAGCCTCGTTCACCAACGTGAAAGAGACGGTGGCCGCGCTGCCACTATCCGGCGCATCGGAAGGACGGACCTGGCTGGTCGTGGCCGGCGTCACGGCACTGGTGCTGCTGCTTGCGGGCATCGTCGGACTGGCTTTGATCGGGCGCGGACGGCCGTGACGGAACTGCCGGACGGCAATCGCAATTCTCTGATCGCAATCCGGCAATCGCAATTTTTCAATCACAACTAAAGAGCAACACAACTTACGAAACTTCCCATAAAACCAACCAATCGGCTGCGGTAACAAGGCCGACCAAACCAAGGAAGAGAGGTCTCTCATCATGAAGACGAGAAGGCTTTGTGCAGTAATCGCCGCGGCAGCAACGTTGCTGGGCGGTATGGCGTTCGGCACGGCCGGAGCGTACGCGGCCGGCAGCGCATCGATCGAAGTGCGGCATTCGCAGAAGGGGCACACCTACTCCGCGTACAAGTTCGCCTCGCTGACGGTGGACGGCGACGCCGTGCAGGTCGACACCGACGCCGATTGGGTGACTGCTGTGACCGACGCGGTGGCCGCCGCCAACAACAACATGGACCCCGTTGTCAGCATGCCCTCCGAATATGACAGCAATCCGGCCGCGTTCGCCGCAACCAAGACCGGCGATAACGACGCCGCCTGGTTCCGCACATTCGCGGCCTCGTTGGCGGTTGGCGATGGCGTCGTTGCCGACAAAACCGTTGCAGGCAACGGCGGTACGGCTGCCATCGGTTCGCTTGAAGAAGGCTGGTATCTCATCACCGATGTGGACAAGGACGGCGGTCGGGGAACCAATGCCATCGTCGCCACCACGCTGAACGGCGTGGCCGCCACATTCAAAGTGAAGGGCGATCCGGCAACCGGCCAGGGCAAGATCAACGCTGTCGGCATGTTTGTGGCCAAGAACGAGAATGAGCCCGACCAGCCGGGCAAGACGGCCGATACGATTACCACCACTGAAGGCGTGAGCATTGGGCAGACCGTCGCCTACACCATCACGCTGGATATTCCGAACGCGGCCGAAGGCTACGACAAGTATCCGTACTTCGTGAAGGACGTGGCGTCCAAGGGCCTGACGGTCAACAAGGACTTCAAGGCCGTTGTTCGAGCCGCGGATGGCACGGAAACGAATATGCCGTTCGCCTACGTGACCGTTCCGACCGTTGGAGCCGACGGCAAGACCACCACCGTGCTGGAATTCGACTTGGCCAACAAGAGCGGCCAGCTGGTCATCACCTACACCGCCGTGGTCAACAAGGACATCATCGACATGGGCAACAAGGTTACCAACAAGGCGGCCGTGTCCCGTGATACCGAGGTGTGGAATACGCCGGTCG
>OLXM01000328.1_pt1 | contig 10532 bp, 9 predicted proteins | sample 1673361 | NCBI WGS metagenome assembly OLXM01 (sample SAMEA103958109, study PRJEB25191) | human gut metagenome | biome: human-associated habitat [ENVO:00009003]; feature: intestine environment [ENVO:2100002]; material: feces | place: Germany | collected 2013/2015
ACCACGACCACACGGTCGTAGCCGTCGTCCAGCGCTTTCTGCACCGGCACCGGGTCAGCGATGCCGCCATCGTAATACGGTATGCCGTCGATCACATACGGTTCGCACGCCACCGGCACCGCCGATGACGCCTTCATGATGTCGTAATTGTCGTAGCCGACGTCCGACTTGTCGAAATACTTCGTGGAACCATCGTCCGCATTGCAGGCCACCACGGTGAATTCGGTCGGATTCGCCGCAAACGCCTCGTAATCCACCGGATTCTCGCCATCGTGGTTGCTCAGCGTGCTGTACACATAATCGAGGTTCGCGTAATTGTGGTTCTTCACATAGCTGTCGAAGCTCGCGTATTCCTTACGGAACGCGTACTGCGTGTAGAACGTGTGGTTTCGCCCGTGCTGTCCGGAAATGTAGGAAACCATATTGGCGCTGCCGGCGGAAACACCATAGCAATGGTCGACATGTATGCCGTCCTCCAGCATGCGGTCCATCACACCCGCGCCGTAAATCGCGCGGAAACCGCCGCCGACGTCGATCATCGCTGTCCTGTTGGCCATATGCGCCCGTCCTTTCGCAAGTCCGTCCCTTTTGCCGGGTTTCATTCGACTTTACGCGGTCTGTCGGGACATTCGCGCTCAGCGATCAAGCAGCGACTGCGCCAACTGCGCGATTCGTGCGGAAGTGTCGGAATTGGCCAGCTCGATGCCGCCTTCCGCGTCTTCCGGAGCGAGCTTGCCCAACGATTCGAGCACCACGCCAAGGTGACGCACGGTACCTTCATTGCCGTCGATGATCGCCGCCGTATCAGGCAGCAGTTCGCGGAAATAATCGCGGTAGAACACGAAATGCGTGCAGCCGAGCACAACGGAGTCGATCGTGGACAGATCGTATTGGTCGAAATACTGGTGCAGCGTGCGCATCACCACATCATGGTCGTCAAGCTGCCCATGCTCCACGATCTCCACCAAACCGGGGCAGGGCTCCGGAAAAATCGTATGGTCGGCCTTGAACCGGTCCATCAGCACGGCGAACTTGCGTTCACGCAACGTCAGGGGAGTGGCGGCCACGATGACGCGCTGACGCTTGCCGTGACCACGGTCGCAAGCCACCTTCAATGCCGGCTCCATGCCGATGATCGGAATGTCGTATGTGTCACGCAGTTCGTTGGCTGCGGCGGAAGTGGCGGTATTGCAGGCGATCACGACCGCTTTCACGCCTTGTTCCACGAATCGTTTCACAATGACGTCGGACAGTTCGCGCACCTGTTCGGGCGATTTCGTGCCGTACGGAGCGTTCGCGGAGTCGCCGAAATACAGCACATGCTCGTTTGGCATGTCGCGGCGGATCTCACGCGCCACGGAAATACCCCCCAAACCGGAATCGAAAACGCCGATAGGTGCCGTTGAAGCCATACGTCCTCCTTTGCCATCGCGCGCATGCCCGCAGGCGCATACGCCAAACGCTTTCAATAGCCTACCGCGTGTAGAGTGAACTGGTATGAGCATTCCAAGCATTGTTTACAAAGCGCACGCCACCGGCAACGATTTCGTGGTGTATCTCGACGAAGACGGTACGCACGAGCCGACCGCCGATGAAGTGCGATTCCTGTGCGACCGCCATTTCGGCATCGGCGGCGACGGTCTGATCCGTCTGGCGCATCCGCAGGCGGTGTCCGATGTGAACGAAAGGCAGATCGCCGATTGCGCGGCGGGCGATGCGGACTGGTTCATGGACTACCGCAACGCGGACGGCTCGCTGGCCGAGATGTGCGGCAACGGCACACGTGCGATCACCTTGTTCGCGCAGCGGCAGGGCATCGCCGACCAGCCGGGCGGCAAGCCATTCCGTCTCGGCACCCGCGCCGGCGTGAAGATCCTGACTTCGCTCGGCGATGTGCCGGGCCTTGGCAAGGACGTGTTCCAAGTGGAGATGGGCGCATGGAAGCGTGGCGACGTCGACGGTTACGAAGTGACCATTCCGGGCACGTCCGGTTCCGCACGTGGCACGTTCGTGGACATGGGCAATCCGCACGTCGTGGCCGTACTTGAAGACGCGTTCGCCAGCCTGCCGAACGTCGAAGACCTTGATCTGGTCACCAAGCCGGTCGTCGCGCCCGAGATTCCGTCGGACCAGAACGTGGAGTTCGTGCGCATCGACGAGCAAAGCGAAGGCGACGATGCGGGCGAGGCCACCATGCGCGTCAACGAACGCGGTTGCGGCGAAACCCTGTCGTGCGGCACGGGCCTATGCGCCACCGCCATCACGTTGCGTGCCAAAACCGGCATCGACCATTGGACCATCACCGTACGTGGCGGCACCTTGCGCGTCGACGTGACCGACGAAGACGTGAAGCTTACCGGCAGCGCCACCATCGTAGGCAAAATCGAACTGCTGTAACCGCTGCGGCAGCAAACGAAAAGCGGATAGGCAAAAGGCCGGCCACGCAGGGTCGGCCTTCATCGTAAAAGGTTCTATGCAAACCGTATCAGGCGAACAGCATCGGGCCGTCCTTGACGAGAATGACCACGATCAACGCCACAATCCACACCACATCGACCATCAGATCGAAATTCAGCCGGTAATACTTGCGCAATCCAGCATGACCGGACGGCATATCCTGCACGGCCACCGTGGCATGCGACAACGCCATGAACTGCACGGTGGTGGAGAACATCAGCACCAGACACCACGGACACATCGCGTTGATGACGAACAGCGACTGCGTGGTCAGCCAATACGAATACGCCAACGCGGCAAGGCCTCCAAGCCACGTGCACAGCGCGAACCAACGTGGCACGGCCATCTTGGCCAGTCCGATCACCGCGATCGTCACGAACACCGATTCGGCGGCAATGCCGAAGAACGCGTTCGGGAAGCTCAATCCGGCGAACTTCACGATTTCCGCCTGCCAGGATTCGGCCACCGTGGAACAGGACAGCACGGCGTTCACATCGCAGTTGAGCTTCTGCCCGGGATTGCGTGCCATTTTCAGCGTGTCCGCCGACAGAATGAACGATACGAGCAATGCCACCGCCGAAGCGAGCAGCATGATCAGATACGTCCACGTTGCGCCGTGACGCCACCCGCGCGGCTTCGTGCAGTCGTCGTCCATGGCGACGGCTGTGCCGACGCTCGTTTCGTCATCGGCTGCGTCCACAGCGGCCTGGCCTTCAAAATCGCTCATCGTCAATCCTTGGAAAATCAAAATACAAACGTTGTCATGTCTCAGTCTACGCGAAAAACCGCGGATTCGAGCTTACGATAGTCATATGAGTCACGTGAGTTACGCGGAACCACCCGCACAAGGTTGGGATATTCATTGCCATACCGTCTTTTCCGACGGTACGGAGACGCTGCGCACGCTGGTGGAGCAGGCAAGGAAGCTTGGCTTGCATGGTGTGGCGATTGCCGACCATGACACCACCGCCGGCTGGGACGAGGCGACGGAAGCCTCGGAGGAAATCGATTTGCCGTTGCTGCTGGGCACGGAAATCACCGCCGTCGACGAAGATGTGTCCGTGCACATGCTCGCCTTCCAATACGATCCGTCCAACGAGCATATTTCCAGCATGTTCGCCAACACGCGTGCGGCGCGATTGCGGCGTACGAAACGCATGGTTGAGCGGCTGTCGCAGGATTTTCCGATTACGTGGGACGATGTGCTCGCCCAAGTGAAGGAAGGGGAGCGCACCACAATCGGCCGTCCGCACATTGCCGACGCGCTGGTCGCGGCGGGCGTGTACGAGACGCGTTCCGACGCGTTCGCCGACGCGGTGAGCGCCAAATCCAAGTATTACATTCCCACGCCGTCGCCGTCGACGCACGAGGTCATCGCCGCCGTCAAGGGGGCGGGCGGTGTGGTGGTCGCCGCGCATGCGGGCGATCCGCAACGCAACCGCCGGCTGCTGTCCGACGAGCAGCTTGACGCGATGATCGCCGACGGCTTGGACGGCTTGGAAGTATGGCATCGCGGCAATCCTCCGGAACAGCGGGAACGATTGCTGACGATTGCCGCACGGCACGATCTGCTGGTGACCGGCGGCTCGGACTGGCATGGCAAAGGCAAGCCGAACGGTCTGGGCGAGAACCTTACCGACGACGACACTGTACGCGAAATCCTGCATCGGGGTGTGGATTTGATCGGTCGCGTCGGCAGCTCACATGCCGCATGAAATCCGGATATGGAATTTCCAAGCGTGAACCGGATACATGAATCGAATATGAAAAAGGCGCCGAACCTGATATGGTCCGACGTCTTTTTCATTTGGAACGTGTCCAACGCGTTTGCAGGTGGCGATCAGAGATTGCCGAAGCCGACGGCGTGCTTGGTTTCGGAACCGATGATGGCATAGCCGAGAGAACCGGCCGGCACCACGATGCGACGGCCCTTGTCGTCGGTCAGGTTGATGGTCTTGCCATTCTCCACGGCCTCGGCGATGACGTTGTTCACCTCGTCGGCGCTCTGCTCGGTGCTGAAGGTGACGGTGCGCGCCACGTTCTGAATGCCCAGTTCGATATCCATGATGCTCCTTGTAAGGGTGTTCGTGTGCAAATTCGTTTGCAATGTATGCGCTTATTCTACGCGCGGTTTCTCATCGGTGGCGTCCTCGGCCTGCAGCCGGTCGACCTCCGCTTTGGCCTTCTGCATAGTGGCCTCATCGCGTTCGAGCAGCGGAATGAGCATGGTCGCCGCTTCGCTATGGGCTTGAGGAATTTCCTCCTCGTTCGTGTCATCGCTGCCATCGGCGGTCTGCAACGTGCTGATCACAATGGTCGAACTGGACGGCAACGACTCGTGACGCTCCCTCGCGGACTGCTCCGGAACGAACGTGCTGACGGGGGATTCCTCACGTTCGCTCGTATCGTCCGAATCGGCACTGCCGGAAACCATGCCGGCGGAGGCGATATGTTCGGCGGCAGTCACCTCGAACGCTTCCGTGGCGTCATCGACGATCTGCTTCGTCTTACGGACGGGCTGGGAGCCGGTGACATCGAAATCGCCGGTCCTGTCATCATCCATATCGGTCGCGTCGATATGACGTTCGCCGGTCGCGTCGGCATCGTTGCTCTGCTGCGCCACCGCCTGCCTGCGGCGTTCCGATTCGTCCAACAGCGTGCCCACGGTGATGGTGCTCGGCGGACGGTTGCCGGCCTTCTGCTCGTCCTGACGCGTCTCGCTCGGCCTATGGTTCTTCGCGGTGAGCATACCCAACTGGTGAGCCAAACGCTCCACCTGCGCCTTGAACTGCATGATCTTGACGCTATCGGCCTGATTCAACGCGCTGATGAAATCGCCCACCTGTTCCATCTGCAGCCACAGGTTGGCGCGCAGCATGATCAGATCATCCAGACGATTGCCCAGCATGCGTCCATACGCGCTGAGCAGCGCATTACGGTGGTTCTCGTCAAGTTTGGAGAAAATCCACGCCAAATCACGCGCCGGATCATTGACCTGCATATCCTGCCAGTTCGTGATGGCGGTGATCGACGAGCCCGAGAACAGTACATCGCCGTCGGACAGGCCACCATGCACCGGACAAGTGGCGAACGACCACAGGCCGTCCGTTTCAAGAACGTCGGACCAGCTCGTCGTGATTTCCTGCGGCACATGGCCAGCCTGACGCAAACGCTTGATCCATGCGGTCAGCTGCGCGCGAATCTGCCCCGTGGAGAACACCGGATAGCCGGCCTCCTGCAGAAAATCCGGACGAAGACGGTGTATCGCGCCCAACGCGGTGCCCACGCTGGCACAGTCGTCCAACGTCAGCAGCGTCAGCGGACGTGCCTGACCATCATGATGCGTGGCGATCATCACGGAAACGTCTCCTGTGACGGACCTCTCCTGTTCGCCGTTGGAGAACGCCAGAACGCGATCGACGTCGAACCCCAATCCGCCCAACTCGCGGTTGCCCATCAACGTCTGCGCGGCACGCACGCGACCAGCGAGACGCTTGCGTCCCTTCGGCGTGTTCGAAGCGAACGTGTCATACAACTTGCCCGCGGCGTCCTGCACCACGGCATGATCAATGCCATACCCCTTGTCGGTGGCGTTGACCTGCTCGCTGTCACGCGTGCCAGCGATGGTGGCGTTCGGCATCGCCGCGCTCGCCAAGGCGGCCATCATAAATCTGCTTCGTTCGGTCACAATTCCAACCTTAATACACACTGAAGGCTAATAAGGGCGCGACTTGCCACGAATTCACGGTTAATCGCGCCGATGACGTCCGTCTCGTCACGCAATCTGCCACAATGGAGCATATGGATGCAACAGCGGAAGCGATTCTCGACGGACTGGACGATGCGCAGCGCATGGCGGCGACCGCCGTGCGCGGACCCGTCCGTATCATCGCCGGCGCAGGTGCCGGCAAAACGCGGACCGTCACCCGAAGAATCGCCTACGCATGCGCCATCAAGGCATGGGATCCGCACGCCACGCTCGCCGTGACCTTCTCCGTCAAAGCGGCCGCGGAAATGCGCAACAGACTATCCCAACTCGACGTCGCATCCGACGTCAAAGCCGCCACCTTCCACTCCGCGGCACTACAGCAACTCCGTCGGATCTGGCCAGACGTATGCGAAGGGCCCATGCCGTTCATCTCACGCAATCCGCGCGAAATCGTGGAACATTCCCTACGCCGAGTCACCACCCAGCAGGTGGACGACGACACCGTGCGCAACCTGCAAGCCGAAATCAACTGGTGCAAAATCTCGCTCATCGCGCCGGAAGACTATGAACGCGTCTGCGCGGCCATCCACCACCAGCCGCCGGCAGGACTGGAACCAAGCCAATTCGTGGACGTCTACAAAGCCTACGAAACCGAAAAAACCAATCGCAACGAAATCGACTTCGACGACATCCTGCTCATCACCTGCCACCTCATCGAAAGCGACGAAGACGTGGCGGCCAGCATCCGCTCCGGCATCACATGGCTCACCGTCGACGAATACCAAGACGTCTCGCCCCTGCAGCATCGGCTGCTCACCCGATGGCTCGGTGACAACCGCAACATCTGCGTGGTCGGCGACCCGGCACAGACCATCTACTCGTTCGCCGGAGCCAGCAGCTACAACCTGCTCAACTTCGCCTCCGAATTCGGACCCCTCACCGCCGACGTCAGACTCAACAACGACTACCGTTCCACCCCGCAGATCGTCAACTACGCCAACCGCGTGCTCGAAGCCTCACCGCAACGCGCCGACTATCTCAAACTCAACTCCAAGCGAGACCAAGGCCGCCGAGTCGCGCAAACCGTCTACAACAGCGATCTCGAAGAAGCCCGGGGCGTGGCTGCACGCATCCGCAGACTCGTGGACGAGGGAGCATCTCCGGGCGACTGCGCCATCCTCACCCGAGTCAACGCGCAGCAGAAAATCCTCTGCCGGGCACTGGGCGAACAACACCTGCGCTACCGCGTCAAACGAGACAGCGGATGGCAGAACTCCGCGCTCGCGGATGACGCTCAGACCCGCTTGGCCATGTTGGAAGCACTTGGCGCAGGCGGCGACGTTAAAGGCGTGACCATCTCCACCATCCATGCCTCCAAGGGCCTGGAATTCAAACACGTGTTCCTGATCGGGTGCTCCGAAGGGCTGATTCCATACGGTTCACCGCCCGAAGGCGACCTTCTGGAAGAGGAACGGCGATTGATGTACGTGGCGGTCACGCGTGCCGAAGACACACTCGACGTGTCCTATGCGCGCGCCCGCGAAGACGATGGGTCCGATCGCGGGCGCAGGAAATCACGCTTCTTCCGGTGACTGCGGGTCGCCGGAAGCGTTCGTATCGCCGGCGTCATCTGTACCGTCGGCGTCGTTCGTGCCATCGGCGTCATCGCCCTTGTGCTCTTCCTCGTCGAGCAGCTTGGACAGTTCGGCATCCCAATCGATGCTGTCCGGAATATCCTGTTGCGCCGTGGTCTGTTCCGTACCGGTAGTGGCGGATGCGGCGCCGTTCTCTTCGTTGGAGTTATCCTCGGACTGTTCGTCCGGCAGTTGCGGCAGCAGATCCGGATGCGACCATTTCGCGTCGCGCGCCTCGGGGCCTTCCTGCGCGCCGATGCTTTCCCACAGCGCGGCCGCCTCACGCATGCGCTTGGGGCGCAATTGCATGCCCATCAGGCTTTCGAACGTGCGTTCCGCAGGGCCTCCGATGGCGCGTTCGCGGCGCAACATCTCACGAAGCTGTTCGATATGCGGAATATGCGCCATGCCCGCACGCCACACGACGGCATCCACCCAGCCCTCCACCAAGGCAAGCAGATTCTCCAACGCCTTCATGGCCTGCTTCTGCTCCGGAGTGTCCGGGAACGCCACCTTGGTGATGTTCACCGCGCTGGCCATGGAATCCGGATCGATGGACTCCGCCTCACGGATCTGCTCCTCCATGGCATCCATGTCGATGGTGATGCCACGCGCGTATTTGCCCAGCAGCGCCTCGAAGCGGGGCATTAGCCACGGCACGGAGGCGAACAGCCTGGCATGCGCAAGCTCCTGCAGCGCAAGATAGCCCATCACTTCGTTCACGTCGATATCCAGCGACTTCGCGTATTCGGTCACGTTCTGCACGATCAGTCCGCCGGCGGGATTCTTCAGCAGCGCGATGCCCTGATCGAAGCTGCCGCGCACCTCATGGGACAGGTCGCCGGCGGCACGCCCCAACTGCATGGCGAACGACGTGTTGCCGACGAATCGCATCAGCTTCGCCGGATTCTTCATCTCGTCCGGAATCGGAATTTCGATGGGGCCTGCGAAAACCCCGGAAATCTCGGTCTGTATTTCGCCGTCGCCGAAACGCTGCGACAGAATCGAAGCCAGAGCGTCGTTCATCGATTCGGCCACGGGGGAGGCGAACTGCGCCCACGCGTCGATTGTGTCCTCCACCCAGCCGGCGCGGGTGAGCAGCTGCGTCTCGCCTTGCGCCGGGTTGAACTCGCAAGCGGTATCAAGCCACAGGTTCGCCTCGCTGATGGCACGTCTTGCGATTTCGCCGGTTTCGGCGTTCACGCTGCTGTCCGATCCGGCACCATTCGCCTGCTGCAACGCGAGCGATTTCGCCAGTTTGATGTTGATCGGCCCCTGTTCCACGGCCTGCTGCATATCTCCCATGGTGTTGAGTCCGCCGGCGGTGAACGCCTGCATCATGGACTTGACCTCTTCGGGCTTGGGCAGCGTGCTCGGATCCTGACTCATCAGCTGGTCGCGTACGGCTTCCGGCATGTTGGAAAGCTGGTTCCATGCCATCTCGCCCTGAATCGGTCCGAAGCAATCGATAAGCCACTGGCGGATCGCATTCTCATCCATACCGTTTCCTGCCTTTGTTCCACGCGATTGTTAAGTTCGTTGCCTTCCATAGTATGGGAGGCATGGCCGATATGCAGGAAACACAGCGAGTTCACGCCAAAAGCACACGTAACGGGTCGTCTCAAGGCCTTCTGCCACGTATCAGACGACGTTGGCGTCAGGTCGGACGGTGGTTCGATGTTCGCCCTTGGCGATATCTCGCCGGACCGATCGTGGCTGTGCTCTGCGTGCTGGTGCTTATTGCGCCCAGCGCGTACGTGGTGCAGGAGCCGGGACCGACCCAGGACGTGCTCGGAAAAGTCGAAGGCAAGCAGGTCATCGACGTGTCCGGCGTGAAGACGCATAAGGACTCCGGCAAACTACTGCTCGTCACCGTCAACGCCTCAGGCGTTCCCGGATATCCTGTGACCAACGCGCAGGCGTTGCTGGCATGGGCCAATCCGAAGGCCACGGTGATTCCGCAGGAGGCCGTGTTCCCCGTCGGACAAAGCGCCAAGGACTATGCGAAGGAAAGCAACAAGGAGATGTCCTCATCGCAGAACGCCGCGGCCACGGCCGCGAAGCGGTTCCTCAAGGCGCACGGTTATGACGTGTCCGGTATGAAGGTGTCCATGCACGTCGACGACATCGGCGGCCCGTCCGCGGGCATGATGTACACGCTCGGTCTGATCGACAAGGTGACCGGAGAGCAGCTTTCCGGCGGGAAGACCATCGCGGGTACCGGCACGATGAACGCCAAAGGCAAGGTTGGCGCGATCGGCGGCATCCGGTTGAAGATGATCGGCGCGAAGCGTGACGGGGCCACGTGGTTCCTTGCCCCGGAATCCAACTGCTCCGACGTGGTTGGGCACGTGCCACAGGGCCTCCACGTGGTGAAGGTGGGCACGTTGGACGAGGCGTACGACGCGCTGGTCGCCATCCGCGATGGTAAAGGCGGTTCACTGCCGCAATGCACCGTCAAGCAATGAGCGTGCGGCGGAAGGAGATAGGCGTGATACAGGCGGAAATCGCCGTTTCATCTCGAAAAGTGGGCGATTCCGGCGTTCGTAACGTATATGTTCGAGCAGTGTTGGTATATTGACGAACGTGAATCAAACGGCATCTGATAACGCTGAAGAATTCGGTTTCCACGCCGGCGACCTGGTACAGGAATGGCTGTGGGACGATGATGTGGATGACTCGATCCGCGCCAAGATCGAGGAACTGACCGGTGAGGAGCTGGTCGACGAGGA
>OLXM01000329.1_pt1 | contig 10530 bp, 11 predicted proteins | sample 1673361 | NCBI WGS metagenome assembly OLXM01 (sample SAMEA103958109, study PRJEB25191) | human gut metagenome | biome: human-associated habitat [ENVO:00009003]; feature: intestine environment [ENVO:2100002]; material: feces | place: Germany | collected 2013/2015
TTGCCGCCGAGGGCAAAAGTACCCCGCGCCGGGGCGCGGAACGCCCCTTTAGCTTGATGCCACGGCGCTGCCGTGGCATACGGGGCGATGCGGGCATCGCCCCCTACGGACGGATGCAAGGGGTGCGTTCGTAAAACGGCGGGCGGGGTAGAACCCCGCCAGCCGTTTTTTCTATCTCTTTTATTTGGTCAGGGTGGCGACCCAGGCGGAGTATTTGGCCAGGTTCGCGTCGCGCTGGGCTGCGTCCGCGCCCTGGGTGAGGATATAGACCTTGATCTTGGGCTCTGTGCCGGAGGGGCGCACCAGGATGGTCGTGCCGTCGGCCAGCTCGAAGCGGAGGACGTTGCTGCCCTTGAGCTCCATGGCGGTGACAGCGCCGGTGGCGCAGTCGGTGGCTGTGCCGTCCTGGTAGTCCTTGCGGACCACCACGGGCACATCGGCGATGGCGGCGGGAGGTGCGGCGCGGAGGGACTTCATGAGGGCGGCCATCTTCTCCAGGCCGTCCAGGCCGGGCATGACCAGGTTGTGGGTCTTTTCGCCGTACCAGCCGTACTTCTTATACAGGGCCTGGAGGGCATCGTAGAGCGTCATGCCCTGAGCGGCGTACCAGGCGGTCATCTCGGTGAGGAGCAGGGAGGCGGTGACGGCATCCTTATCGCGGACGTAGTCGCCCAGCATATAGCCGTAGCTCTCCTCGTAGGACATGATGACGTGGCCCTCGCCGGCGGCCTCCAGGGCGTTCTTCTTCTCCGCCATGAACTTGAAGCCGGTGAAGGTGTCGTAGCAGGTGACACCGTTGGACTCCGCCACCTTGCGGGCCATTTCGGTGGTAACGATGGTCTTGAGGAACACAGGATTGGCGGGCATTTTCCCGGCGCGGCGCATAGCGCCGATGAGGTAATCCAGCAGCAGCACGCCGGTCTGGTTGCCGGTGACGGGGATGAACTTGCCGTCCGCGCCGCGAACCATGATGCCCACCCGGTCGCTGTCCGGGTCAGTGCCCAGGATGAAGTCCGCGCCCACCTGGTCGGCCAGGTCGATGGCCAGGTAGAAGCCCTCCGGGTTTTCCGGGTTGGGAGAGGCCACCGTGGGGAACGTGCCGTCCAGCACCATCTGCTGCTCCACGCAGTAGAGGTTCTTCACGCCCAGGCCGCGCAGGGCCTCGGGCACGAGCTTCCAGCCGCAGCCGTGGAACGGGGTGTAGACCATCTTGAAGCTGTCGGCCACCTGGGCGATGGAGGTACGGTCGTTGACCATGGCCATGACGTTGGCCATGAACGCCTTGTCCGTCTCCTCCCCCAGCAGCTCGATGCGGCCATCGGCCAGGGCGGCGTTGAAGTCCACCCGCTTTACGCCGGAGAAGATGTCGATCTGCTCCAGGCGGGCGGCGATGGCGGCGGCGTGCTGGGGCGGCAGCTGCGCGCCGTCGGCCCAGTAGACCTTGTAGCCGTTATACTCCTTGGGGTTATGGCTGGCGGTGACGTTGATGCCAGCCTGGCAGCCGTAGTACCGCACGGCGAAGCTCAGCTCCGGGGTGGGACGCAGGGACTCGAAGATGCGGACGTGGATGCCGTTGGCGGCGCAGACCTCCGCCGCGGCGTGGGCAAAGGCCAGGCTGTTGACGCGGCAGTCCATGCAGATGGCCACGCCCTTCTTCTTGGCCGCCTCGCCCTCGGCGGCGATGACATCGGCGAAGCCCTGGGTGGCCCAGCGGATGACATGGACGTTCATCTGGTGCAGGCCCACCTTCATCGTGCCTCGCAGGCCGGCTGTGCCGAACTCCAGCGGGCCGTAGAACCGGGATTCGATCTCCTTTTCGTCGCCGGAGATGGCTTGCAGCTCCGCCTTCTCCTCGGCGGACAGGGCGTCGCTGGTCAGCCAGCGCTGGTACTCTTTCTTGTAATCCAACATAGTCATAAGCTCCTTTCAGGCGTGTTCTTCCGTTTCTTCTTCCACAGGGCGGGAGGCCAGCAGATCCTTGGCCTCGTCCAGCTGGGACGCGGGGACGTACAGGCTGACACCGTAGCCGGAGAAGCCGTTGATGACCTTGCCCGCGCCGCCCTCCTTGTCGTAATACTTGAAGCAGGGGATGCCGTAGGCCGACAGCAGGGAGATGGCGGTGTCGGCATCCGCCGGGGCATCGAAGGTGTGGGTCAGCAGGACGGCCTGCACCTCCCGGCCCGTCTCGTCCTTGGGCCAGGCGGGCACGTCCGGCTGGCCGGTGAAGCTCCAGTTTGACATGGGTGTACCTCCTATTTGTGGTATTTTGTGCCGTCGGCGATCTGATAGGCCCGGTAGATCTGCTCCAGCAGCATGATGCGGGCCATGTGGTGGGGGAAGGTCATGGGGGACATACTGAGCCGCCAGTCGGCCCGGCGCTTCAGATCCTCGTCCAGGCCCACGCTGCCGCCGATGAGGAAGGTGAGCTGGGTCTTGCCCTGCACGCCAAAATCGGCCATGCGGCGGCTCAGCTCCTGGCTGGAGCAGGGCTTGCCCTCGATGCACAGGGCGATGACTGCGCCGCCCTTGGGCAGCTTTTCGCGGATGGCATCGCCCTCGGCGCAGAGGGCCTTTTGTATCTCCGCCGGGGAGGGATCGTCGGGCAGGCGCTGCTCCGGCAGCTCGATGAGCTCCAGCTTGCAGTGGCGCTGGAGGCGCTTGACGTACTCGGCGGCGGCATCGATGTAAAATTTCTCCTTCAGCTTGCCCACGCAGAGGACGGTCACACGCTGCATACCGTCACCTCCGCTTCGTAGCAGGCGCTCAGCTCGCCGCGAGGGGCGACCTCCACGGCGGCGGGCAGGCCGGAGAGGGCCGTTTCCATGGTCTGAAGCGCCCGGGCCGGGGTGTTGTTCTCCCGGCTCAGGTGGGCCAAAACAAAGCGGCGCGTGCCGCTCTCCGCCATACGGCGGGCGAAGGCGGCAGCATCATCGTTGGACAGGTGGCCGCAGCGGCCCGCGATGCGCTGCTTGAGGTAGTAGGGGTACGGGCCGGACAGAAGCCACTCCACGTCGTGGTTGCTCTCCAGCACCATGAGGCCCACGCCCCGGAGGGCCTGCTCCGCCTCGTCGGTGACGAAGCCGGTGTCGGTGAGGACACCCACGGACGCGCCGAGACGGTCGAAGCGGTAGTCCACGCTGCCGGCGGCATCGTGGCTGGTGGGAAACACGGTGACGGTCACATCCCCCAGGGCGAACTCGCACCGGCGGGGGATGGGGCGCAGCACGTCCCGCAGGGCGGGACAGCGGAGAGACAGGGCGGCGGCTGTGCCGTCGCTGGCGTAGAGGGGCAGGCGGTACTGCTTGGTCAGGGTGGCCAGCCCGGCGGTGTGGTCGGTGTGCTCGTGGGTCAGCAGGACGGCGGCAACGTCGCAGGGAGACAGGCCCAGCGAACGCAGGGATGCGGTGATGCGCCGGGCGGAGATGCCGGCATCCACCAGCAGGTGGACGCTGCCGCCGGACAGCAGCAGGCAGTTGCCCTCAGAGCCGCTGGCAAGTGTATGTACAGTCAACAACGGTATATGTCCTCTCTTTACGAAAAGCATCCGCTGCAAGAGGCTGCGGCCTCTCGCAGCGGATGCTGGATGGCGGTATGTGTCAGACGGCGTGGGTCTCCAGGGCGCTCTCGTCGGGGTCGTCCAGCAGGGAGATGTCCGCGCCTACGGCCCGGAGCTTGCCCACAAGATCCTCGTAGCCGCGCTCGATATACTGGACGTGGCTCAGCTCCGTCGTGCCCTGGGCGGCCAGGCCGGCGATGACCAGCGCCGCGCCGGCGCGGAGGTCACAGGCCTGGATGGGTGCGCCCACCAGCTGCTGCACGCCCTCCACCACGGCCACCTTGCCGTCCACCTGGATGTGCGCGCCCAGGCGCTTGAGCTCGTCCACGTATTTGAAGCGGTTCGCGCCGTAGACACCCTCCGTCACCAGGCTCGTGCCCTCGGCCAGGGCCAGGACGGCGGTGATCTGAGGCTGCATATCCGTGGGGAAGCCGGGATAGGGCAGCGTCTTGACGTTGGCCTTCAGCAGCGGGCCGGTGCGGCGGATCAGGAGGGTGTCGTCCTCCTCCTCCACCGTGACGCCCATCTCCATCAGCTTGGCGCTGATGCAGTCCATGTGCTTGGGGATGACGTTCTTCAAAAGCAGCTCGCCGCCGGTGGCCGCCACGGCGGCCATATACGTGCCGGCTTCGATCTGATCGGGGATGATGCCGTAGCTGCCGCCGGTAAGGCGCTCCACGCCCCGGATCTTGATGGAGTCCGTGCCCGCGCCCTTGATGTCCGCGCCCATGGAGTTGAGGAAGTTGGCCAAATCAACAATGTGGGGCTCTTTGGCGGCGTTTTCGATGGTGGTGACACCGTCGGCCAGGGCGGCGGCCATCATGATGTTCATGGTCGCGCCCACGGAGACAACGTCCAGATAGACCGGCGCGCCGGTGAGGCGGCCATTCTTGGCGGCGGTGTGGATGAAGCCGCCCTCCACGGACACCTCCGCGCCCATGGTGGTGAAGCCCTTGATGTGCTGGTCGATGGGGCGGACGCCGAAGTTGCAGCCGCCGGGCATGGCCACGGTGGCCTGACCGAAGCGGCCCAGCAGCGCGCCCAGCAGGTAATAGCTGGCGCGGATACGGCGGGCCAAGTCGTAGGACGGGCGGGTGCTGTGGATGGCGTGGCAGTCGATCTCGATGGCGTGACGGTTCAGCACACGCACCTTCGCCCCCAGCTCCTCCAGGATGGAGAAGAACAGCGTGACATCGCTGATCTGGGGGATGTTCTCGATGCGGCAGACACCGTCTACCAGCAGTGCGGCGGGGATGATGGCTACGGCGGCGTTCTTCGCGCCGCTGACGGTCACTTCGCCGTAAAGACGGCGTCCGCCGCGGATCATGTATTTATTCAAGGCAGTTCCCTCTTTTCAAGTCATCGGTGCTGGTGCGCTCTGCGTATAGCTTGCCCCGCGAGGGCGCGGTTCATACGGCGCAATCCGAGCAGTAACAGTATACCATAATTTTTTGTAAAAGCAAGAAATTGCCGTAAAGTTTTTATAGTATAGGCGGTTTGTCTGAAAAAATTCGAGATGCAGCGCAAAAACACTGCATCTCGTCATCCCCGTCAGCCCAGCCAGCGGTAATGGCCGGTGACGGGCCGCTTATAGATGTCGGGCCGCTCCACCGCTTCGTCTATCGGGTTGCCGTGGTGGAGGATGAAGGGGATGCCCTTTCTGTCCCGCTTGTCGGAGCAGACGGCGATATGCTCACAGTCACCGAACACCACGATGTCCCCGGCCTGCCACTGGGACGGGTCGTCAAAGCTGTTGGTCAACACCTGGGCATGGCGGCGGAAGAAGGCGTCCAGATTCACCACGCGGCGGAAGTCAATGTTGGGGTCTGGGTCGGCGTAGGGATACGCCTCGGAGCAAGCGGCGATGTCCGCGTCCACCAGTTCCTTCAGCTGATAGCCAGCAGCGCGGAAGCCCTGCCAAACCACGTCGGTACAGACACCCAGTCCGTCGTCGGGATAGCCGCCGGCGTAGTATTTGCTGGCGTAGTGGGGCTTGGTGTCAAAATAGGCGCGGATGCCGGCCACCATGTCGGCGTAATCCTCCACCCCGTCGCCGTCACCGTCGTTGGGACTGGTGACAACAGGGATGCCCAGCTGCTGGGCGGTGTAATAGGGACGCGGGCCGAAGCGCCACCACAGCAATCCGGCGACCGCAGCCGCCAGCAGCAACACCAGCAGGCCTTTCCGGCGGGACGATTTGGCCCTGCGGCGGCGGGATCGGGCACGGCGGTACGGGCGGTCCGAACGCCCGCTATCCGACGAGGCAGGCAGATCATAGGTATAGTACTGTGTGTCCATCGCTCTTTCTCCGTTTACATAATGTATGTGTATTGTGTCGAAAAAATATGAACGTGCTATGAACACGCACTTAAGGTTTTTTGAAGCAGAATTTTTCGTAAGGATTGCACGTTTGTGTGCAACCGGCGGGGGATGGGGACGCAGAAGTGTGGAGAACCACATAAAATGGAGTGCCGGACCTGGCACGGAGAGGAGTACGAGAGATGAAAACGGAGAACACGATGACGATGGTGCTGGCGGCGGCGGTAGGGGCGCTGTGCAGCTACTGTGCCCAGCTGGTGGTGCCGCTGGCGGTGCTGGTGGCGGTGATGCTGGCGGACTATGTCACCGGCATGGCAAAGGCCTGGAGCACCGGGGCGCTGTGCTCACGCACCGGCGTAAGGGGCATTGTGAAGAAGGTGGGCTATCTGGTGGTGGTCGGCGCGGCGGGCGTGGCCGACTGGCTCATCCGCTACGGGCTGGCCCAGGCGGGGATCGAGGTAGAATTTGACTTCCTGCTGGCCGCCATGGTGATCATTTGGCTCATCATCAACGAGCTGATCTCCATTTTGGAGAACGTGGCGGCGCTGGGCGGGCCTGTGCCGGTGTTTCTCGCCAAGCTGCTGGCGCGGCTGAAGAACACGGTGGAGAAGAAAGCGGAGGGGGACGAGCATGGAGATACTTGAGCAGACGTATACCTGGGCCGCGCCGCTGACGCGGCGCAGCGTCACGCGGCGCATCATCCTGCACCACGCGGCGGCGGTGACGTGTACCGCCCAGCAGATACACCAGTGGCACTTGGCCAACGGCTGGGCCGGCATCGGCTATCACTTTTTTGTGCGGAAGGACGGGCGCATCTATCGAGGCCGTCCGGAGGAAACGGTGGGCGCACACGCGGGGAACAACAACTACGACAGCATCGGTATCTGCTTTGAGGGCAGCTTCGACCGGGAGCAGATGAACGAGGTGCAGCGCACCGCCGGTGCGGAGCTGGTGGCCTATCTGAAGCAGAAGTACGGCATCACCACCGTGCAGCGGCACAGAGACGTGAACGCCACCGGCTGCCCCGGCGGGAACTTCCCCTTTGAGGCCATCGCCAACGGCGGCGCGAAGGCATCTGCTCCGGCGCAGACGGTGCGGACGGCCAACGACACGGCGGTGACGCTGCCGCTGCTGACCAAGGGCAGCAGCGGCAACACGGTGTGGTCGGTGCAGGCGCTGCTCAACGGGCTGGGCCACAATGCCGGGACGGCGGACGGCCTGTACGGCGACAACACCGCCGGGGCGGTGAAGCGCTTTCAGCTGGCCAACAGCTTGGCGGCGGACGGCATCGTGGGACGGGACACCTGGCACAGGCTGCTGGGGGTCTGACGGCAAAATGTGACAACATTCGGTATAATTCGACAGAAAAATTGCGGATAGTATTCAAAGCAAGGGCCGCCGGGAGACCGGCGGCCCTTGTTTTTTGCCTCACACCACCGCGTCCACGGGGATGCGCTGGCGGTTTACCTGCACCCAGTGGACGCGGACGTCGCCGCCGGGCTGCTGGGTGGCGCAGAAGCCCACGCCGTCCATCTGCCCCTCCACCGGCACGCCGCCCGCGCCGAACAGCGCCGCGAAGCGGCGGATGTAGCCCAGCAGGTCGCGGATGGTGCGGATGGGCAGATCCGGGGCGAGGTAATCGAAAAACTTATACATGGCTTGACCTCCTATATAATAGTGTGTGGCTTCTTTCCTTCACTGTGACCAGTGTACCAGGAGTTGTGTCCCGAAAAACGGACAGTTTTCGTTAGGGTTGTGCTTTTTTCCGATTTGTGATACAATAGCCGCAAGAATGAGACCGGCACTGGAGGTGGGCTTATGACAGAGCAGACCGCGCCCCAATTAGCGCCCCGCGACCGCTGCACCGGCTGCGCCGCGTGCTGCAACGGCTGCCCCAAGGGGGCGATCCGCATGGAGGCGGATCGGGAGGGCTTTCTGTACCCCCAGGTAACGGACGGCTGTGTGCAGTGCGGGCACTGCACGCACATCTGCCCCGTTCTGAAGCAGCGCGAGCCGAGAACCGAGCCGGCGTGCTTCGCCGTGTGGAGCGGCGACAGCGAGCTGCGCCGCCAGTCCACCGCCGGAGGCGCGTTCATCGAGCTGGCCCGCTATGTGCTGGAGGGCGGCGGCGTGGTGTTCGGCGCGGCGCTGGACGAGGCGCTGCGGGTGGTACACATCGCCGTGAAGAACCTGCACGACCTGCCCCGCTTGCAGGGGGCGAAGCCGATACAGAGCGACATGGGCGAGTCGTACCAGCAGGTGCGGCTGTACCTGGATCAGGGGCGGCAGGTGCTGTTTTCCGGCACGCCCTGTCAAGTGGACGGCCTTTACCGCTATTTAGGAGAGCACCCGGAGCGGCTTTTGACCTGCGATGTGGTGTGCGGCGGCGTGTGCAGTCCCGGCGTGTGGGAGAAGCTGGTGCGCTCCATGGCCTACGTGAAGCAGTCCAGGCCGCTGCGGGTCACGTTCAGCGGCAAGCTGGCCGGTGACAGCCAGCGGCGCTTCCGGGTGGAATTTGAGGGCGGCGGCCACTACGACGCGCCGCTGACCAAATCGGAGCTGGGCCGGGGCATCACACGGGGGCTGTTCATGCGGCCCGCCTGCCACACCTGCCCGTACACCTCCACCGACCGGCCCGGAGACGTGACGCTGGGCGTGCTGAAAAGCGAAAGCCTTTCACAGGAGGAGCGGCGGCTGGGCGTGTCGCTGCTGCTGATCAACTCCGCTAAGGGGGCGCAGGTGTTCGACACACTGCCGCTCCAGTGGAAGCGGTGCGATCTGAAGGAGGCCGTGGCCGCCGATGCGGCGCTGCGGACGCCGGCGGCGGTATCGCCGGATCGGGCACGGTTTTTCGAGGCGCTGGAGCATGAGCCGTTCCGGCAGGTCTGCGGGCGGTTTCTGTCGCTGCTGCAGCCCCGGGAAAAGGCGGCGGGCAAGCCGCTGAAGGAGCTGCTGCGCCTGCCCTGGAAGAGGGAGAAGAAATGACGAAAACGCTGCTGCACACCTGCTGTGCGCCCTGCTCCGTGGCCTGTATCCAAATGCTGCGGAGCGAGGGCATCGAGCCGGTGTCCTATTGGTATAACCCCAACATCCACCCCTGGAAGGAATACGAGGCCCGGCGGGACTGCCTGCTGGCCTACGCCCCCACCATTGAGATGCAGGTGATTGTAAAAGAGGATTACGGCCTGCGGGAATTTGTGGAGCATGTGGCCGGAGACATCTCCCGCCGCTGCACCTACTGCTATCATCACCGGCTGGAGGAAACCGCCCGGTACGCGGCGGAGCACGGCTATGAGGCCTTTACCTCCACCCTGCTGGCCAGTCTCTATCAGGATCACGACGGCATCAAGGCCGCGGCGGAGAAATACGCCCGGCAGTACGGCGTGGAATTTCTCTACCGGGATTTCCGGCCCAATTTCCGGGCGGGGAATCAGCGGGCCAGAGAGCTTGGCTTTTATATGCAGAAGTACTGCGGCTGTGTCTTTTCCGAACAGGACCGCTACCAGAAGCAGATCGACCGGGACAAGAAAAAATTTGCGGAGCAGGCATAAGCCCGCCCCGTTTTGTAGCAGAAAGGAGTTTTTAGATAAAAAATCAGTTGCAGGGAATCGCGCTGATCCTGTTTGCCGGTATGCTGATGCTGTATGCGCCGCTCTCACCCTGGCTCCCCATCCTCGGCAGTCTCCCCTCCGATTTTATCAGCCTTGTGGGACTGGCTTTCGCCATTGCGGGACTGGTATGGTGTTTCAAAAAGGAAGACTGACCGGTTTCAATTTCCATTTCCAGAGCGTTTTTATTTTGCAAACCGCTGATTTTTGCCAAAACCCCCGCCGATGACTACGGCGGGGGTTTGCTGTTCAACTATTCAAATCAGTTCCGCAGGCTGTGGAGCGGGGCCGGGATGCGGCCGCCCCGCTGGATGAAGTCGGCGCTGGACTCCTTGTGCACCGGCATCACCGGAGCGCTGCCCAGCAATCCGCCCATTTCCACCGTGTCGCCCACGTTCTTGCCGGGGGTGGGCAGCAGGCGGACGGCGGTGGTCTTGTTGTTCACCATGCCGATGGCCGCCTCGTCCGCGATGATGGCGGAGATGGTCTCCGCCGAGGTGTCGCCGGGCACGGCGATCATATCCAGACCCACGGAGCAAACGCAGGTCATGGCCTCCAACTTATCCACGCACAGGGTCCCCGCCTTGGCGGCGGCGATCATACCCTCGTCCTCGCTGACAGGGATAAAGGCGCCGGACAGTCCGCCCACGGAGGAGGACGCCATGACGCCGCCCTTCTTCACAGCATCGTTCAACAGGGCCAGTGCAGCGGTGGTGCCGTGGGTGCCGCAGACCTCAAGGCCCATTTCCTCCAGAATACGGGCCACGGAGTCGCCAATAGCCGGGGTAGGAGCCAGGCTCAGGTCCACGATACCGAAGGGGGTATCCAGGCGGCTGCTGGCCTCCTTAGCCACCAGCTGGCCCATGCGGGTCACCTGAAACGCCGTCTTTTTCACGGTTTCCGCTACCACGTCAAGGGGTTGGCCCTTCACGGACTGCAAGGCATGATACACCACGCCCGGACCGGAAACGCCCACGTTAATGACCCGTTCTGCCTCGCCCACGCCGTGGAAGGCGCCGGCCATGAAGGGGTTGTCCTCCACGGCGT
>OLXM01000333.1_pt1 | contig 10515 bp, 9 predicted proteins | sample 1673361 | NCBI WGS metagenome assembly OLXM01 (sample SAMEA103958109, study PRJEB25191) | human gut metagenome | biome: human-associated habitat [ENVO:00009003]; feature: intestine environment [ENVO:2100002]; material: feces | place: Germany | collected 2013/2015
GCACAAGGAGGAATTACAAAATGGCAAAGGGTGAGAATATCTTCAGACGGCGGGACGGTCGCTGGGAGGCTCGGTATATCAAGGGTCGTGAGCTATCCGGAAAAATCAAGTATGGATACTGTTATGGAAAAACATATCGGGAAGCCAAAGAGAAAGCCGCAAAGCGCAAAGCAGCTTTGGCAAATGGAGCTCCCTTACCGACAGCCAGAACGCAAAAACCGTTCTCCAGCTATTGCTTGGAATGGCTACATACAAAGAAATGCACGGTGAAAGAATCGACGTATATTAAATACAGCGCCGCGGTCAATAAGCACATCATTCCAAAGCTCGGTGTGTGCCACCCTCTGGGCTTCACGACGGAATTGATGGACGATTTCATCAAAGAACTGCAATTCGAAGATGAACTGGCGCCAAAGACGGTGCATGATATTCTAGTCGTGCTGCATGGCATTTTGAAGTTCGCTTCCTCGAAGTTTGCAGGCTCATTTCCCGCGGTGGAGATCAACTATCCGAAGATTGGCAAGAAGGAGATGCGCGTTTTGTCCAGAGAAGAGCAGGCGCGCCTCGTTGCCTATCTACATGAGGATCTGGATTCGTGCCGATTTGGTATCTTGCTGGCGCTATGTACAGGCATACGAATTGGTGAACTCTGTGCACTGCAGTGGGAAAGTGTTTCTACAAACGATAAAGCTATCCGAATTGCAAAGGCCCTGCAAAGGCTGCATGATACCAGCGTATCGCAAGGTGCTCGAACAAGGATTGTGATTGGTCCGCCCAAAAGCGATACCTCCGTGCGAACAATCCCTATGACGGAATACGCAGCCGGGCTTTGCAGGCGCATGAAACCGCAAAGTTCAGCTGCGTATGTTCTGACCGGAACGGAAGCGTTCATGGAGCCGCGGACATTGCAGTATCGATTGGAAAAGTACACGCAGGCATGCGGTCTGGAGGGCGTGCATTTTCATACGCTGCGCCACACATTTGCGACGCGAGCTGTTGAGGTCGGATTTGAAGTTAAATCATTGTCAGAAATATTAGGACATACCTCTGTGACGATCACGTTGGACCGGTATGTGCACGCTTCGCTGGAACTGAAACGGGATAATATGCAGAAATTGAAGGTAGTGGGTCTATGATCTACGCAGTCAAAACTAGTGTAAGTGAATATTATAAAAACGGGAAAAGCCTTGCATAGCAAGGCTTTTTCTTTGCTTTTGTAGTGGAGTGGCAAACTCCACGAAAGCTCCGCTGACACATCTGCATTAACAAAAGATGTTCGTTTTTATGCAGCTATGGCGGAGGCGGTACTTACTTGAATTGCGCACCTTGAATGGATATTTTTGTACAGCAATTTGCAAATTCAATATCTGTGTAGAGCCTTTGCCCCTGGACGGCTTCGTGCTGAACCGATGGGGGGCAGAGATACAGATATCAATGTAGGGATGTGAGATATGTGACAACAACAGCGAGCAGCTGTTTGACAGAGGAGAGCTCTGCCGATGTGATCATTCAAATAGCAAAACCTGTATTGGAACAAAAGAAGCTGTACCTGATAACGAAGCGTGCTTTTGACATAGTATGTTCTTTCCTGGGCCTGCTGATTCTGGCAATCCCGATGATAATCATTGCATTGATCATCACTTTGGACTCGCCAGGTCCCCCAATTTTTAAGCAGGAGCGGCTCGGTCTCCATGGGAAGCCGTTTATGATCTATAAATTTAGGTCAATGCGTCTTGACGCAGAGGAAAACGGCCCGCAGTGGGCAGATGAACAGGATCCAAGATGCACACACTTCGGCCAAATTCTCAGACGCACCCGGCTGGACGAGCTTCCTCAGTTCTATAACATCCTGCGCGGCGACATGAGTTTCGTCGGCCCGCGGCCGGAGCGTGCTTATTTCTACGGAGAATTTGAAAAATACATTCCCGGTTTCTCCAACCGGTTAATGGTTGTTCCTGGCCTGACTGGACATGCTCAGGTGAATGGCGGATATTCTCTGAAGCCGGAAGAAAAAATTATCTACGATATGGAGTATATAGAAAAACGATCGATTTGGATGGATTTGGCGTGTATTGGAAAAACGATCCGCGTCGTTTTGTGCGGCGCGGGCGCCCGATAAAGAAAGATGCGTTTGGAGGACAATCCTAGAATATGAACGAAAGTAAGAAACCGTATGCTTCCGTGGGGGGCACAGAACTGTCACTATGGGATATTACAAAGATCCTGTTGGCAAAGATTCATTGGCTGCTCCTTGCGGGGGTCGTTGTTGCTGCGGGCGTTTATGCAGTAGTAACAATTTTTGTTACGCCGACCTATGAATCTCGAGTGAGTTTTTATGTATTTTTATGTATATAACAGTGCGGACAATTCTTCACAGGGAACGATCAATAACAGCGACCTCCAGGCGGCGGAGAGCCTTGCTACGACCTATTCAAAGATCCTGGCGAGCAATTCTGTTTTGGATTCCGTCCTGAGTGATTTGAGAGCAGAAACTTCATTGTCGAGAAAGGAACTTAGCCGCATGGTGAATGTCTCCGTTGTGTCGGATACACAGTTGCTGGAGGTGGTAGCGACCTCGACCGATCCGGAGCTTGCCTGTAAGATCGCCAATTCCTTTGCAAAAGTTGCGCCTACTGAAATCGTTCGTATTACCAAGGCGGGCGGCGTCGAGGTCGTGGACCGACCGGAGGTGGCAACGGAAAAATCTGCTCCCAGAACCGTATTTGACAGCGCGATTGGATTTGTGGTTGGCGTGATACTGGCTTCAGTTGCTATTATTCTGCGAATGATGGCCGATACGACCATCTACCTGCCGGAGGACATTGAAAAGTCCGCCGGTGTGACTGTCCTTGGTCAGATACCGGACATCCATGCGACAAATGAGAATGCTGGCTGCTGGAAGCTGGCGGAGGGAGGTGCAGTGCTCTATGGCGAAAAAGAAAGAAAGCCGAAAGGTAGCGATTGAAGCTGTTCGTACAAGCAGGAAACGTCTGCTGACCAATGAATCTCCATTTGCGATAAAGGAAGCCTATGTAAAGTTGCGCACCAGTTTGATGTTCTGCATGACGGCGGATAAGGAGCGCCCATGTACGAGCTTCGCCGTCACTAGCGCAAAGCCCTCTGAGGGCAAGAGCCTGACAGCAGCCAACATTGCCATTAGCTATGCAATGTTGGGTAAAAAGGTGCTCTTGATCGATGCGGATATGCGCAAGCCAACGCAGCGCCGCCTTTGGAGAGTGGAGAAGCCTACCGGACTGTGCGATTTTCTTGCAAAAATATCGAAGCTCGAACTGGACAAGGTGAAAGATCTGCCGCTTTGGATCGTTTGCACTGGAACCATTCCGCCGAACCCCTCCGAATTGCTTTCATCCGAGCGTATGAAGCACTTCGTGGAAGAAAGTGCAAAGGTTTATGACTATATTATTATTGACACGCCGCCGATCAATACGGTCGCCGATGCCCAAATTGTTTCGACCTATGTGGACGGTGTGGTACTCGTAGTCAAGTCCGGCGATACGACGCAGGACGAGCTGAACGAGGCCATCGATGCAATACGCCGTGCGGGCGGAAACCTATGCGGCACGGTGCTCAACGACCTGAATATGAAATCCGTGAAGTATGCTTACAAATATAAATATGGGGGCAAATACGGATATAAGTATTCCTATTCTGAGTCGTATGAAGCGCGGTAATATGAAGCTCGACTTGTCGCTTGACTACCATGCCCATATTCTTCCCGGCTGCGACCATGGGAGCGATGGCCTTGCGACCTCGTTGAAACAGGTGGAGATGGCAGCTTCTGCTGGCGTGAAAACGATCTGTGCAACGCCGCATTTTTACCCGCACAAGGAGTCCGTCGAATCCTTCCTGCGCCGTAGGGAGAAAACTGCAGGGCTGCTGCTCCATGAGCTGCCTGAAAACGCTCCGCTGATTCAGCTCGGCGCAGAGGTGCTGATCTGCGATGGAATGGAACGGTTGGACGGCCTGAACCGCCTGTGCCGTGAGGGTACAAACGAGCTGTTGTTGGAAATGCCGTTTTATGCGTGGCCGGAGTCGATTTGGGACACGCTGTATCTTCTGTGTGACCTGGCGGGTATTCAAATTGTCCTTGCTCACGCAGAGCGGTATCCTGCAGAGAATATTGAAAAACTGATTTGTGAGAGCGTGCCGCTCCAGCTCAATGCAGAATGCCTGACAAAGCCGCTGAAACGTAAACGGTATCTTGAATGGATTGAAAATGGATATGTAAAGTACCTCGGAAGCGATATCCATATGCTTGGCCGCGGGTATAAGGATTGGCAGAAATGCAGACAGATGCTGGAGAAGAAGTATGTATGAACGAGAAAGAAAAATTGACGGAATACGAACGGCACCGCTCGTTTCGGTCATCATGCCTGCGTACAATGCAGAAAAATATATTGAGGAAGCGGTTTCTTCCGTGCTTTCGCAGACCTATAAAAACTGGGAACTGCTGATTCTTGACGATTGCTCTTCCGACTGCACGGCCGAAATTGCGGAGTACTTTGCAAGCCTTGATACTCGTATACGTCTGCTGCGGAATCCGCAGAACATGGGCGTGGCGAAAACGAGAAACCGTGGTTTTGATATCGCAAAGGGCGAATGGATCGCATTGCTCGACAGCGACGATGTGTGGCACAGTGATAAGCTGGAAAAGCAGCTGGCTGTTGCAGGGCGTGCTGGTGCGGATATCATCTACTGCTCCTACGCGCTGGTTAATGAAAGCGGAGCGCATTTATCGGACTATATCGTTCCGGAAACGACATCGTATGATGCCATGCTGAGGGAAAGCGTGCTGAGTTGTTCTACCGTGCTGCTCCGTCAGCTTATTTTACGAGAACATCACTTTTCTGCGGAGCACTATCACGAGGATTATGCGCTCTGGCTGGAATTGATGAGATTCGGCTATCGCGCGGTGGCCTGTAGAGAAATTCTGGTGGACTATCGTGTTGTGAACGGCTCTCGTTCAAGTAACAAGTTCAAATCGGCCAAGTATCGCTGGGAGATTTACCGTGATGTCGAGAGGCTCTCGCTGCCACGGTCGGCGCAAGCGTTTCTGACATATGCACTCCACGGCATGCGCAAACATAGGAGATTCTAGCATGGAGGTTGTAAAGGACATGACCGCGCACCAAGCGCTCCTGCTGGAGATGCTCAAGGACTTTGACGCCGTATGCCGCAAGCACGGTATTCGCTATCAGCTCTTCGCCGGAACGGCGTTGGGCGCTGTTCGCCACCATGGCTTTATTCCTTGGGACGATGATCTGGATGTCATCTTGATGCGTAGTGAATATGACCGCTTCTTCGCGGAAGCGGCGGTGGATTTTGACGCTGATACCTACTATGTGCAGCAGGAAAACAGCGCGCATTGGCCAATGCAGTTTTCAAAACTGCGTAGAAACCACACGGCCTGCATCGAAAAATACCATCCAAAAGACCCGCTCATCCATCAGGGTGTCTACATCGACATCTTCCCGTGTGACAATCTTTCCGACCGGCCGCTGATGCGCAAATTGCAATTTGCTGCATCAAAAATCGTGATTGCAAAGGCACTGTATGCGCGCGGTTATGAAACCAATAGCTTTGTAAAAAAGCTGTTTATGCAGCTGTGCCGAGTGCTTCCGCGTGAAAAACTGGAACGATTTTGCGCGAATCGTGACGATGTGCATACAAGTATGTGCCACACGTTTTTTGCGGCTGGAAAAAAATATGGGAAGAACATCTTTCCGAGAGCATGGTTCGAAGAGACAGTCGAATTGCCGTTTGAGGATGGCGCGTTCCCAGTCTCTGCGCATTATGATGCGCTTTTGAGTCGACTGTATGGGGATTATCGCAGACTTCCCCCGCCGGAGGCGCGCAAGTGCAAGGAGCATGCGGCACTCGTCGATCTGGAGCGCTCCTATACGGACTATCTCGTCGCACAGCAAGCAATGAACATTGATGTCTACACGCGGAGCATCCGCTGAATGCAGGAGGAATGTATGGATAGAGTAGAGGTTGTCTGCGTCACCATGGGGCAGAAGGACTTGTCGATTGCGGAAAAAATGCACATCACCGGCAACGCTGTGTTCGGTAATCAAGCGGACGGATACCGCAAAGAGATGCAGACATGCGATGGCCGCACATTGAACATGATTACCACGGATACACGGGGCGTCGGTGTCAACCGCAATATCGCGTTGCTGCACGCTACCGGGGATATCCTGCTTTTTGCGGACGATGATGTTTGCTATGCCGACGGTTATGCCGATGGCGTGCGCCGTGCCTATGCGCAATATCCGGATGCGGATATGATCATTTTTTCCATGGATATTACGCAGGGGGGACGTGTGATCCGCCAGATTAAAAACCGCGACGGCCGCCTGCATTTTCATCGCGCCCTGCGGTATGGGACATGCGTCTGCTCCATCCGCCGGGACAGCCAGCGACGGGCGAACATCTGGTTTTCCACGCTTTTCGGCGGCGGCACGAACTACGCCCACGGGGAGGACACGCTGTTTTTGCGGGATGCGTTTCGCCGGGGGCTTCGGGCGTACACGAGCAGCTTCTGCCTGGGCACCTGTGCCAAGGATGCGTCCACTTGCTTTCGCGGCTTTGATGAGAAATATTTCTACGATCAGGGCGTTTTATACCGGGCTGTATTCGGCGCGGCGGCAGCGCCGCTGTGCCTACGCTTCTGCCTGAAGCGGCACAATACATATCGGGGAGAGATGACATTTTCCCGCGCTCTGCGGGCGATGCGCCGGGGCACACGGGAGACGCCGAGAGAAAAGCTACCATAGGCACCGGCACGGCTATTCTCGCCAAGGGACATACCGAGGTCATCGACGAAGCTGTTGCAGCTACCTGCACCACACCCGGCAAGACCGAAGGCGCGCACTGCTCTGTCTGCGGAACGGTTATCAAAGCGCAGGAAGAGATTTCCGCCAAGGGCCACAGATGGAATGAGGGCGAGATCACGACCGCCCCTACCTGTGAGAACGCCGGTGTCAAGACCTACACCTGCACAGTTTGCAATGCAACCAAGACCAAAGCAATCGACGCAACCGGGCATACCCCTGTTGAAGTTGCGGAACAGCCCGCTACCTGCACCGAGGCTGGCCATAAAGCCGGTACGAAGTGCTCCGTTTGTAAGGCAATCCTCTCCGGTATGGAAGAAATCCCTGCGACCGGCCACACAGAAGTAATCGATGCAGCAAAGGCTCCAACCTGCACTGAGACTGGTCTGACCGAAGGCAAGCACTGCTCCGTCTGCAATACTGTACTCGTTGCCCAGGAAGAAATCCCCGCCAAGGGACATACCGAGGTCATTGATCCGGCAGTTGAGCCGACTTGCACCGAACCTGGCAAGACTGAGGGCAAGCACTGCTCCGTCTGCAATGAGATCATCGTTGCACAGACAGAGATTCCCGCCAAGGGGCACACCGAAGTCATTGACGCAGCAAAGGCTCCGACCTGCACCGAGCCTGGCCTGACGGAAGGCAAGCATTGCTCTGTTTGCAACGAAGTCATTGTTAAACAGGAAGTGATTCCGGCTACCGGTCACAAGCCGGAGATTCGCAATGCGGTCGAAGCGACGCTTACGACACCCGGTTACACCGGCGATACCTACTGCTCTGTCTGCAATGAACTGCTGAAACAAGGCAAGGAAATTCCTAAGACTGGCGCACACATCACCTGGGTGATCGATAGCGAGGTCGTTGCAGAAGAAGATTATCTAAAGGGTACCATGCCTTCCTTCAAGGGCAGCACAGATAAGGCTCCTGACGAGAACTACCGCTACACCTTCACCAGCTGGGACCCGGAGGTTGTGGTTGCTGAAGAGGATGCCACTTATACGGCACAGTACTCTGCAACTGCCCGTGTGTTCTACACCATCACCTTCAATGCCAACGGCGGCGAAGGCAGTATGGAGCCTCAGCGCTTTGAAGTCGGTGTGGACACTGCCTTGAATACCAACGCCTTTACCCGTGAGAGCTACAATTTCATCGGCTGGAACACTGCCGCAGATGGCAGCGGAGCCACCTATGCCGATGAGGGCGCAATTCTTGAACTGACCGGAGATATAACGCTGTATGCACAGTGGCAGTTCTGGAACGGCTGGTTTACGGATGTGAACGGCAAGCAGTACTACAAGGACGGCGAACTGCAGAAGACTGGTTGGACAGTCATTGACGGCAATACCTACTATCTGGACACCGAAAACGGATACGCGGCTACCGGAATCACGACGCTGGTCCCCGATGGAGCAACGGAAGAAGCCCGCTGCGTCTTTGATGCGGAAGGCGTATTCCAGAGCGACGTTACCGGTGTTTACAGCGTCGGAGCGGACACCTATTGGCTCAACAGCGGCATCATCGAAGAAGAAGCCGGCCTGAAGCGCGTTGTCAAGGAGAACGGCGAGGTCAACTATTATTACTTCGCAGTCCAGAAGAATCTGGAGGAGCGTGACGGACTGACCCTCTCGGCGGCGGTGAAGAGCACTGTACTGAACGGCAAGGATTGCTGGCTCCACAAGACCAATGGCCTTGCGCTTCCGGAGTGGGGCTACTACTTCGATGAAAACGACCTCACCGTTGCTGCGGACATAGTAGAAATCACCGTCAATTTCAATCAGGCCAACATAGGTTACCTTTCCGTTGACATAGTAACGAAGCACGCCGTCATCGTCCTTTACGATGCCATTCTTGTCCGTTGCGCCCTGAATGAGCTTGCCCTCTGCGTCAAAGGCATATGTTCCTTCCTCCATCAGACCGTTCATTCTGGAGCAGTAGTATGTCTGGTTCACGATCAACTGACCTATGCGGGCCTCATCAAAATTGGCGATGATTACTACTATGTGAATTCTAAGTGTGAAGTGGTACGCGATTGCGATTACTACATTTCCTGGACACATGATCTACTGCCGCAGGGTAAATATCACTTCGACGCAGATGGCAAACTGACAGGCAGCGTCGCACCTCTGAAGAACGGAATCTACGAGGAAGATGGAAGCCTGTACTTCTATCGGAACGGCGAACGTGCTTATGCCGGTCTGATTCAGATCGATGGCGACTACTACTATGTACGTTCCACTTGTGAGGTCGTCCATGACCGCAGCTACTATGTGTACTGGACGCACGGCCTGATGCCGGAGGGATATTACAACTTTGACAGTGCTGGACGGATGATTCTGGACAGCGAAACCGAGTAAATACACTGGAACCGCCGGGGCGCACCTTGGCGCCTCGGCGGTTCTCTTTTATCACACAACATCGGAGATGAGAAGAATGAAAGTGCTGTTTGTCAATTTGGTATATGGAACCGGAAGCACTGGAAAAATCATCGCTGATATTATGAACCTGCTAAAAAAGTATGGCAATGATGTAAAGGCTTTATATGGAACGGGAGCATGCTCCGACAATGCGGACGCAGTGAAAGTATCCGGGGATTTCGGTTTTTACTTTCACAACGCAGTATCACGACTCACAGACCATGCGGGACTATATTCCTGGGCAGCGACCAGAAAGATGATCCGAGAAATCAGAGCGTTTCAGCCTGATCTTATCCACCTGCACACGCTGCACGGCTTCTATGTGAATTACGAGATGCTGTTCCGCTTTTTGAAGGAAGCGAATATCCCCGTCGTTTGGACTTTGCATGATTGCTGGACTTTTACCGGACATTGCACACATTTCTCGCAAGTCAAGTGTGTGCAATGGCAGACGGAGTGTCGGGACTGCAAATTGCTGTACCGATATCCGCAATGCTATTGGAAGGGCGATGTAAGGCGCAACTTCCTTCGCAAAAAGAATGCCTTTACCGGTGTAAAAAATCTGACCATCACAACGCCCTCGCAGTGGCTTGCGGATCAGGTTTCCCAGTCGTTCCTACAGAATTATCCGAGAACTGTTATCCCCAACGGAATCGACCGCACGATTTTCTGTCCACAGTCCAGCAGCCTGCGTGAAAAGTATCACCTGGAAGATAAGAAAATCGTCCTCGGAGTCGCCAATGCATGGAATGCACGCAAGGGATTGCCAGACTTGCTGACGCTTGCTGGCCGACTCGGCTCTGGCTATCAGGTGGTTTTGATTGGCCTAATCGAAAAGCAACTGCCGGATATTCCTTCCGAGGTGCTGGGACTTTTACGCACGGCAAATCAAACAGAGCTGGCACAGTGGTACTCTGCCGCAGATGTGTTTGTGAATCCCACTTATGAGGAAACCTTTGGCCTGACTACGGTAGAGGCTCAGGCATGCGGAACGCCAGTGGTGGTATATGAGACGGACGGTTGTCCTGAAACGGTAGCACTGGGAAATGGATGCTTGGTTTCGCAGGGCGATATGCAGGCATTGGAAAATGCCGTGAGAGACGTGGCAGATAGCAACTGGCGTGCGGAGCCTAAAAAAATGGAGCGTTTTGACAAAGACATGGTGTATCAGGGCTATGTAGAACTCTATGAAAATATTTTGTCTACTTTGAAAAAGGGCGTGTGATGGCTACATGAGAATTCTT
>OLXM01000334.1_pt1 | contig 10514 bp, 10 predicted proteins | sample 1673361 | NCBI WGS metagenome assembly OLXM01 (sample SAMEA103958109, study PRJEB25191) | human gut metagenome | biome: human-associated habitat [ENVO:00009003]; feature: intestine environment [ENVO:2100002]; material: feces | place: Germany | collected 2013/2015
CTCGGAGCAAGAATCGGTTATGGAGGGTGGCAGTTCAAAGATTGCGAACTGGCCACAAATGACTACCATCACTTTCATGCTGACTTGATGTGGAATGTGCTTGGATATCGGTATGGCAAGGTGGAGAATCCTCGTTGGGGAATCATTCCATTCATAGGATTGGGACTATTGCACAATCCGCAGAACGGACATAATCCGTTTGCCGTTTCATACGGAATACAAGGGCAATACCGAATCTGTAAACGGCTGTCTGCATTGTTGGAAATTGGCAATATTTCCACATTCCAGGACTTTGACGGCTATGGTAGAACTAATCGTTTCGGAGATAATATGCTCTCCGTGTCAGCCGGCTTGTCGTTTACGATTGGAAAGGTCGGCTGGAAACGTGCCGTTGATGCGACTCCATACATCCGGCAGAACGAGTGGCTGATTGGTTACGCCACACAGCTATCGGAGAGTAATCGCGGATACACCGGGCAATATGATAGGGCGATGCGAACGATAAACGAATTGAAGAAGATTCTGGAAATTGAGGGTTTGCTTGATAAATATAGCAGGATGTTTGATGACCGGGAGAGTTTGGGCAATGTCTATCCGGTAAACGATTACAGTGGACTGAACTCGCTCCGGGCAAGATTGAAAAACAGGCATTGGGATGGCAAGTCTCCATTGTCCAATGACAGTTTGTCCAGTAAGTCTGAATTTGCCAATGCCATACCCAATAATGACGGTAGCGTTATAAACGGCTTCTATGTCACAGGTGCCGATTCCCTGCTATCTTCAGATATGAATAATGACAGCATTTCCATTTATAGCCATTCGGATTATCTCACCTTTATAGGTTCCCGTGACGAGTGCATCGGTTCGCCTGTCTATTTCTTCTTTGAACTCGGCACGGATCAATTGACCGATAAATCTCAGTTGGTCAATCTGGATGAACTGGCGCGAGTGACGAAGAAATACGGATTATCCGTGACTGTTGCAGGTGCGGCCGACGCTGCCACTGGAACTGCCGATATAAACAATAAATTGAGCGCATCAAGAGCTGATTATATTGCCACGGAGTTGTGTAAGCGCGGAGTGGCTGTTGAAAATATAACAAAGGTCAGTCAAGGAGGTATTTCCAATTATGTACCCACTGAAGCTAACAGACATACCAAAGTTATGCTATATATGAAATAGGAAAGTGTAAGATTCTTTTTGTTCAAATTGATTAGTTGAATGTCAATTCACAAAGAAGAGCTTGCCCGTGAAGGGTCGGCTCTTCTGCATTATAAAAATCTCATTATAATAACTTTTGTATTTCGCTCCAATAGAAGAACGCTTCTGCATTCGTCTTCTTTAATTTATTCAATTTGGTTGAGAGAGGAGAGTGTATCGTTACGTTGACCAATAAATTTGCTTCGGACGGATTATGGTGCTTTATCTCATTTATGCCTTTACTGATAAGTTTGGCAAGATAAGCTGCCTTTGAAGCATTTGTAATAGCACTTTCCAAAGTATAGACTTCACTATGAATAAAGCCACGCACTTTTTTTATTCCATCTTGAATCAGGTCAAATTCCTCCTGACTATCTTGCCCGCGCATTACTATACATTTGGCCGTATCATAAATGTCATCCAGAACTTTTTGAATTGCATCAGGATTCTCACCTCTGTATTGAAGTTCAACCATCGCAAATTTATTGAATGTTTCCGCTGTAACAGATAAGTCTCCAACTATGTCGAAAAGCGATGCAACGTCAAATAACTGTTTACAGATTTCCATTGAACAATTCTTTTCTCCTTTGAAAAATGGGATCCCAGTCGTGTGAGGAGCAAATGCAGTTAATTTATCGCCGAGCAAATCTTCTTTACTTGGCAACTTTACCATTACGGGATTTCCTTCTGTTTTTAACAAGCGGCTCTTAATAGGAAGTTCCACCACATTTGCATAATGAATTTCCTCGAATAATACATCCAACAGAATCTTGTCCTGACGTCCTCCTGCCGGATATGCCACCTGGTAAAAGAATTTGGCATGTTGTTTTGGAATATCGGTACGAGAGATACATTCTACCAATTTAACCTCTCCAAAACCATATTCTTCGGAATACTTTTCCAGATAATCTTCAATCCTTGTTCCAGGAGGACAAATTATATCAATGTCGATTGAAAGTCGTTTGCCGGTATCAAGATGAAGCATTAAGGAAGACCCTCCCTTGAATAAAAAGGGACAACCGGATCGGGCTAATGCTTCCAACAATGAGAATGCACGGATTGTTTTTTCAACGAGGGCTATATCTTTTATCTTGTTGTCTTTGGCTACTTGTTCTATCCAAGATAATGTCCTGCTATCGGGATGTATCATATATTGATTGTATTGATAATTTGTTCAACTTTTTGTTTTCTGTTACGGCGTGCCGCATATCTCAACAGCCGTGGCATTTTGATTTCATAGTCCGAGAAGGCGTTTGAATATATAGTATATAATTCATTACCTTGAAGATGTTGTAGTTCCTTGTCGGATATGGCATCAACAAGCATTTTCTCTAATGTGGGAACGGGACAGCCATCAATAATATCTATTGGAGCCTCTTTGACAAGAGGACGAACAATAATCATATCACGATTTGTAATATATCGATCTGCATCTTCTTGCTTCGGATTCAAAAAAACAGGGATTGCAAATTCCATGTTTTGTAATGACATAAAAACGGATTCCATTGCCTCCCTTTCAACATCTACCAATGTGGTTCTTACCGCAGGTACATGTAACATCATAGAAGCGAATATAGATGGTTGCCATATACAATAATCTGTGAAAGGGAATTTTTCTTTTATATGTCTGTTGAGTGAAAGCATAAATTCGCTTGGCTTATACAAAAAATCATATTTCAAATCTCCATTTAATTTGTATTTCCCGTATGAAACTCTGATGATTTTGTTCTCTGCAAGCATCCTATTCAAAAGCACAACAAGAGAACCTTCTGATATGTTTTTCATACCAGAACGCACCGCATTCAGCAGGTCTTTTCGTGTGAATAGCCCGTTCTGTTTTCTGGCAATATCTATTATCTGATTTTCGGCAGTCATTATTGTTCTTTAATCATATTGCAAAGTTATAACTAGTTTGGCAAATATCAATGCGTATTGCCTATTTTGTTATACTTTCAATGAGAAAAAACATGGACTTTATAACAACTCTGTCAAATATCGAATGAATTTGCCGGAGTTGTTATACTTTGTCCTATTTTACAGTTCCTACTATCTATCTGCCAATTATAGCAGTTTTACTTGTCACATATGATGAACTCCTCCGGCTCATCTTGCAGGATTTATTTTCCTCTGCAAAGGTACTGCGGTGAGGGAATGCCAAGTACCGCTATGCAGGTCGTTCCGCTAATGGCTTGGTGGACTTGACGACAACTTTCCGCAATTTCCATCAAGTGTTAATTGGGTATTTCATCAACTCCTCTGCCATTTACTTGTCTTATCCCTCTGTTTCCACAGTCTCTTGGTTGCACGTAAAATTCAGATCCCGACAAGAAAGCCGATAAAGGCTTCAAAATGAGGGAAAAGAGAAAAGATAAAAGTTCAACGATTAAAACAGACAGATTATGCACAGCAAGATTTTTCAAATCACGGAAACAAGGGTTGACAGGGACAACTACTTGAACGAGGACACTTTTGAACAAGGGGACGGACACTATTACGACTATTGTTCGGAGATAGACGAGGAAGAACGCAAATTCCATATTGCCAATCTGATAGAAAAGGCATTGCCAAAAGGGATGTTCACTCTTGTGGGAGAAAACACAATCCGATACAATGGCGGTGCGGACAAGTGGAAAAAGGAATTTGTTACAGCCATCCAAGAAAAGGCACAAGCCGTTACCGTTGAAAACTGCATGATGTGTATTGGGGCGGTGTACCAGCTTGAAAAATTTCTCAAAAATCCGCTTGACCTCGGTTATCAGTTCTATATGGACGAGTATGGCGTTAATGGCTATGCCGAACAATCGTACTCGTTTTTACAGACGGTCAGCCAGTTCGAGCCGGGAAAATTGCTTTACATAGGCGGAGTTATTGACTATCATTTCTAAACGCTATGAGGACAAGACGAATGACAAAGGAACAAGGAAAGCGGTGCAATATCAGCCGATTTCCCAATTTCCACCACACAGGCAGTATTAAAGGAATGAAACGGATGTACTACGGAAACCAAGCACTTTTGGTAAGGTGCGGAGCGTACATATACAATGTTTCAAGTGAACCAAGTATCTATTATCAAGCAAAATAACAGACATTATGAAAGGAACAGAACATTTCAAGCAGGCAATTAAGGCATATTTGGACGAAAGAGCCAAGACTGATGAACTCTTTGCAGTGTCGTATGCCAAAGAGAACAAGAATTTGGACGATTGCGTGACATTCATACTCAACCAGGCAATGGCAATCTGTAAAGAGGGTGGTTGCGGTATGACCGATGACGAGGTTTATTCGCTTGGAGTACATTACTATGATGAAGATGATATAGAAGTGGGTAAGGCTGTCAACTGCGGAGTGATAGTCAACCATAGAGTAGAACTATCTCCCGAAGAACAAGCCGAAGCGAGGGAGAATGCACTCAAAGCCTACCAAAACGAGGAACTGCGTAAAATCCAACAGCGAAACAGCAAACCGAAGCCGACCCCGAAAGCGGTCAGACAAGAACCCGAACAACCGACATTATTTGATTTAGGACTATGAGAGCAAAAACGAGATTACAGCATAAGGTAGTAACCGCCAACGGACGGTTACTGCCACAGACAAAGAAGCAGGAGTTATGGGCATTCCGTCAATGTATCAGCCATTACGCATACCGTACAAAAAACGGAGGAACGACCTGTATGGATTGCGGTTATCAATGGAACGAGAGTAACAAAAAGGTGTGTCGTTGCCCACATTGCGGTGCAAGACTGGAGATACTGGACACCAAGTGCAGGACATTCAAGGACAAAGCGTATTATTCCACACTTGCCACACAGGACGGTTTACAGGTACAGCGTGTATTTCTTATGAACGCAAACTTCCGTAAAGGCAAGAAAGCGGAGTATTATTCTATGGAGATTGCACGCTATTGGGTGGATGATAACGGCAAGACGGAGATAACGGCATTGAAACGCACACTCGGACATTATGCGGATACTTTTGTTTTGGATGGCTGTTTGGAGTTACGGAGAGACAACTATGTGTATAGACGGATTGCCGATTGCAAGGTCTATCCATATTATTCTGCCACTCCAAAGTTAAGACGCAACGGATTGCAAGGCTCATTGGCTGACATTGAACCGACACGGCTTATCGAAGCCTTGTTGACAGACAGCAGAGCCGAAACGATGTTCAAGGCAGGCAGGAAAACTGATTTGAACTACTTCCTGCAACATTCAATGTACTTTGATTTGTATTGGAACACTTACAAGATAGTCTTACGCAATGGCTATCATATAGCAGATATTTCTCTTTGGATAGATTACATCCGTTTACTTGAAAGGTGTGGCAAGGACATTCACAATGCCCACTATGTCTGCCCATTAGATTTGAAAGCCGAACACGACCGCTACCAAGAACGGGCAAGGATTATCCAAGAACGGGAGGAGCGTGAGGAACAAAGGAAAAAGGCAAAGGAGAACGAGGAGCGTTTCAGAGAGTTGAAAAGCAGATTCTTCGGACTGTCATTCACGGACGGACTGATTGTAGTCAGTGTGTTGGAGAGCGTGGATGATTATTACAAGGAGGGGAACGCCCTGCATCATTGTGTCGGACAATGCGAATATTATCTCAAACCGCAGTCGTTGGTATTTTCTGCACGGATTGACAACCAGCGTGTTGAAACCATTGAATTGAGCCTTGAAACATTCAAGGTATTGCAGTCAAGAGGGCTTTGCAATAAGGCTACGGAATACCACGACCGAATTATCCGGCTTGTTCAGAAGAACGCCCGGCAAATCCGTAAGCGAATGACCGCATAATCTGTTCTTTTCGTCAGCCACTTGTTACGACACACATTGTAGCAGGTGGCTTTATTCGTGGCTACGGTAACTTGCTGATTACCGTAGCGATTTCTGTTATATAGGACTTAAATGCGAACTCTTATAATGTACTGCATATATATCCTTTTGTATAATGTCGGCAACAAATAAAAACTTTTGCCGAATTTATATCCTAAAACCTTTATAGGATAATCTCCCATTATGGTCATTGGAGGTTCTCCTTAGAGCCGGCCATCACGCCACACGGCATTGTTTTATTGTGCAAAGGTACTATGGAGGTAGAATGCCAAGTACCGCCTGCGCTAACAATTCAGTGGACTTAACGACAGCTTTCCACGAATGTGCCATTAGTGGTATTTCATTAACTCCCTGGTTGTTTACTTGTCTTATCTCCCTTACCCCATAGTCTTTAACGCACATAAAACATATCCCGGTGGCGAAGTTTGACAGCTTCAAGCAAAGGGAAAAGAAAAAATGTTTAACATCAAAATTCATTAGAAATGGAGTACAACAATCAACTATCGGAGAACGACAAACGCTTTGCGGACGAGTTTTCAAACTATGTGAACGGAAAAATGGCTTCACCCCGAAAGGTAGGCAAGGCATTGGCTGACGACCACCGCTATTTGGTAAACGAGAAAGCCAAACTGATGTTCTACTTTATGGAGCAGTTGGCGGAGAACTGGCACAAGGGAAGATATGACCAGCGCAACGAGTGGGCGTGCCGTCTGGCAGCGGAAGCCATAGACCATTTGGCGGAGAACGACCTCTATCATTTGCCCGAAGAGTATTACGAAAACCATAAACAATAATAAGTATGGGAGCATTGCAAATCACTATTCCAAGATGGAACATAACAGAGATGAACGGTTACGAGCCGATAACTACCTTTTGGCAGGACTTCTCCATTGCTGACAAGTTCGGGAACAATGCCATAGCCGACACATACAGGCGAGCCAAGTCCGAATGGAAAGACAACTACAAGTATTGGACGGAACTTTGCCTTGTCCTCAATCACAAGATATGGCAGTGGCACGAGAGAGACAACCAAAGAGCCATTCTCTATGACAAACTGTGGAGGGAAGCGGATGCAATGACCGCTGAATGGTCGAACGAGGAACAGGAATATTATTTTGAGATAACGGATTAAATCAACCAGTGGGGAGATTGGAGAGGTCTCCCCACAAAAAACAATGAGTATGACTACCCAAGAACAGATACGGAAAGTAACGGACATTGCCCAAGAAAAAGGCTGGAGCATAAGCGTTGAAGACGAGAACAAGACAAGCATACAATTTGAGTTTCAACGCTATACCAAATACGGGCAGGACTTCAATTTCAATGCCGATATGCAGGATGAAGACATCAACACGCTTATTGCCGGTATGAAGCGATATTACGAGGACTTTGACCCGGATTATAAAGCCTATTTATGGATTGGCGATGACGGACACGGCAGAAATGGCGCACCTTATCATATCAAGGATATTGTGTCGGATATGGAAGAAGCCGAAGAACAGATATACGAGTTGCTGCAAGCACTTGAAGTTGAATTTATCTAATGGCTACAACTATGACTTTATCGGACATTTTCTGTATTTGGTTTTTTAATTTATTTTAATTACTCAACTATTTTATCAGATGCTGTGAGTGTAATGGCTATTCCTGCATCGCACTCTGCATTTCTAAAGTCATCAGTTATATCCATAGCTTTCATGCTATTGGTTATTGTCCCAATTTTGAACCAAATCGGTATCTCCTTATTTAGCTCAATCGGTGTTTCCCGATCAATTATTGTTCCGCCTTGGTGCCTCCTGGAACACGCGCGTTGTGGCGCTTTCCGTTGACGGCCATTTCAATCGTGGCACCAACATGATAGATTGGGTGATGCGTTCTGCCACCGACATCTACCATGCTACATCGTTCAGCCTCGACAATATGGGCTATTCGGCTTCCGTGGCTGTCGACTTCAACCAGTGGCTGGGCAAGCGCCAGCCGCTCTCGCGTTTCACGGCATCCTATGCTTACCTGCATCAGCATCGTCGTGCCGGCGAAATGCTGGGAAGCGTCCATCGGACGTCCCAAGTTGGTGCTGTAAATGCCTTCTTCGCGCATCTCCGCTCCGACGGCCGTACGTCCCAACGCCCAAGAGGTCCAGGCGTTGACGCCGGCGGTGTAGACATCGTTGCGGTTGAAATTCTCGCCGGTCTTGGTGTTGTGGATGAGCTGATAATGGTCGACATTTCTCAACCACGACACCTGCGGAACGAGATGCACGCGTCCCTTTGTTTCGGCCTTGGCGCTCAAGAGATAGCGCCGCGTGGCTTCCCACTGGTTGGGATAGGCACCAGAATAGAAGGTGTTGGCGCCGAAGTCTTGCGACGTGATGCCGGCCTGCGTTTCGAGTTTGAAGGCCTCATCTTCGTAATGTCCTTGCCAGAAGGCTTTGATGCCGCTGAAACTTCCGTTTTTGACGGCACCATCGGAACGGCGGTAACCGACGGAGGCCGAAGTGGTGAAGCGCGGACCGATTTGCCAAGCCGTGCGTCCCTCGGCCAACAGCGTCCCATAGCTGCCGCCCTGAACGGAGAGCGAAAACGGACTGCCCCCATGCCGCGTCACGACATTGACGGCGCCAGAGAAGGCCTGACTGCCGAAGACGCGCGAAGCCGCGCCTTGAAGGATTTCTATGCGCTCAATGTCGTCGAGGTTAAGCGGAAAATCGGCGGCATTATGCCCCGACTGCGGATTATTGACCGCCACGCCGTTGACCAGGATGGTGAGTTGGTCGAAAGTGCCGCCGTCTACGCTGAGATCGGTCTGGACTCCGAAGCCGCCGCGCTGGCGAACGTCGACACCTGCTGCCAACTTGAGCACATCGTTAATACTCGTGACACCCGCCGCCGCGAGATCACGGCGTGTGAGTGTCATCACTTGTCGGGCAACAACATCTGTTGCCAAAGGTGCACGCGAAGCTGATACAACGGCTTCGTCGAGACGCGTGTCGTTGTCGTCGAGGTGCGACGCAAGTGTGTCGCCTCCCTCAACGCTACAACCCGTTGCGGCCATCAACCGTGGCGTTGCGCTGAGCAGTGTTGCCACGCCGAGCACACCGATACGCACCTCGCGTCCCAAGCAGGAAAAGAGGGCGTAGCCTTTACGATTGAAACGACGGAACGTGAGCGTTGCGCCTTTCTGTGTTTGTGATGATAACATAAAATAAATTATTTAATTACACTGACATGCCTCTCCTCGGCAGCCTCAAACCGATGCCGCCCGAACGGACGCATATCAGCCCGCAAAGATAGTGAAAAAAGATGACATGAAAGGTAAAGCAAAAGGTGCACCACTCTCAAACGCCCCAAATTGGTAGCCCTTGTTTTCAACGCGGAAAGATGTCGTTGGCCAAACGCCGGCCACGCCATCCCGTTTGCCCGAAAAAAGAATCCCCGCCTGACTGGACTGTCGTAACGGCCCAGTCAGGCGGGGGTTATAAGTAAAGGTCGGCCATTACTTATCAAGCAATGCTCAGCAACTCCACATCGAAGATGAGCGTGGAGTTGGCAGGAATATCTCCCGCTTTGCACGCGCCATAGCCAGCGGCAGCAGGGATGCAAATTTCCCATCGATCGCCAGGAACCATGCGTGGCAAGGCAATCTGCCAGCCGGTGATGACGTCCTTGAGACGGAAGGCGGCAGGGATGCCAGTGCGGCGCGTATCATCAAAAACACGACCGTTGATGAGGCGGCCCGTATAGTGTACGCTCACCACACTGCGGATGTTGGGGTGACGGTCGCCCTCGCCAGAAGCGATTCTGCGGGCGCGCACGCCACAAGGCATTTCAATGATTTCCTCGCCCTCGCCGAATGTTTTCACGAAGGCTTCATTACACTGTATGTAGTCTGTTTTCTTTGACATAAACGAATTTTCATATATAAGTAGGTGGTCAAAATTATTTTTATAATATATGCCAAGAGCATTATTTTTACATTTGAAACGTCCTCTCGGGCGCATCTACTTACCTTGTTTTCAGTCGCAATGCCCGCATTGCTCCTTCAACCAAGGTGGCGTATCTGCATCCCGATAGAACATTTCAAATGTAAAAATAATTCTGACCACCTACTTAACAGATTATTTTATATTTCTGAGCACCTACTTACTTCGTTGCACTGGTGATGAGACGTCCCTTGGAATCGTAGAGCACGACACGCACCGAAACGCGGCCGCCGAGCTGCTTTTTGATGGCTGCGGCTACATTGGGCAGGTTGCCCTTGATAGTGTCGACGTCGTCGGGGTCGGCCTCATAGATGGAGGCGTTGATGCGGCAGGAGAGCTCACAGGAGTTTGCCCCTGTGATGCGCAGGGCGGTCATCGTCAGACGCGTGTTGCCAACGGTGGTCGACGTGGGGAGTTCGCTGGCCAAAGCCTGTGCCGTTGCCGTCCAGTTGCTGCTGCTTGAAGCGGTGCGCTGCGGTGTCGGCTGGGCAGGCTGAACTGGT
>OLXM01000343.1_pt1 | contig 10407 bp, 7 predicted proteins | sample 1673361 | NCBI WGS metagenome assembly OLXM01 (sample SAMEA103958109, study PRJEB25191) | human gut metagenome | biome: human-associated habitat [ENVO:00009003]; feature: intestine environment [ENVO:2100002]; material: feces | place: Germany | collected 2013/2015
ATCAGCTTCCGGTGTTTTTTTGTGCGCCGCCAGGCTATCTTTTGCAGCGCGGTCATGCTACAATAGAAAGAAAACGTGAATTGCAGGAGGAATTATGGATTTTTACGGAACCATCGGCCCTGCCTGTGCCGATGTAAAGCTTTTGCAGCAGATGGTGGAGGCCGGCATGACCGGCATCCGCATGAACCTTTCTCACGGTCCGCTGGCAGCGCACAAGGACTGGCTGGCGCTGCTGCGCAAAGCCGGGGTCAAAAAGCTGCTCATTGATTTGCAGGGGCCGGAATTACGCATCGGTCGTCTGCCGCAGCCGCTGTCCCTGGCCGCCGGACAGACCGTGCGTCTGGGCGCGCAGGGCATCCCCTGCCCTGCCGCGCTGGTGCAGGGTGTGCAGCCCGGGCAGGAGTTGCTGCTGGATGACGGCAAGCTGCTGGCGCGGGTGGACACCGCAGAGCCGGAAGCACTCGTGTGCACCGTAGTGCGGGGCGGAGTGCTGCAAAGCCGCAAAAGTCTGGCAGCACCGGGGGCAGACATCCAGATGCCCACCCTGACCACCGAGGACAAGGAGAACCTTGCCATCGCCGCCGATTGCGGCGTTACCGGGGTCATGCTGCCCTTTGTGCGCGGCGCTGCGGATATCCGCAACCTGCGGCAGGCGCTGGCAGAGGCCGGTGCACCCGGGCTGAAAATTCTTGCCAAAATTGAAAACCTTGCGGGCGTACAGGCGCTGCCGGAGTTTTTGCCGCTGGTGGACGAGGTGGTCATTGCCCGGGGCGACCTTGGCAACGCGATGCCCCTATGGGAGCTGCCCCGCTGCCAGAAGCAGCTTTCTGCCGCCTGCCGGGCAGCCGGGGTGCCCTTTATGGTGGTGACCCAGATGCTGGACAGCATGCACACCCGGGCTGTACCCACCCGCGCCGAGGTGAGCGACATCTACAACGCCGTACTGGACGGCGCATCCAGCCTGATGCTCACCGGCGAGACCGCCGCCGGGCAGTACCCGGTGCAGGCCATGGAGTATCTGGTGCGCACCGCCCGCACGGCGATGTGACAGGTGCAGACGGCGCTGCTTTTGCCGGATTCATCCCCGGGCGTCCTGCCGGGTGGTGTGGAAGTACTCCTTGGGGGTCATGCCGTACTCCTTTTTAAAGGCGCGGAAAAAGTGGTTGTAACCGCCAAAGCCGCTGGTCTTGTACACCTCGGTGATGGGCAGCCCCTGCTCGATGAGGGTGCAGCAGCGGTCTAACCGCGCCTTTACGATATAGCGGTGCACCGTCTGCCCGGTCTGGCGTTTGAATTCCCGGGCAATATGTTCCCGGGAGACGAAAAACTCCTTTTCCAGCCGCTCCAGCGTCAGTTCCTCGGTAAGGTGCGCCTGAATAAACAAAAACACCTCGTCCAGCATCAGGTGGTGGCGGCTGACCGATGCGGTGTGGAACTCCGCATGGATGCAGGCACGCAGCGCCAGCACCACGAACATTTGCAGAATACCGTGCTCGAACACCGCTGCACCGAACTGGGTGCGCTCCTGCGGGAGCATCAGCAGCTTCCGGGCAAGGTTTTTCAGCAGCATATAGATCTGGCTGTCCGGGCGCACAGCCACCTGCCGGAAGGGCACCACGTTGAAGCTTTTTTCAAGGTCGGTGTCTGCGTCCGAAAGCTGCGCCAGCGTCTGGGGGGACAGCTGCACCCGAATAAGTTCCAGCGGGCCGTAAGCACCGGCGTATTCCAGTCTGCCGCCCTGACCGGGCTTGAAGATGATGAGATTCTGCTGCTGTGCGGGCAGCACCACCTCGCTGCACCGGAACACACCGCTGCCCCGCATGACCAGAAACAAATCATAATACGCGCCGGAATAAAATTCCCGGACGGCGCTCTGCTCAAAAAGATAACGCTTGGCTGTATGATTCACCAAAAAGTCCTCCATGAAACTGTCATGTGCAACAGATTGTTGTACACAACAGAAAAGTACAACTGTTATAATTGCATAATACATCAATTTACGATAGTTTTCAATCATTTTTTGGATATGTATTGATGGAAATTTAACGTATAATGCAAGTGTAGAAAAGAGACTTGTGCGAAAAGTCTCGTGGTTTCACTGTTTTTAAGGAGGATAAAACACAATGGACCAGAAAAAGACCGTCCGACCCTTCTCCATGAAGGACAAGATCGGCTATACACTGGGCGATCTGGGCTGCTGCTTCACCGAGCAGTACCGCGCCATGTATCTGTCGATCTTCTACACCCTGATCCTGCAGGTCAACCCCTTCCATGTGGGTATCCTGCTGCTGGTCACCAAGATCTGGGACGCCGTGAACGACCCCATCATCGGCGCGATCGTGGACTCCCGCAAGGCCACCAAGGGCGGCAAGTTCATCCCTTGGATCCGCGCCTTCTCGTTCCCCATGGCAGTGCTGTGCATACTGGGCTTTGTCAATGTGGGCAACATCAACTACGGCCTGCGTCTGGCCTACATGTTCGTCACCTACGTTCTGTACGAGGCACTGTACACCTGCGTCAACGTGCCCTTCGGCACCCTGTCCAGCGTGATGACCGATGATGTCAGCCAGCGCACCGCACTGTCCCGCTACCGCAGCCTTGGCGGCACCATCTTCATGACCGTCATGGTCATGATCGGCCCCCTGTTCCTGTATGTGGACAACAAGCCCGTGGCCGGCCGCTTCCTGATGCTGGCCTGCATCTGCGCTCTGCTGGGTCTGCTGTGCCTGCAGATCACCTGCGTGTGGTGCAAGGAGCGCGTGGAAGTGCCCGAGCGTCCGCAGGGCGAAAAGCTGAACTACCTGCACGTGCTCAAGGAGATCTCTCACAATAAGGCTCTGCTGGGCGTTATGTTCTTCAGCCTGACCGGCATGATCGGTGCTTCCGTGGTCAACGGTCTGAACACCTACCTGTATAAGGACTTCTTCGGCAACGTTAAAATTCAGGCTGTCTCCGGTATGCTGAGCGTGCTGTACGCTGTGCTGTCCTTTGCCATCACCCAGCCTCTGGCCAACAAGTTCGGCAAGAAGGAGTGGTGCTGCATGGGCGCTGGCTTTGCCGCCATCGTGTTCGGCATCCTGTTCTTCTTCCCCGTCCACAACCCTGTGGCCTTCATCGTCATCAACGGTATCTGCTATCTGGGCGCTTCCGGCATGCAGGTGCTGATCTGGGCCATGGTCAACGACGCCATCGACTACCACGAGCTGCAGACCGGCGAGCGCAACGAGGGCATCGTTTACTCCACCTACTCCTTCTTCCGCAAGCTTGCAAGCGCCATTTCCGGCAGCCTGTCCAGCTTTGTGCTGGGTGCCATCGGCTACAACGTTACCGCAGGCGCTGTGCAGACCGCAGGCGTTGTGAACGCCATCTGGAAGAGCTACACCGGCGTCTACTTCCTGGGCTACGGCATTGCAGTTGCCATCCTGTTCTTCGTCTACCCCCTGACCAAGCAGAAGACTGCTGAGATGCTGACCGAGCTGAAGGCTCGCCGCGCCGCAAAGGAGAGCAAGTAAACCATGAAGATTTTACAGGTCCAGTTTAAAAACCGCAATGGCCACACCCTGCGCGGCATCGTGACCCTGCCCGATACCGAGGGCAAGGTACCCTTTGTGGTGCACCTGCACGGCTTTGCCGGCAGCTGCAGCGGCTACAAGTCCATGTACACCCACCTGTCCCGCGCTCTGGCAGCGCAGGGCATCGGCAGCGCCCGGTTCGATTTCTACGGCAACGGCGAGAGCGACGGCGAGTTCGAGGATATGAGCTTCGACGGCCTGCACACCGATGCACAGGATATCTTTGCATGGGCCGCTGAGCAGCCCTATGTGGACAGCGAAAAGCTGTTCCTCTCCGGCCAGAGCATGGGCGGCTACATTGCCGCTTCCTGCGCACCGGTCATCCAGCCCCACGGCCTGATCCTGCTGTGCCCGGGCGCCGGGATGTGGTTTGGCTGCGCACAGCGCGCCGACGGCGTTGTGCAGACCGGCAAGGACTACACCGACATGGAGGGTCTGTGCTACAAGATGGCCTTTAACTACGAGATGGCCAAGCACCCCGATCCCTTTACCGAGGCCAAGGGCTACAACGGCCCGGTGCTGCTGCTGCGCGCCGACGACGACCGTCTGGTGGACGAGGGCACCTGCAGCCGTTACGCACAGGTGTACACCGCACCCGAGGTGGACACCATTGCGGGCGGCGGCCACAACTTTGCCACGCTGGCAGCCCGTGCCACCGTGGAGAAAAAGACCGCAGCATTCATCAAAGCAAATCTGTAAAGCAAAGCGTATCTGCAAGGAGGCTTTTGTATGGAAAACGTAATTCTGCAGCCGGTGGTCAGCGGGGGGAACATGATGCGGTTTTTAAAGCCCATCGAGGTGGGCGGACAGACCTTTAAAAACCGCATCATGTTCCCCCCGCTGACCACCGGCTACGAGAAAAACGGCATGATCAGCGAGCAGGACATGGGCTTCTACACCCGTCTGGCAAAGGGCGGCGTGGGCTACATCGTTATGGGCGATGTTGCGCCCATCAACAGCTTTTCTCCCACCCCCAAGCTGTTTGACGACAGCCAGATCCCTGCCTTCAAGGCACTGGCCGACAGCGTACACGCCTACGGCACCAAGCTGGGCGTCCAGATCTTCCACCCGGAGTACGATGTGGACGCCATCAACAGCCTGTTTATGCAGAAGAAGTTTGACGAGATGCGTCAGCGCCTGCATCACGACATGATGTTCTTTACCGATGAGGCCAGCGAGGAGATGCTGATGTCCATCATCGATAAGATGTGCGCCTGCGCAGTGCGCGCCCAGAAGGCCGGTGTGGACGTCATCCAGATCCACGGCGACCGCCTGAACGGCTGCCTGTGCTCCACCCGCATGAACCACCGCACCGATAAGTTCGGCGGCAGCCTGGAGAACCGCGTCCGCTTTGCCCGCATGCTGACCCGCGCCATCCGCAAGGCTGTGCCGGATATGGTCATCGACTACAAGCTGTCCATCGTCACCCCGCAGCGCGGCAAGGGCGGCATTGACGAAGCCGACGCCGTGCAGTTTGCCCAGTGGCTGGTAGAGGACGGCGTGGATATGTTCCACGTTGCCCAGGCCAACCACACCGGCAACATGGCCGACACCATTCCTCCCATGGGCGTACAGCCCTACGGCTTCTTCGTCAAAATCGCCGGGGACATCAAAAAGGCCGTCAATGTGCCGGTCAGCGCCGTGGGTCGTATCGTGGACGCCGACATGGCTGCACGCGTCATCGAGAGCGGCATGGCCGACATAGTTGCCATGGGTCGCCCGCTGCTGGCAGACCCCGACTGGGGCACCAAGATCGCTGCCGGGAAGGCCTGCGATATCCGCCGCTGCATCAGCTGCAACAAGGGCTGCACCGATGCCATCCAGAACCGCCAGTTCCTCTCCTGCGTGCTGAACGCGGAGAACGGCTACGAGAACACCCGCAGCATCCAGCCCGCAGCGCAGAAAAAGAAGATTGCCGTCCTCGGCGGCGGCCCTGCCGGTCTGGAAGCAGCCCGTGTGGCAGCGCTGCGCGGCCATGACGTGACCCTGTTTGAAAAGACCACCACTCTGGGCGGTCAGCTGAACATTGCCTGCGTACCTCCCCGCAAGGAGGAGATGCGCCGCGCCGCACAGGACCTGATCCACGCGGTCTGCAACGCCGGTGTGCACCTGTGCATGGGTCAGACCCGCACCGCAGAGCAGCTGAAGGATGCCGGTTTCGAGGCCGTCATCAACGCTGTGGGCGCACACAGCGCCGCACCCCGCATCCCCGGCATCGACAGCGTGAACGTTGCCGACGCGTGGAAGGTGCTGGCCGGTGAGCAGCAGGTGTACGGCACGGTTGCCGTCATCGGCGGCGGCATGGTGGGCTGCGAGACCGCAGAGTATCTGGCTGCCCGCGGCTGCAAGGTGTCCGTTATCGAGATGATGGACAAGATCGCCGCAGGCGAGAGCACCACCATTCTGCCCACCCTGCTGGAAAACTACAAGACCTACGGCGTGGAGCAGTACCCCAGCCACAAGGTCAAGGAGTTCCGCATGGACGCCGTCGTCTGCGAGAACAAGGACGGCGCAGAGGTGACCATCCCCTGCGATTACATCGTGCTGGCTATGGGCGCACGCTCCAACGAATTTGACGCTGCTGCGCTGGAAGCTGCCAGCATCCCGGTGTATTCCATTGGCGATGCCGCCGGCAAGGCTGCGGATATCTCCAACGCCATCCGCACCGGCTACGATACCGCCTGCCAGCTGTAAAACAAAAATATCGTTCTATTTGTGGGTCAGAAACGCCTGTGGGCGCTTCTGACCCACTTTTTTACCCTCTCAGGCGCTCCCGCGCCAGCTTCCCCGAAGGGGGTAGCCAAGGTTTAAAGCCCGTTGCTAAAGTATTAGGCGCAATGAGAAAGCTTCCGATGGTGCTCTTGCCTCTCCCTTTGGGAGAGGTGGCATCGCGCAGCGATGACGGAGAGGGCGAGGACGCTTCCCTTACATCATAAATTGATAGTACACAAAGCCCCACAGTGCGATGGCGGCGCAGACGATGGCCGTCAGCGGTGGGACCCAGCGGATGAGCGTTTCAGCCACGCTGTCGCGGGTGTCGTTCGGTTCATCCTCCTCGTAGTCCTCCGGTTCGGCGGGACACACCGGCTCCTTCCGGGTGGAGGGGATGACGCGGGTGCCCTCGTCGTCGGCTGCGCGATCCAACACCGGCTCAAAGGAAGCGGGCTTTTCCAGCTTCGGGGTGGACATCACACGGGTAGCCTCCGCTTCCGGCTCGGCCTTGAAGCTGCTGACCACGCGGGTCGGCTCGTCCTGCACGGGGGCAGCGGGCCGCACAGGCGCGGCGGGCGGCACCGGGTCTGCCCCGATGACACGGGTGCGCTCGTCCGGTTCGCTCTGGGCTGGGCACACCGGTTCAGCCGCCGGGGCGGGTTCCTTCTTTTCCGGCTGCAGCAGGGTGTTCAGCGCGTTCTGCAGCAGGATGCGGTCGCAGCCGCACTCCGAGCAGTAAACCGTGTCCTCCTCGGTGGGGTGGAAGGCGCCACAGGCGCAGTACCAGCCGTTCTCGAACACCTGCGGCTGATACTTGAGCCCGGTGCGGTTCATGCGGGCCTCCAGCGCCTTTTGCAGCTCCGGAGCCAGACGGCGGGGTGCGGGCAGACGCACACGCTTGATGCCGTCCAGATGCACCACGCGCTTGCCGTTGTACACATTGCACAGGGTAACATCCACGCTGGTGATGGCCTTGGCCGTGATGAACACGGCATCATCCTGCCCAAACAGCTCGCCGGGTTTTACCTGCAGATCCCGGTACTCGAACTTATCCTCGCACAGGATCACGCCATCCACGCCCTTGCACTTGAAGTGGATCTCCAGTGCGGTCAGGGTCACGCGGGAAATATTCTTGAAGGTCAGGCAGACAGCGTGCTCGCCGCTGACGTCTCCCTTGAGCAGCTCCACGCAGACAAACTGCACCGGACTGCCGGGGGTATAGTAGTTTGCGCGGGTCTGTGCGACCGGGTTAAAATTTTCCTCCACGATGCTCGCTCCTTTCCTAAAAAAGCTTAGTCCTGCTGCTCCGAGGCATCCGGCTGCGGCATTTCCGGCTGGGCAGGCTCGGCCTGCTCGGCGGGTTCTGCACGCTCGGCAGTCTCCGCAGGCTCTGCGGGCTGCACCGGGGCGGGCTGCATGGTCTGGTCGGGCTGTGCCTGCTCGGGCTTTGCATCCTCGCAGGGAGGCAGGGTGCCGCCGGCCATAATGGTGTTGAACTGCTCCTCGTTGAGCTTTTCGCGCTCCATCAGAGCCTTGGCCAGCGCATGGAGCTGGTCGATGTGCTCGGTCAGGGTGCGGCGGCAGGTCTCGTAGGCCTCGTCAATGATATCGCGGGTCTCGCTGTCGATCTCGGCAGCGGTGGTCTCGCTGTAACCCTTGCCCTGACCAAAGTCGCGGCCAAGGAAGGTCTCCTCCTGCGAGGTGCCGTAGACCACGGGGCCCAGACGCTCGGAGAAGCCGTAGCGGGTGATCATCTGGCGGGCGATATTGGTGGCCTGCTGCAGGTCGTTGGAGGCACCGGTGGAGATGTCCTCCAGAATCAGCTGCTCGGCCACACGGCCGCCCAGGCTGGACACGATATCCTCAAACATCTCGCCCTTGGTCACATAGCTGCGATCCTTCTCGGGCAGATACATGGTGTAGCCGCCGGCCTGACCGCGCGGGATGATGGTGATCTCGTGCACGCGGGGATGATGCTTGCAGTAGAAGCCTGCCACTGCGTGACCGGCCTCGTGGTAGGCGGTGAGTTTTTTCTCCTCCGGGGTGACCACGCGGCTCTTCTTCTCGGGGCCAGCCATCACCTTCATGGAGGCTTCCTCGATATCCTCCATGGTAATGGCCTTGCGGTTGCGGCGGGCTGCCAGCAGCGCGGCCTCGTTGACAAGGTTCTCAAGGTCTGCACCGGCAAAACCGGCGGTGCGCTGGGCAATGACCTTCAGGGAGACGTCCGGTGCAAGGGGCTTGTTGCGGGTATGCACCTTCAGGATCTCCTCGCGGCCCTTGACATCCGGCAGACCCACATAGACCTGACGGTCAAAACGGCCGGGACGCAGCAGCGCCTTATCCAGAATGTCGGCACGGTTGGTGGCCGCCATGACGATGATGCCGTCGTTGGCCTCAAAGCCGTCCATCTCCACCAGCAGCTGGTTCAGGGTCTGCTCGCGCTCATCGTGACCGCCGCCCAGACCTGCGCCGCGCTGACGACCCACAGCATCGATCTCATCGATAAAGATGATGCAGGGCATGGTCTTTTTGGCCTTATCGAACAGATCGCGCACGCGGGATGCGCCCACGCCGACGTACATCTCCACAAAGTCAGAGCCGGAGATGGAGTAGAAGGGCACCCCTGCCTCGCCTGCACAGGCGCGGGCCAGCAGGGTCTTACCGGTACCCGGAGGGCCCACCAGCAGCACGCCGTGGGGGATGCGGGCACCCAGCGTATTGAACTTATCGGGGCTCTTGAGGAACTCCACAACTTCCTTGAGCTCCTCTTTTTCCTCGTCCTCACCGGCCACATCGGCAAAGGTGGCAGTCTTTTTGTTCTCGTGCTCGTCCTTTACCTTGGCCTTGCCTACGTTCATGATGCCGCCGCCACCGGCGCCGCCGCGCATCATGGAGAACAGCAAAAAGCCGGTGCAGCCCAGCATAGCCAGATAGAACAGGATCTCCATCCAGGGGATGGTCTCCTTGGCGGGCACATAATCGTACACCATGGGTGCATCGGGGTTGGCTGCATCGTACTGGGCGATGTAGTCCGACACATGGTCCACGAACATCCGGGCGTAGGGCAGCTTATAGCTGACCGTCTCGGTGCCGTCATCGTTCTTCTTCACCCCGGTGGGGGCAGCGGAAGAGGAGGACAGCAGGCCGGAAAGCAGCCCGCCCGAAGACTGGGTGGTGGTCTGCTCGGCAGCGTTGGGCAGCTCCTGTGCGCCCTCCTTCAGGGTCATGGTAATCACGCCGGTATTCAGATCCAGCGAGAATTTGGTGACCTGATTGCTCTCAAAATAGTGTACCACCGTGGAATATGCCATGGAGGAGCCGTTAGCGTTGCCGCCGGTGCCGCCCAGCACCGACCACACCATCAGCACGGCTGCCAGTACAATGGCGATCACCAGCGGATTGAAACGGGGTTTCTTCGGTTGCAAAAAAATCAACTCCAGTTCTGGATTTTTATAATGGACACGTTACTTCGTGTAGATCTCGGGCTTCAGCACGCCAACATAGGGCAGGTTGCGGTATTTTTCATCGTAGTCCAGACCGTAGCCCACCACGAACTCGTCAGGCACCTGAAAGCCCTCGTAATCCGGCTGGATGTTGGCCTTGCGGCGGCTGGGCTTATCAAGGATGGTGCAGATCTTAACGGAGTTCGGGTTGCGCATCTTGAGCATGGGCACAAGGTTGGACAGGGTGACGCCGGTGTCCAAAATGTCCTCCACGATCAGCACATCCTTGCCGGACAGATCACCGTCCAGATCCTTGATGATCTTGACCAGACCGCTGGTGGTGGTGTTGCTGCCGCCGTAGCTAGAGACCACCATAAAGTCGATATTGCAGGGGATGCTCACAGCCCGCATCAGGTCGGCCATAAAGACCACCGAGCCCTTGAGGATGGACACCAGCACCAGATTTTTACCGGCATAATCCCGGCTGATCCGAGCGCCCAGCTCTGCCACCTTGGCCTTCAGCTGCTCTTCGCTGACCAGAACGGTCTTGATATCATCGTGCATACTCATTTGTTTTTTCCTCCTGTGTTTCGATCTCTGCATCCAAGTGCAGGATCCATCTGCTTTCCGTGTCCGGTGCAAGGCCATCGGCAAAGCCTTCTCCACACACCCATAAA
>OLXM01000344.1_pt1 | contig 10394 bp, 9 predicted proteins | sample 1673361 | NCBI WGS metagenome assembly OLXM01 (sample SAMEA103958109, study PRJEB25191) | human gut metagenome | biome: human-associated habitat [ENVO:00009003]; feature: intestine environment [ENVO:2100002]; material: feces | place: Germany | collected 2013/2015
AGTGGATCCGGGCGTCATCGGCGATTCCTGTGGCGACGCGTCCCGTTGCTATTGACGGGCATAAGTATCTGGATGGTGGCGTGGCTGATTCTATTCCCAGCGCATGTCTGTTTGCGCAGGGACATGACCGCAATATCGTGGTACTCACGCAGCAGGCGGGCTTTGTGAAGCAGCCCAACAGCGTGATGCCCATGCTGCGTCGCGTGTTCCGTCACTATCCGGAGTTTGTCGCAGCGCTTGAGCATCGGCATGAGGTTTACAATGCCACGCTCGATGACCTGGCACGTCGTGAGGCTGCCGGCGATATCTTTGTGGTGCGTCCGAGCGAATCGGTGAAGGTGCCGTCGCTATGCCGCGAACCGGATGAGCTCGAGCGCATCTACCAGGTCGGTCGCCGCGATGCGGAGGCGACTTTGCCGGCGTTGGAAGCGTACCTGGCGGGGTAAGGGTCGCATGCGGAAAGCGCATCCCGGAATGGAGGTCCAAACTGGGATGCGCTTTCCATTGCTGAAGATGTGAGGCTGCGAATCGGCTGCTCGGCTTATGGCTATGCCTGCTGCCAGGTGTCGACAAGCTCCTTGGCCGCGGCGTAGGGGTCATCGGCGCTGCAGACGGCGCTCACCACAAAGAAGCCGTCGACGCCGGTGGCCTTGAGCTGCGGCAGGTCGGCCGTCTTGACGCCGCCGCCCACCACGATGGGCACGGGGCTTGCCGCATGGAGGGCGGCCAGGTCCTCAAAGCTCTTGGTGATGATAGAGCCGTCGGCTGCGCGTCCGCAGTCGCGCTTGGTCTCGGTCTCGTGGAGCGGGCCGATGCCCAGGTAGTCGACCAGGCTCATGTCGGCGGTCTTGACGTACTCGAGCATCTCCTCGCAACGGGCCGAAAGGCCCACGATGGCGTCGGGGCCCAGCAACTTGCGACAGACCTCGACGGGAATATCGCTTTGGCCCACGTGCACACCGTCGACAGCAATACCCTGCTCGCGCGCGGCAAGCACACAGTCCAGACGGTCGTCGATCAGCAAGGCGACCTGACCGGTCTTGCCGGCCTGAGCGATTGCCTGCGCGGCGTCGCCGGTCAGCGCAATGATCTCGCGGGCGCTTGCCACCTTGGAGCGCACCTGGATGCAGGTAAAGCCGGCGTCGAGCGCCTGGGCCACCACATCGCCCACGGGGCGCCCGAGCGTGTTTTCGGGGCCGAGTACCAGATAGGCCGAGATATCAAGGTTGTCGCGGATGCTCATCGTGCTTCCTCCTGCTTTTTGATCTGTGCTTCCATGCGCTCGAGTTTGCCGGTCATGGTGTCGGTAAATCCGGGTCGAATATCGGCTTTGAGCACGACTTCGGTGCGGATGCCCTTGCTCGCCAACACAAAGGTTGCGTCGCGCACGACCTGCATGACCTCGTCCCAGTCGCCCTCGATCTCGGTGAACATGGAGGTGGTGCGGTTGGGCAGGCCGCTCTCGCGAATGACACGCACGACCTCGGCGACCTCGGCGGATAGCTCATCGCCGGTGCCGCACGGGGCGATGGCCACGGCGACGAGCGTGTTCATGCCGGCATTGGTTGCGGGCTCGGACATGGCCTATGCCTCCTCGAGCTCGAGTCGGTTATCGGCGATGTCTTGGGCGGTTGCGCGGTAGAGCTCGTCGATAAAGGCGACCTTAAAGCTTGCCGGGGCGTCGGCGACAGCGGCGGCACGCGTGCCGGCCACGTTGTAGACGGCGGTGCCGCAGACGGCTGCCGTAAACGGGTCGGCGGCGCAGGCATACACGGCCAGCACGCCGCCCTGCGAGCAGCCGCAGCCGGTGATCTTGGACATGAGCGGGCTGCCGCCGTGGGACTTGGCCACGGTCGTGCCGTCGGTGATCAGGTCGACTTCGCCCGAGACCACAACGGCGCCACCGGTGTGGCGAGCGAGCGCCACGGCGGCATCGCGGGCGGCGTCGACCGTGTCGGTGGTATCGACACCACGCACGCGGCTCAGATCGGCCGCCTCGCCCTCAAGACCCCACAGGCCGGCGAGCGCGATGATCTCGGAGGCGTTGCCGCGCACGATGGCGGGCTTGTACTGCTTGAGCTCGTTTACCAACTGGGTGCGCAGGCTACCGATGCCCAGGCCCACCGGATCGAGCACCCAGGGCTTGCCGGCGTCATGTGCCGCCTTGGCCGCGCGGGGAATCGTCTGCTCGTAGATGGGGAAGAGCGTGCCCATGTTGAGATAGATGGCGCCGCCGCCGGCAACGAGTGCCTCGCCCTCGTCGGGCAGATAGACCATGGCGGCCGAACCGCCCACGGCGAGCTGCGCGTTGGCGACAAAGTCGATCGTCACCGTGTTGGTGATGGAGCCGGCCATCGGATTGGTGGCGCGAATCTCCTCCACGGCCTTGACCATATGTTGCTTAAGCTGTTCCGAATCAATCACTGCACATGCCTCCTTGGCATAGAAAAGGGGCGCTGTGCATAGACAGCGCCCCTGTAAAGGCGGCATGCTCCCTACGCCAGCATTAACTGACAGGTTCAAAGGATTGGGCCCCATGCCCTCTCAGCCTTGTGGCTTGCACCGCCGGCACTCCCGCATCGAATCTGTTGTTCCCTATACTAGCGCACCGTTACAATGGATACGGTGAAAATGACTGGGGGACTCTATGATCAAACTTGTGCTGACCGATATGGACGATACGCTGATTCCAGCCGGGCATGACGGCGCCAGCGACTACGCCATTGAGGGTATTCATGCCATGCAGGTGGCGGGTCTGCACTTTGGGCCGGTTTCGGGTCGTCAGCCGTCCGCGATGGGCTGGATGTTCAAAAACCGTTCCGAGTGTTTTTCGACCGGTGCGTTCTGTAACGGCCAGGTGATGTTTGTCGACGGCGAGGTTGTTGCCTCCCGTGCGAGCGACAACGGTGCCCTCATGCGCCTTGCCGACTATCTTGAGCAAGAGACCGACGATACCTATCTGAAGGTCTATAGCCTGGGCGATGACTTTTGGGGCAACGATGCCTATTGCGTGACGAGTGACCCCGAGCGCGTTCGTCGAGCCATGGGGTCGGGCGGCAACGCGTGGCTCAAAGGCGAAGAGGCCCCATGTCGTCCCGTCGTCGATAACGCACCGGTGTTTAAGGCGAATATTTGGAGTGCCCGTTCGCGCAAGGGGCTCGCGGAGCTTCGCGAGCGCGTTGCCGCTGAGGTGCCGGAACTCTCGCTTGTGTTTCCCAACAACCGAGTACGCCTGTTTGACATCCTTCCGGCTGGTTGGGACAAGGGCTGCGCTGCGCTGGAGCTGGCGCGCGCTTTGGGCATGACGCCCGACGAGGTGGCCGTATTTGGCGATTCCGATAACGATCTGCCCATGATCGATGCCGTTCCCAACTCCGTTGCAGTCGCCAATGCCAACGAGGCCGTCACGGCTGCCGCGCGCTGGCATATCGGCGCTGCGGCAGACGATGCGGTTGCCGGGGCTCTGCATCAGATTGCCGCCTGCGCCGCGACGGGGGAGATGCCGCCGTTTATGCGCCAGATGGACGCGGCGGGTCTTGGCATCACGAACGTCTAGGGAGAAGGCTATGAAGCTCCAGCAGCTCAGATATGTCGTCAAAGTTGCCGAATGCGGCAGCATCACCGAGGCCTCGCGCCGTCTCTTTGTGTCGCAGCCTTCGATTACCGCGTCGATTCGCGATCTCGAAAACGAGATGGGTGTGCACATCTTTGAGCGTACCAACAAGGGCGTCATTGTGTCCGAGGAAGGTGAGACCTTCTTGGGCTACGCGCGCCAGGTACTCGACCAGGCCGACCTGCTCGAAGAGCGCTATAAGCATGCCAAACCGCGCAAGCAGCTGTGCCAGGTCTCCACCCAGCACTACATGTTCGCCTTCGAGGCGTTCGTGGAGATGATCGACTCCACCAAGTCCGACGAATACGAGTTCACCATCCGCGAGACCCGCACGAAGGACATCATCAACCAGGTGGCGAACATGCTTTCGGAGATCGGCATCATCTACCTGTCCGGCTTCAACAAGGACGTGATTGGCAAGCTGCTGCGCGAGAAGCATCTCGAGTTCCATCCGCTGTTCCGCGCGCCGTTGCACGTGTTCATCTCGCGCGACAATCCGCTGGCCGGCAAGAAGAAGGTCACCATGGACGATCTGAAGCCGTTCCCGTTCATCCAATACGAGCAGGGCGAGGAAGGCAGCTTCTTCTTCGCGGAGGAGGCCGTCTGGCCGGAGTACTCCCCCAAGCAGATCAACGTGACCGACCGCGCCACGATTCTGAACTTCATCATCGGCCTGAACGGCTACACGGTGTGCACCGGCATCGACAACGGCGATCTCAACAACGAGAAGATCGTCACCGTGCCGCTCGACACCGATGAGACGATGCTTGTCGGATGGATCACCAATGAGCGCGCGAAGCTGTCCAAGGCCGCCGAAACGTACTTGGAGAAGCTCAAGTCGGTGGTCGCCAGCCACGGCTACACGCTCATCGACTGACCCCGGAACAGAGGAACCACAACGAAAAGGCACTGTACTGCCCGAAAGCAGCACAGTGCCTTTCTGTCATATCCGAGATTATAACAGCCGATGAGCGCGGTTCAGCGCGAACGCCGCAGTCAGGCGCCGTACTGTTCCAAGTACGCGTCGGCGGCGGCCTTGATCTCCGGTGTGACGTACGGGGTGCCGTCGGCGTTCTGGATGTGCTGGCCGGCTTCGAAGATCTCCTTCACGTTGGCGATGGCGAACACCGGGAAGCCGAATTCGGCTTCAACGGCCTTCACCGCGGACGTGTCGGAATCCTTGGTCTTCTCCATGCGGTCCACGCTCAGTACCAGGCCGATGACCTCGACGTTCGCCTCGGCCTTGAGCTTCGGGATGACCTCGCGCACAGCGGTGCCGGCGGTCATCACGTCGTCGACGAGCAGGACCTTCATGCCGTCCGCAAGCTGCGTGCCGACCATCATGCCGCCGTCGCCATGGTCCTTCTTCTCCTTGCGGTCGAAGGTGTAGCCGACCTCCATGCCATGGGCGGACGTCAGCGCGATGGCGGTGGACACGCCCAGCGGGATGCCCTTGTAAGCAGGGCCGAACACGGTGTCGACATCCTTGGGCAGGTTGCCCGCCTCGATCTCCTCGACAATCTTCTCGGCGTAGAACGCGCCGAGACGGGCGATCTTGCGTCCGTCGTTGAATGCGCCGGCGTTGATGAAGTACGGCGACTTGCGGCCGGACTTCAATGTGAACTCGCCGAATTTCAACGCCTGCGATTCCAGCAGGAACTCGGTGAAACGATGGTCGAGCGATGCGGTCATTTGCTTGTTCTCCTTACATTGATCGATTACGAAATTTCAGCGCCAGGTCTCGCCTTTGGCGAGCTTGTCGGCGAGTTCGGGACGTTCGTCGAGCAGATCGTCGAGTTCGCGGGCCACGCGCAGCGGCGCGGTCGGCTCGAACAATGCGGCCGCGCCGACTTCGACGGCGTTGGCGCCGGCATACAGGTATTCGAGCGCGGTCTCGCCGGAGTCGATGCCTCCGATGCCGATGATCGGTATTTCTGGCAATGCGGCGCGCACGCGCCATACCGCGGCCAGCCCGACCGGCAGGACGGCCGGGCCGGACACGCCGCCGGTGACGTGCGTGATGACCGGCTCGCCGGTGCGGATGTTGATGCGCATGCCGAGCAGCGTGTTGATCAGGCTCAATGCGTCGGCTCCGCTTTCCACCGCGGCTCGTGCCGGCACGGTGATGTCGGTGACGTTCGGGGTGAGTTTGACGATCATCTTCTTGTCGGTGAGCTTGCGCAGTCTGGTGATGAGGCGGCTCAAAGCCACCGGGTCGGTGCCGACGCTCATGCCGCCTGCGGACACGTTCGGACAGCTCACGTTGATTTCCAGCATGTCGGCCGGGGAATCGTCGAGCTTGGACACGACTTCCGCGTAGTCGTCGTCGCAGTGTCCGGCGACGTTGGCGATGACGGTGGCGTTGATGGCCTTGAGTTTCGGCAGATCGTCCTCAAGGTAATGGTCCACGCCGGGATTCTGCAGGCCGACGGCGTTGATGTTGCTGGAGGGGCCTTCCGCAGTACGGATGCCAGGATTGCCTTCCCATGGCACCGGAGACACGCCTTTGGTGGTGACGGCGCCCAGCTGGCTCACGTCATAGAACCAGCGCACGGCAGCATATTGGAACGTGCCGGAAGCGGTCGCCACCGGATTCTTCCACGGGATACCAGCCACCTGGGTGGGATGCTTCCATTCGTGCTGTTCGTACAGGTTCGCATGTTGTTCTGCGGTCATGCTCACTCCCCCCATCCCAATTGTTCGCGGGTGAACACAGGTCCGTCCGAGCAGACCTTCAATCGTCCTTCGGCGGTGTCGACGGTGCACAGCACGCATGTGCCGTATCCGCAGCCCATGCGCTGTTCCAAGCTCAGCTGTGCCTCGATGCCGCGTTTCGCCGCCCATGCGGCGACGGCCTTCATCATCGGCAACGGCCCGCATGAGAGGATGACCGGCTTCAGCTCGCCGTTCACCAGTTCATTTTCAATACGGTCAAGGAGCGTTACGACATTGCCTTCGGATTCGTCGATGCTGTATGTCTTGTCCGCGTACCGGCCGACGTATTCGTCTCCGAAACGCACGTTGCGGTATCCGAACACCGCGGTGCTCGTCGATCCCTCCGATTCGGCGATGGCCTGCGCGGCGCGCACCAGCGGCGGCACGCCGAGACCGCCGGCCACCAGCACGTAGTTCGCGTTCTCCTTGGTGTTGAAGGAGTTGCCGAGAGGACCCATCACCCGAATGGTGTCGCCCGCACGCAATTCGGAGAATTCGGCGGTGCCTTTGCCGACGACGGCGAAGATAAGGCTCACCTCATCGCCATCCACTTCGGCCACGCCGAACGGGCGGGGCATCAGTCTGCTCGGATTGTTGGAATACACGTCGACGAACTGCGCCGGCTTGGCATGTCCCGCGATGAATTCGTCGCGGAATGTCAATCGGTACACGCCATCGGCCAGCATGCGGTTGTCGACGATTTCGACCGTGTGCCTGCTGGGGAAGAATCCCGCTTCCCTCGCCTGGCCGACGGTCGGCATGAACGTTGCTGCGGCGGTCATGACTCCCTTTCCTGTGTTTCGTTCGATTGTTCTGGTAGCTTACGGCAGTACCGCGCGCAGATTGTCGCGCATGTCCTTCGCGGCCTCGCGCGCCGATTCGGCGACCAAGTCGAGCGCATCGTCTGCGCTCATGGATTCGCTGTATTTGCCGGACTTCTTCCAGGCTCCGATGATGCCACGCGACGAATTGACGAGCGCGCCCATGCCGTCTTTGTCGAACATGCCGGCCACGCCTTGGGCGGTACCGCCCTGCGCGCCGTAACCGGGGACCAGGAAGAACGTGTGCGGCATGCGCGCCCGCAACGCCTTGCCTTCCTCGGGATGGGTGGCTCCGACCACCGCGCCGACACGGGAATACCCGTTCGCGCCGATGGTTTCGGCTCCCCAGCCTTCCACGAGGTCGGCGACATGCTCGTACACGCGCTCGCCTGAGGCGAGTTCGAGTTCCTGCAGTTCGCTGCTGGATGGATTGGAGGTGCGTACCAGTACGAAGATGTCCTTGTCGGCACCAGTGGCGGCTTCGACGAACGGGGTGATGCCGTCGGTGCCGAGGTAGGGGTTCACGGTGACCGCATCCTCATGCCACGGGTCGAAAGCGTGCTCCCCCGCGTTCACACCGCTCAGATGGTGGGCGTAGGCGGCTGCGGTGGAGCCGATGTCGCCGCGCTTGACGTCGCCGAGGACGTACAGTCCCTGCTGTTTGGCGTATTCGCAGGTCATGCTGTAGGCGTCGATGCCGGCTGGTCCGAGCGCCTCATACATGGCGATCTGCGGTTTGACGGCCGGGACGATGTCGGCTACTGCGTCGATGATGGCGCGGTTGAATTCGAAGAAGGCGACGGACAGTTGGGCTGCCGGCGCTTCCGTCGGATCCTCCACCTGTTCGGCGATTTCCTCGGCGAAGCTGGCCACGACCTGCTTCGGCACCAGCGCTTCGGTGGGGTCGAGTCCCACGACGCTTGGATTCTGCTTGTCTTCGATGGCTTCGATCAGACGGTCCATCAGTCCTCCTTGTCGATGCGGCTGAAGGCCAGCTTCGAGCCGATGATGGTGGCGAGCGGCCGGCCGGTGACCTGCCATCCGCCGAATGGGGTGTTACGTGCCGAGGAGTGAAACTTCTCCGGGTCGACGGTCCATTCCTCTCCGGTGTTCAGCACCACGAGATCCACCTGGTCGTTTTCGGGCACGCGGCCCAGATCAAGCACGCGCTTGGTGTCGTCGTCTCCCGGCACGGCGTCGGCGTAGTCGTCGAGTACCGCCGTGATGTCCGTTTTGTCGTGGCCCATGAGTTCGGCCGGACCGGTGGACATGAGTTCGATGAGACGTTCGTCGGAAATGAATCCGCCGTCGACAAGTACCTTGTGGCAGACGCCGTATGCGCATTCCAGCCCGATGATGCCGTTGGGCGCGTCGAGGAAGCCGAGTTCCTTCTCTTCCATGGTATGGGGCGCATGGTCGGTGGCCAACAAATCGACCGTGCCGTCGGCGACGGCTGCGATGGTGGCCTGGCGGTCCGCTTCGGAGCGCAGCGGCGGGTTCATTTTGGCCAAAGTGCCGTACTTAAGCAGCGCCTCGTCGTTCAATGCGATGTAATGCGGCGCGGTCTCGCAGGTGATCGGAAGTCCTTCGGCCTTGGCTTTGCGGATGGCGTCGAAGGAGATCGCGGTGCTGACGTGCTGGAAGTGCACGTGCACGCCGGTTTTGCGGGACATGTCAATGTCGCGTTCGACGATTTTGAGTTCCGTGTCCTCCGGAATGCCTGGAACGCCAAGCTTGCGGGACACCGGACCGTCATTGACCGCGCCGGTGTCGTGGTGTTCGCAATGCTCGATGAGGTACAGTCCCGACTCCTTGACGTTCTCGAACACCTGTTCGAGAATGCTGGGGGTCACCGCGGAACCGTCATCGCTGATGGCGGTCACCGGATGCGCCAGCTGGTAGGCGTCCTTATGCTCGTCGCCATGTTCGGGCAGGTAGCCGATCCAGTCGGCCACTTCGGTGGCCTCATGGCCGGCACGCCCCTTTGAGGCGCATACGCATAGGTCGTAGCGCACCGGCAGTTTCACGCCATGAGCGGCCTCGTAATGCTGCAGGTAATCGATGACCGTGTCGTATTCGGCGTCGAGCACTTCGGAGGCGCCCGGCTGGCCGGCCTCCACCTTCACGCCATCCATGGCCGGCACGGTGTTTGGCATGATGAGCACGTTCGTGTATCCGCCGGATGCCGCCGCCGCGCAGCCGGAGATCATGGACTCCTTGTAGGTCTGTCCGGGATCGCGGAAATGCACGTGCGGGTCTTCGAATCCGGGGGCGATGGTCATCGCCGAGGCGTCCACGGACGCGTCCGTGTCGGAGGGGACGACGAGGTCAATGACTTCGCCGGTGTTCCAGACCTTGATGTCGTGAAGGGTGAGGGTCATGATTTCAGAACTTCGCTTCCTCGTCGCAGTAGTCGCAGCGGTATTCGAGCCGCTCGGAGTGCACGAGGTGGAACATCTGCTTGATGCCGGGCTCGGCGGTGGTCACGCAGCGCGGGTTCACGCAGGAAATCACGCCGACGATGTGCTCGGGCAGGTTCGGCTGCTTCTTTTCGACGATCTTGCCGCCGCGCACCACGTCCACGGTGGCTTGGCGGGCCACGAAGCCGAGCACGTCGAGGTCGATATCGATACGGTCATCGATCTTGATGATGTCCTTCCGTCCCAGTTTGCCGCTGGTGACGTTCTTCAAAATAGCGACGGTGCAGTCCAGCTTGTCCAGGCCCAGGATGTTGTACAGCTCCATGGCCTTACCGGCGGTGATGTGGTCAATCACAATGCCATTGGAAATTGCGTCGATAATCATGTCTTTATCCTCCCTTATTGAATCCCCAACAATTTCAGAATCAGTGCCATTCGGATGTAGCGACCGTTTCTGACCTGCTTGAAATAGCACGCGCGCGGATCGTCATCCACGGCCACGGAAATCTCGTTGACGCGGGGCAGCGGGTGCAGAATGCAGAGATCCTGCTTTGCCGTTCTCAGCTTTTCCGGTGTCAGGATATAGCTGTCCTTCAGACGCAGATAATCCTCCTCGTTAAAGAACCGCTCGCGCTGGACGCGGGTCATGTAGAGGATGTCCAGCTCCGGCATGACGGCCTCGAGATCGGTGGACTGCGTGTAGGGGATATTCTTGGCCTTGATGTACTGCTCCTTGACATAGCGCGGCAGCTTGAGCTCCTCGGGGGAGATGAGCACAAAGCGGACGCCGGGGTAGCGGCTCATCGCGGCGACAAGGGAGTGCAC
>OLXM01000348.1_pt1 | contig 10304 bp, 8 predicted proteins | sample 1673361 | NCBI WGS metagenome assembly OLXM01 (sample SAMEA103958109, study PRJEB25191) | human gut metagenome | biome: human-associated habitat [ENVO:00009003]; feature: intestine environment [ENVO:2100002]; material: feces | place: Germany | collected 2013/2015
GTATCAACAAATTAAGTATAGAAAATCCTGAAAAAGCAAATAAAATAGCTGATGAAATTATAAAAAATACATATGATTTGCAAGACGAACCAGAATTTTGGGATAATATAAAAACAGAACATGAAGATATGTTTACAGAGCAGGGAAAAAGAAGGAAAAGTGCTGGTAATCAGACCACCGGAAGCTCTTAATATAGGCAGTATGGAGACCAGAACCGAAGAGATAGACAGGGTATATATGATAGGTAGAGAAACGGGCCTTGGATATGTGGAGTTAATCAAAGATTTTTTGAAAAAAGATATCTTTGCGGGAAATAAGCTGTCCTAAAGAATGCTTTTTAAGGAGAAAATATGGAACTTTCAGCAATAAGACATATAGCAGATAAAAGATGTTGCTTATCAGTTGGAAATAACGGTTTTTTATTTAGAATACAGACTAAAAAAAGCGATGTATCGGAAATTGTACTTCATACATTGGATAAGTATATGAAGCCTGAAGTAAAAGATACGAAGCAGGCACATATGATGAAAAAAATCGCAACAGACAGGCTTTGCGATTATTATGAGACAACGGTGTACTTTGATTACAGCATAAGATGTATAAGATATTATTTTGAAATAACAGGAAATGACGGAGAAAAAGTATTCATCGGAAGTGAATATTTTTCCGGAAATGAGATAACAGATATTGACAGAATGTATAACTGCACATGCAAGTTAAGGGAAGAAGAAAGAATTGATGTCCCTGATTGGGCGGCAGGTAAGGTTGTATATCAGATTTTTCCTGCAAGATATGCTACAACAAAGCATGTACCGGAGAATGTCTGGTATAAAGCACCGATAGGAGACAAAGCAGACCTTAAAGGTGATTTAAGAGGAATAATTAATACTTTGGACCATCTTAAGGAACTTGGAATAGATATATTATATCTCACACCGATTTTTAAATCTCCGTCAACACATAAATATAATACTGTAGATTATTATGAGATATCTCCTGATCTGGGAACTAAGGCAGACCTGAAAGAGCTTGTGGAAAAATGCCACGAAATGGGTATGAAGGTTATACTTGACGGAGTTTTTAATCATACAGCCACCGATTTTTTTGCCTTTCAGGATGTAATGAAGAATGGCAGCAGTTCCAGGTATTATGACTGGTATTATATAGAAAAATATCCCATCAATATGGGTTCGAGGACCAAAATTCCGGGATATCTTACGTTTGCATATTATGGCGGAATGCCAAAACTTAATATGTCCAATGATGAAACGGCAGAATATTTTACCAACGTAGGCAAGTACTGGATTGAGGAATGTGACATAGACGGCTGGAGACTTGATGTCGGAGATGAGATTTCTCATTCATTTATGAAAAAATTCAGAAAAGCAATCCGCAGTGTAAAAAAAGATGCCCTCATTGTTGGAGAAGACTGGCAGCACGGCAGGGATTATCTTGACGGTGATGAATGGGACAGCATAATGAATTACAGCTTCTGGCGTCTGGTAAAAGATTATGTTATGGACAGCAGTATAACTGCAAGCGAAGCGGTTGAAGACATAGGACATATAAGAGGAATGTTTCCATCACAGATATTCAATGTGTTGTGGAATTTGATTGATACACATGATACTCCGCGTTTTCTTGCAATGTGTGGTAATGATAGGAAAAAACAATGTTTTGCTGCGGCAATGTCGCTGCTTTTACCTGGTATGCCTTTTATATATTACGGAGACGAATATGGAATCGGAGGGGGAAATGACCCTGACAACAGACGTGGAATGTTGTGGGATTCCAAATATCAGGATGAAGATACATACAGTCTGTACAGAAAGCTTATTGCAATCCGTAAGGAATATAAAGATATAGCACAGGGCACAATAACCGAATACAGGACAGATGATGAGAATAATATAATTATATACTGTTGTGGTGAAGGTGATGGCAAAGTGACTGTTATTCTGCATGGAAAAGGTGACAGAGTGACCTTGGAAGAGTTTGCCGGCAGGAGTAATCTTTTATCCGATAAGATATTTGACGGTATAATGGAAGAATTTTCTATAGCAGTGATAAAATAATTATGTTATAATTTTAAAAAAATCAGGAGGATATTGATATGAGTATGGCAAGTGAAAGAAAAGCCGAGATGCAGGTTTTTCACAGTGGTGATGTAATTGTTTCAGACAGAATATACAACCTTACACTGGGAGCAACAGTGTTATGGGGAGTGGCAATGAACGTTGTTCTTTGTGTTTTTTGCGGTGATTTTGTTGCAAGCGTTAATCCGTTTATTTTCCTTATTGCATATTTTGCATTGGCATTTGGCGGTCAGGTAATTTCATATAAGAGTAAGAGTCCGGTTGTCAGTTTTATCGGATATAATATGGTAGTTGTGCCGGTAGGGCTTGTTGTGGCTTCCGTTGTTTCATATTACGGCGGAATAGGAGCGGAAGAAGTAGGACTTGCATTTCTTTTTACTGCGATAATCACAGGATGTATGATTTCTTTAAGCATAATATATCCTAACTTTTTCTCAAGAATCGGCGGTTTATTGTTCGCAGGACTGATTGGGCTTGTTTTATCCGGAATAGTAATGACATTCCTTGGTATTGATTCTTACATTTATTCATGGATTGGAGCAGTAATTTTCAGCCTCTACATCGGATATGATTATTATGTTGCACAAAGATATATCAAGACAGTGGACAATGCGGTAGACAGTGCAATATCAATTTATCTTGATATAACCAATCTTTTCCTCCATCTGCTCAGAATACTTGGAAGAAAAAAATAATCTGTCATTACCTGAAAGGATATAGAACCAATGAAGATTATTGATTTGCTCAAATCAGATAAAGTAACGGTTTCATTTGAGGTTTTTCCGCCCAAGTCAGAAGCCAATTATGAATCAATTTATAATGCTGCAATGAATGTTGCCGCATTGAAGCCTGCATATCTGTAATGTGCAAAAGGATCTCCGTCATAATCTTTAGGTCTGTCACCTCTTAATGCAAGAATGTTCTCAATTCCTTTAGTTTTCATGCCATCAAGAGATTTATGTATATCATCTTTATCCGCACCTGCACAGGTTAAATGTGCAATAGTGCATACATCGTATCTTTTCTGGATATCACCGGCGATAGTTTTTGCATAGGAGGAGCATGCTACCCTGAGGGACATGTTGATGCCGCTAATAAGAAGGAAGATATCGGTAACCTTAAGAAAAAGATTGAGGCAGGCTGTGAATTCCTTACGACACAGATGTTTTTTGATAATAATATATACTATAATTTCCTTTACAGGATAAGGGAACGGGGTATCGTCGTACCTGTGGTACCCGGAATAATGCCTATTACAAGAGCTACGCAGGTTGCCAATGCACTTAAGCTTTCAGGCAGTAATATGCCTGAGAGATTCAGAAATCTTGTGGACCATTTCGGGACTAATCCTGCGGCAATGCAGCAGGCGGGAATTGCTTATGCCACAGACCAGATTATTGATTTAATCGCCAATGGAATAAATCATATTCATGTATATTCAATGAATAAGCCGGAAGTAGCAGCGGGAATCCAGAAGAATCTTTCGGAGATTATTAAATAAATGATAACCAGAAAAGAAGTAATCCGTTACCTTGGATACGGACAGAATATTCCTGATGACAAGGTAATGGAATTAATTAATAACTGCATAAAGGAAGTTGAAGCGGCTGCCAAACCCAAAAATGTTTACAGGCGCTTTGATGTTTTTATATCAGAAGATGACGTGATATCTGTAGCAGGCCTCACCATTGAAAGCCATAATCTTGCAAAAAATTTAAGAGGCTGTAGTGAGGCCGTTCTTTTTGCGGCAACGTTAGGAACAGATGTTGACCGCCTTCTTAATAAAGCACTTAAACTTGACATAGCCAAAGCTGCGGTAATTCAGGCTGCGGCGGCAGCTGCAATCGAAGATTATTGTAATGACTGTCAGAATGACATAACCGCAAAGGTTAAAAAAGAGGGATTGTACGTCAGACCGAGATTTAGTCCGGGATATGGAGATTTTGCATTAAGTCATCAGGGAAAATTCCTTAATGCAATAAATGCCACCAAATTAATAGGGATTACTTTGTCTGAAGGGGGAATAATGATTCCTGAAAAGTCGGTATCCGCCATTATGGGACTTAGTAAAATAGATACAAAATGCCATTTGGAGGGCTGTGAAGCCTGTGGTAATGCCGAATGCCAATATAGAAGATAAGAAAGAAGAATATTTATGAACATCCTTGATGAATTAGGCAGAAGAATATTATTTTTTGACGGCGGACTAGGCTCCCTTTTACAGGAAAGAGGTCTTGAACCGGGAGAGCTTCCTGAGACCTGGAACCTTACCAGACCGGAAATTTTGATAGATATTCATAAGGCATATATCAATGCCGGAGCGGATATTATTAATGCCAATACTTTCGGCGCTAACAGATTTAAGTTTGATAATCTTGAAGAAATAATTACAGCGGGTATTGCCAATGCTAAGAAAGCTGTTGCCGAAACAGGTAAAAAGGCTTATGTGGCACTTGATATAGGCTCCTGCGGCAAATTATTAAAACCTATGGGAACCCTTGATTTTGCTGCATGCGGAACGCTTTCGGGCGTGGCTATGTATAAGGAAGGATTTGTGCTGGTGATATTCGTGCTGCTGACGCATTGCCTGCTCCGACCCTTATGCAAGTACATTGTGAAGTGCACCACCAAGGTTTATCATTACACCATACGCGTGGAGTGTCAGCGAAGTGCGTCGGACCTGATTCAGAGCATCATCATGGACACGCTCGCCTTTAACAAGGAGGTGAAGATGAACTCGATGTTCTATAAGGGTGATGGCGAGAAGAACGTAATGGTATGCTGCGACATACAGATACTGGGCGAACACAAGGTATTGCTCGACCTTGTGGTGTCGCGTCTGCGCTCGCGTCCAGAGGTGAGCAGCGCTGGATGGGACAGGAGGGAAACGCCGCAGGAGGACTTCTAAGCTATTGTTCTTTAGACTTGCATTACTCTCTTTCGTGTTTACCGAGAGACTGTTACCTATATTTAGGTATTGCCGAAAATTGTGAAATGCTGTAACTTTGCAACCGCAATAAGAAAAGCGAATAAAAAACTAAGAATAATAGAAAGAAAAAAGAATGAAGCGTATTATTGCTCTTATACTGTTTGGCATTATGAATTTTTCGTTGTCCCAAGCCCAGACGTTCAGTGGCACGTATACTGCGGAATGGCAGTGGGACATGAACAAGAACACCAACTTTGTGAATCTGCTCAGACTGGAGCTTAACGTCCCGCTGTGGAATGGGGGCACCTTTGAGGCTGCCACGCTGCATGTGGCTAAGACCAACGACGGCATCATTGACGACTGGCAGGGCTTCTCCAACATTGAAGCTGACAATATGTTCGGCGGCATTGCCGTGCTGGGCTACATGCATGAATGGAAGGCGGGTCATGTGTTCGTGGGTGTGCGCAATGTGAATGAGGACTTCTTCACGTCGGACATAACGGCGCTCTTCACCAACAGCTCTTGCGGCATCGTGCCCACGATAGCGTCAAGTTATCCTATTGCCAATTATCCCTTCTCTGGGCTGACAGTCTACTTTGACGTACATAAGGGAGGATGGCTGTTCCGCAACAGTCTGTATAATGGTGTGGGATATAACGGATGGAAACACGGTGACAATCCGTTCCTCGTACGTCCCAAGAAGGACGGCATCTTCGACATGGCTCAGCTGGAGTATTCGCACGATCGTGGCAATTACTTTGCAGGTGTGGCTGTCCATACGCGCCAGTTCACTATTGACGATGAGGGCGAGATGCTGTCTGCGGACGAAGCGGAGCGTAAGACCACTTGCGCCTGGTGGGTGTATGGCGAACAGAGCTTATGGAGGTCAGCGGATAAGGACGTGTCGCTCATGGCACAGTATTCGGAGAATACGTCCCATAAGAGCGGATGTTACAGGTATGCGGAGATTGGAGGAGCTTACCGCGACAGCCTCAATGAGTGTGGCGTGTCAGGACAGTATGCACGTTATCATCAGGGAAAGGAATATTCGTTGGAGTTGACGTGGAAAAGACAGATAAACAAGAATATAGCCATACAGCCAACGTTTCAGTATGTAAATAATGCCAATGGCGACTTCACGGTGCTAAGCGCACGAATTTACTATAGCTTCTAAAAGTTAAAAGTTAAGAGTTGAGGGTTGAGAGTTATTCTTGGAGATTGAAATTTGTGAGTTTAGGGTTGTGAGTTATGACGATTTTGAATTGTTTGCCGTAACAGTATATCGGATTATATTTTACGTACGCACACGGAAAATATATTTAGCAATTTGTTTGTTACTTAGGTTTAATTTTGCTAAATTTGCTACCGATATTTATTAAAAATAATCAAAATCACGTAGCTTATGAAGAGATTTTTGCTTTTTATCACAGCGATGGTTCTCGGAATGTTACATCCCCTAACCACAAGTGCCGCCCGGTCGGCGGCAAATCCTCAAAAAGCGGAAGCGCAAGCTCCCTCTTTTTATGCTGTTACTGCTGCCCCGACTGTAGGAATCAGTAAGTTCACAGCCGACTCAGACCCGCTGTCCCTGACAGAGGTGTTCTCCGACAACAAGATCGGCTACATCACCGAAAGAGTGGTGGCGGCATACGGCAACGGCAAGTTGTTCTTCTATCAGCCGCGCATCAACAACTATAATGAGGTTTGGAAGCTGCGCTTTGTAAGCTACAAACTCGACGGCGACACTTGGTCTTTAGATAATGCAGTGGAACTGGCACCAAGTTATTACTTTCCACATTTCCTTAATTATGACCCACAGACATCTACGCTCTATGGTCTGAAGAACACCATGAACGGTTGTGAGGTGTATGTGGTAGACCAGCAGACCGGCGACCAGACACTCGTACGCACACTTCCTTCATTATATAATATGGTGGTGACAGACGCTTACGGCGTGACTTATGCCACTGACTATGACGGCATGCTCTACAACATCAACCTCGCTACCGGCGAGACAAAGCAGATTGGAGCCACTGGCATTTACAGCGACGACATCATGGTGGGTATCGTCGATCCCGTAACCGGACGCCTCTTTCAAAACCTCTCAAAGAGCGGCAACTATACTCTATATGAGCTCTCGAAGACCACGGGCGAAGCCACAAAGGTGGGCGCTTTTCCCGCTGGCACCAACGTCAGAGGATTGGCTCCAGTAGCAGCCACCACTCCTGGCGTGACACAGCAAGCTCCCGACGCTTGCACAGACATCAACGTGGAGTATGACGTGCCAGGCGCAACATCAGCCATCATCAGAGCCACTGCTCCGACAATGTCGTTCGATAAGGTTACGCCGCTTACCGGCAAGGTAAGCGTCAAGTTCTATGTGGACGAGGAAGAAGCTCCGTTCAGAACCGTCGACAACGTAAGCGCAGGACAGACTGTCAACGTAGGTTATGAATTCAACACATCAGGCATACATAAGATTAAGGTGGTGGCAGCCAACAGCGTGGGCGAAGGTCCCGCACGCACCATCTCAACATACGCCGGCTATGACACACCGAAGGCACCGAACAACATCTCTCTCACCATTGCAGCTGACGGCAACTACAACCTCACATGGGAAGCTCCCACAGAGGGCATCAACGGTGGCGCCGTGAACAAGAACCAGCTCACATACGTCATCACACAGTATCCCGAGGGTAAGGAAGTGGGACAGACCAAGAAGCTCGCCTTCAACGGCACCGTCACCAGCCATTCGTTCTCTGACTATTACTTCGGCGTGAAGGCTGTGGTGAACGGCAAGACCGGCGAGGAAGGCCTCTCTAACCATGCCACACACGGCGACTTCGCCGACATCCCTTACTACGACGACTTCAGCAATACTGACACTCACGGCACATACACCATCGTCAACACTCGCGATGACGCCACATGGGAGTTTAAGAATTCTAACATTGGCGGCATGGCTGCCATTTACGACGGTTCGCAGTGCAACAACGTAGCCGACGACTACCTCATCCTGCCTCCGATGAACATCTCGAAGGGCACAGAATATACCATCACATTCAAGGTGGCAAGTGCTTTTAATCAGGACTACGGCAACAACCTCGACCTGCTCCTCGTAAAGAGCAACACCGATCCTGCCAACGGTAAGACCAAGATCGGTTCGTTCGACAACATCCCCGACTACACAGAGGGACTTTCAGAGAAGACATTCACTTACACAGCCACAGAGGACGGCACAGCATTCTTCGCATTCTTCTGCCGCAGCGCTGCCAAGCGTAAGGTTACTCTCTACGACATCCAGATTCTCGGATCGAACTTCGAGAACGCTCCTGCCGACGTGGAGAACCTCGAGGCAGTAGCTGGCGAGATGGGTGAGCACACCGTAGCCATCAGCTTCGTGGCTCCTACCAAGGACGCCAAGGGCAACGCCCTTACCGACAACCTCACCATCAAGGTGTTCCGCGACAATGAGAAGACTCCTGTCAAGACATTCACCAGCATCCAGCCCGGCGAGTCATGCAACTTCACAGACAATACTGTAGGCGCAGGTCGTCATACTTATACAGTCATAACTGTTAACAAGAAGGGAGCCAGCGAGGGAGCATACACCACCGCATTCGTAGGTCAGGGCGTGCCTTCAGCACCCACAAACTTCAAGATCACCGAGGACGACGACGCCTTCATCCTCTCATGGACCGAACCGACAACGTCAAGCGACGGACATTACATCGACTTCAGCAAGCTGACATACGCCATCTATTACCAGTACGGTCTGATGGAGAACCCGCAGCTGCTCGACGGCGAGGTTTCAGGCAGCGAGCTCCGCGTGCCCAAGGCAATGTTTGACGACTACGCCAGCGCACACCAGATTCTCATCACCTTCATCATTATGGCACAGACAGAGGGCGGCATCAGCCCCATCCAGATGAATGACGTTCTCTACGGTAAGGCATACACTCTCCCGTTCAACGAGTCGTTCGAAGGCGGATTCACCTCTACAGAGCCTTGGGGCATCGTTGAGGTTAGCGATAAGTACGTAAGCTGCTGGACAATGATCACCGGTACAAGCTCTAAAAAGCCGATGGACGTTTATCCGCAGGACGACGACAACGGCATGGCTATGTTCTATCAGAACAGCGAGGACGCCTACGAGGCACGCCTCATCTCGCCGCAGGTGGACATCACCGGAGCTAACAATCCTTACCTCTCATTCTACGTCTACCACTACAACAGCGCTTCCGCTACTGACAACACCATCCAGATTGAGCTGCAGTACGACAAGACATACGACTTTGTAGCCATCGGCGAGCCTATTAAGGTATTCGGAGAAAGCGGTTGGGAGGAGCACAGAATTGACCTCAGCAACGTCAAGGACAAGAAGTTCCGCATAGCGTTCCACGCTACAGCCGACAAGCAGGCGCCCATCTTCATTGACAACATGACAGTGGACGGAGGCACAGAAACAGCCATCAGCTCGCTCTCTGACAGTGACAGCAGCGTTAAGACACTTGACGGCGCCATCCTTATCAATGCCGACAACGCCAAGTACAGCGTATGCAACACAGCAGGAGCAACCGTAGCAGCCGGCACCGTAACCGGTCAGAAGGCAGTGCGCCTCGCACCGGGTCTCTACATCGTACACGTAGCAGGCAAGACTGTAAAGTGCACAGTGAAGTAAAATAGCACACATAACACATATATATAATTAAAGAAGCGCTCTGAAAGGGAAACCCCAAACCTTTCAGAGCGCTTCTTTAGTTTTTCATTACGTTTAAATATGTATTTCGCATTACCTTTAAGCGTGTTTTCGAGAAATCATTTTAACGTAAATGTTACATAGATTTAGTAATAAAGCAAAGAAAACCGTTAGTTTATGAATAACAGTGGTAGCAACATGCTTACAAATCGAATCTTTTATTTACTACCATACTGTTTTCCTTATTATTTACATACCCACGTAGGCTTATTCAATTATTTTTTTATAAGTGTATTTTTCACATTTCCTTATAAAAAATTTTTAAGTTTAAGAATAATTTCTTACTTTTGCGTTATCACAAGAATTAAATCGTAATTTCCAAGCCCTGTTACGAATAGTTTAAAACCAACAAAAAAACCAGAAGTTATGAAACAGTACTTACTCTTGCTTCCAATGATGTGCCTTACAGCAACCACAAGTATGGCACAAACCTCCTACGATACAGCCATAGAGGCAAAGATAGGAGAAAACACCTACAACGTGGATGGCGACGATATGCAAACCATCATCTGGAAATACA
>OLXM01000353.1_pt1 | contig 10261 bp, 6 predicted proteins | sample 1673361 | NCBI WGS metagenome assembly OLXM01 (sample SAMEA103958109, study PRJEB25191) | human gut metagenome | biome: human-associated habitat [ENVO:00009003]; feature: intestine environment [ENVO:2100002]; material: feces | place: Germany | collected 2013/2015
CACGAGCGCATCCGCTCCAGCCGGGAGGCGGTCATAGAGACCCGCTCTCCGTAAATGGCCCGGACTGCGGCGGGAGACAGACTGCCCCGTCGGGCCGCGGCGGCCCGCTCCATGGCGCTTAAATGCCGGGCACAGTCCGGCTCCTGCTGAAAATACCGCCACAGGGGGCCGTCGGGGTCCTGTCCCGCCATTTCCAGCGCAGGTTCAACGGCTGACAGGCGATATGCCTTGTCAGCTCGCTCGTGTTCCACACGCAGCTCCGGGAACAGTTTCCGCAGCCGCTCCACCACAAACGCGGGGCGCAGTTCGCTGCCGGAAACATCCGTCACCGGATAGCTCACCGTCAGGCCCGCCGTGGGCTGGGCAAGCGCGGCGTAGAGGTTTTGCAGTTCAATGCCCATCCGTTCCATGCCGGTGGGGGCCAGCTCGACGCCCCGGAGGGCCAGCGCCTGACGGTCATCCTCGTTCAGCAGGCCGCCGCTCTGACCGGGGTCCGGCAGCACGTGGTCATTGGCTCCCAGCAAAAAGAGGTAGCTTGTGGTATGCCGGTCATTCCGGGTGATCTCACTGACGGACACCTGATCCAAAGCCACGGGGATGGTACCCACACTGTACTGGGTCAGCACCAGCCGGAACAGCCGCTCAAACTCGCTCTGTTCCAAGTGTTCTTCCCCTAAAATTTCCACAAACTGATCCAGCACACCGCAGAGGATCTCCCAAAGCTGAGCGGTCTCCTCCGCCTCCTGCATCCGGCCCGCCTCCGCCTGCGCATGCATCCGCTCCGTCAGGGCCGTTTCCAGTTTCAGCTCCTCCATGAAACCGTACAGGGCCTCTACATAGTCCCGGGCCGTCTCCCCGGCCTTCAAGCCCGCCGCCAGACGCTCCAGCGGTTCCCGCACCCGGCGGCGCAGTTGATTTACCTGCGTCAGCACGGCCTGCCGCCGGTCATTCCACGGCGCGCCGTAGCCGTCTGGGTTTTCCGTCCAATCCTCGTCACGGAGCCACGTCTGGCCGTGGATGTCCCATTTCAGAACATAGTTTTCCAGCAGGTCACATTCTTCTGCCGTCAGGCCCGCCAAACCGGTTTTCAGCCAGCGGAACATATCCTCGTACTCATAGCCGTTGGAGATGGAGGACAGCACGCCGGTCAGCAGGCTCAGCACCGGCTTTTCCAGAATGTCGCTGCGGCGGCTGAGGTAAACCGGAATGCCGTACCGTTCAAACACCGTTTCGATGGTCCCGGCGTACTCCGTCATATTCCGGGCCGCCACGGTGATGTCCCGACAGCGGCACTTCCCCGCCGCCAGCAGACGGCGGATGTCGGCGGCGGTCTGCTCCACCTCGGAATAGACAGTGGCGGCCTCCCGGAGCCGGATGGCGGCGCTGTCGCCCTCATAGAGCAGATTCTCCCCGAAGAAATGGCGCTCCAAATGTCCAAGTGCTGACGGGTCCTCATTTGTTAAGGATAGTAGCTTTACAGGTTTCCCCTCAGAAGCGGCCAACCGCTCCAGCATGGACATGGTTTTCAGCGTGGGTTCAAAGATCTCCTCCCGGCTGTTGACCTCCCCTAACAGCGTGACCGTGACAGACCGGGCCTGCCGCAGAAAAATCGCCAGCGCCCGCCGCTCCTGCGCGTTGAAATAGGTGAAGCCGTCGATGAAAATGTCCTTGTCCCGCACATAGCCGGACTCCTCCAAATGGTCGCAGAGCTTGGTCATCCGGTCCCGGGCGTCCAGACCGGGACGGCGGAGCCGGGCCTCATAGGCGGCGTAGAGCAGGCTCAGATCCGTCAGTTTGTCGTGGGTGGCGCCGTCCATGTCCTGCGCCTGCTGGTACAGGATCTCCGGGGGCACCTCGTAGCTTCGCAGTTCGTCGAACAGCGCCAGCATCTGTTCCAGAAAGCCCACCTTCTGCGAGGGCTTCCGGTATACGGTCATCTGGGGGGCCGTTTCCAGCAGCGCCCGCTGGAGCGTCAGCAGCTTGCCGCCGTTGTCCAGCGTCACGTCCGCGATGCCGCCGGTGATGCTCAGCACCCGCTCGCTCAGCCGCCGAAAACTCAGCACCTCGGCATGACGGCTGGCGGTATCGCCGCAGGCGCTGCACACGTCCACCTCCGCCTGATGGGAGGCGTGCTCCGGCACCAGCAGGATCTGCTGGCTGCTCTCTCCAAGCTCCGCCATCCGCCGCAGCATGGTATCCGATTTTCCCGTTTTGGCACGGCCGATCAAGATCGTCAGCATAGTGACCTCCCACAGTTTGTTTTTTTCTTATTCTATCACAACGCCGCCGCCAAAAACAGACCCGATTGCCTTTTTTTCGCCGCCATGCTACAATGGCTTCGCTATGAATTCTGACATACAGGAGTGATCGTCATGCCCCATATTCCACAGGGCACCACGGATACCGTGGCCCTCGAGCTGTTTGATCCGGCGCTGGACGCCGCCCTGCGCCCCTCCCCGGATTACAATGTAAGCCGCTGGCTCTATGTGCCCAACACCTATTCCGAATACCGTTATATTTTAGGCACCCGGGGCCAAAAGCCTCTGATCTGCGTGGGGATCAACCCCTCCACCGCCGCGCCGGACGCGCTGGACCCCACCCTGCAGTCCGCCCAGCGCATCGCCCTGAACAACGGCTATGACAGCTTTCTCATGTTCAAGTCGCTTTTGGCAGTTCTGCGACCTGCGATTTGGTTTAGCGGTTGGGCAGAGGTTTGTCCGGGGAAATGCTTGCTAACCGGACAAACTGGCAGCGAAATGAGTTTTGTCCGGTGTAAGTGGGGATTTTTACGTGATTATCGCTGCAAGGTAGAGGGCTTGATGTCAATTAATTATCTTGAACTTTGCGATTTTGTAAAATATATTTTATAAATTTGTAAAACACAATTTGTAAAACACAATTTGTAAAATCACTATGTATCAAAGGCGACATCTGAATATTCTTAAATCACGAATGGCTGAGCCACGGCGTAGAATGCAGATAGTAATGGGGCCGCGTCAGGTCGGCAAATCCACATTGGTCGGACAGTTTACGGAAGGAATTTCGGTTCCGTTTGATTTTTTCGCTGCGGATGGTATCAATCGTTTTGACTCTTCGTGGATACCAAACAAATGGCAGCAGGTGCGTATGCGGATGGATATTCATTCGGAGCAAGAACATATCCTGATCATTGATGAAGTCCAGAAAATCAGAGGTTGGAGCGAGCAGGTTAAGAAGGAATGGGACGAGGATTCCAGAAGTCACCGTAATCTGAAGGTGATTTTACTCGGTTCTTCCCGCCTTCTGTTGCAGAAAGGACTTGAAGAATCCCTTGAGGGGCGCTTTGAGACCATAAAAATGGGCTATTGGGATTGGCAGGAAATGCATGAGGCCTTTGGTTTTTCGATGGATGAATATGTTTACTTCGGTGGATTTCCGGGACTTGCACCTGATATTCAAGATGAAGATAGGTGGCGTAACCTTATGGAGGATTCCATAATATCGCCGATTCTGACACGGGATATTCTTGAGATAGAAGAGATCCGTAATCCGGCTCTTCTAAGGCAAGTGTTTGAACTCGCCTGCATTGAATCTGCCAAGGAATTGTCTCTTACAAAGATGCAAGGAACGATGAACAGCGGTACCGTTCCGACAATCAAAAATTATCTTGACATACTCAACAAGTCGATGATAGTACAACCTCTTCAGAACTACTCTTCATCGAGAGTAAAAGAGAAACAGTCTGTCCCCAAAATGCAGGTGTTCAACAATGCGTTCCGCAACAGGTTCGGAACATTCTCTTTTGACGAAGCACGTGTGGATCCGGCAGAGTGGGGACGTCTGGTTGAGTCGGCGGTCGGTGCGCATTTGGCCAACAGGGCGATGACCGATGACTATGAGTTGTTTTATTGGAGAAATGAAAGAAGGCAGGAGTGCGATTATGTTCTGAGAAAAGGGCATGCACTGGTTGCCATAGAGGTCAAAAGTGGCAGCGTTGACAAGACCGTAGGTTTTGAAAAATTCAAAGAACAATTTGCGGATAAAGTCACTGCCGCATTCATTGTTGGCCCCCATGCTCTGCCTCTGGACGATTTTTTCATAATGGATCTGAAGTCACTGTTCAAAAAGGGTTAGCTCAAGCCATTGCTGTAATTAGTATTGCGGTTATCATCCTATCTATGGATTGTCCTTCTGTGACAAATCATCCGGAATCGATGACCTCTTTGTTACAATGTCTGTCCTGAGCGGTGATGCTCGGCGACGCTTGAGGCCTTTTTCGTTGCCGAAGAGTGTCAAATGACACCCTCAAGCGACATTTTAAGCCATTTTTGTCGCTTGAGAGGGTCTCCAAACGTATGACACCGTGCCAAGAACAATGATAAAGTTTTCGCCGTTAAATCCGCATACCCATCGCCCGCACAATCTTCACCGTTTTTTGTGGAATCTTTATGTGACATACAAAGATGCTACATGGAAACCGGCACCAATGTAAAACCATTTTCCTTAATGACAATCAAATGATAAAAACATTAGGAGTTAAGAATATGTTTCTTATGAAAAATGATGTATTTGCAATAAAAACGATTATATTTGCAAACCTCAACCAGCTCGGACACTATCTTCGATGGCTTATAACCTTTGGAGGATTGTGGCAGGGTTGGGTGGGATAAAATAGAAGACGTTACTTGACGTTTTTCTTCTGAGCGCGAACTTGGCGGTTTGAACTTTACCAGAAGAGGAAACGGCAACGGGAACGTCCACTTGTGATGACGATTCAGTCGCCTCGCTTTCGGCGTAGGTTTCTTACTGTATATCATCCACGACGTGGGCTGGTTGCGTTGCTTATCCTTCTGGTAGGCTCGCCAAGGCCCGCGCTTGGGATAAGCAAAAGTAAGACTCCCACGTCTTTTTTTGTAAACACTCGGGATGGGCAGTACCGAACTTGACTGAAATTGATGACCTCCTATTTTCGCCCAGAATGGACCTGTGGACGGTATAATTCACGACATCATGTCGCTCTGATGTATAATTTGCTTGAAGGAGTGGCTCACTTCTTTGATGATTTGTCGGCGGATGTTGTTTCTATTATATTGAATACGCCTATCAATGAGGACATAGATTACGAAAAGTTGTTGGAAGTAGCCGGCTTGTCTGATGAAGAAGTAACTTGTTTTATGGAACAGTTGCTTAATGTTGGACTCATTACCACTTTTATTCCTGAAAAAAAGGATATAGACCAATATCGTGAATATGTCTATAAATGGCGTTGTTCACATAACTTTGCAACTGACCAAGAATCAAATTCCCAAGAAGAAACACCGTTGGAACTTAGCACTGCTGAAATGAGGTATGCTAATGCCTTGGAAGATGAGGGTATTATAACATCAGTGATGTTCGAACTTACATACAATTGTAGCGAGAGGTGTATTCATTGTTATAATATTGGTGCGACAAGGAATGACACCGAAGTAAGCGGACGTAATCTGCCTTCAGAACTTGGTTTGGAAGATTATAAACGAGTGATAGATGAATTATATGAACAAGGTTTGGTAAAGGTATGCCTTTCCGGTGGCGATCCTTTCTCAAAACCTTGTGTTTGGGATGTTATTGATTATTTGCGATTTAAGGGAATCGCCTTTGATATATTCACAAATGGACAGCGGCTTGTCGGAAGCGAGGCACGTCTGGCAGGGTATTATCCTAGGCTTGTCGGAGTCTCAATCTATAGTGCGGAATCTCAAGTTCATGATAAAATAACCAGAATCAATGGCTCTTTGCGCAAGTCGGAGATGGTTATGGAACGGCTGTGCAGATTAGGTGTTCCTTTGAACCTTAAGTGTTGTGTGATGCGTCTGAATGTCAAGACATATAGGACCGTTGTCACTATTGCAAAGAAATATAATGCGGTTCCGCAGATTGAAGTCAACCTGACTGATTCCATTGAAGGAGATAAGTGTGTGAGCAATTACCTTCGGTTGTCGGAACGTGAATTTGATGTTATTTTACGAGATAGGAATGTGCCTCTTTATGTAGGACCGGAATCCAGGTATTTTCACGGAGCGGAACGCCATCTTTCAGATAATGCGTGCGGAGCTGGAAAGCATAGTGTATGTTTGACTCCAGATGGCGACATCATACCTTGTTGCACATTCCATTATTCTTTCGGGAACGTAAAGAATTGTTCAGTTTTCGATATCCTTAAGTCTAAAAATCGTAAATGGTGGCTGTCTTGTACTCTTGAAAAATACAAGGATTGCGCCCGACACGATTACTGCTCTTACTGTAATCTTTGCCCAGGGGTGAATTTCTCAGAGCATAGAACTCCTTTGTTTGCTGGAGAGAATAATTGTTTCTTGGCAAAAGTTAGGTGCAACCTTGCCCGTAAATTGATGAAAGGTGATGATCCTTTGAAAGGTAGGACAATAGATGAGGCAATTAAGAATATGCCAGATCCGGAAATCGGATCTATAAGGCGGATGACAAATAACGAGCGAAAGGCCGATGCTCAGTAAAACGGCTATAACTATTAATTCTTAAAGCTATGTTAAAGATTACTCTTTCTACATCAGTGACCAGAATGGGACATTGCTCTCAGATCTCTGAGGGAGTCTGTGGCATTATGTGGCGGCAGAGCTAGTCCGCTAAGGCCGGCCTGGAGCCTATCCAGGCATTTTACCCTTTGAAATATAATTAATTGAGGAATCGTATGTCAACAATAAATAATACTCGGGAACTGACCAGACGAGAATTCTTTGAACAGTATGTGATCAAGGACTCGGAAGAACTTGTGGATACAAAACCTTACCATACATTTTTAGTGCTTCTTGTTGCTGTTGAGATGTTGGGAAAGATGTTGTTGGGAGAAACTAATGAAAAGGGAAAGAGCAAACGAGCCTTTGTCGAAGCAATAAATGATATTGATGCGTTGTCTCCTTATAGACAGTTCAATCATGAAAGAACTAACTACCTATATGAGTTGCGCTGTGGTATGGCTCACAGTTTGTCACTTACAAACAACGTGACTTTGAGTCTCGCCCCGGACAAGAATGATTTGTCAAACGGTGTCATAGGGTGTAGAGACTTTCTTGAAGATATAAAAAAGGCTTGGAATGATGTTCAGAATCGAGATGATCTGAACGTGAACTTGGATGAAAAAGTACTTTTTGTAAATAATTCGATAACAGGAGGAACAGCGACATCAATCGCACAGAATGCTGGAGTATAAGGCTAAAACTTGTAGATACGAGATTTTGTTGGATTCTGGTGAGTATAAAACAATATACCCTTACCTTAGGTCAGAAAACGGCAATTCACGTATGTTTCTGGTCGGTCCGCAGCACGGACGCAGTTATGTGGTCGGTAAGGATTCCGCAAGGTTCGTTGTCAGTAAAGGGAACGGATTGAGTTTCAGCAAATATCCATTGTTGAATACAGGGGAGTTGGGCCCGGATATTTGGGGACTCCTTTTGGAGGAAGACGCACGTCGTGATTTTCTTGTTTGTAAGGATGTTGAGAGGCTTGGCATAAAAACGAATAAGATGGAGTATGTTATCAAATTGGATGAACAACTCATCCAATTAGGCACAGACGAGAGGATTAATCCAGTGTTGCTTCAGTATTCAGTTGAGTGTCCGTACCGTATAGCGGATGCCGCTGTTATGACAAAAGAGCAAATTATGTGTGAGGTGAAGCGTTGGCGTTTCCCAAATGGGAATATTCCTGAATCAGGCCAATATTATATGGCCGCGGCTGAAATCCTCGTCCGTAATTTAAGACTTATGCACGACAACAAGGTGCTGCATAACGCCATCAGTATTCAGAATTATACTTGGGCGCTTGAATTGTTGGATTTCGAGTTGGCTTCATCGCCTGGTTATCCATATACAAAGCAAGACTACTTAAGGCATATTCCAATGTTGATGCCAAGGGAAATTGTACACACTTATCAAGTAATTGTGGAAATAGCTGCCTGTCTTCAAGAGAAGGTCGATTTTCGCCTTGTCGATTCCACCTTTGGACAATATGGGTTTGATTTGGGAAAATATGCTGTGACTTATTAGAAAAGAGGTATTTACCAATTAACGATTTTATCAGTAATCAATATGGGACTGAAAGATTTATTCAAGAAAGGAGTGGATGCTGTGGTGTCCATTAAAGAGAAAGCCACGCAGGCGGTGGCGGATTATAAGCAAATGGTTGCGGAGGTTGAAACTGAGGCTGGCCAATGGAAGACATTTGATCCGGATTTCCTTCGTGCTGTTTTGGATGGAAGGCTGGCGGCTGCGTATGACTTGTATGTCGCTAAAACCGGGGCCTCTCCTGCCAAGGCGAAGATGCTCGTGAAAAAAATCAGACCGAATGTCGTTCGTGTATATCCCGGAATACTTAAGGCGCAGGCTATGGAGACGATCAAAGATATTTGGCCTTATGGGATGAACCGTCTGTTGGCGTTCCGAAAAAGTGAGAAGGAAGAATACACTTATGAGGTTGGCTATGTAAGAATCTGTCCTACCATCGACGCAAAATTCTACTTCAGTACCGAATTTTGGAAAGATGGAAGTGTCGAGACCATTGAATATGCCATCACTTTCAATAACGGTTCGATGATCCTTAAGAAAGATGACGTGATCATAGAAGTGAAAGATAACAAGGCCGGTTCGATTAATTTTAATGAGAACGATCCGGAGTACATTCCTTGTAAGAAAGCGTGTGATTTATTGGAGATGAAGCCAAATTTTGAGATGTTCTCTGAAGAGACAATGAAGAGAGTGGAGGATGGTGAAATCAGCAGGGAAACAATGTTGGCTGTTGCTACTAAATATGGATTTTCATTTGAAAAGGATCTTGGCAGTAATAAGCTTATGCTTAAATTTTCGGGTATCAATGTAGCGCAAATATTGAAAAGTCAGTACTTTAGATACTATAATCGTATGGCTGCATTCACTAATCATGATTTTAATCCATGGGAATCTGAGATTTTTATCAGTGCATATATGGGAGCGGGTCGTGATAGTATTGACATTTCAAAGTTCACTAAAACTCTCAAGACCCAATTCTCTGCTCAAATGAAGATTGTGGAAAGAAGAGTCGAGGTCCTCCATGCCTTGGAAGAGCAGGAAAATGTTGAAAGTTATGCAAAAGAATTGAGAGATTTGAATGAAAGGGTGGTGGCAGCGTTTCTTCATCCTGATGAATTATATCAGGTGGAAGATGACGGGCAGGTGACTTTCTTTCCTCTCTGGAATGAGGCAACGGCTGCAGCGGAGTCACTGTTCAATACCTTTAGACAATATACTAGAACTTCCTCGATTCCAGTAAGGCTTGTCCAGATCAAATGGTGTAATGATGCTGTTGTGTTGTATTTTAAATTTGATTTGTTGAAGGATCCAAACCTTAACAGTGATATGAGAAAGTCATTTGCCCCGGTACTCAATGGAGGAAAACTCAAGACTAAAGATGAATTAGGTAACCAGAAGGATTGTCTGCCATCTGAACTCTTGCTGTTCTACCATACAGAGCCATCATCGGATGTCAGAACGGAAATTTTCATTAGTATGGCTCCGGATTACTTACGAGTGTTCCGGGAACTCCGAGTCCCGGATCAAGATCAACCACAAGAGCCAGCCTGAAAATGCCAACACGGTAGTGCCCGAGTCTCTTGTCCGTCATAACTCTTCGTACGCAAAGTGTCGAACCACGTGTTTCATAATCAATTGTCAATGAATATCCTAACGTATTCCCTTTGGCTTGATTCAGCTAAAGGGAATGCGTTAAACAACTAATAGGCAACATATTGCCACCCACTGGCTCAGTATCAGCGAGTGGCGGACAAGTTGTTCGTAGAACGTGACATACGCATTCACCTTCAGCAGAAATCAACCATAGGGAAGAGCCTTGTTTGCGGGAAATCAATTCATTACACTTGTGGGGCTGCCAAAGATATCCAAATATCACGTTTTTGTTCGTGACCGCTATTGGTGGCGATCACTTAGACTGGTTTGGAGAACCGTAAGTTCTGTGTCAAAGGTTCTGGATAAGTTATCGGATAGTCATTTGTCCGGTGTAAGTGGGAATTTACCAGACAAACCAGTTGCGAAATGAGTTTTTCGATCTTGCCGAAGCGCCCGAACTGCTCGGGATGTTTTTATATGGTTGTTTCTGTGCGGTAGATAGTTTGATGTCAATTAATTATCTTAAACTTTGCGATTTTGTAAAATATGTTTTATAAATTTGTAAAACACAATTTGTAAAATCACTATGTATCAAAGGCGACATCTGAATA
>OLXM01000357.1_pt1 | contig 10243 bp, 9 predicted proteins | sample 1673361 | NCBI WGS metagenome assembly OLXM01 (sample SAMEA103958109, study PRJEB25191) | human gut metagenome | biome: human-associated habitat [ENVO:00009003]; feature: intestine environment [ENVO:2100002]; material: feces | place: Germany | collected 2013/2015
CGTCCTCCGACGGCCAAAGCTCCACATCGGCGCAGGCTGCGTGGATCTCGACTGCGTCGAACGGATCGGTAAACAGCAGGAAGCTGCCGGCAGGTTCAATCCGCTTGGGCTGGGCACACAGGCGCGTTTCTGCATGCGGCGTCTCGGCGAGGAGCTGTGCCGCAGCTTCCTCTACGGGACCTGCCGCTGCGACAGCGTCCGCCTCGCAGAGTCCCTCTTCCATGCGGTCGTCGATGATCTCTTCGTAATAGGCGAGCGAGGCCGCGCGATCCTCTGCGGAGAGCGCGGACAGCTTTTCTTCCAATGCCTTCAAAAATTCAGCTTTCGTCATGTTCAGTCCCCTCCGTTGACAGAATGAATTGGTAGATGTTCACGATCTGCTCCCATTCGGTTTTGAATTGCTCGATGCGCGCGAGGCCCTGCGTCTTGCCCAGCACAAGCTGCCGCTGAAGACCAAGATCATCGCGCGTGAAACCGCGAAGACCAGCGAAGGTGGTGAAGCGTAATGAAGAAGAACCAGTTTAACGGCATGACCGCCGCCGAGCTCGAAGCGCTGAACCCCGGCTACGACATCAACCGCATCCACATCGGCGATGCGCTGACGCTCTCGAACGCCGTGCCGTATCTGACCGTCAAGGTCACCGAGCGGCAGAACTATGTCGAGGACGTCAACTATGACGTGAACTACGTGAGCGATTCGTCCATGTATCAGGGCGACGAGCGCGTGATCTCCAAGGGCTCGTTCGGCAAGGCCGATATTGTGGCCGACGTCACCTATATCAACGGCGAGGAGCAGGAGCGCACGGTCATCTCGTCCGTCACGCTCTCCGACCCTGTGGCCGAGACGCGCGCCCGCGGCACGAAGGTCCGCCCGACCTGGTACCCCACCGGCAGCTTCCGCTGGCCGTGCTCGGGCCGCATCACCTCGCGCTTTGGTTACCGCAACACCGGCATCCGCGGCGCGACGAGCAACCACAAGGGTATCGACATCGCCTGCTCCTATGGCACGCCAATCTACGCCGCCGACGGCGGCCGCGTGACCTACGCGGGCTACAAGGGCGCGATGGGCTACGTCGTCATCATCGACCACAACAACGGCTATGTCACGTACTACGAGCACAACTCGTCGCTGCTCGTTTCCGCGGGACAGACGGTCTACAAGGGCCAGCAGGTCGCCAAAGCGGGCCGCAGCGGCGTCGCCAGCGGTGTCCACTGCCACTTCGGCATTCAGAGAAACGGCAGCTACGTCAACCCGCTCAACTATCTAAGTTAAAATCAAAGGGATCCCATCCGATGGATGGGATCCCTTTGATTTTAGGGGATCGCACTTCGCTTCGTGCCTTGCCGCCGTAGGCGGCTGCGACACGCGCGAAGCGAGAAGAATAAATCGCCACGCGCATGTCGCGGCGATTTATGATTAAAATTATTTCGCGTCTGCGGACGCGAAAGTCTGCGACGCTGGTGCCTGTTTTCTGCCCGTGGGGGCAGAAAATGCGGCGGGCGGGGGACGGAGGATGTTGCTTCTGGCCTGTTCGCTGCCGGAGGCAGCGAATGCGGCGGGTGTGGGATGCTGGCTTTTGCGCCGATTGGGGTGTGGGGGCCTGTTTGCCGCTGGTCGCGGCAAATGCGGCATGGGGATCATGAAAAGACCGCTGCGGCGTTTCGCAGCGGCCTTTTTCATCGTGTTTACTGTTCCGTCAGGACGCGGCGGACCTCGCCGGTGAAGTAGAGCGAGCCCCAGGAGCAGATGGCGTCGTCCTCGCCTGCCAGCTCCAGGGCGCGGCGGACGCCGTCGTCGGTGTCCTTGGCGGGGACGGCCTGCACGCCCTGTGCGTTCAGCCACGCGGCGAGCTCGTTTTCATCGAGTGCGCGGGCAGAAGGCGGCGTGATGACGACGAACGCCTTGGCGAGCGGGAGCGCGCGGCGCAGCATTTGCTGCCAGTCCTTGTCGCGAAGCACCCCTGTGAGGAAGATGAGTTTTTTGTCGCCGTAGAGCGCGGCGAGCGAATCCATCAGCGCGTCGACGCACTGGGGATTGTGCGCGCCGTCAACGATGAAGTCCGGCCCGCGGCGCAGGAGCTCGAGCCGTCCGGGCCACTGGGCGTGGGAAAGCCCCTCGTCAATGGCCTCGTCCGTGAGCTTGTCCCAGCCGCGCGAGCGCAGCGCGTTGCACACGTCGATGACCGTCAGCGCGTTCAAGAGCTGATACTCGCCGAGAAGCCGCAGGTGGTACGGCCCGCGGCCGCGGTATTTGAACTCTTGACCGTCGAGCGAGGACGAAATGCGCTCAAGCTTTTCCTGCGCGGTGATCGTGAGAGCCACGTCCTCCTGCGCGCACTTTTCGCGCGCGACGTTCTCCACGCCCTCGCTCTGGCCGAAGAGCACGGCGTGCGAGCCATGCTTGATGATGCCGCACTTCTCCGCGGCGATCTTCTCGACCGTGTCGCCGAGAATGGCCGTGTGCTCCAAGCCGATGTTCGCCACGACGCAGACCTCCGGCGCGGGGATGACGTTCGTCGAGTCCATGCGCCCGCCGAGGCCGACCTCGAGCGAGACGATGTCGCACTGCTCCTGCACGAAGTAGAGAAAGGCGATGGCCGTCATGATCTCAAAGCCCGTGGGCATTTCACTCATGCTCTCCGCTGCGTTCCGCACGGTGTTTGTGAGCGAAATGAGGGAGTTGTCGTCGATCTCTTCCCCGTTCACGCGCATGCGCTCGTGGAAGCGCAGCAGGTGCGGCGAGGTATAGAGCCCCGTGCGGTACCCCGCGTGCTGGAGCACGGAGGCGAGCATCGCGGCGGTACTGCCCTTGCCGTTTGTGCCCGCGATGTGGACGAATTTGAGCTTCTGCTCGGGATTGCCGAGCAGACCCAGAAGCTCGCGCGAGCGCGCAAGGCCCGGCGCGCTCTGCTCCCAGTTGTCGAATTGCAGATATTTGAGGGTCTCCTCAATGGTTTGCAGGTCTTTCACATTGTTCACCTGTATTTCCTGTAGAATAAGGCGAAGGCGTCGGCCCTCGCCTGCGGGATTTGATCTATCGGTCGATCTTGCGCAGCATGGCGGTGAATTCGTCAGGCAGCGGGCACGTGAGCGAGACGAGCTCCTTCGTCCGCGGGTGGATGAACTGAAGCCCCACCGCGTGAAGGCACTGACCCGTCAGGCCTGGAACGGCCTTTTTTGCGCCGTAGACCGTGTCGCCCAGGATCGGGTGGCCGAGGTAGGCCATGTGCACGCGAATTTGATGCGTGCGGCCCGTTTCGAGCCTGCACCGCACATGCGTGTAGCCGGGATAACGGGCGATGACCTCCCAGTGCGTTACCGCGCGGCGTCCACCCGGAACGACGGCCATGCGCTTGCGGTCGCGGCTGTCGCGCGCGATGGGCGCGTCGACCGTGCCGCTGTCCTCACGTAAGTTGCCGACCACGATACACTCATACGTGCGCGCGAGCGTGTGGTCGGCCAGCTGGGCGGAGAGGAACTGGTGCGCGTAGTCGTTTTTTGCCGCGATGATGAGCCCGCTCGTGTCGCGGTCGATGCGATGCACGATGCCGGGGCGCAGCGCGCCGCCGACGCCGGAGAGACTGTCGCCGCAGTGATACAAAAGGGCGTTCACGAGCGTCCCGTCCGGATGGCCCGGCGCGGGATGGACGACGAGCCCGCTCGGCTTGTTGACGACGATGACGTCGTCGTCCTCGTAGACAACGTCCAGAGGGATGTCCTGCGGAACGGCGTCGATGGGCGCGGGCTCTTCGGGGGTGAATTCGATCTGCTCGTGTCCCGTGAGCTTGTAGCTCTTGTTCGGCGCTTTGCCGTTCACGAGGACACGCCCGTCCTCGACGGCTTTCGCCGCGGCGGAGCGGGTCAGGTCTTCAATTGCGCGGGCGAGGCAGGCGTCGAGCCGCGTACCGGCATCGGCTTCACTTGTTTGCAGCAGGATCGGTTCCATCGACCTTGTTCCCCCAGTTTTTCTCGTCGCTCTTGCTGTAAAAGGCAAGGTAGTAAATGAGCGCGCAGACCGTGCCGCACACGACGAACACATCCGCCACGTTGAAGACGGGGAAGTCCATGAACATCGTGTCCAGCATGTCAACGACGTATCCGAGGCGCACGCGGTCAATGAGATTGCCGATGCCGCCGCCGAGGATGATCGCGAGCGACCACTGGCCCAGCGGATGGCGCACGATCTTGACGAGCAGCCATGCGATGGCGCACATGCCCGCCGCCGTCAGCGCGATGAGCAGCCACCGTGCGCCCGAAAAGCTCGACCACGCCGCGCCGTAGTTGTGCACGCGCGTGAGCTGTAACAGCGGCGGCAGCAGCGGCTCCGATTCGCCGAGCGACATTGTGTTCACGACGAGGAATTTGACGGCCTGATCCGCCGCCACGCAGAAAACCGCCGCGAGGGCAAGGCAGACCGCCTTGCCCTTGCCGCGTCGGTAAAATGCAGCGTATAAAATCACCATCAGCGCCAGCGCGCCGAAAAAGATCCACAGGATCGGCCCTCCGATGCTGCCGGAGACGACGATCTGTGTCGTGCCGTCCGCGCCGCCGATCACGCCGATATCGTTCATTCGCTCTCCTCTTCTCCTGCGGGGGTGTTTTCCGCAGTCTCTTCGACCGCCGGTGCGGTCTTGGCGACCTCGACGATCAGAATATCGTCTGCCTGACGGAGCGCGGTGCGCTCAGCCTCAGGCAGCTCCATGGCGTCTGCTAAGTCATGTGCCGCTTCGGCCACGACGAGGTAGCTGACGTACTCGTCATTTTCCGCGTACACGGCCATGCCGCGCTCGTGCAGAAATTCCGCCGCCGCGGGCACATCCAGCGTGATGATGGCATAGCCGCCGCTTGCGTCGGCGGAGCGGTCGTCTGCGCCGTCTTCCGTGTCATAGGTGTCGAACGGGCTGGCGTCGGCCTGCACGCCCTCCTTCTGCACGGCGGAATAGCTGTAGGTAAAGTCCTCCGCCGTGTCGCCGGACGCAGCGGGCGCACTCGCCGTGTCATTGCCGCTGGTATTGCAGTCCGCGGCGCTGTCGTTGCTGCTGACCATCGCGGGCGCCAGCTTCCACGCCGCGGCCGTGACGACAAGCAGCGCAAAGCACGCGGCCAGCATGCGCGGCCATGCACGGCGGTGGCGCGATCTCTCGCGCTTTTCCTCATGCACCCGCTCGAGCACGCGCTCGGAAAAGCCCTCCGGCGCGTCCTCCTTGCGGACGACGACCTCATGACCGGCCTCCCGAAGCGCCTCGTGCGCCGTGAGGTCGTAGGAGCCGCCGCGCTCGCGCGCGAAGGTCTCTTTCGGCTTCTTGTACACGACTGGAGGCCCAGGCGAACCGAGCACGGCACGCTTCGCCGCGTCCTTGTCGGAGCTTGTCAGACTTTCGTCCTCGTCGATGCTCTTGAACTGTGCCCACTGCTCGCGAAGCTCCTCGGGGCGCACGCCCTCCACAAGCTCCGCGTCCGGGTCGTCCTCGAAGCCGGGCACGACCTTGCAGTCGCAGTGCCGGTGGAAGTGCCTGAATTCGCCGGCGGACTTTCGCGTGTGGTAGACCGCTCCGCGGCTCGCGAGCATGATGCAGAAGGTGCAGGTCTCGAAGCCCGTCGGCACGCGAGCGAAGCGCGCGCCCCTGTCCTTGTCGCGGCCCACGTTGGAGATGATCGTCTCGTTCAGGCTGCGGAACGCGTCGTTCCTGGCGTACTCGCCGCACGCCTCGGCGAACGCCGCGTCGCCGCCATTCACGAGCTTCTTCGCCTGGTAACGCGCGACCTCGTCGACGGACTTCGGCTTGTAGGTCGTCATGGTGACGGCTTGCTGCAGCCTGGCGCCGTTGCGCTCGGCGAGGTCGTCGTACCACTGCGCCGCGAACTCCGCCGCCACGTCGTCATAGCCCTGCACGAAGCCCTCCATGATGAGCTTCGCGGCCTCGCGCTTCTCGGCCACGGTCGCGTCATCGTGGGCGCGGCACCAGGCGAGCACGGCGGTCTCCACGTCGGATGCCGCTCTGTCGCCTATCTTCGCCACGGCGCGGTTATAGGCCGCGAACTCCGCCGCGCTAATCATCGGCGGTCGGCTCGGGCTCCGCCGCCTGGGTGACGCCCGCCATCAGGTCGAGCGCCGCCGAGCGCGTCACGTTGCGCCTGATCTCTGACGAGACGTTGCGAACCTCGTCGTCGTCGAGGCCGTTGAGGCGCCAGAAGGTCGGCGTGCCGGCGAAGCCCTCGACCGCCGACGCGAGCTTGATGGAGCTGTCGGTCTGCTGGGCCAGCGTCGGCATGGCTGGGTTGAGGAAGTGGACGGACACGCCGCAGGCGTCCTCCGCCTCATCGTAGGAGCACCCCAGCTCCGTCGCGACCGCGGCGGTCGCGGCCTTGGCAAGCGCCGCCTTGGCCTCGCGGATGAAGCTCTTGCATTTGAGGATGAGCGGCTCGTTCTCGGCGTAGATCGCCTCGGCGGAGCTTGGGTTGTCGCTCATTATGCCGAACTGGCCCACGTGGATGCCGGTCGCGGCGCTCATGCGCTTGCACAGGTTGCCGAAGTGCTCGGTCATGGGCTGCATGCTCGGCTGCGTGAGCTGGCCGAACTGCGGTATGTCGCCTTCGGAGTTCTTCGTGACCTCGAAGATGGAGCCTATGAAGGCGCTCCACTTGCTCTTGTCGGCGAAGGCGTCCCCGTCGGTGCCGAGCAGGTACTTCTGCGTCGACGCGGCGAACGCGGCGGCGACCTCCTCGTTGACGTTGGCGCGCATGGCGCAGTCGATGAGCCAGCGCACCTCGGAGTTGATCCTGGACACGCCGAAAGGCCGGTCGTCGTCGGGGTTGTGCGGCATCACGAACATGGGCACGGCGCCCAGGCCGTACTCCACGTACTCCGCCGCCCACTCGTTGCGGCGAACCTCGCGGATGCGCACCATGCGGTCCGGCAGCATCACGTTGACCCAGTCCGGGCGGTTCGTGGGCCGCCCGCGGTCCTTGGCGAAGGACACCACGAACATGCCTGCGCTCAGGCACTCGTGGACGTCGTCCCAGATGCCCGTGCACAGGGTCGGGGGGTACGCCGAGATGCGGGCGTGCCCGTCCTCGTCCGCCGTCACAACGAGCATGGAGAAGCAGTACTTGAGCGCGGAGTTGACGGCCTTGCCGACGCGCGTGGCCATCTTGTTGCGCTTGGCCACGGAGGTGAGCAGGCCGTCGAAGTCCTCGTCGTCGGGGCACGTGAACCCGTCGAAGGCGATGTGGTCGCGCATGACCTCCACGCACTTGTATCCCCAGCCGCACGCGACCTCCAGGTCGCGCAGCGAGTCGGGCACGGCGATGCCGAGGTCCTTGAGCATGTTGCGCGCCTCGTAGTAGTCCGAGCGCAGGAGGTTGCCCCTGTAGTGCGTCTGCCAGCTGTTGAGCAGGCTAAGGACGGTGTCGCGGTCCTCGTCGAGGAGCCCGTCCGCCGCGGCGACAGCGTATGGGATGGAAATCAATGGACGGTCGCCTTCCTTCCTGGAGTCCTTCTTGACGACGAGAGGGCGAAGAGGGCGAGGCCAGCCGCCTCGATGGGCGACGAGTTCTCCCCTCCAAAGCCCCAGCCACCCGCCTGCCCGATGGCGCGCCTCGTCGAGGTCGCGGCGGACAGGTCGAGCGCGGGGCACGGAACGTGCGTGAGCCGCCCGGTGCGGGCGGCGTCGTGGACGAGCGAGGCGGCGGTGACGGCGTCGAGCGCGGTGGGCCTGATGACGTAGCCCCTGGGCACGCCGAGCTCCTCCAGCTGGCCGCACAGAAGGCCGGCGCCGCTCTTGCCGTCGACGCAGACCGAGCAGGCCCTCGACGCCCTGACCGCGAGCCACGCGACGAGCTGAGAGACGCCTTTGGACGTCGGCTCGCAGAACGGCAGCTCGACGTGGGGGTACCTTGGCCCCTCGGCGGCGACCGCGACCGAGACCGACGAGCCGTCGGAGCTGAACTTCACGCCGAACGCGACCTTGCCGAGCGGCATAGCTGCGGCGGCCCCGGGGTCTATCTCGGTCTCCTTCCACAGGTCCTCGCCGATGAGCGGCGGCTCGACCTGCTCCTGGGGCGGCAGCCAGTAGCCCAGGTACTCCTGCGCGATTCCCAGCTTGTCGCCCTTCATGCCGCGCACGCCGGTGCGCACGTCCTCTATCTCCACAAGGCCCTCGGCGAGCGACGGGTTGACCCCGTACCACCTGGACTCGTCCATCGGGTCCCCGACCTCGTCGGCCCCGTACTCGAGCCAACAGAGGTCGTCGTCCGGCGCGTCAGACCACGCCTCGGCCCTCAGCTCGACGAAGCGGTCCGCGGCGCTGCCGGCGCGGGTCGGCGTGCCAACGTATATGAGCTGGGAGTTCTTGTGCGGAGAGTGGGTCGTGGTGGGGTTCAGGGTCTGGGCCTGCGCCTTAGTAAGGAGCTGGGCCTCGTCGTATACGATCACGTCGAAGCTGTAGCCGAGCGAGGCGGAGTCGGTGCGCGTGCTGAAGCACAGCACGCCGCCGTTGGTGAACTCGAAGCTCTCCTGGGCCGTCTTCGACTTCGCGTCCTTGACGCGGCGGTTTATGGCGCGCGGCGCGTCGGGGTCGCCGGCGCGCTTCCCGAGGATCTTGCGGAATCGCGCGAGCATCTCGCAGGTGGTCGAGTAGTTGTGGTCGGTCCACAGCACCGAGTAGCCCATGATGAGCACGAGGAAGGCAACCCATATGATCGCGTCGTGCGACTTCCCGGCCTGCCGCGGCACGCTCAGCCCGCAGCGCCGGTGAACCCATTTGCCGCGGGAGTCGATGCGCGACCAGTCCGCGAGCGGGGTCATCTGCCACTCGCCCACCCCGTAGCCGATGAGCGCCGCGAAGTCCAGCACCTCGTCCAGCATGTCGGCGTGCCCTCGCGGCGACTGCACATGCCTACGGGGCGGGCATCTTCGCCGCGATCCGCTCGGCGATGGAGTCGAGGGCGCGTCCGACGCTGTCTCCGCCATCCCCGCCCTCCATCCTCTCAATCTCGTCCATGGTCGCGCGGTATTCCCGCGCGAGCCCGGCGACCGCCTGCGGCGGGGCGTCGTTCATGGCCGCGCGGAGGATGCCGCGCAGCTCGACGAGCCTCTCGGCCCTCGTCTGCGGCTCGGCTCCGCCAGGGGTTTCCGGGCCGCTTCTCTGGGCATCGTCCTCCGGAGGGCCGTCGGAGGCCCAGACGCGCTGCACCGTCGACTTGGAGCAGCCTATGCGGCGGGCGGTCTCCGTTACCCCTAGCTGCGGGAACATCCTCACGATGTCCCGGCGCTCCGAGGGGCTGAGCTTGCGGACCTTGCCCATCTCCGTTCGCCTCCGTCCCTTACCCTCTGGGTAAGCTGGAACACCGGGTGAAAAAAGGCGCAATGCCGGCGGGCGCGCCTTTTGCCCCACGGGAGGGGTATGCCCCCTGGTCACCAGCTCCTGCTGGTCCTGCACCCGACGTCGCAGGGCCTTGGCCCCATTGCAGACCTCATATCGGTAATGCTCTTGTTGCCCCTGCGCTCGTTGCAGATGCGGTGCGCGGGCAGGACGTTGCCCCTGTCGATGGGCGAGCCGCCCCGCGAGACCGGCACGATCTCGTCCACCTCGAAGCTCATGGGGTCGCCGGCGGGCAGCGAGTAGTCGATGGGCCTGCCGCAGATGTGGCACGGCAGGCACTGGGCCCTGAGCCACGCCCTCACCTCGCGGCGGGCATGCCCGTTTGCGTATCGGCTGGGCGTGCTCATCGGCAGGGAGAGCCATGGTTCTCGAAGCACCAGCGCATGCCGTCGTACTTGGCGTCGTGCACCAGCTTGGGGCAAGCCTTTGGCAAAGCGCTGCGCTCAGGCTTTATCGCCACGCCAAGGGCGCGGAGCATGGCCCGGCTCATCAGGGTGTCGTAGCGCAAGGCGATGGACTCGATGACGCGCAGAGGAAGCACGGCGCCCTCCCTTAAAGAGAAAGGCCCCGGGATGCCCCAGGGCCTTGCTTGGATTCTCTCGTGCGTTTCGCACAGGCTACGTTGTATCACGCCGAAGCCCGGCATGTCCCGGCACGACACGGCACGACACGGCACGGTTTTCACGCGCCGCGCCTCTCGCGCTCCATGTCGGCGCGTATAAGCGACTTCAGGTAGCCTTGCTTGTTCTCCTTCGAGTCGAGCCACTCCCAAAGGTCTGTCTCCGCCGGGTAGAACCTGAGCGAGGTCTGCTTCACGGATTCCTTCACGTACCTTGCCTGCGCCCTTCTCTGGGCATCGG
>OLXM01000360.1_pt1 | contig 10215 bp, 3 predicted proteins | sample 1673361 | NCBI WGS metagenome assembly OLXM01 (sample SAMEA103958109, study PRJEB25191) | human gut metagenome | biome: human-associated habitat [ENVO:00009003]; feature: intestine environment [ENVO:2100002]; material: feces | place: Germany | collected 2013/2015
CCTCTTCCGTTTGGAAGAGGGGCGATCTGCTGTTTGGATTATCGCCGGTCGCGCTTGCCGAAAACGGAGAGCACGTACAGAAGAAAGCGGAGGAAATACACGAACGATGTGAGCAGCGACGCGAGATACGTGAGCGCCGCGGCGGAGAGGACTTTTTTGGCCGCCGGCAGCTCGTCCTCCGCGATCACGCCCGCGGCGAGGAGCATTTCCCCCGCGCGGCGGGAGGCGTCCAGCTCCACGGGCAGCGTGACGAGCGAGAAGAGGAACGATCCGCCGTAGAGCACGACGCCGAGCATGGCGACATAAAAGCCCGTGTCGGGGTTCGCCATGCGGACGTAGCTGTCGAGCAGAATGCCGATGAGCACGAGTGGCATCGCAAGGCGCGAGCCGAAGTTTACGACCGGCACAAGCGCCGTGCGCACGCGGTAAGGGCCGTAGCCCTCCTTGTTCTGCATCACGTGGCCGATCTCATGCGCGGCGACCGCCACAGCAGCGACAGAGCGGCTGTCGGCGGTGCTGTTGGAAAGATTCACGATGCTCTGGTTCGGGGCGTAGTGGTCGGTCAGCTCGCCGGAGACGCGGCCGAGAGCGATGTCGTATACGCCGTTCATGCGCAGCAGCCGCTCGGCAGTCTCGCGGCCGGAAAGCCCGCTGCGGCAGGGCACGCGGCTGTACGCCGAGTACGCGCTCTTCACCTTGCCGCCTGCGATCATCGAAAACACCATGCACGCGAGCAGGGCGAGAATAAATACAAGATAATCGGAAAGATACATATAGACTCCTTTCTTATAGGGCTTACAGACGCTCGATGCGCCCGGAATACCAGCCGGAAACGCCGTTTTTCTTGATCCAGTATCCGCGGTCGGTTTCGCGCACGATGCTGAGAGTTTCGCCCGGCGCGATGGCGGGGCGGTAGTCGGTCACGTCGTTCACGCGCAGCACGCCTTTGGATTCATAGAGAAAGTCCGTCGGCACGTCCATGACGTACCCCGTGCGGATGTGCCGGATGCGGCACCATTCGCGCCCGAGCTCAATGGGCTCCACGGCGTTATCGCCCCAGCGGATGTAGGCCGAGCGCGCGCTTTTTTTCTGCGCGTCGAGCGCGCGGCCGAGCGGGAACGGGTCGTACCACTCGCTCGTGAATTTCCCGCGGCGGAGAATGAGCGCGTTGAGCTGCCCGTCGTCCTTGAGGACGCACCCGCCGTCGATGCTCGCAACGCGGCACGCCGGATCGACGACCGGCACGGCGGAGATGGTGTTTGTCCCATAGAGACACACCGGCGTGTGGCCGGTGATGACCCATTTTTTAAAGTGCGGGCGGGCGGCGTAAAAGCTGTTGATCTTCATGCAGCGCCACGGTCCGGCGCTCTCGAGCGTTTCGCCGTGGGGAATGCCGCCGTGGACGAAGATGTATTTGTCGCTCTCGAGCGCGAACGGCATGGCCCGGAGATAGTCAAACTCCGGCGCGAACGCCTCGCGCAGCATAGCCGCCACTTTCTTTCCCGGACGGCTGCCGCAATAGAAGATCTCCATGGGGGAGACGGCCAGGAGCTCCTTATAGTGCTTCGTGAGCTTCACATAGTGGATGCTCCCGGCCTCGTCCGCGGTGCCGTAAGCGCCGGTCGCATAGTCCTCATAGGCGCACATATTCTCCCGCAGGCGTCGGAAGGCCCAGCTGCGCTTGTCATTTTTCACGCGCTCGATGCGCTCGACGAGCTGTTCGCGCTCGGAATCGACGTACGCGGGCAGAAACAGCCCGCCGCGCGTCGCGGGGGATAGCCACAGCTCGCTGAGCAGGGATATGACCTCGCCGAGCACGTCCGTCTCGCCGGGGAGAAAGGCATCCTCGGCAAAGCCCGCATAGAAGCCGACGGCCTGGATCTCGCCGAGCTTCCGCACCGATGGCTCGATCTCCGCGCCGTAAAGCGCGTCGAGCCGCTCGGAAATGCGGCGCATGTCCGGCAGCGACTTTGTGCCGCGGCGCAGCACATACGGCAGCACGGCGTTTTCCGCCGCCGTTTCGCGGTGCAGCTGTGTGAGAAGATAAGCGGTCATACAGCCGGTTTTGAATTTGTCGGTCTGCACCGCCGTCAGCGATACGCAGGGGAACAGCTCTTCGCGGAAGTATTCCATACGGTCACGCCTCTTTTCCTTTGAATATACAAAGATAGTATAGCACGTTTTTCCCCTCGTTCATAGCGCAAATGTGAATTTTTTCCTCAAGGCTCCGTGCCGTACAGCTCACGCAGCAGCCGGAGATACCACCCTGCCGCGCCCGTATACCAGCTCCACCCCGCGCGCCCTTCCTTTCCGGGCGCGTACGCGATATCCGCCGGAAGGACGAACGGCTCCGCGCCGTACTCCGGCGCGGTGAGCGAGAGCGCCATGTCCTCCGCGAGCGCGGCCGCTTCCTCCCGCCGCCCGGCGCGATGCAGCGCCAGCGCGAGCCACACCGCCGCGTGGGTGTACTGCCCGCCGTTTTCCCGAAAGCCCGGCCCGTAGGTCGAAACATACCCCGGCGCGCGCTCCTCCGGCAGAAACGCCGGAGCGTAGATGCGGATAAGTCGTCTCTCCCTGTCCCGAAGCCCGGCGAGCGCCGCGGTGAGGGCCGTCTGCACACGGTCTCTGTCGGCATAGGGCGAAAAGGCGGCGAAGCTCTGCGCCACGGAGTCGATGCGGCACGCCGCCGCGCCGGACGCGCCGAGCGGCGTGCCATCGGCATAATACCCGCGCAGATAGTGATCGGTGTCCCACGCCTCGTTCGCCGCCGCGCCGAGCGCGGCCGCGGCGGTCTCGTAGCGATCCGCGCCCGATTCTCCAAGTTTCGTGAGCAGAGCGGAAAAATCGTGGAACACGCCGGAGGCGAACCACGTGAGCCACACGCTCTCCGCGCTCTCGCCCATGGCGTCAAAGCCGTCGTTCCAGTCGCCGCCGCCCATCCGCAGCAGGCGGTGCTCTCCGATACCGCGCCGGAGCACGAGCGCCGCGGCGCGGTGGCAGTGGTCGAGCACCGTGCCGGTCTCGCCGGAGAGCGACGGCGTTTCGTACCGGCTGTGCTCGCCTCGCGCGAGCGGCGGCGAAGTAAGATACGGCACGGTTTCCGTGCAGAGGCTCTCGTCGGCGGTCGCGCGCACATATTCGCACACTGCCCACGGCAGCCAGAGAAGATCGTCGCTGCAGTCGGTGCGCACGCCCTTGTCGGTCTCGCCGCCGGTCGGATGGTACCAGTGCTGCACGTCGCCCTCCGCGTACTGGCGGGCGCAGCACGCAAGGATGTGCGCTCTCGCGCCCGCGGCGTCGACGGGCAGAAGGTTGATGCGATCCTGCAGCTGATCCCGGAAGCCGACCGCGCCGCCGCTCTGGTAGAGGCTTCCTCTGCCCAGCACGCGGCAGCAGAGCGCGGCATACGCGCTCCACGGCGCGAGGCGGCGCACGCTCTCCGGCATGGCGGCGGAATACTTTTCGCCCCGCACGTGCTGCGCCCACCACGCCTTTGTCTTTGCCAGCGCTTCTCTGGCCCGCGCGATGTCGAGCAGCGCGGGGATATCCGCCGTGCCGAGCAGCATTACCACCTCTTTTTCCAGCCGGAACGCCCCGGCCAGTGCCGGGAAGCCGCGGCGGAGAGTGCCGGAGTCTTCGCCGCAGAGGAAGCGCGCGTCCGTTCCGGCAGAGACCCACGGCGCGCTGCACCGCAGCGTCACGCGCACATCCTTGTACGGGCAGCGCGGGTTTTCCGCGCGAAGGGCGCTCCCGTCGCGCCAAACGGACGCGGAAGCCGCGTCCTCTTTCTCCGGCGCAAGCTGCACGGGTGCAAAATACGCCATATTGCACGGCTCGCCGCTCTCAAGCAGAAGCACACGCACCGGCGTATCGGGCACGATGAACGCCGTGACCGAAATGCGGTTCCCGTCGATAGTTCTCTCCCAGCGGGCATAGCCGAAGCCGAACGTTACGCCGCACGCGCCGCCATCCGAAAAGAGACTCTCCGCGCCGTGCTCCGTTTCGATCCACAGCCGTTCCGCGCCCGCCGCGGCGAGCGCGTCGCCCGACCACGGGACGATGGGGCACTCCCGGGCGTTTTCGTACCAGAGCGCCGCCGGGCCGCAGTCCGCCGCGGCGCAGCCGAGACCGCCGCCATAGAGCATATTTGCCCATGCGCGCGGCGGCAGCGGCGGCGTTTGAAAGCTCACCTCCCCGGTGTCGGTATGGGATACCGGCGGCGTACTGGTCTCTTTCTCCGCCGCCGGGGGAAGGCGGAGCGCACGCGCCCGCCCTGTTGGGAGGGACGTCCCCGCGGCGTCGCCGAAAAGAGCTGCGGCAGCAAGAAGCGCCTCGCGCTCACCGCGAAAGGCGAAATACACCCCGCCCGGCAGAGAGAGCGTTTCGGAAAGGCGCATTGCCTCAAGCGCCGTTTCGATCGCCGCGCGCTGCTCGTTCCGGTAGTCCCCGGCCGGCGCGGTGAGAAACACGAGATCGTACTCCACGCCGCACGCGCCGAGCAGCGCGTGCCGCCGGAGCTCACGGAGCGCGGCTTCCGTGCCGTTTTCCCCGCCGTCGAACACCATGACGGGGAGATCGCCGGAAATGCCGAGCCGCCAGAGGGCGTCCCGCGTCCCACCCGGCAGGGCGCGCCCCTCGGCGCAGAGCTGCGGAAAGGTGAGCGCGCGGAGATATTCCATGGCCGCGGCGCTCTCGCCGCTCTCCATGCCCCAGACCGCGGCGGCGGCGTCTGCCATGGCAAAGCCGGAGCTCTCCCGGAGCATCTCCCGCGCGCCGCGCGCGGCGGTGTCCGCGTCTCCGGCGACGCAGAGCGCGAACGCAATTTCGCACGCGCTCCCTTCCGGAAGCGGCAGGCGCGCGGCGACATACGGCTCATTCTGCCAGCCCGTATTTTCCCGGAACTCCCCCGCGCCGCCGCGGGCGGGAAACTGCCGGAAGTCGGAGGAAAATCCCGCCTCTCCCGAGCAGGCAAGCGCAAGATACTGCGCGCTCTGGTTTCCCCGCGGCGCGCGGTACACGATGAGCACGCCGGAGCGCACCGATGTGCAAAGCCCCAGCCGGGCAAACGCCGGGTGCGCGGCATAGTCCTGCGTATCCAGCAGCACCGGCTCAAAGCCTAAGATGACCGCGTCCGGCGCGGCCTTCCCGGAGCGCAGGCGCAGCCGCCGCAGTTCGCCCGGATACGCGCGCGAAACGGTGCAGCGCATCTCCCAGAGAAGATCCCCGCTCTGTCCCGCAAGGAGCGCTTCCCCTGCGGTGAAGCGCCGGCGCAGCGCGCCCTTCTCCCCCGGCTTTGGCAGCAGCGGCTGCCGGACGCCGCCGCTCTCGGCCCAGAGCGCGATGCCGGGCGCGTCCTCCCACGGCGTGCGGGCGCTCCGGTACGGGATGAGCGCGCCGCACGAGGCGCGGGACATACCGTTCGCCGTCACGAGCAGCCGGTACGCGCCATTCGAGAGCGCCGCGCCGTCCGGGAAGAAGGGATCCGCCCCCTCGCCGGTCCGGGGCGCGGCACTCCCGGCGCGCTCCGCTCTTCCCGCGCTCCCCGGCACGCGGCGGAAGAGTTTTCCGCCGGCGGGGATTTTCTCCTGCAAAAGCCCCGTGTAGGCGGCCATGGCCGGGTCGCTGAAAAACCACCGGCGCAGCACGCCGCCGCACAGTGCGTTTGCGATCGCGCAAAGGCTCATGCCGAGATGGTGCGCCATCACGCACCGGACGCAGACCGGCCCGCCGCCGGTACGCGAGGAAGTGAAATCGACCGCCTCCCACAGCCCGTAGGGGCCGGAGAGTCCGGTCTCCGCCATGCGCCGGAGGTTTTCCACCGCCGCGTGCGGCGCGGTGCAGAGCGCAAGATAGCTGCTGTAGGGCGAGACGACGCTCTCATCGCCTCGATCGCGGCAGAGTGCGAGCGGGGCGCAGCCGTGCGCCTTGTAGCGGTAATGGTCCGTGGCGTCGAAGGCGTAAAAGGCGCTCTCGGAAATGCCCCAGAGCCTTTTCGCGCCGAACGTGCGCCGCCGCTGGACATATACGGCAAAGCGGGCGCTCTCCCAGAGATGCGAGCCGCGGTACAGCGGCAGGAAAAGCTCCGGCATCAGATATTCAAAAAGGCTGCCCGACCAGCTTACCATGCCGCGCCGCCTCCGATAGCCCACCTGCGCGCGGCTGAGCTGCCGCCAGTGGCGGTGCTCGATCTGCCCGGAGGCGATGGTGAAATACGCCGTCAGGCGCTCTTCGCTCTCTAAAAGATCGTACCAGCTCTGCGCCGGAGCGCTCTCGCCGGGCAGAAGGCCGATGCGGAAAAGCCGCCGTTTCTCATCGTAGAGCGCGCGAAAATCCATCGCCGCGGCGATCTCTCCCGCCCGCTTCGCAAGAGCGGGCGCGCCGTGCGCGGCAAAGCCCGCGGCGCAGGCGGTGAGCGCGGCGGCCAGATTGCCGCTGTCCACGGTCGAGACATACGCCGGATCGAGCGGCGCGAGCGTTTTCGTATCGTACCAGTTATAAAGATGGCCTTTCCACTTGGGCAGACGACCGATCGTATCGAGGATGTTTCCGCAGAGCGTGAGCGCCTCGGTCTCCGACGCGATGCCGAGCTCGAGTGCCGAGAGAGCGCCCGCGAGCGCCATGGCGATGTTCGTCGGGCTCGTCCGGTCCGCGCCCGACGCCGGGGGCGAGAGCTGCACGTTGTCCGGCGGCAGATGGTGCGATGCCGCCGTGCAGTTTTCGCGGAAGTACCGCCAGATCTCCGCGGCGCGCCGCAGAAGAAACTCCCGCTCTCCGCTGTCGAGCGGCTTCTCCTTTTTCTCTCTTTTGAGCCGGTGGGCGATGAGCGGCGTGAAGATCCAGCAGATGGCCGCGGCGCGTCCGGCGAACGTCTGCGAAAAGGCGAGCAACAGCCCGGAGAAATATACGACCGGCCACATTGCGGCGAACGTTCCGGCGAGATCGGCGCTGCGGCGCTCGCTCTGCTCGGCGGTCTGCCACTGGAGCAGCCGCCGGTGCGAAACCCCCATCCGCCAGAGCGCGAGGACGATCGCGGAAACGCTCGTCCACGCCTCCGCCGCGAGAAAGAGCGCCCGCGCGAAAACGCGCGTCAGCTCGCCGCCGAGACCGTGCAGCGCGGCGCTTTTGAAGCGCACCTCCCGCCCGTCGCGGAAGAGGACGCTAAGGCCGTACCGGAGCACCGGCAGAAAGAGAACAAGCAGCGCGCAGAGCGCGGGCAGGCGCGTCACGGCGTTCGGAAAGAGAAACCACGCGCCGAGCGCCGCGAAAAGGCCGACCGGCAGCAGCGCGCGCCGGAGGGAATCGAAAAGCCGCCAGCGCTCGATGGGCGGGAGCGCTTTGCCCCGCCGGAAGAGCCATGGCAGATTCTGCACGTCCCCGCGCATCCAGCGGTGCGCGCGGGCAAAATAGCTCACCGCACCGGAGGGGAAGCCGTCGGTCAGCTCCACGTCGCTCATATACCCGCCGCGGAGAAACGCGCCCTCAAGCGCGTCGTGGCTCAATACGCGTCCTTCGGGAATGCGTTCCCCCAGACACGCGAGATATGCCCCCACATGGATGAGCCCCTTCCCCGCGAAGCCGCCGCTTTGGAAGGCGTCCATATACACCTCCCCGGCGTCCGAGCCGTAGGGGTCGCCGCCGGGCGCGGGGGCAAAGAGGCGCGTGAAGTCGTTCCGGTACGCGCTCTCGAGCGACACGGCGATGCGCGGATGCAGCACGCCGTGGCCGCGAAAAACGATCCCGCGTTTGGGATCGACCGCCGGGCGGTTCAGCGGGTGGAGCGCCGCGCCGATGAGCTCTCCGGCGCTCTCCGGCTCGAGACGCGTGTCGGCGTCGAGCGTGAGCAGATACGCCGTGCCGCGCAGCGCTGCCGCATCGCCGGCGGCACAGTGCATCGCGTCCGCCTCGCCGCACAGAAGCTGCGCAAGCCGGAGCAGCGCGCCGCGCTTTCGCTCCCAGGGAGCGAATTTTCCGCTGTTGCGGCTGTAGAGGCGGTCGCGGGTGAAAAGATAAAAGCCCCCGCCGCAGCGTGCGTTGAGCGCGTCGGTCTTCGCAGCGGCATGATCGAGCAGAGCGCGGTCGGCGTGCGAGAGCGTTTCGCCGCTCTCCGGAAGATCGCACAAAAGACCGAAGAGAAGGTTTTCCCCGCAGCCGCGGGAGGCAGCGCGAAATTCCTCAAGCCGCCGGAGCGCGCCGTTTGCGGCCTTCTCCCCCGTGAGCAATACCGACAGCACGCAGACCGTCTTTCCCTCGGGCGGGACGCCGTCTTTCAGAGAGAGGCGCGGCAGATGGCGCGGCGGCACGGCGCGGAGCAACGCACGGTCCAAAAGTCCCTTCACGACTTCCGAGACCGGCAGCAGCGCCAGCACTCCCGTGAGGACGCTTTTTGTCCACAGCGCGCTCGCCGCGGAGAGCACAAGCGTGAAAAGGACGTTTGCGAGAATGTACGCCGCGCCGCCTCTCCGCGGTACGCCCGCGCCGAGGGGATTTTCATAGAGCCAGTAGCCGATGTGGCGCCGCCGGACGCCATCGGCGCGCTCGGCAAGGCGCAGCGCCTCCTCCGCGACGCGCGCCTCGCTTTTATTTTTCCGCCGTGAAAGCGTTTCGACGCGCGCGCGGTAGTCCCGGCGGCTGCGCTCGTCCATGCGCTGGTACACCCCCGCCGGGTCGCGCCGGAGGATGTGCTCCACGGCGTCGGCCTCTTCCAGCACCGCGTCCAGATCGAGCGATGCGATGTGCCGCAGCGCTGTAAAATATACGGCGGCCGCCGCACCGGAGGGCGTCTCACCCCGGTAGAGCTGCGCGAGCCGGACGAGGACCGCCGCGCGCAGCGACGCGCCGAGAAGGGCCAGCTCACGCCCGGTGAGCGGCGTTTTCCGCTGAAAGCCTTCCAGAAATACGGCGATCCTTTCCTCGTCCACGCGCCCGCCGCCGGAGGCGAGCAGCACCCGGCAGAGCGCGGGGACGAGCGCCCCCTCGCACGTGGTGCGAAGCCGTCCGGCGGCATGGAACGCGGCGAGCGCGGAGGCTCCCTCCCGCTCGCACAGCCAGAGATTGTCGAGCAGCCACCGCGCTCCGCCGTCCGGCGCGGACGCATCCAGCCGCCGGCGCTTTTCGCGCAGAGCGCGCAGCGCGTGCCGGATCTGATCCTCCGCCACGGCGCGCGGCACCACGCCCGTCACGGGCATCGTGCGCGCCGTGCTCTCGGCATAATGCGCCAGCTCTTCAAGCGCTATCACGACCGTTTCCATAGTTTCCGCCTCCAAAGCATGACATTTACGGAACATTTTTCCCCAATGTCCGGCACAATATGCAAAAAGGGAGCCGCAGGCGATCCTGCGGCTCCCGAGCCGGTCGGTTTTTTGTTTTATTCCACTTCGCGGGCATAGTAAATGCCATTGAAGGGGTGCAGGAGCTTTTCGCCGTTCAGACCGCGGACAACCTCCTCCGCGCCCTTGGTGAGCAGCGCTAGTGAGGCTTCTTCGGAGTACCATGCCGCGTGCGGCGTGAGGATGACGTTGTCCATGCCGATGAGCGGATGGTCGGCGGGGACGGTCTCGCTGCAGAGCACATCGATGCCTGCGCCGGCGATCTCGCCGTCGCGCAGCGCCGCGATCAGCTCATCCTCCTTGACGATGGCGCCGCGGGCGGTGTTGATGAAGAAAGCGTCCTTTTTCATTTTGCGGAAAAAGTCCGCACCGATCATGCCCTCCGTAGATTTGTTGAGATGCAGGTGCAGGGAGATGACGTCGCTTTCGCGCAGGAGTGTATCGAGCGAAACGTACTCAAAGTCCGGCGCAGGGTACTTGTCATACGCCAAAACGCGCATGCCAAAGCCGCGGCAGATTTCCGCAAATGCGCGGCCGATGCGCCCCGTGCCGATGATACCGACGGTCTTTTTGTAGAGGTCTATGCCCGTCAGACCCACAATACTGAAGTTGAAATCGCGCGTGCGGATGTAGGCGCGGTGCAAACGGCGATTTAACGTCAATAAAAGCCCCATGGTGTGCTCCGCAACGGCGTGTGGGGAATAGGCGGGCACGCGTACCACGCGTAGCTTGCCCGCTGCTGCCTGCATATCCACATTGCTGAAGCCTGCGCAGCGCAGTGCCAAAAGCTGCACGCCGCAGCGGTGCATGCGGTCAATGGCGGCCGCGTCCACACGGTCGTTCACAAAGGCGCACACGGCGTCAAAGCCGTCCGTCAGCGTCGCCGTGT
>OLXM01000363.1_pt1 | contig 10152 bp, 12 predicted proteins | sample 1673361 | NCBI WGS metagenome assembly OLXM01 (sample SAMEA103958109, study PRJEB25191) | human gut metagenome | biome: human-associated habitat [ENVO:00009003]; feature: intestine environment [ENVO:2100002]; material: feces | place: Germany | collected 2013/2015
CGAATGCGAGCAGGAGGCTGCCGCCGCTAAGCCCGATATAGACAAGGCCAAGGCTGCCGCAGACGAAGCGGCGAAGGCCGTGGATGCGGAGCTGCTTGCGCGCTATAAGCGCATAAAGGGGCGCTATGCCGTGCCGATGGCAAAGGTTGAAAACAACCAATGCTCCGGCTGCAACATGTCGCTGCCCACAAGCACCGTTAAGCGCGTTGCAACGGGGGAAGGCATTGTTGAATGCGAAAACTGCGGCAGGATACTGTACGCATAGAAAAGTTTATAAAGTTTATGAGTAAGCCATGCGGTCGCGTGCGGAACTGAGTTTTCAGTCATCCGCATGAGGAAAGTCCGGGCTCCGCAGGGCAGGGTGCCGGATAACGTCCGGCGGGGGCGACCCCAGGGATAGTGCAACAGAGATATACCGCCGCGTTTATGCGCGGTAAGGATGGAAAGGCGAGGTAAGAGCTCACCGGCGGGGCGGGTAACCGTTCCGTCCTGTAAACCCCACCCGGTGCAAGATTGGAATGGGAGCATTCAATGGCGGCCCGTCACGCTCCTGATAATCGCACGAGCCTGCCGGCAACGACAGGCCACAGATAGATGGTCGTTTAAGACAGAACCCGGCTTACAGACCAGCTCGCAGATACGGTGCGCCCCAGAGAAAAAGCTGGGGCGCATCTCCATATTTTGTGATTTTTTCGCTCAAAAAGCGCAATTTACCCTTGACAACGGGGAAGGGATTTGTTAAACTAGCAAAGCCGCATTGAAGGGGCTTCGTAAGTTTTGCCCGGTTTTCCGGGCGGACGCCTCAAGAGCGAGTCTGCAAAAGAAAGGCAGGTGCAACAATTCATGAAGCATGCTATCATCGTGACTGGTGGCAAGCAGTATCGTGTTGCGGAGGGCGACGTCATCTTCATCGAGAAGCTGGACGCCGAGGCCGGCTCCACCGTTACGTTTGACCAGGTCCTCGCCGTCGTCGACGGCGACAGCGCGAACTTCGGCGCCCCCGTCATCGCGGGTGCGACCGTCACTGCGAAGGTCGAGAAGAACGGCAAGAGCAAGAAGGTCCGCGTCTACAAGATGAAGCCCAAGAAGGGCTATCGCCGCACGCAGGGCCACAGACAGCCCTACACCAAGGTCGAGATCACGAAGATCGAGGCCTGATTTCCGCAACTGATTTTGACACATGGAGGTGTAATTCGAAATGGCACATAAAAAAGGCATGGGTTCCACCAAGAACGGCCGCGACAGTGAGTCGAAGCGCCTTGGCCCCAAGAGAGCCGACGGTCAGTTTGTTCTGGCCGGCAACATCCTCGTCAGACAGCGCGGAACGAAGATCCACCCCGGCATCAACGTCGGCAAGGGTAAGGACGACACGCTCTTCGCCCTCGTGGACGGCGTCGTGAAGTTCGAGCGCAAGGACAAGGATCGCAAGCAGGTCTCTGTTTACGAAGAGATCGCACAGTAATCGCAAACGGGGTGGGCATCGCGCCCGCCCCGTTTTTCTATCCCCCGCCGGGCTGCCCGGCAACGAAAGTGAGGAATGACCATGGCTTCGCCATTTGTTGATAAAGTGACCATCACCGTGCGCGCGGGCGACGGCGGCAACGGCGCAGTGACCTTCCACCGCGAGAAATATGTGGCCGCCGGCGGCCCGGACGGCGGCGACGGCGGGCGCGGCGGCGACATCATCTTTGAAGTGGACGACAACATGTCCACGCTCATGGACTTTCGCTACAAGCGCAAATATGTGGCCGGCAACGGTGCCGATGGTCAGGGCAAGCGCTGCTCCGGCCGTGTGGGCCAGAGTCTGCACATCCGCGTGCCACGCGGCACGCTGCTGCGCGACGCGGACAGCGGCGCGATCATGCACGACATGTCCTCGGGCGAGCCGTTCGTGGCCGCGCGCGGCGGGCGCGGCGGCTGGGGCAACCAGCACTTTGCCACCCCGACGCGGCAGGTGCCGCGCTTTGCCAAACCCGGCCTGCTGGGCGAGAGCCACACGATCCTGCTCGAGCTGAAGCTGCTGGCGGACGTGGGCCTCGTCGGCTTCCCGAATGTGGGCAAGAGCACGCTGCTGTCCGTGGTGTCGAAGGCGCACCCGAAGATCGCTAACTACCACTTCACGACCCTCTTCCCCAACCTGGGCGTCGTGTACGTGTCGGAGGGTTCGTCGTTCGTCATGGCGGACATTCCGGGCATCATCGAGGGCGCGAGCGACGGTGCCGGCCTCGGCCACGACTTCCTGCGCCACATCGACCGCTGCCGCCTGCTCGTGCATCTGGTGGACGTCTCCGGCAGCGAGGGGCGCGACCCGGTCGAGGACTTTGAGGCCATCAACGCCGAGCTGCGCGCCTACAGCGACGTGCTGGCCTCGCGCACGCAGATCGTCGCCGCCAACAAATGCGACCTGCTCGGCGACGACCGCACGAACATCGACCGCCTGCGCGCGCATGTCGAGGCGCAGGGCTACGAATTCTTTGAGATGAGCGCTGCCGCCCACACCGGCACGCGCGAGCTCATCCAGGCATGCGCGGCCAAGCTCGCCGAGATCCCGCCGGTGCCTCCGTACGAGGCCGACTACGTTCCGCCCGAGCCGGAGGTCGGCACGAGCGACGAGCTGCAGATCCGCCACTTTGACGATCTCTGGGTCGTCGAAGGGCCGTGGCTGCAGCGGCTCATGGGCACGATCAACTTCGGCGACTACGAATCGCGCATGTACTTTGACCGCGTGCTGCGCCAGTCCGGCCTGTTCGACCGGCTCGAGGCCATGGGCATCGAGGAAGGCGACACGGTGAGCATCTACGATCTCGATTTTGAGTTCCGCTTCTGACCCAAACAAGCATCCCCGCCGGACGCAGACTGAAGTGCCCCCAAAAAGTTAGACAATATTTCGAAGTAAAAATTGTTCAAGCAGCCAAAAGGGCTTGCTGTCTGTGCATTGCAGGCGGCAAGCCCTTCAGTTTTGCCTTGATCCTGCGGTTGTTGTAGTAATCCAGATATGCAACGAGTTCCAGCTTGAAGTGTTCCATGGAGCGGAACTCCTGCAAATACAGCAGTTCACTTTTGAGCAGCCCGAAGAAATTTTCTATCACAGCATTGTCCAGACAGTTCCCCTTGCGGCTCATGCTCTGGCGAACACCTTTCTCCCGGAGCATCTGTTGGTATTGTTTGTGTTGGTACTGCCAGCCCTGGTCAGAATGGAGAATCAGGTTTGTTCCGGCAGGGATCTTTGCAAACGCCTCGTCCAGCATGGTGGTTACCATGCTGAGTACAGGACGATCCGATATGGTGTAACTGACCAGATCGCTGCTGTGCAGATCGAGAATCGGGGACAGATAGAGCTTTTCTCCGAACAGGCTAAACTCCGTCACATCCGTGACCCATTTCTGATTCGGCTTTTCGGCATGGAAATCCCGATTTAGCAGATTTGGTGCGATTTTGCCCACTTCTCCCTTATAAGAGCGATACTTCTTCATCCTGACACGGCAAACTAAGCCCAACTCCTTCATAAGCCGCTGGACAGTCTTGTGGTTCAGGAGGAAATTGCGCTTGTGAAGTTCTGCCGTGATCCGGCGATAGCCGTATCTTCCTTTGTTTTCGTGATAGATGGCCGTGATCTCCGCTTTCACAGCTTTATACTTATCTGCACTGTTTATCCGCTTCAGATGATAGTAGAAAGTGGCACGGGGTAGTTGAGCGATTAAGAGAAGAATATCCAGAGAATGTCTTTGCCTCAGCTTTTGAACTACCTGCGTTTTCTGCGCTGGCGTCGCTCGTCTTCCAAAACCAAGGCTTGCAAGTTTTTTAGGTAATCGTTCTCCGCACGCAGTCGCTGCACTTCGGCCAGCAGATCTTCTTCCACCTCTTTTGGCAGCTGCTTTGGCGGACGGTCCTTACTGCGGCGGCCACGCCGTTCGATGGTTAACCCTTCCGGACCTTCTTCCAAATAAATGCGTTCCCAACGCTCTATAATTTTATGGTCGTTAATTCCGAATTCCTGCATCGTTGCATAGATACTCAGATGTTCTTTTTCCATGGCTTCTACAACCATTCTCTTGAATTCCGGCGTATATCGTTTGTTTGGTACTCCTTTTGGCATAGCAAAACACCCCACTTGTTAGATAGTATATCATACTGTCTAACAAATGGGGTGCAGTTCACTGGCCATATCGGGCTTTTTGCTTTGTTTTTAATGCTTTGCCTGCTCTTCGCGGATCGCATCGCGCATCCGCTCCAGACCGGTCTGAATGATCGCGCGCGGCATCGCAAGATTCAGGCGCACATAGCCTTTTGCGTTGCCGACGAAGAGAGAATCCCCGCCCTCGAGCAGAACGCCCGCCTTGTTGGCGAAGAAGTCCGGCAGGTCCGCCACGTCCGGCAGGCAGCGCGACAGATCGACCCACGCCAGATACGTCGCCTCCGGAATGTACATGACCGCCTCCGGCAGCTCCTGGGACAGAAACGCCTTGACGAATGCGAAGTTTTCGTCCAAATACTGCTTTAGTGCTTCATGCCACGCTCCACCGCGCGAATAGGCCGCCTGCGCCGCCGTCAGCGACATGGGGTTGACCATGCCGAACAGCTTGTCGCGCTCCTGAAAACGGGCGCGCAGCGCCGGATCGCGGATGATGATATTGGAAAACGCAAGCCCCGCCATGTTAAAGGTCTTGGTAGGCGCCATGCAGGTGATGAGCTTGGGATAGCGATCCATGACCTTTGCCATCGGGATGTGGCGGCGGCCGCAGCGGATCAGGTCACAGTGGATCTCGTCGGACACCACCCAGAGGTTATACTTTTCGATGATCGCGGCGACCCTGTGCAGTTCTTCCTCTGTCCACATACGGCCGGTGGGATTGTGCGGATTGCACCAGAACACCAGCTTGCACGCGGGATCGGCGCACTTGCGCTCGAAGTCCTCATAATCCACCTCGAATGTGCCGTCAGCCTTCTTGTGCAGCGGGGAAGTCAGTACATCCACGCCGGCGTACTCCGCCGCGTGGAGGAAATAACCGTAGGCCGGCGTGTTGAGCAGCACCTTTTCGTCCGGGCCGCAAAGCGTTTCCGTCAGCTGGTAGAGCGCCGGGATGATGCCCGGCGAGACGCACAGCTGCTCCTTGGGAAAGCTCCAGTCATAGTGATCGCGGCACCACTTGGAGAACGTGCGGTAATATTCGTCGTCATACAGGCCGGTATAGCCGAAGATGCGGCGGTCGATCCGCGCGCGCAGCGCATCTAGGATCTCCGGCGCAACGGCAAATTCCATGTCAGCGACCCACATGCGGACAAATTCTTCATCCTTGAAGGCAAATACCTTTTCCGGACCGGCGTGAAAAATATAGCCGCGGAAGCCATCCGTGTTGAGCGCGTTGGTGTGGCGGCGGTCAATGATCTCATCAAAATTGTAGGTCATAGCGATCTTCCTTTCTGTGCACTTGCAGCTGCATCCGGCTGCGCAGCCATTATAGCAGAGATTTGAGAAAACAGGCAACCATGCTGCGGAAGAAAAAAGCACTATGTGCGCGATTTCCCACGCACATAGTGCTGCAAAATGGTTTGATTTTGCTCTCAGCTGAAGTTGGCGCTGCCGCCGTTGGTCGGGATCACGCCGACATAGGTCGTGCCGCGCGAGAGGTTCAGCGCCGTGCCGTCCTCGAGCGTGTAAGTAAAGCAGCTGTTGATATCGCTGCGGGCCCACTTGATCGGCACATACTTGCCGCCGGTCACAAAGTAGCCGGTGCCGCTGCCGATGAGGTCAACGGCTAGACGGCCGTAGCTGTCCACCGTTTTCATATCGGCCGAGAGGATGAGCAGATTGGTAAACGGGACCGCTTCGCCGGTCGCGCCGTCCTTATAGTCGGCCTTGTACTGCACGGCCGTGTACTTGCCGCTGTCAGCGTGGTAGGTGAAGGACGTGCTCTTGGACGTGTTAAACGTCACCTGCACGTTCTCGGCCGCGCCGCCGGTGCACTGGTCGACAGCATTGTCGGCAAAGTTCAGGCCGGTCTTGTAGCTGCTCTCATGCTCGGTGCGGAACTTGTACCGATCCACGAGCGCTTCCACGTTCGCGCCGTGGAAGAACAGCGTGTGCTCCGAGCCGTGCTGGCCGCGGCTGGCGTCGCGGTAGAACATGGAGCTGGTGTTGCCGTCGCGCACGCCGTCCAGATGGTCGGCGTTATAGGTCTTGACGTCGCTGTAGGCCTGCTCGCTGCCGCCGGCGTGGATGACAATGGCGTCATACGACAGGGCGACGCTCAGATAATACGGGCGCAGGCTGCGGATGCTGCCGACGGACTCCACATCGTACAGGTGGCTGAAAATGGCCATCATGCGCGTGATGCCGCCCTCGGCCGGGATCTCGTAGATCATGTCTGCGTTACTGATGCCGACCTGCGGCTGCGCGAAGACGATGTTGTTGATCATGACGGCAAACGGCCGGGTGTTTGCGGGTTTGCTGCTCAGCGGTTCACCGGTCAGCGGGGCATAGTAGTGCTCGTTTTTCGCGTCGGCACCGTTGACGGACGGCTCCTCGGATTTTTTACCGCAGCCGGAGCAGGCACAGGCGAGCAGCGCCACGGCGAGAAGACAAGCAAAAATGCGATTGAAACGTTTCAAAACGCAATTCCCTCCTGTTACAATAATTTGGTCAACATTCATGATACACGCCTTGCAGAGGATTGTCAAATGCCCCGCACCGTGCTACAATGGAAATAAGAATTTTTAATAACTGTCTGGAGATGACCATTCATGTATGAAGAGATCCGCAAATCCGCCCGCGCAGCGCTGCTTGAACTGCTGGACGTTGCCGCGCTCACGCCCGGCCAGCAGGTCGTGATCGGCTGCTCCTCGAGCGAGATCATGGGGCAGAAGATCGGCAAGGGTTCGACGCCCGAGGCGGCAAAAGCCGTGGTCGATGAGATCCTGCCGATCCTGAAAGCGCGCGGCCTCTGCCTGGAGGCGCAGTGCTGCGAGCACCTCAACCGCGCCCTGATCATGGAGCGCGCCGACGCGGAGCGGTTCGGATACGAGATCGTCTGCGTCCGCCCGCGGCCAAAAGCCGGCGGCTCGTTCGCAACGGCGGTCTATGAGGCGATGGACGATCCCGTCGCGGTCGAATTTGTGAAGGCCGATGCCGGCCTCGATATCGGCAATACCATGATCGGCATGCACCTCAAGCACGTGGCCGTGCCGCTGCGCCTGTCGGTCAAGACGATCGGAGAAGCGCCGGTCAATGCCGCCCGCACGCGGCCGAAGCTCATCGGCGGCAGCCGCGCAGAGTACCCGGACTGATACCGGGCAATCCAACCAAAAAGTGAAAAAGCGCATCCCCCAGCAATGCCGGGGAATGCGCTTTTCTGCAGCTGTGTGCCGGAAATTACGCGCCCTTGTGCATCAGGACGGTCAGCACCAGCGTCAGGACAACAAAGACGAGGCCGAACCACTTCGTCGCCTTGGCGAGCTTGGCATCGAGCGTCTTGGCCTTGCCCTTGGAAAGGAACGTTTCCGCGCCGCCAGCAATGGCGCCGGACAGGCCGGCACTCTTGCCGGACTGCATCAGCACGATCACGGTCACGGCGAGACCGGAAATCAGCTGGATAATCGTCAGAATCAGTTCCAAAGTAGTCATGGTATTCATCCTTTCATGGTAGGGGAAATCATCTAATATATCTAATATAACGGAGTTATTATATCACAACATCTGGTGCATTGCAAGAGACTTTTTGCAAAAAATGCTGCTTTCTTGCATCTATTAAGTGTCCAGAAAGTAATCGCTGTCAATGCGTTTGATTTGATATGTTTTTTGCGCGGATACACCCAAATTATATTCAATCATGAGTTCGGTCAACTTTTCACCATCAACAAGAATGATATGTTGCGCGTTCGCAAAATCTCTTGCACCTTGAGAAAACTTGGCAGTCGTAATAAAAAGCCCTTTATCCACTTTTGGCGGTCCCATCATCGCACCGGCAAATTTCTGAATTTCCGGCTTTCCGATGGTCGTGTCCGTGGCCCAGCGTTTTGCCTGAATATAAATCAAGTTAAACCCAAGCTTATCTTCGTGAATAATGCCGTCAATCCCGCCGTCACCACTTGTTTTTGTAACAAATCCGTCGCCATATCCCATAGCTTTCATTAAATCTACAACAAGAGCTTCAAAGAATGTTGGCGTTTGATCCATAATAGCAGCAAGCAGTTCATCTGCCAGCTGCTCATTGATGATGGAATAGACTCGCTCAAATGTTTCCTGCGGTGTTTCGGAAGCATCCCGCTGCACTGTTGCATCGGAATCGGTATTTTCGCTCTTTTTTCCTTTTACAAACGCTTCAAAGGCGGGATAATGCTGCTGAAGATAGTGATTTGTAATATCAACATCACTTTCTAGCAAACGCTTCCCCTCATCGGTTATTTGACAATGGCCCTTTTTCGGCGCGATCACAAGTCCTGCTTTTTTCAAGTATGTATTTGCCCAACCGACCCTTGTCGACCAGACGGATTGCATACTGTTAGAAAGCAAAAGTGAGAGATCATCTTCTGAAAGGCAAAGATAGGATGCCAGCTTGGCCTTAATTTCTCTTGTAGAATAAACAGCACCATCTTGTATTACTGTTAGAAAAGGAAGATATAGCTCATTATACTTCGGTAAAGACATTTTTTCACCGCCTTATTCAGATATTCTATTCAGCAGTGCCACAGTCTCCACAGATGCCCCGCATTCATCAAATTGCGTGAGCACCTTTTGTTCAATGGGAAACTTGTACGCAATCGCCTTTACAAAGCGTTTCTGTGTCTTTTGTTCCTCACGCGGGAACAACTCAACCTCAGAAATCAGGTATTTCACAAGGTCGCGCCGTTCTGCTGCATTCATTCTATCATAGATTGCGTCAAAAGACGAGAGGATTCCTATCATAGATTGCACAGACATCTGATTGCTTTCCAGAGTTGCCTTTTTCATCATGCTTTCTTGCAGCAGATCCTCCGCCTTATAAATCTGGTCATAGAGGTCATTCAGGCGGCGGGTCATGTCTGCGCGGCGGCGCTCTGCATACTTATCATCCGGAGCAATGCGGTCAATATCCCGCTCCAAGCTGTCGCGGCTGCGCTGTAAAGCGGATAGCTGGTTTTTGTAGGCGGTAATGTCATTCTCGACCTCGGTCATGTCCACGGCGGTCATTACCTTTTCCTGCAAATCTTTGATAAACTGCGGATTGCGAACAATCTTCCGGGTGTACTCCATCACCTCGTCCTCAACCTGACTGGCTACCACGCCATTCCTGCGGCATACCGAAGTCCCCCGGTGTTTTGTCGCATAGGAGCAGACATAAGATTCTGTACGGCGCTCTGTACCGTCTTGATTTGTCCACTTGGTCATGCCGATGTACATGGGTGCGCCGCATTGCGGACATTTTACGATACCAGACAACAGATGTGCGTTATACTGACCGATGTTGTGATTGCCCTTTTTCCCACGGATGGCTTTGATCTCCTGCACTCGGTCAAAATCCTCTTTAGAAACAAACGCCTCATGGGAAATAACCTCACTCAAAATATACTCGTCCTGTTTCACAAGCCGATACTCATTATCTTTGCCGGGAACTTTCTCGGCTTTGTAGGCTTCGAATTCTGCCCGCTCTTCGGCGGTCATCTCTACTTTTTCTGTCATTGTCTTTTGTTTTTTTTAGTTGTGGTTATTATTGTTGTTAGCTATCTCTTCTCATGCCTGAGTCTGTTTTTGAAGAACTGTTGTTAGTAGTTTTGCTTGTTTCACTCTTTTCAATAACGGAACTCTGCTGACTGTTTGAATTTTTGCCGGAAGAACTGCCGCCTGAGTTTTCAGAGTTATTGCCTGAATCGCCTGACTTGCTGTTGCCGCCGGCGTTGTTGTTTACAGGCACAGCTTTTGTTTCTTTTACATATTCAGTGTTGCCTTGATCGTCTGTTACAACCTCGGTGTATGTTTCAATTTTTGTTTCAATCTGAGTATCTATGCGTGTTTCGTGAACAATCTCTGTTGTTTTCTGTTCATCGGAATTTTCTCCGCAACCACTCATAACGCTTGCAGCCATAGTTGAAAAAGCCACAAGTGATGCAAGTGCCGCAATAAGACAATAGTTTTTCTTTTTGCCGTAATTACGCATTATGCCACTTCCTTAATGTGAT
>OLXM01000368.1_pt1 | contig 10087 bp, 8 predicted proteins | sample 1673361 | NCBI WGS metagenome assembly OLXM01 (sample SAMEA103958109, study PRJEB25191) | human gut metagenome | biome: human-associated habitat [ENVO:00009003]; feature: intestine environment [ENVO:2100002]; material: feces | place: Germany | collected 2013/2015
TATTGCAGAGTGTGGATTTGGTGATGATATATTGTTTGTTGACTATGTTAATGAAAATAAAGAAAAGTTAATAGCAAGGGGTGTAATATCTACTCGTAATTCTATTAAAGATGAAATAAGAGAAGTTTTAAAGCATGATGAATATTATTATAAATATGAATATAATGGCATTGTTCATGCAATTCATTCTAGGGATTTTGAAGATTAAAGGGGTAGAGGCAGATGTAGATGATGTTCATAGAATAATTAATCTGTTTAATGCCGTAAATGGAGACTGGCTGCTTAGGTTGGTGTCATCAAAAAAAGGAAGCAAGGATTCTACATTTAGTAGAGAAAAAATTAGTATCGTAGCTGCTATAAAGTTTATGCTAGCATTCCTTAAACATAAGGACATTGTTTGGGTTCCGGTGTCTCTTGAAGAAATGCTAAGAGTTTCTGGGGGAGTGGGGCTATCGAAGGATGAAGGCGTATTGTCTGCAAAGAATCTTGGATTTGAAAAAGGACCAACAAGTGACGATTTACTTTTCATAGGATTGGATAAGAGTGGTGATACACCAAAAATCTATTTATATCCTACAGAAGTAAAGACCGGAAATAACGAGGTTGCAGTTATTAAAAAAGCATTTGAACAAGCATCTGCAACTGCTGAAGGATTACATGCAGCATTTAATCCGGGCGGAGAAATTATGGACACAATTTTGTATAAGGTTAATCGCAATTTCCTTATGCAAATGCTAGTTATAAGCTGTAAAAAGATGCAGGTATATCATGTAGATGATTCTCAGAATTGGGATGAAGTATTAGATACTTATCGAGAAGCAATTTTAAATGAAAGATATTTTATGTCTGAAAATATCCAGGAATTACTTGGAAAAGGTGCAGTTTTGTCTTTTCGAAAAGGGCTAATGTCTCGAAGAACATCTTTTAAGGAAGATGCTATTAATTTTATCGAGATGCCTGAACGGGATGAGTTCGGATTGATTCTAAAAGAAGTTGCTGAAATTTATGAAGATATTCATTCTAAACGAGATAGTGAATTCTTGTTGTTTGATGAATGCATAGTGGATAATTTGACAGGTGATTTGAGCAAATTATCAGTTTCAGCACTAGATGAAAAAACTACATTAAATGACACAGAGCAAGATGTTGATAATACATATATATCTTCAGGAACGAGCAATGATGGAAAGAAAATGTCTGGGACAACACCGGATCCTGAACTAAATTCAAATCCAGAGCCGAATCCGAAGTCAGAACCTGAAGATGAAGAAGATGGTATGAACATATTATTTGGATTGAATGAACAAAATGGTCAGTCCGTAATCTGGAGACCAAATGATACAACTCAATTGTTCCATACTAATACCGGAATAATTGGAACGATGGGAACTGGAAAAACTCAGTTTACAAAGTCACTTATCACACAGCTGTATCGTGAACAGATTCATAATGTTGATGGCAAAGGCCTCGGAATATTGATTTTTGACTATAAGGGTGATTATAACGAAAGCAAAACAGATTTTGTTAATGCGACAAATGCAACAATATTAAAACCTTATCATTTGCCGTTTAATCCTCTGGCATTGGTAAAATCATCGGTATTTAAGCCACTACTACCGACACATACAGCAAATGCTTTTAAGGATACCTTATCAAAGGTTTATAATCTTGGACCAAAACAGCAAGCAACATTACTGCAATGTATTATGGATGCATATACTGTGAGTGGAATAAATCCGGGAAATCCTGCTACGTGGGATGAAGAAGCACCTACATTTGATCAAGTATATCAGAGATATGCAAATGATGAAGAGATAAAGAAGGGTGATTCACTAGCAGCAGCCTTAGACAAGCTTCATATGTTCCAGGTTTTTGAAGCAAATCCGTCTAATACAAAATCGTTGTTTGAGATTCTGAGTGGTGTGGTTGTCATAGATTTATCCGGATATGATGCAGATATACAAAGCTTGATAGTTGCAATAACACTTGATTTGTTTTATTCACAAATGCAAGCTGCTGGTTCAAGTAAAATGGATGGAAACTATAGACAACTTACTAAGATGATTTTGGTTGATGAAGCAGATAACTTTATGCGTGAGGGATTCCCGTCACTTAAAAAGATTTTAAAAGAAGGTCGAGAGTTTGGTGTAGGAACGATACTTTCAACACAGTTTCTGAAACATTTTGGAAGTGGAGAGGATGATTATTCAAAATACATTCTTACATGGGTAGTTCATAATGTTTCCGACCTAAAGAATTCTGATGTTGATTTTGTGTTTAAAACAGAAGCTAAGAGTCAGGAAAATCAAGTGCTCTTTAACGCAATTAAATCACTAGAAAAACATCATAGTATTGTGAAGATGGGAAATGGAAAGCCGGTTTATGTAAAAGATAAAGCTTTCTGGGAATTGTACAAAGAATTTAATTGACTGATATAAAAGCAAATGCTATACTTAAGTAGTCTACTTAAGTATAGCATTTTTATATTGGAGGAAACATGGATTACGCATACAAATTTCCGGTTGTAAGGGGCAGTCAGGCAGGTAGAGAGTACTTTATAGCAATGGTTCCTTTGAAGATGATTTCAAAGCTGTTTCCGAATGAAGAAGAGTATGTATTACCAGAATATAGAGCTCAGCGAAAATTAAACGAGTCAAGAATTCCTGTAATAAGCAAATATATTACAGAGAATCGTGATTCATATGTTTTTTCTGCATTAGCAGCATCGATAGATGGAGAGTTTGAATTTCATGAAAGTAGTGATGACATGGGTACAGGAATTTTAGAAGTGTCAATGGATGCTAGATTTCTGATAAATGATGGACAACACCGTAAAGCAGCTATCTTAGATGCGTTGAATGAGGATTCTTCGTTAGGCAACGAGACAATATCGGTAGTATTTTATGAAGATCAGGGATTGGCGAGAAGTCAGCAGATATTTACTGATTTGAATAAGCATGCTGTTAAAACATCAAATTCTATTGCGGAATTATATGATTCGAGAGATGAGTTGGCAGTAGTAAATAGAAACGTAATAGCCAATGTCCCTTTCTTGAATGAGTATACAGATAAGGAGAAGGATATCCTTGGTAAGTTTTCTTCAAATCTTTTTACGCTGAATACGTTTTATACCGCTAATAAAAGAATTGTTGGTGGATCAGATATATTCGAAGATGCAGAGTCTTTTTTGATTAAGTATTGGAAGACTGTAGCAGAGAATGTAGTTCAGTGGGTTGAATTGTCAAAAAGAGAAATTTCTAAGGTTGACCTAAGGGAAAACTATATTGTTACTCAGGGGGTAGTCATTCAGGCATTCGGCGTTATAGGATTGTACTTCTATAAAAACCCAGAAATTGATATGACGAAATTCTTATTCAATCTTCAAAAAATTGATTGGAAAAGAAGCTCTTCTCAGTGGAAGCTGAGAGTTATAAGGGTTGACGGAAAAATTATAACTAGTAACAAGGCAATAAATCTTACGTCAAATCAAATCAAGAAGGAAATCGGATTACCTTTATCCGAGGAAGAAGAGCAAAGAGAACAGCAATTCTTGAGCTCAATAAACGTGTAGGAGAATAATAATCATGGCAGAAAAATGTGTGAGCTGTGAAGCAAATAAGCAGGGCGTAACCATTACAAAAGAGATTATAGATGGCTTAATGGATACAATAAGAAAACTGTATTTATGTGATGACATACCTTGGGTTATAGGATATTCAGGAGGAAAGGACAGTACTGCAACATTACAGTTGGTGTGGCTTGCTCTTTCTGAACTTCCTAAGAATCAACTAAAGAAACAAGTACATATCATTAATACGGATACAATGGTGGAGTCTCCGGTTATTTCAAAATGGGTTCAAACATCGTTAAAAACAATGGATGATGCGGCAGAAGAGCAGGGATTGCCTTTTGTTACTCACAGATTAACTCCAGCAATAGATAACACTTTCTGGGTAAATTTTATTGGACGAGGCTATCCATTTCCAAGGAAAAAGCTTCGTTGGTGTACTGACAGATTGAAGATTCAGCCAGTTAATAATTTTGTTAAAGAAAAAATTGCTGAACATGGCGAAATTATTATGGTTATTGGTACCCGTAAGGCAGAGAGCGCTCGAAGAGCGAAAACTATGGCATATTACGAGAAGAAAAGAGTTCGTGAATTATTAAGTCCTAATCAATCTATGGTGAATGAACTTGTATTTTCTCCATTAGAGGATTGGAATGACAATGATGTCTGGGTATTCCTGATGCAGTATAAGAATCCATGGGGATATTCGAATAAGGATTTACTAACGCTTTATCGTGGAGCTACTGCTGATAATGAATGCCCAATGATGGTTGAGAAGGGATTACCTAGTTGTGGTAGGAGTAGATTTGGCTGCTGGGTTTGTACAATGGTAGAAAAAGATAAATCTATGGAAGCAATGATTCAAAACGATGATGAAAAGGCTTGGATGTCTACATTGCTTGAATTTAGAAATAAGTTTGGCGATGAAGAACATGATAGAGAGAGAAGATCATTTAGAAAAATGGCTGGATATCTTCAGGGAAGTTATAAGCGGCTTCATCATGGCCCGTATAAGAAAGAAATCAGAGAAGAATGGCTTAGAGATTTATTAGAAATTCAAAAGAATATAAATGAAAATGGTCCAGAAGAATTTCAGAATTTAGAACTAATTACAATTCCTGAATTGCGCAATATCAGAAGAATTTGGGTTAATGATAAACATGAGTTTGATGATACGCTGCCTGGCATTTATGAGGATGTATTTGGAAAGCTATTCGATGACCCGGAATGGATTGCGCCAGAGGCATTTAAGAAAGAAGAATGGGACATTTTAAAGGATGTGGTCGAGGAATTATATCCTGATGAAGAACTTGCTTTTGAAATGGCATATAGCTTGATTGATATTGAGAATCGATCTAATAGTTTAAATCAGCGTAAAGGTGTGATAGACTCATTGGAAAATTGTATTCAGAGAACTTTTTATAAAAATGAAGATGATGCTACTGAGTACTATTTGAATCAAGTTTCGAGAAAAAAGGATCTCGGTGGAAAGTACAACGAAAAAGCTCTTGATAGTAGTTATGAAGAACCATCAGAGAACGATGAAGATGAAATAGACGAGGAAAATGAATAATGATAATCAAGCAATTAACAATGCATAATTTTGGTGTGTATGCATCTACGAACACCCTTGAATTCAATGGCAAAAAGCCAGTTGTCTTAATTGGCGGAATGAATGGGCGAGGAAAGACTACTATCCTTGAGGCCGTACTTTTGAGTCTTTATGGATCAAATTCTTTTGCATACACAGAAAGCAAGTATACAACCTATGGACAGTATTTGAAGTCATATGTAAATAAAACGGATGGGTCTTTGGATACTTTTGTCGAAATTGAGTTTGCGATGGATAAGAGTAATGATGAGATTTATACCGTCAGAAGAGACTGGGATGGAAAAGACCAGAGGGTAAAAGAAAGAATCACTGTACTGAAGAATGGTGAGGAGAATAAATTCTTAACTGAAAACTGGCCTATGTTTGTTGAAAATATTTTGCCTAGTGCTTTATCTAATTTTTTCTTTTTCGATGGAGAAAAAATTGCTGAGCTTGCGGTTGAAGAAACTAGCGAGCAGATGAAGGAATCTATTAAAGCAATGTTAGGTATTACTGTATTAGATGTACTTCAAGGAGATATAGGTAAGATCATAAACAAAATTAGTAAGAACATCGCTGAAAACCAGGATTTAAAGAAACTTGAAGAGCTTCGTTCTGTTAAAGAAACAGCTGAAAAGGTATTAGAAGAAGCGGACGTTGAGATTGAAGGTGCAAAATTGCAGTTGGAAGAATTGCAGTTAGAACTGGAACAGCTTAACACTGAATATTCAGTAAAGGGTGGAGGCATTTTGGAACAGAAGAATGCTTTAATGAAGCAAAGAAGTGAAAGTATAGCTGCAGTTAATAGTAGCCAGGAACAATTGCTGGAAATTGCAGGAGGAGAGCTTCCACTTCTATTAGTGTCTGATCTTTTAAAGGATATTGAGACACAAGGAAAGGCTGAACAGGAGAAAAAATTAAATAAAGTCGCCTTAGAAAAAGTGAATGTTTTATACGAAGGATTTGCTGGAAAATCTGAAGATGTCGATAAGTTCATTAGTTTTATGAAGACGGAAATTAATTCTGATAAATCAGAAGAATTGTATAACCTATCAGATTATAACCTGTACCAGGTAGAACAGCTTAATGCAGATAAACTAAAGCGATGTGCATTACATACACAGGAATTAGTAGCTAAAAGAGATAAGAATCAGAGGAAGGTTGATGAGGTAGATAATTCGTTGTCAGTCGATATAGATGAGTCGGCATTAACTGAACTCTTTGAGCAGATTAAAGCTAAAGAGCATGATGTGATTGCTAAACAGGTTGAAATAGAGGCATTATGCAAGGACAGAACAACTTTACACGGAAACTTAATTGCAGCCGAATCTGAGTTCAGTAAATACGCAGAGAAGACACTTTCTATATTGGAATCAATGGATGCGGATGAACGTACTGTTAAATATGCCAATATGGCAGTACAGATTATTAAGCTATATAGAATTCGCTTGCAGGAAAGAAAAACCGACGTTTTGGCTCAAACGATGACCGAATGCTATAAGAAGCTTACTAACAAAAAGAACCTTGTTGATTACATAAAGATGGATCCTGAAACCTTAGATTTACAGTATTTGAATGCTGATGGCGAGGAAATTGCAAAGAAGCGACTTTCGGCAGGAGAAAAACAATTGATGGTGATTTCATTGCTTTGGGCCTTAGCTATTTGTTCAAAGAAAAAATTGCCGGTAATCATTGATACTCCATTATCTAGACTTGATTCATCACATCGCCAGGCATTGATAAAGACATATTTCCCTAAGGCTAGTAATCAAACAATTATCTTGTCTACAGATTCTGAAATTGATGAAAACTATTACACAATGATGAGGAAAAGCATTGGCGATGAGTTTACTCTTAATTATAATGACAAGACTAAAAATACAACAATCAAGCCAGGCTATTTTGGATGGGAGGCAAAACTAAATGATAATTAAACAGATTAAGTTAACAAATGTCTCCAAGGATCGTTTGGGTAGACTAAAAGGTAAAACCGGAATTAAAAACTGGAATGTTCTTTGTAGATGGGCACTTTGCTATTCTCTTTCTGAAAATACAATGCCTACAGACATTCCGATTGTAGCAGATAGTAATGTTGAAATGTCTTGGTATACCTTCGGTGGCGAGTATAGCGATATATATGATGCGATTATGGTTACATGGTGTAAAAAGATGGGACTACCAACGGACGAAGAGACTTTGGCTAAATACTTTAAGCTTCATATTGAGCGTGGTATTGCACATTTGTCAGGTACGAATTTTATTAAGAACTTAGATGATTTACTAGACCTTGCAATTGAGGATGAATAAATGGGAATTTACTTAGATTACAATGCATCAGCTCCAATAGATTTTCGAGTGCTGGATGTGATGGTAGATATATATAAGAATGCAATAGGGAACGCAGATAGCAGAACACATGATTATGGTGACAATGCAAGGAAAGTAGTTGAGAATGCAAGAGGCCAGGTCGCTAGTTTGCTTGGAGTTGAGAACAGCGAAGTATTTTTTACAAGCGGGTCTACAGAAAGTAACAACATTGCAATTCGAGGCTTAATGGATTATGCAGAAGAAAGCGGCAAGAAGCATGTTATAACAACTAGCATTGAACATAAAGCCGTTTTAGAAACAGCTAAGAGTTTGAAGAAATTTGGGTTTGATGTAGATATAGTGAATCCGGAAACTGACGGAAGAATTAATGTTGAAAAAGTCAGTTCTCTTCTTAAAGAGGATACACTTCTAGTCAGTGTTATGCATGCGAATAATGAGACTGGCGTTATTCAGCCAGTAAAAGAGCTTGGTGAATTGTTAGCTGATAAGGGAATTCTATTCCATATTGACGCTACACAAAGCTGCGGAAAACTTGTGCCTGAATTACGAGAGATAAAATATAATATGCTTTCTTTAAGCGCACATAAGCTAAGTGGCCCACAAGGTGTTGGAGCACTTGTTTTAAGGAAGAAAAGATATAAGCTTCCACCGGTTAAGGCAGTTACTTATGGAGGTCAGCAGGAGCATGGAATTAGACCGGGAACAATACCAGTAGCTTTAGTCGCTGGATTGGGAGAGGCTTGCAGACTTGCAGAGATAGAATATGCACAGAATATAGCGGCTTACAAAGAAAAGAAGGATGCAGTATTAGAGCTTATGGAAAAATCTGGAATTAAGTATGAGATAAATGGCAATCAGGATTACTGCATGCCTAATACAATTAACTTGAGTATCACAGGAGTTGAGTCTGAAGCTTTAATGCTATCTTCAAAGCAATTCTGTGGCATATCAAATGGCTCTGCATGTACCTCACATGATTATAGCCCAAGTTATGTTTTAACGGCAATGGGGTTGGATGCAGATAGAATTTCATCAGCCATAAGAATTAGCTGGGGAGCACATACTGATAAGGATGAGCTTATAAGCGAACTTTCAAAATTGATTGCGGTAGCAAAGAGTTTAGTATTGTAAGGAGTAACACATGTCTGGCTGGAATCTTAAAAGTGGATCATTAACTGAATATGATGTTAGTGAAGATAGAATCTGGTCTCTGTTTAACTATGTGTTCTCGAATTCAAGTAGAAAACGCAATACTTATAAATTTGGACTTGTAAAGTCGTTATTAGATAATGTTTTTAATGGTCAGCAGAAGTCAGACGGTATCTATTTTACATATGAGGAGCTGTTTGGACGTTTTGCTGAAAACTATTGGAATTTGGTTATCAAATATGACTTGAGGCAGATGAGACCAGATGGAAAATCCATGTATTCGAAGATTGAATCTATTTTGAAGCAAGCTGCGGCAGAAAATCAGATACTTGTTAATCTTGAATTTGAGGCAATAGAAGAAAAGAAAAAGCAACAGATTATCAAGAAGGTAACTACAGAATGCAAAAAGTGCGTTGTCGGAGCCTTATATGATGATTTTGACGGAGTAATTTATTCGTTTGATTTGAAAGAGTCTGGTCTGATATTAAATTATTGTATCTATGATTTTATGCTCCGGCATAAGTCTGAGTTAGAGAAACTCAATTATTATTCATGGGCTAGATTTCTTGAGCAAGTGAATGATGATAATGCACTGATAAGGGTCATTGATAAGCTTGAGCTTGCTACGCCAAAGAGAGAAGATCTTTCTGTTTATAGGGAGATTCTTAGGAGAGAGTTTGAAGAAGACACATGCTTTTATTGTGGCAAAAAACTTCAAAAAGTGATCCATGTAGATCACTTTATTCCATGGTCATTTGTCAAAGATGACAAAATCTGGAATTTTGTTCTTTCATGTCCAACTTGTAATGAAAAGAAAAATAATAGAGTACCGGGCAAGGACTACTTGATTCGCATTGAAGACAGAAATAAGAAAATTCAGTTGTTGAATAATACAGTAATACAAACAGATTTTGCCGGGTATAGTGATGACTTAATTGGCAGAATGTGGAGCTACGCTAAACTGAGCGGCATTAAGGAATACCGAGGAGGAAAATGTAGTATTAAATATAAAAAATCGGAAGCAGTTGAGATTGATTTGAGGTAAAAGATAACGATTTATTTGAGAAAATGATACGGAAAGAGATTGAGAATAAATAGAAAAAAGATCTGATGGCTCGGGCTGACTTGGCATTCAGTCCGAGCAGTAAGTTTGACCTGATTGTGCAGAAAGCGATTAATGATAAGCAGTATGATATCATGCAGCTGAATGTGACATTGTTCAAATATACGAATGAGATATTAGGGGCATAGTTATTATAAGACAATAAATTTGGAGAAAATTATGGATCTAAAAAAGTTTTATTTTAAAAATGTAAAAGAATTCGATTATCACTACAGATTTTTCGACGCAATACAAAATGTCAATGTGACATATAATTTCTTAACAGATAAAGAAGAAATAAATGATTATAAATTTGAAATATATGATGTAGAAGAAGCAATAACGAAAT
>OLXM01000376.1_pt1 | contig 10043 bp, 12 predicted proteins | sample 1673361 | NCBI WGS metagenome assembly OLXM01 (sample SAMEA103958109, study PRJEB25191) | human gut metagenome | biome: human-associated habitat [ENVO:00009003]; feature: intestine environment [ENVO:2100002]; material: feces | place: Germany | collected 2013/2015
CGCAGTATTCCCCGCGCTTTCTCCCTTCATTTTACTATCTCCTCCCGCATTTTGTCCAATATAAGTTGCTTCATTAAAAGATAACTATTTACTCATAGCTTTTTTTGTGTTATGATACTTTTGGAATTAAAAACGGAGGGCAGGAACGATGACGAACGCACAGATTCAGAGCTTTATGGCGGTAGTTCAGTATCAGAGCTTTTCCCGCGCAGCGGAGCATTTGTTCATATCCCAGTCTGCCGTGAGCAAAAACGTCGCCCAGCTCGAGCGCGACCTCGGCTATGTCCTCATCGACCGGACTTACGGCTCCGTTCGCACCACGGAGGTCGGCAGGCGCTTTTACGAATTTTTCTGCGACAGCGAGCACCGCTTCGACGCCCTGCGCGAGGAGGTCCGCATGCTCACGAGCGGACATGCCGGCGATCTGCGTCTCGGCTGTCTGGACGGCTGGGACCTCTCGGAGTTTTATCCGGAGCTCCAGCGCATGTTCCGCGAGCGCTTCCCCGGCATCCGCCTGCGGCTCGACGGCTATAACCACATGCGCATTTTAGACGCCCTCGCCTCGAACGAGATCGACATCGCCATCACGCTCGGCATCACCCTCCCGCGGCAGGACAAGCTCGTCCGGCGCGAGATTGCGAAGGCGCCCGCCGTGCTGCTCTTCTCCGCCATGCACCCCCTCGCGGGCAGGGAGGACCTCCGGCTGGAGGATTTCCGCGACGAGCCGTTTTATGTCATCGCCCCCTCGGCGCAGAGCACCAACCCGATGGAAACGCTGACGCTGCGCCTCTGCCGCGCTGCGGGCTTCGAGCCGCGCATCGAGCGCATCTCCAGCTCCGTGTCCATCCTCATGTGCCTCCAGAGCGGCACCGGCGTCCAGCTCACCTGCCAGTGGACCAGCGCCGGTCGTCTCCCCCTCTACCGCATGCTCCCCCTCGACCACCAGCTCTCCATCTGCGCCGCCTGGCTCGACGACGACGCCCAGCCCGCCAAGCACATCTTCGTAAACGAGCTGCTGCACCTGCCGATGAAGGATAAGTAATACTATTTGAATAAGCTAAAGACAGGGACCGCCCGGCTGTGCCGGGCGGTCCCTGTTTGTCTTTATTCTTTTCTTACTCCCGATTCGGGTCCTCCGCCATGTTCGCGATGATGAGATACTGCGCGAGCAGCATCAGCGCGGCGGAGACGAGGTGGATCGCGGTGAGGCTGCCGCGGCGGGGGTCGAAGACGGTGGTGAGGTTCAGCACGGCGGCGAAGGGGAGGATGAACATCATCGTCATCGGACGGGCGCGGCCGTAAAACAGCGCGGCGAGGTAATAGGCGCCGAGCACCGCGGCGGCGACGGCAAGCAGCCCCGGCGCGTAAGTCCAGAACTGCGGCTCGTCGGAGCCGAGCTTATAGCTGAACACGAGCCAGTAGCAGAAGAAGATCGTCAGAAACGCCGAGGCGCTCTTCCCCGCCGCGTTCGGCGCGTCCGATGCGCGCTTCGGGATGAGACCGGGGATGCAGAGTCCCGCTAAAATGCCCGCCGCGCCGAAGATGCGCTGGAGCGTCGGGAACTTGGCAAGGTCGGCGGAGAACATCAGCACGAGCGACGCGATGACGAACGCCGCCGCCATCGCCCAGCCGAGTATCGCGGGCACGACGCTGCGGCAGCGGAGCGCCGCACCGACGCCCGCAGGAAAAACGTAGCGCCGCAGCCAGAGCCGCACGATGAGCGCCAGCACGACAGCCGATATGAGGATATAGACCGCGAGCACGATCGAGATACCCGCGCCGCGCGCGGCAAGACCCTCCTCATCGTAGAGATTCATATTTTGCAGCCAGCGCAGAAATGCGCCGAAAATGCCCAGCACAAGGGTCGTGAGCGTGATCGTCAGAGCGTCTTTTCGCATAATTGCATCCTTGTCCAAGTATAGATTTAGCAAAACTATTCTATACCGATTTGACGCTTCCGTCAAGTCTCTTGGGAGGGAGAAGCATGCAAAGGAAAAACGCTGTGGGGCTTTCGCTGCTCGCGGTCGCGTTCGCATTCGTGCTGCCGCTCGTGCTCTCCGGCGCGCCGGCGGAGAGCCGGGAGGTGCCGGAGCTGACGCCGCCCGCCGTCACCGCCGCCGCGCCGACGCCGGACCCGACGCCCACGCCGGAGCCGGAGCCGGTGCTGGACGCGGCGACACCGCTGCGCCTGCACACGGAGTCGGGCGACACCGAGACGACGATGGCGGACTATCTGCCCCTCGCGCTCGCCGGGGAGATGCCCGCCGCCTTCGAGCCGGAGGCGCTGCGCGCGCAGGCGGTCGCGCTGCGGACTTACGCGCTCTATTACCGCAACGCGCCGAAGGCGCAGCACCCGGACGCGGACGTCTGCACCTCCTCCGCCTGCTGCACCGCCTGCGCGGACGAGGCGGAGCTCCGCGAACGCTGGGGCGCGGACTATGACGATTACTGGGCGCGCGTCTGCGCCGCCGTCGCCGCGACGGACGGGCAGTATCTCGTCTGGGAGGACGCCCCCGCGCTCGCGGTGTTCCACGCCTCGAGCTACCGCCGCACGGAGGCAGCCGCGGACCTCGGTATGGCGCAGCCCTATCTCGCGAGCGTGGACTCGCCGGAGACGGCGGAGGAGGTCCGGAACCTGAATACCACGGTGGAGGTCTCCGCCGACGACTTCCGCGCCGCAGTGCTCGCCGCCGTGCCGGACGCGGACCTCAGCGGCAGCGCCGAAGGCTGGGTCGGCGCGGTGACGCTGAACGCCGCCGGGCGCGTGGCGCAGGTGGTCATCGGCGGCAGAGCGGTCAGCGGGCTCGCCCTGCGCCAGATGTTCTCTCTGCGCAGCACGGATTTCACCTTAGCTTGGAGCGACGGCGCGTTCCACTTCCGCGTCAGCGGCTACGGTCACGGACTCGGACTCAGCCAGTACGGAGCAAACCTCCTCGCCCGCGACGGCTATGATTATGCGGAAATCTTAGCGCATTACTATCCCGGCACTGAACTCGTCATGGCGGTGTTGGAATGGTGAAAAGTGAAGAAGTGTCCTTCGGAGACTTAGGGACTTGACGTAGGCGGGAAAACGGTGTAAAATAAGTTACCTTTTAAAAGATTTCACACGCCCCGTTTTACATCAGACAGAAAGGTGGACGATATATGGGTTTCATTCCCGAAATCACCTGCCGCCATTGCGGACAGAAGTATTCCGCCCTGCACCTGCGCTGCCCCCACTGCGGCACGCGCCATGTCAAGCAGAGCACCCGCTCCGCCGCGACCACGGCGAGCGCCGTCTCCGGCTCCGAGGCGAGCAAGCGCCTCAATTCCAACACCCAGTGGCAGTTCATTTTCGGCTGCATCCTCGTCGTCGCGGTCATCGTGGCGGTCATCGTGCTCATCACGGCGAGCCTGAAGCCCAACGAGCCGGTCACGCCGGTGGACCCCTCTCCCCTGCCGACCGTCGTCGTCACCACGCCGCCTCCCCCGACGCCGAGCCCGACGCCGACGCCCATCCCCGTGACGAGCGTCAGCATCACCTTCCTCGGCGACGCCATTCAGGAGTTCACCCAGCGCACTACCTGGGCGCCCATTGACCTCGACGCGGAGGTCTATCCCCTCGAAGCGCTGACCGAGAACACCGTCACATGGCGCAGCAGCGACGAGGCGGTCTGCACCGTCGATCAGGACGGCGTCGTCACCGGTGTCGGCAGCGGCAGATGCGAGATCATCGCCGAATGCGGCGGCGTCGCGGCGTCCGTCAAGGTCCTCGTGCCGTAAAAAAAAGAAAACCGAAGCACCAAGCGGGAGGCTGCCGGACGCGGCCTCCCGCAGATATTTTTATAGGGAGAGAAGCCTGTCATGAATTACAACAAAGAAACCGTCCGGAATCTCTATAAATCCCGCCCGGCACCGGGCGGGATCATTTGCTTCTTGACTCGATCGCCCTTCCGCGGTAAAATAGACTGTAAAAATCTGAGCGGGAGGCGGGAAAATGGAACAGAGCGCGCACTTTTCCCATGCCTATATCCTTGCCGCCGCGCCGGACGCGGGCTATGCACGGGCGAGGGAGCTGGCGCAGGCGATGCTCTGCACCGGGTCCGCACCGCGCCCCTGCGGGGTCTGCCGGAACTGCCGCAAGATCGCCCACGGCGCGCACCCGGATGTCATCACCGTCGAGCGCCTGACGGACGACAAGGGAAAGCTCAAGGCAGAGATCGTCGTCGACCAGATCCGCGACTTAGCGGCGGATGCCGCGGTGCTGCCCAGTGAGGCGGACAAAAAGGTCTACATCATCCGCGAGGCGGGGCTTATGAACGATGCGGCGCAGAACGCCGCGCTGAAGCTGCTGGAGGAGCCGCCCGCGTTCGATGCCTTCCTGCTCGTGGCGGACAGCGCCGAGCAGCTTCTGCCGACCGTGCGCTCGCGCTGCGTGCTGCTGACGGAGAACGCCGGGGAGAGCGCGCCGCCCGCCGCCGCGCGGGAGCGTGCCGAGCGCTGGATCGACTGCGCCGCGGGGCGCGCGCGGCTCTCGCTCCTGAGCTTTGCGAGCGAAAACGAGGCGCTCACGAACGCGGAGCTGCTGGACTTCTGCCGCGCGGGAAAGGCGCTGCTCGCGGACATGCTCTGCCGCCGTCTGCCGGACCGAAAGCTGCCGCGTGCGGAGCTGATGCGTCTTGCGTCGCTGCTGCGCAAAACGGAGGATTATCTGCGTCTCAACGTCAGTCCCAAGCACGTTCTGGGGATGCTGACGGCGGAGACGATCAAGTGAAATGAGGAAACAAATTTGATTACAGTTGTCAGTGTAAAATTCAGAGGCCGGGGCAAGACCTATTACTTCGACCCCGGCGCGTTGGAGGTGCCGGACGGCGCGCAGGTCGTCGTGGAGACCAGCAAGGGGCTGGAGCTCTGCGAGTGCGTGCAGGGCAACCATATCGTGACGGACGAGCGCATCGTCCCGCCGCTGCGCCCCGTCGTGCGCATCGCGACGGCGGACGATCTGCGCATCGCGGAGCTCTGCCGCCAGCGCGAGAAGGAAGCCTTCGGCATCGCGGAGAAGAAGATCGCCGCCCACGGCCTCGAAATGAAGCTTGTGGACGTCGAGTGCAACTTTGAGGGCAATAAAATGCTCTTTTTCTTCACGAGCGACGGCCGTGTGGACTTCCGCGAGCTCGTGCGCGACCTTGCCGGGGTGTTCCGCGCCCGCATCGAGCTGCGCCAGATCGGCGTGCGCGACGAGGCGAAGATGCTCGGTGGCATCGGCATGTGCGGCAGACCGTTCTGCTGCAATCAGTTTCTGGACGATTTCGAGCCCGTCAGCACCAAGATGGCGAAGGTGCAGTCCCTGTCGCTGAACCCGGCGAAGATCTCCGGCTGCTGCGGCAGACTGATGTGCTGCCTTCGCTATGAGGAGGAGGCTTACGAGGAGCTCGTAAAAACCGTGCCGAAAAACGGCGCGTTTGTCGAGACGATCGACGGCTACGGCAACGTCGTGCAGGTCAATCTGCTGCGCCAGCGCGTCAAGGTCCGGCTCGACAACACGGACGACGCGCCCAAGACCTTCGAGGCGGACGAGGTCGCCGCCGTTCCCGGCGGGCGTCCCAAGCCCGGCGAGCCGCTGCCGCATGTGCTGAGGCCCGTGGAGCGCAAGAAAGCCGAGCCGGAGGAGGCCGACGATTTCTGGGTCGCGCCGCCGATCTTCGCCGAGGACACGGCGAACCCGCTTCCGGAGCGCCGGAGCGAAGTGCACGAGGAGTCCGGCGATGCCAAAAAGCGCCGCCGGAGAAGCCGCGGCGGGAAAAAGCGCGACGGCGTGCAGGACGGCCAGCCGAAGGAAAAGCCGCAGAACGCGGTGAAGCCCGCCGGCGGCGAGAAGCAATCCGCAAAGCCGCAGAACGGGGAAGCCAAGCCCGCGGGCGAAAACCGCAGCGGCTCCAGCCGCCGCCGCAGCCGCGGCGGGAAAAAGCCCGGCAGCACCACCCCCGGCGGCGAGATCCGCACCCAGCCCCAGCCGCGCCTCAAGCCCGACACCGAGGAGGTCGGCGGCTACGAGCCCAACAACAAGCGCAGCCGCTCCCGCCCCCGCAGAAAAAAGCCGAAGCCCCCGATGGACACGGCAGAATAAGCGCAAAAAAGAGACCGCCGAGGCGGTCTCTTTTTTTCATAGCCTCTCCCCTCTCCACCGCTCGCCCTTCGGGACCGGCTCGACTGCGGCGGCGGTGAGCTCCCGGAGGGCGGCGGTGAAATTGGGGACGTCGGGGGCGGGGAGCAGGAGCGTCAGGGTTACGAGCGCGCCGTAGTCGGCGGACTCCTCTGCTGCGCCGCTCGTCTCCGCCAGACGGCGGACGCGGTCGAGCAGCGGGTAAGGCACGGCGAGCTCCAGCGCCTCCCAGCGCGCCAAGCGCGCGAGCCCCGCCGCATCCAGCGCGAGCTTCGCCGCGCCGGAATAAGCGCGCACGAGTCCGCCCGCGCCGAGCAGGATGCCGCCGAAATAGCGCGTGACGACGCAGCAGAAGTCCGTCACGCCGCCGGCGCGGAAGACGTTTAAGATCGGCTGACCCGCGGTGCCCTGCGGCTCGCCGTCATCCCCATAGCGCATCGCGCCGGAACGCAGGGCGTAAGCGAAGCAGTTGTGCCGCGCGTCGTAGTGCTGCTTTTTCATCCTTTCGATGCAGGAAAGCGCCTCGGTCTCCGTCTCCACATGCCAGACGCGCGCGAGAAAGTGCGAGCGCTTTTCCGTCAGCTCCGCCTCACCGAAACCGGCGGGCACCAGAAAAGAGCTCATGCCTCCCCCTCCGCATATTCGCGCAGCTTTGCCCAAAGCTCCGGCTTCACGATCGCCTCGACGCGCGTGCCGGTCTCCGTATAGTCCACGGAGAGCACCGCGGCTTCGTCGTGGAGCGTCTGGACGAGCGCGCCTTTTGCAAAGGGGATGCAGAACACGGCGCGGCGCTTGCCGCGGCCGAGGGCGGCGCTGATCTTTTCGAGCAGCTCCGCCGTGCCCTCGCCCGTGCGGGCGGAGATGCACACGGCGTCCGCCTCCCGCGGCAGCACGCCGGGGCAGAGGTCGCACTTGTTATAAACGCGGATGCAGGGCGTGCCCTCCGCGCCGAGCTGGGCGATGAGGTCGTCCACGATGGCAGCCTGACTCTCCCATTCGTCGGAGCTCATGTCGATCACATGGAGCAGCACGTCGGCAAAGGCGAGCTCCTCGAGCGTCGCCTTGAACGCCTCGACAAGATGGGTCGGCAGCTTGCGGATAAAGCCGACGGTGTCCGAGAGCAGGACCTCCTGCACCTCATCGACCATCAACCGGCGGGTCGTGGTGTCCAGCGTGTCGAAAAGGCGGTTATTTGCGGGGATGTCGCTGCCCGTGAGACGGTTCAAGAGCGTGCTCTTTCCGGCGTTCGTATAGCCCACGAGCGCCACGACGGGCACGCCGTTTTTCTCGCGGCGGCGGCGCTGGGTCGCGCGGTTTTTGCGCACCTCGGCGAGCTCCTCTTCGAGCTTCTGGATCTTGCGGCGGATGTGGCGGCGGTCGCTTTCGAGCTGGGTCTCGCCGGGGCCGCGGGTGCCGATCGCGCCCTCCTGCCGTTCGAGATGGGTCCACATGCCGAGCAGGCGCGGCAGCAGATATTTATACTGCGCAAGCTCCACCTGAAGCTGGCCCTCGCGCGTGCGGGCGCGCTGGGCGAAGATGTCCAGAATGAGCCCGCTGCGATCCATGACCTTCACGCCGAGGTCCTCGTTCAGCACGCGCATCTGGGAGGGCGAGAGCTCGTTGTCGAACACGACGAGGTCGCAGTCGCTGTTCTGCACGATCTCCTTGAGCTCGGCGACCTTGCCCTCGCCGATAAAGCTGCGGGGGTCCGGCGTCGCGCGGTTTTGCATCAGCTCCGCGACGGCGACGCCGCCGGCGGTCTCCACCAGCGCGCGCAGCTCCGCCATGCTGACCTCCGTGGAGCTCTCGCCGGGCGCGAAGCAGTCCGCCGCAAGCCCGCAGAGCGCGGCGCGCTCGATCTTTTTTGCGTTTTGTTCTATCATATTTTATTCTCCTGTAAAGGTCCTGCAATACATCCGGCAGCAGCAGCGCCCGCAGTCGGGGCTCCGCGCGGTGCAGACGGCGCGACCATGGAGCACGAGCCGGTGGCAGAAGTCGTTCGTCTCCGCCGGGGGCAGCTCCGCGCGCAGCACGCGCTCGATCTTCTCCGGCTCTTTGAGCCCGTCGACAAGACCGAGGCGGTTGCTGAGGCGGATGCAGTGGGTGTCCACAACGACCGCGCCGGGGCGGTCGAAAATGTCGCCTAAAATGAGGTTCGCGGTCTTGCGTCCGACGCCGGGGAGCGTCAGCAGCTCCTCCATCGTGCCGGGCACGCGCCCGCCGAAGCGCGCGCAGAGCATCCGCGCGCAGAGCACGATGTCGCGCGCCTTGGCGCGGAAAAAGCCGCAGGAGCGGACATAAGGCTCCACGTCCTCCGGCTCCGCGGCGGCGAAGGCCTCCAGCGTCGGGAAGCGCGCGGTGAGCGCCGGCATCACGCGGTTCACGCGCTCGTCCGTACACTGCGCGGCGAGCCGCACGGCAAAGAGCAGCTCATAGTCCTTTTCATATTCCAGACTGCAAGCCGCGTCCGGATATTCCGCCGCAAGCGAGTCCAAGATCCCGCGAATCTGTTCGGGGCTGCGCACAGCGCGTCGCCTCCTTTCTCTTTTTGGGGCTCAAATTGGCGTGATCCGGCAGGAAAACACGCCGTTTTCCGCCTCCACGAGGGCAAAGCTGGGGCGGTGGGGGTCGCCGATCGCGCCGGGGTTCAGAAGCTCGATGCCGCCGAGGGCGCGGTGGAGGGGGATGTGGGTGTGGCCGAAAAGACCGAGCGCCGCGCCGGAGCAGAGCGTGCTCGTGGCGAAGCCATCGAGCGACAGCTTCACGCCGTGGCGGTGGCCGTGGGCGGCGAAAATGCGGACACCGCCGAAATCAAAAAGCGCGCTGTCGGGATAGTCGCGGTCCCCGTCGCAGTTGCCGCGGACGACCGTGAGCGGCAGGTCCGGGAAGGCGCGCCGGAGCGCCTCGGCGTCCGGCGTCACGTCGCCGAGGAACACGGCGGCGTCCGGTGAAGCATCCCGGACGGCGGCGATCATACGCTCCGCCGCGCCGTGGGAGTCGGAAAAAACGGCAAGCAGCATTTTTGGCAACCTTTCTGTCGGTGGGGAATATATTGATAGCGGAAGGCGGGGTGATTTTTTCATGGATCTTGCGGAAATGAAGCGCGCACTGGAAAAACAGAGCGCGCTGCGCGCCGCGGCGGAGAGCAGCGAGGGCGCGGCGCTGGCAAAGCGGCTGGACGCCGCGGCGCTGGAGCGCGCGGTGAAAAGCGGCGACACGGCTGCGATGCGCGCGGCATTGCAGAGCGTGCTCGCTACGGCGGAGGGCAGGGCGCTCGCCGAACGGGTGCAGAAGGCGGTGAAAAAGCCGTGAGCGAGCTGGAGGAAAAGTTAAACGCCGTTTTAAACGACCCCGCGGAGCTTGAGCGCATCTCGCGCCTTGCCGCGGAGCTGATGGGCGACGGCGGCGCGACGGAGACGGAGGCGACCGGCGGCGGGCTCGGCGAAAAGCTCGGCGGGCTGCTGGGCAGTCTCGGCGGAAAGGGCGGCGGAGGCGGCAAGGCGGCGCTCGTCGCGGCGCTCGCGCCCTATCTCCATGACGGGCGGCGCGAGAAGCTCGCAAAGGCGGCGCGGCTTGCGCAGGCGGCGCATCTCGCCGGGGCAATGCTGCGGGAGGAGGGGAAGGGCGGTGGCTTATAACCGGTATCAGGGCAACTCCGGGCGCGTGCAGCGCGTGGAGGAGCCGCGCGGCGTTCCCCTCCCTCCGGCGCGGACGACGCCGCCGCTGCCCGGTCCGGGAGAAAGAAGACCGCCCGGTCCGCTCAGCGGACTGAGCGGCGAGCTCGGCAGGCTGCTGAAAAAGCTCTCCCCGATGGAGCTGGAGACGGAGGACCTGCTGCTCATCGCGGTGCTCTATCTGCTCTATCGCGACAGCGGGGACGAGGATTTTCTCTTTATGATCG
>OLXM01000378.1_pt1 | contig 10041 bp, 6 predicted proteins | sample 1673361 | NCBI WGS metagenome assembly OLXM01 (sample SAMEA103958109, study PRJEB25191) | human gut metagenome | biome: human-associated habitat [ENVO:00009003]; feature: intestine environment [ENVO:2100002]; material: feces | place: Germany | collected 2013/2015
CGGCGCCCTCGCCGGCTCGCCGCGGACGCTGTGCGTCCGCTTGACGCTCGCCCCCTCGCGGGTTCGAGCCCCATCGGCATCCAAAAGAAACGAGCCCGCATCCCAAAGGGACACGGACCCGTGAAAGCCAAATGGTAGGGGCGGTGGGACTCGAACCCACAATCCTTCCGGCCGCGGCTTTTAAGGCCGCTGCGTATGCCAATTCCGCCACGCCCCCGAATGCGTCGCGATGTTACGTGCCCGTCTAGTCTAGCCGACTTTGGCGTCGCGTGGCAGCGGGCGCATAATCGGTTTCCAACCAACGGGAGAGGGCTCGCCCTCGGTGCCCGGCAGGGCCGTCGCCGCCGTGAGCGAAAGCCCAAAGAGCAGGTCGGACTCGCTCACCGTGAGCTCAGTAAAGCCGGTCTGCGCCATGAGCTCGCCGATAGCCACCGCGCCGCCCAAGATCACGGGCGCGCGCTTTGGTTGGATGCCCGGCATGGCGGCGCGCTGCTCAACCGTCTTTGCCGCAAGGGCGTCTTCGAGCTCGGCGACCTTCGCGGCCGAGAGGCGCGCCAGGTGGACGCGGCTTGAGTCGTACGGCTCAAGCGCGAGGTCGATGGCCACGAGCGTGGTCACCGTGCCGCCGCACACGACGAGCGCCTCGGGCGCGAGCCCCGCGATCTTTCGCGCCTCAGGCGCAAAGAGACCCGCGGCGAACTCATGCGCCGCCGCAAGGTCCGCAGCAGCCGGAAGCCCCGGGCCGCCGCTCAGGAACTTATCGGTGATTCTCCTGCAGCCGACGTTTGTCGAGCAAACGAACTGCAGGTCAAGCACACCGTCGTTGAGCACACCGCAAGCAAGCTCGGTCGAGCCGCCGCCGTTGTCGGCCACAAGGATCTTCTTGCCGCCGAAGTCCTGCGCCACGCCGAGAAAGGTCAGGGCGCCCTCGACCTCGCCGGGAATGACCTCAGGCTCGAGGCCCAGGCCGCGCAAGGCGATCACGAGGTCGGCGGAGTTCTCCGCGTCGCGCGCGGCCGACGTCATCGTGCAGCACACGGCCTCGGCACGGGCCGAGACGGCACTGGCAAGATATTCGCGGCAGCACGAGACCACGCGGCCCATGGCCTCGGAATCGAGTCGCCGCGTGCGGTCCACGCCCTGGCCAAGGTTGCAGATACAGGAGGTCTTGGCCAAGCGCCGCACACGCCCGCCCTCCACGTCGGCGACGGCAAGCCGCGCCGTCACCGTCCCGATGTCGATGCACGCAATGCGCCTCATGCCGCATCCTTTCTGGTCTTTTCGCGCAAGAAGTCCGCCGCGGGTCAGTTGCCGATGTAGTGGAAAACCTTGTCACCGAGCTCGATGTACCAAGGCTGCTCCGCCTGCTGATCGGAGCCATCGGCGCTCGACGTCGAGCCGTCAGCGCCCTCGTCAAGCCCCTCGACGACGACCTTGGTCTCGCCCTCCGACACGTAACCGCGCCGGCGCGCCTCGTCCTCGATGCCCTCGCGGGTCTGAAGGCCCTGGATGTCCGCCTTGTACTGGTCGTTGCTGGCGTTGTACTCGTCGAGCTGCGCTTGCAGGTCCTGACCCTTTCGCCACGCGCAGTAGTAGGTCTTCGCGGGACCGTACATAGCCAGGATCAGGCCGACAAAGAGCGCGAGCACAAGAAGGACGACGCGGAAGTTCATCACGAAGCTGCCGATCGCGGAAAGCGCGCCGTTGACGTCGATCGTCGGCGTCGAAGCGGCCTCGCGGCGCGGCGCCGCCGGGTGAGACTCGCTCGCGCGATCGGGCGCCACGCGGGCGTCGCGCCTGCGGTTGGCGCGCTGCGTGCCGCGATCGTCCTGGCGAGAAGAGCGCGTTCGCGGGCGGCGTCCGTCGGCGGCATAGCCGGCAGCCGTGCGGCCGGCAGGTGCGAGCGCCCTAGGCGCGATTCCACGCGCGGCGTCCGCGGCAGCGCGGGCCTCGGCACCCGAAAGGTGCGCGGGCCTGCCGTTGTTATAGGTGTCCGTGGTGTTGTTCATGCCGTCGCTTCGTTTTAGGTGTGTTTGGGCGACCGCCGGAAGGCGGCCGACTCGGTCTTTGTGTCAGTTATACCAGAGGAACGGTCGCGCGACGGCTAGCGGGCGGGCTTCTCCTCAGCCTTCGCACGCTCCCAAAGCTCGTTCAGCTCCGCGGTGCTCAGGTCGTCTGCCGCACGGCCCTCGGCACGCGCAGCCTCCTCAATACAGGCCCAGCGCCGGCGGAACTTCCGGTTGGACGCGGCGAGGGCCTCCTCAGCGTCAATCCCCTCTTTGCGCGCGACGTTTACCAACGCAAAGAGAAGGTCGCCGAACTCGGCAGCGGCCGCGTCGGAGCCCGGCTCCTCGGCCTCGAACTCTTCGCGCTCCTCGGCGACCTTATCCCAGACGTCCGCCGTGGTCTCCCACTCGAAGCCCGCCTTGGCCGCGCGCTTCGAGATCTTCTGAGCCTGCATGAGGGCGGGCAGGCTTGCGGGCACCGAGTCAAGGAGCCCCGCCTCGGCGCCGGAGAGCTCGCCTCTGGCCTCGCGTTCCAGGCGTTTGACGTCGTCCCAGATGTCGAGGACCGCGGGCGCGTCGGCAGCGGCGTCGTCGGGGCGGGCCTCGTCGTAGCCGGTAGGGGCGACGCCGTCCACAGCGGCCGCAAGGTCACCGAACACGTGGGGATGACGGCGAACAAGCTTCTCGTTGAGGCCGCGGGCCACGTCGTCGATGTCGAACTCGCCGGCGTCAGCGGCCATCTGTGCGTGGAGGAGCACCTGCTCGAGCACGTCGCCGAGCTCCTCGCAAAGGTGAGCGGTGCCGTGCTCGTCGATGGCATCGACCGCCTCGTAGGCCTCCTCGACCATATTCACCGTGATGGAAGCGTGGGTCTGTTCACGATCCCAGGGGCAGCCGTCGGGCTGGCGCAAGCGCCAGATGGTACGGATAAGCCGGTCGAGCTGCGGGTGTGCCGTCGGGGCGTCGGCGCGCGACGCATTCTGCTCGTCCACGAGGTCCGAGAGGGCGCGGCCATCCGCCACGCGGCACTCCGGCTGGTTGAACTTGCCCGGCACGAACTCCATTTGCTCCCCTTTCCGCGGTTTTCCGCCGCCATTGTATCGCGAGGAGCACGCACTTTCCGCCTCTGAGCCACGCCGAGGCGTGGGCGCTACACGGTTGGCGATTCGGACCACGCGGTTTGGACGGAGACAGGGCGCCCGCCATTCGCCAACTGGGGTTTTGCGGCGCGCGGCCCCGAGAGACCCGCCTCGGGCGCCAGAATCATGTGGACCGAGGGCGGGAAGTGCGCAGCGCGACGGCGCGGACGTAGCCCGAAAGCCAAAACGCGCGCTCGGGCAGGCACTCCCGCACCGAAACCGCCCGAGGGCCACGTCTCCGACCGCGCCTGCGCCGAAGCGCTCTGCGGGCTACGTGCTTTTGCGACCAACGAGGCCTTGCTCGGCACAAAAGGCCAGTTGGACCCTCCGTCCGCAATGGGTTGCGCGGCCCCGGACGCCAAAACACGTGGCCCGGAGCCGCTTTCGGCGCGCAGGGGCGCCCCGGCGTAGCCCCGGAGGCGTTTCGGCGCACGCGGGCACAAAAATCGCCCGGCCGGAATCGGCCGGGCGACCAAAGAGGAGGGGCTGGCTCAGGCGTCCTTAAGCCAGGCGAGGCCGCCGCCTTCCTACTCGTCCACCTCGTCATCGCCGCCGATCTGCTCGAGCACACCGAGCGCGACGGGCATGAGCTCGGAGTCCTTGCGCCGGAACGGATACGCGAGCTTGTGGGTCTTCGGGTAGTTGAGCGCGCCCTCCCCCTTGAGCTTGAGCGCCACGGCACGCGGCACGTCGATGCCCTGGTAGATGATGCGCCCGTTCGTGAGGTTGACGGTCGTACAGCCCAAACGCTGGGCGCGGATGCGCACACGCGCACGGTCAAAGAGATTTTTGCCCGCGAGCGGCAGCGCGCCGAAGCGCTCCTCGGTCTCCTCCTGGAGCGCGTCGACCTCGGCGATGTCCACCGCGGCGGCGAGCTTTCGGTACACGAGCACGCGGCGGTCGACCTCGGGCAGGTACTCCTCCGCGAGGAAGAAGTCTGCCGGCAGGTTGATGTTGACCTCTGCCAGTTCCACGTCGCGCGTCTCGCCGCGTGCCTCGGCCACGGCCTCGCCGAGCATCTGCGTAAAGAGGTCGAAGCCAACGCTCGAGAGGTTTCCGTGCTGCTCGGCGCCCATAAGGGAGCCGGCGCCGCGGATCTCGAGGTCGCGCATGGCGATCTTCATGCCGCTGCCCAGGTCCTGGTACTCGTTGATCGCCGTCAGGCGGTCGGTGGCCTCGGGCGTGAGCGGCACCTCACCGGGGAACATGAAGTACGCGTAGGCTTGCTGCCGGCTGCGGCCTACGCGACCCTTGAGCTGATAGAGCTGCGCCAAGCCGAGCCGCTGCGAGTCCTCGATGATCAACGTATTCGAGTGCGAGTTGTCGATGCCGCTCTCGATGATGGTCGTTGCCACGAGCACGTCGACCTCGTGCTCGTTGAACCGCAGCATCACGTCCTCGACCTGCTTGGCGCTCATTTTTCCGTGCGCGACGGCCACGCGCGCCTCGGGCGCCGCCTCCATCACGCGCGACACCGCGTCGTCGATGGTGTGGACGCGGTTGCTCACGTAGTAGACCTGGCCCTTGCGCGCGAGCTCGGCGCGGATCGCCGCCGAGACCACGTCGGGGTCGTACTCCCCCACCGTGACCTTAACGGGCAGGCGCCCGGGCGGCGGCGTCATGATCAGGCTCATGTCGCGCACGCCGCTCATGGCCATCTGCATCGTGCGCGGAATCGGCGTGGCCGAGAGCGTGAGCACGTCCACCTCCTCGCGAAGGTTCTTGAGCTGTTCCTTGTGCTGCACGCCGAAGCGTTGCTCCTCGTCGATGATGACGAGGCCCAAATCGTACGGGTTGACATCGGCGGACAACAGCCGGTGCGTGCCCACGAGCACGTCGACCGAGCCGTCCGCGAAGCCCGCGAGCGCGCGGCGCTGCTGAGCGGGCGTGACAAAGCGCGACAGCACGGCAACCTTGAGGTCGAACGGCGCGAACCGCTCAAAGAAGGTTTCGAAGTGCTGTTGCGCGAGGATCGTCGTCGGGCACAAGATCATGACCTGTTTGGCATCCTGGCAGCACTTGAACGCCGCGCGCAGCGCGACCTCGGTCTTTCCGAAGCCCACGTCGCCGCAGAGCAGTCGGTCCATCGGCTTGCGCGCCTCCATGTCCGCCTTGATATCGGCCACGGCGCTCGCCTGGTCAGGCGTTAGGTCATAGCTGAAGCTCGACTCCATGTCCTCCTGCGCGGGGGTGTCGGGGCTGAACGCGAAGCCCGTCACCGACGATCGGCGCGTATAGAGGTCGACCAAATCGAACGCGAGCTTCTTCGCGGACTTGCGGGCCTTGCCCGTGGCCCTGCTCCAGTCGGCGGTGTTCAGGCGCGTGAGGCGCGGCGAGTCGCCGTCGGGGCCGACGTAGCGCGTGATGCGGTCGACCTGCTCGAGCGGCACAAAGAGCTTGTCACCGCCGGCATAGGAGAGCTGGAAGTAGTCGCGCTCGCGCCCGCCGACCTCCTGGCGCACAATGTCGGAGAACAGCGCGATGCCGTGCGTCGCATGGACAACGTAGTCGCCCGGCTTGAAGGGAAAGGTCACGCTCGTGGGGTCCACGCGCTTGGCGCGTCGGCGAGCCTTGGCAGTACGCGACGCGAGGTCGTCAACGGAAAGAATCCCCAGGCGCGCCGCAGGAATCACGACGCCGGCAGACACGGGCGCGTCGATAAAGGTCACGCGATCGCGGGCAAGCGCTGGCGCGTCGAAGCGCGCGCCGTCGTCGCACACGTCGTGCGCGTTCTCGGCGGCGGAGCCGAGCGACTCGGCAAAGGGAATGCCCTCGTCGTTGAAGCGCAGCTCAAGCGCCTCGCGCGCGGCGCGGTCGGGCACTGCAAAGAGCGTGACCGAGCGGTCGGCCACAAGCTGGCGCACACGGCCCATGAGCTTGGAGTCCGAGCCGTTGACGCCCGGCTGGCGCACCTCGAGGCTCGCGGTGACGGCGCCCGCGCCGGCGCGCAGCATCGACGCGAAGCTCAGGCGCTGCTGGCGCCCGAAGTCGAGCTGACGCGGGTTCGTGTAGAGCCCCTTGGTCGAGACGCGCGCGGCCGTCGCCGCCTGCTCGACCTCGTCTGCGGCGCGCAGGCAGTCGTCGAAGAGGGCGCGCGGCTCGGCGAGGACCACGAGGGTGTTCGCGTTCGCGTGGTCGATGGGCGTGGCGGTGCCGCCGTAGAGCTCCGGCAGGTAGCGCTCGAGCGCGGGCTGGGCGGCGCGGGCGCCAATGAGCTCCAGGTCGGCGGCCAGGGCGTTGTCGTTCTGTGCGCGGGCGTAGAGCGCCTCCTCAGCGCGCGCCACGGTCTCGTCGGTCAAGGCCATCTCGCGGCACGGCGAGACGGTCACGCTCTTGAGCTCACCGATGGTTTGGCCGGTGGCCGCGACCATGCGGCGCACGCGGTCGATCTCGTCGCCGAAGAACTCGATGCGCACCGGCGTCGTGGCCTGCGCCGGAAAAACGTCCACCGCGTCACCGTGCACGTGAAAGCTTCCGGGAACGTCGACCTCGCCGTTGTCGGCGTAACCCATGCCCACAAGAAGGGCCGGGACCTCGTCGAAGGGCACCTCGTCGCCCACGGAAAACGTGCTCGAGGCCCAGTAGCCGGACCCTGCGGGCGGAACGCGGCGCAGCAGCGAGCGCGCCGACGCCACGACGATACAGCGCTCCCCCTCGGCCAGGCGCGCGACGGCGCGGCAGCGGGCGCCGACCACGGAATCCTCGGGGGCCTTCTCGCTCCACGGGTAGTCGCGGCGCTCGGGGTAGCGGCAGACGACGTCCTGGCCGAGCCACGCGGCGAGCGCGCGGGCGGCGCGGTCGGCCGCCTCCTCGCCCGAGACCACAAACAGGCAAGGACGCGGGTCGTTGGCCCAGATGGCCGCCAGCATAAGCGGGCGGGCGGACTGCGCGACGGCCAAGGTGGCGTCGTCGCCCGCCCTAAGCGCGCGAACAAGCGGCTCGAGCTCCGGGCAGGTCATAATCTGGCGAGAAACGCGGTTGATGAGCATGTGATAAGGCTCCTCGGCATGCAACTAAGCCGAGGTTTCCTCGAAACCCCGGCTACGACGTGCGGTTTATCTCGCCACATTGTACCTGCAATCCGCCGCACTCATCGCCTGACGCCGCGCACAACACAGCGCCACCAGCATTTGAAGGTTCATTGAAGATGATGAGCGGTCAACATTCGGGCCGGCAAAGGGGTACCATTCACCTCGCAATGTTGACCAATCAACGATTGAGAACGGGAACGCCCGTGGACAACAACCAGAGAATCGCCCAGGAAGTGCTCGCTGCCGTCGGCGGCGCCCAGAACGTCGCGGGCGTCATGCACTGCATGACGCGCCTGCGCTTTACCCTCATCGACCCCACCGTCCCCGCAGATGACCAGATAAAGGCCATCGACGGCGTGCTCACGGCACAGTGGTCGGGCGGCGAGTACCAAGTTATCGTGGGCCAAAACGTCACGAAGGTCTACGACGCGCTTCTGGCTAGTGGCGTGCCCGCAGCCCGCGCGGCGGCAGCCGCCCCCGCGCACGCCCGGACTGCCCGCACCATCGCCGCCTCTGCCCTCGCCTACTTCTCGAAGACCATGGTCACGCTCATCCCACTGATCATGGGCGCGGCAATGTTTCGCGCCATCGCCGTGGTCTGCGGCCCGGTCATGCTGGGCATCTGGTCGGCGGACTCCGAAATCTACAGCCTCTTCTACAACTGGGTCTACAACGCCGGCTACTACTTCCTGCCCATCTACATCGGCTGGTCGGCCGCGCGCCAGCTCGGATGCAGCGAGCAGCTCGGCATGCTCCTCGGCGGCGTCCTCATCGCCCCCGAGCTCATGGACCTCGTCCACGCCGCGGCAAACGGCGGCGCCGCGACAATCGCGATCTACGGGATCCTGCCCGCGGCCCTTGCCGACTACTCCACGACCGTCCTGCCCATGCTCCTGTGCATGCCCGTGCTCGCCCAGGTCGAGAAGCTCGCAAAGAAGGTCGTCCCCGACATGCTCGCCGTGGTCTTCGTGCCCGTGCTCACCATGTTCGTCATGATTCCGGTCGCGCTCTGCGCGCTCGCCCCGCTGGGCAACGAGCTCGGCGCCCTTCTTGGCAACGCCATGTTCGCGCTCGGCAACGAGGGCGGCGTCGTGAGCATCCTCGCCCTTACCGTGTTCGCCGCCGTCTGGGAGTTCTTCGTGATGACGGGCATGGTCTGGGTGCTCCTCTCGCTCGCCATCGTCCAGCTGCTCTCGAGCGGCTCCGACTCCTGCGTCCTGGTTGCCGCCACGATCGCGCAGTTCGCCGCCTGGGGCATGGCGTTCGGCGCCTTCCTGCGCCTCAAAGAGAAGAACGAGCGCGGCGCGATGCTCGGCTTCACGATCTCGGGCGTGATCGGCGGCGTGACGGAGCCCGCGCTCTACGGCTGCGGCTTCAAATACCCGCGCTGCTTCGCCGGCATGGTCGCCGGCGGCGCGATCGGCGGCCTCGTCGCCGCGCTCACGCACGTGACTGCCTACACCGTCGGCGCGACGAACATCGTTATGATCGCCGGCTTCGCCGCAGGCGGTCCCATGAACATCTTTTGGTGCTGCGTCTCCAACGGCGCCGCCTTCATCGCCGCAGCGGCGATCGCGTATCTCTGGGGCTTTACGAAGGAGCAGCTTGCGGCCGACGCCTCGGCCGCCCGCTCCCAAGAATCCGCCGCGAGCGACCACGCGCCCGTCGCGCCCGCGGTGCCCAACCCCTTGGCCGACTAACGCGAAAACCTGGAAAGAAGCCCATGAAGCAGTTGCTCATCCGCGCCGACGACCTCGGCTACTCCTACGCCATCGACCTCGGCATCGCCCGAACCGTTCACGAGGGCGTCGTCCGATCGGTCGGCCTCATGCCCAACATGCCCGAGGCCGCGCGCGGATGGTCGCTCCTCGCCCACGCAGACATAGCCGTGGGCCAGCACACGAACCTGTGCCTCGGCAAGCCGTGCGCCGATCCCGCGCTGATTCCGAGCCTCCTGGGGCCCGACGGACGCTTCAAGCGAAGCCGCGAGTACCATGCCGCGTGGGCCGCGGGCGTCGAACCCATCGATTTCGACGAGGCCTGCATCGAGATTCGCGCGCAGCACTACCGCTTCACCCAAATCGTCGGCCGCGAGCCCGACTACTTCGAGGCGCACGCCGTCCGCAGCAACAACCTCTATCGCGCCATCCATGAGGTCGCGGCCGAGCTCGGCCTGAAGGAGCAGCCGTTGCCGCTTGACGTTCCCACGGTGCGCTGCGGCGCAACCGAGGTCAGGCTCGTCATGGAGTCGGCGCGCGCCGATTACGTCCCCGCGCGCGACATCCGCCGCGCCATTGAGGGCATGGCGGACGGGCAGACCGTCGTCCTCATCTGCCACCCCGGGTACCTCGACGAGTTTGCGCTCGCCACTTCTTCCCTCACGCGCGTGCGGGCGCAGGAGGCCGACCTCCTCGTGGACCCGGCCTTCCGCGCATGGCTCGACGCCATCGACGACCTGCGTCTCGCTGACTATCGCGACCTTTGATAGGCGTTGAGGCATCGGCTGCCTACAGCGGCTCGTCCCCCGCACGCAGTATTTTCAAATACGGCTCGTACGTAAACGTCCGGTACCTCTTTTTCTGTCCCTCGCGCTGCTCCAGCAGGCCCCATTCCACGAACTGGGAAACCATCGCGTTGGCACCCGATCGACTCATGCCCATACGCTCGGCAATGAAGGAGACGTCAACGATTGGGTTTCCCTCAAGCAGATCGAGGACGGCGAGCGCGTTCGTGGTCGCACGGCCCGCCTTCTCACGAATGAGGGCCTCGCTTTCCGCCCTTAGGTTAACAAGGCTTCTCATGGAGTCGCGCGCATCCCTGGCGCTCGCCAACAGGCATTCGCAGAAAAATGCGACCCAACCCTCA
>OLXM01000382.1_pt1 | contig 9988 bp, 11 predicted proteins | sample 1673361 | NCBI WGS metagenome assembly OLXM01 (sample SAMEA103958109, study PRJEB25191) | human gut metagenome | biome: human-associated habitat [ENVO:00009003]; feature: intestine environment [ENVO:2100002]; material: feces | place: Germany | collected 2013/2015
TTTTTACTAACATATTTTTCAAATTTAAAATTATACATTATATTTATACTCTTAAGGCGAGAAGTCTATAAGAGCCTTGTCGCGTGTCTTTGCAGACTATCGGCTACGGCAGCCGAAACACCAACGAATAAAAAGCAATTGGTGTGCCAAAGCACAAATAAAACAGTATCATTTTCTTGTTCTATTTTCAGATTCGGCATATTTTCGTCCGTTATCCGTATTATATACGGATAAAATATTGCATCCTTTAATGAGGTAAGGCTAATAATGTTGGGGTCCATAAGAGAATGTCAGATACGTGACAGATATGCCACCTATATGCCAATTTGGCATAAAACACACCATTTCCAAGAATAAAGTCTAATATTAAGGTTGTTTTATTTGAGAAATTGGCAGATTTTCCGTAACTTTGCACATAAAAAGAGTAACTCTACATAAAAAAGTAACTGGGTAAAAGCCATAATTTGGCTTGCATTATCTCTGCATATAACTAAAACGATATAGAAACAAGTAAAATGAAACTGTCATGATACAGGAGATTAGAATAAAGAATTACCTATCGTTTAGAGACGAGGTGGTTCTTAGTTTCGAGGCCACCAAAGACACTACATTTGAAGAGTGCCAAGTAGCAAACGTCACACCAAAAGTGCGCTTATTGCGTTTCGCCCTTATTTATGGAGCGAACGCCAGTGGAAAATCAAACCTGTTGAAAGCAATGGATTTTTTACGCGACTTTTGGTTCGACAAGAAATCTGATATTGACGAAGATACAGGCGTGGTACCTTTCTTATTGGACACGGAAACTCCGAATGAACCATCTGAATTCAACATCAAATTCTTTGTTGGCGACAAAAGATATTGGTATGTCCTCGTCTTGGACGACAAACAAGTAATAAAGGAGGACTTGTATGTATACAACTCTGTTCAACCCTCACTTGTGTTCAGCAGGGAGTTGGACGGCACAGCATCACTCATTAAGTTGAATGCGAGTCTGGTTAAGGCGAACGCAACAATAGTGGAGCAGCTGAATGTGAAATGTTTGTCCAACATGTCCTTTTTTGCAGCAAGAAATCAAGTAAACTGTTCATTAGCATACATAGACGAAGTGCGTGACTGGATGAAAAACAATATGATGCCAATCATAGAGCCAGGCACAAGAATGTTTGAGTATGCAGGAAAACAAATGGAAAAGAATGCTGAATTGAAGGCATACATCCTTGATTTTGTACATAAAGCGGACTATAACATCACCGATGTATATACCGAAAGGGAAAAATTGCCTATTCCAGACTTTGTCAAAACCTCTATAATGGAAGATAAAGACATTCCAGAAAAGACAAAGGAAAAAATGCTGGCAGACAATGCCCTTGAAAGATTACGCACTGATTTTCAACACACAGTTAAAAACAAACGTGGAGAAGAAAATTACAGGCTGCCCAACTCGCTCCAAAGCGAAGGAACCAAACGAACTTTTGGCATAGAGGCAGCTATCTATGAGGCGATAAAAACGAACGGCATCTTACCAATAGATGAAATAGAATCCTCATTGCATCCCGAACTGGTGGAATTCATCATAGAAAAGTTCTTGAAAGAAAAAAGCAGGAGTCAACTGATAGTAACCTCACATTACGATCCGCTGTTGAATACTGTGGATGATCTTATCAGAAAGGATTCTGTATGGTTTACGGAGAAAGAAAAAGATGGACACACGACGCTATATTCGTTGACAGACTTTAAAGGACTGTCAAAAATTTCTTCATTCCAGAAATCATACAGAAACGGAGTTTTCGGAGCATTACCCAACATTCATGATTAAAGGCATATGGCAAGAAGAACAGCAACCATCAACAAAAAGCCAGAGAGAGCCGTAATCATCGGAGCTGGTATTACAGAGAAATATTATTTTTCTCATTTACAATCTTTGTACAATTTAAAAATCAAGATTCGACCAAGATATTTTGGAAATGAGAATATTTCCACATTGGAGAAGCTTATAAAACAGGTACTTGACAATGAAGGGTTAGCAATTGTGGTGTTTGATGCAGATGTATCATCATGGAATACTACAGAGTCCAAAAGACTTCAAGGCTTGAAGCAGAAATATGACAAGAACAAGCGTGTCATATTATGTGACAGTATGCCTTCCGTCGAATTTTGGTTCTTGATACACTTTATCAACACCAATAAATACTATGGAACGTCAAAAGCCGTAATAAACGAGTTAATAAAGTATATTCCAAAATTCGACAAAACCGAATCTTTTCTTTCATCTTCTAAATGGGTAGAAGAAATGTGTAAAGAAGGCAAATTCGAGAAAGCCTATTCGAGAGCACAGAAACTTGGAATGGATGGGGACTCATACAGCAATCTTTGGAAAGCAATTGAATATTTAGGTGTATTTGCTATTGATAAATAATATGGGAACAGCATTACTGGCACTCTGCTTCTGTGCGTTGTCGCTCGTCCTTGCCTTGTTTGTGGGCATATCGCCCATAAGCGACAAGGCGAAAGTAAGGTTTATGTATGTCGGTGCTGCGCTGTCGTTGATGGCAGTGCCAATGATGAGCCATTATATTGCAGGGCTGAACGACATTGTGGACGAGCTACGCTATCAAGCCGTGCTTGTTTTCATAGTCGTTGTGTGTTGCTATTGCTTCGTCATGGCAAATATGGTGAAGTACAATGTCATGAAGAAAAAGGTGGCGGTGCTTGAAGATACGGTGGAAAAACTCGAGCAGGAACGTGCTACTGCAATGTCGCAAGCCGTGGATGAAGATCAGCAGCACAAAGTGAAAGAAGCACTTGATTGGTTTGCAGCGAAGATGAGCGTGTTCAGCAAAGAAGAACAAGAGGCCATAAACGCCTGTGCCATAGCCTTTGCTGAGCGTGACCAGATGGTAATACATAAAGTCAATATTGCTGTCAATGCCAAATGCAGCCAAGCCGACCTCATGGCGTATGCCAGTTCCGCTTTCTTCAAGATTGGCAAGAAGCGTAAGGATATTGCACGGTTCCTCAGCATTGTATTCGAAGCTTACTTCCCTGGTGGTGAAGGATTCGTTTATAAGAAGATGCCCGGGGCGAAAAGTTAGCTTGATAAGATCAGAGAATAATAGATAAGTTTGCACGAGACAACGATAAAACAAATGCACTAACATTCTTCATAATCTTATTCTTGATAATCTACTGACATTTTGCAAAGTACTGATAATCGATACTTCCCGAAAGCAGAGATTACAAAAAGAAACAAACCAGAAACAAAAAAATCAAAAAACTAAATATAACTAACAAATATGGCTACAGCAAATATAAATGTCAACAAACAAAATGTACTCCAACTGCTCACGAGTGGTCAGGAGATTCCATTTGTTATTCCTGAATATCAACGTCCTTATTCTTGGTCGGACGATGAGATAATTACTCTCTTTGAAGACCTCTGGGAGTTTTCCATTGAACGCACGCATAATGATGGCGCAAAGAATTATTTCTTAGGGTGTGTTGTGTCATACGAGGAGAATGGAGAACGCCAAATCATTGACGGTCAGCAGCGCATAACATCTTTGTTCTTATTACTTCGTGCTGTATTCTCAATGTTAGAGAAAGAGGAAAACAAGACAGACGAGGTAAACAACTTTATTCAGAAAATCAAACCTGCACTCTGGAAAGAGAACGAAATGACAGGTAAGGAAGACCGAAGCAAGATATTGCTAAGGTCTGAGGTTGTTACAGATTCAGGAAACCTTATCCTTCGCAACATTCTCGAAAGTGGCGAAGCTGATAAGAATGCAAAGGACAATTATTCTAAGAACTATAACAAGTTCAAAGAACTGTACATTCAGAAGTCGCAAAGCAGCCCTAACCAGATATACCATTTCGTGCTTGCTTTGCTGAACTATTCTATCCTGTTGCCTATAACAGCGGATGACCAAGAGACGGCACTCACAATCTTCAATACACTGAACAACAGAGGTCTTCCGCTGTCTGATGCCGATATATTCAAGTCATATATCTACAAGAAGCTTGATGATACAGGAAAGAAGGCATTTATCAACAAGTGGAAGAAACTGGAGACTGATGCCGAAAAGGTAAATGAAAGCATACAGTCCCTTTTCTACTATAACATGTTCTATATGCGCGCCAAAGAAAAGGATGACAAATCAACAACTCCTGGTGTTAGAAAGTATTATCTGGATAAGAACAAAAATCGTCTGACTCCAGAGGTAATTGATGACCTGGCTGTAAACCTCCAATTATGGAAAGTCATTAATGGACGTGAGGCTGTTGATGGTGAAGAGTGGAGTCAGAATATGGATATACGTAAGATTCTTGACTGCCTTTCATCATATACTAACGAGTTCTGGAAGTACCCTGTTTCTATATTCTTTATGGAGCATAAGGATAAAGCAAACTTTGAGGAGATATTCTTGAAGTTCCTAAGAAAACTCTATGTAATGCTTTTGACTCGTTACCTTGAAGTACCAACCATTAATGCTGTAAAAGTTGATATTCTGAAACTTAATGTGCAGATTATTAACAACAGTCATCCTGAGTTCTATGCTGGCTTTGAGGAAAAGAAACTTGAAGATGAATATGCTGTAAATGCAGAGAAGGCTCGAACAGACAAGTTGATTATTGCTCCACACAAGAATATGGTAAGAATGTTGCTGAAGGTTCTTGCTTATCAAGAGGATACACAGACAGATCTTCTTCCTGGTTATTGGGAAATAGAGCACATATTCCCACAGACATGGGATTCAAAATATTATACTCTTAACGAAGAGGAAGCAAATGAGAAACTTGAACATCTCGGCAATAAACTGCCTTTAGAAAAGAAACTCAATATCTCCGCAAGCAATAATTACTTCGCAAAGAAAAAGGATAGGTATAAGGATTCAAAGATTGCCATTATCAAGAAACTTGGTGACTCTACCCTTGACGAATGGAACCTAACCAATATTGACACCAACGACACAAAGGTATGTGAGATTATCAAAGGTCTGCTTAAGGCATGGGTAGATGAATATGAGGGAAAGGAAGACTCTCCTAAAACTCCAGAAGCCACTCCAGAAGAGTTAGCAATGATAAAAATGCTCAAAGAAAAAGGACTCATCTAATTATTGAACTATGAGATCATTCATCAGCGAAGACAATATAGAACAGGCGATATGCCCCGTCTATTACTTTCTGAATATGGATGGAAGCGAAATCTTAAACAAAAAGTACAAGTGGTACAATGGCAATACTGTTGTAATACTTGGCGAGAATTACTACAGCGACCAAGTTGTTAATGTCAAGAATCCTCAAAGAGTAGGAACATACAGTTATACCAATAAAAGTGGTATGCCTATGACTGTTCCTGTAATTGATGGAGATATTAACGAATAAAACTTATTCCTATGGACAAAGAAGAAATTAAAAGACGAAGAGCCGCAATAAAGGCAAAATCTGATAGTCTTTGGAAGAACATTGAAGAACATAGCAAAGAAGAAGAGCGTGTTATCAGTGTTCTACAAAATGCTGAGTCTATACTTAAAAGATTAGATAAAACTTTCGAAGAAAGAACATCTATGTCAAAAACTGATGTTTCTATACTGATGTTGGCTACAGCTTTGCAACTTGTTAGAATATACATGCTGCCAAAATTTCAAGAAAAATATCTTGATGAAGATCGACTCGACCACAACGACGGTATTATCAAGGACATGGAAAAAGAAGAAATTGAGGCGTATAAGGAGAAACATAAAAACTGGAAGTCAAAGAAAAGCGAAAAGGGGTATCGTTCTTGGCAAGAGATAGCTTTTACAATAAAAGTGCCTTATGACGCAACACGTCATTCTGGAGAAGGTTTTAATGAAAGAAATATGCATGGTGGTCAACATCGTGTTAAGACACTCGGACACGATCCAATTTTGGGTTGGGTATTTGGCGTGGCTAACATTATCAGTGACACGATAACAATTTGTCCAGAATACAAACTTGGCGAGAAGTCTTTAAGAATTCCTTTTATAGAATCATACGGTGTTGACATGGACTCAAATTTTTGCTGGAAGGAAAGAACAACAAACTGGAGCGTATTCAAAAATACTTTTGAAAGTATAGGCGAAGATAAACACAGGCTCTATGCTGCATTATTTTCGCAGGGTCTTCACCTAGCCTCTGACAAATACACAAAAATGGGACTACCTGTTCCTTTCCTTAGTTTGATTGATTCAGATAAGGCTTATAGCATTTATAAAGATGGGTATGATTATCTAGATTATCTATATGACACTCAAATACTGAGAAGAACACTGAAATCTGCTTCTATGTCAATAATGATAAATATGATAATTGGAGCAATACATAAGTTCTTTTATAACCCAGAAACGGATTTTGACAAGGAACTTTATAATGTTAGAACCCGAAAGATAATTCTGTACTCAAATATGATTGCAACAACTTCTGATGTTGTCCAAACAGCAGTTAGGGCTTATGCAGGAGATGAAAATGCTATCAAGAATTTCGACTTAGGTGGATTTTTGGTTACTGTCTATCGTTTGATTACAGACACCAAATACATTGTGAAGATTAAAGAAGAATTTATATTCAATGAATGGGATAAAATAATAGAATCAAAAAATAATATATTCAACATATGATAGATAAACTTTTAGTTCCTGTATTAGAAGTCACAGGAAAAGTAATTGCCCAAGGCGCGACAACTTTGGGGAAGGCTGTGGTTGAGCACTTTACCAAACACGGTACTAAATACCTAATTGGAGGTGGTGCTGCCGCTGCTGGTGGTGCTGCCTATGCCGTGGGAGAATCTGTTGGTCATTCAAAAGGCAAAAAGGAAGGTATAGCAGAACAAGCAGCTCGAGATGAAAAGAAATTCAATGATATGCATCAACAACATGAGAATGATCGTAAGCGTTGGAACGAAGAGAAACAAGCTTATGAGGATTTGTTGGATGAAGCAGAAAACAAATTATAGTTATGGGATTCAAACGTCTAATAAAGAAAGGATTGCTCGGAGGCGCAGGTGGCATGATAGAAGGGCACATTATTGATGCTATTCAAAAGAAAAAAGAAACTGGCAAATCTTTTAGAGAGTGTTTAAGTGAGTCTGTAAAAGAAACAATCACTGAAGATATGCCAGGAACAAGCCATATTTACCAAATGGGTAAAACCGATGGTCGAAAACAAGGTACAGTTGAACAAGCTCATAGAGATGAAAAAAAGATGCGAAAAATGCAAAAAGATCATGAGCGCGACCGTCAAGAATGGGAAAAGATAGATAAGGAAAAAGATGACCTTATTGATGAAATGGGGAAAAACCTATAATTCATTCTATCAAAATTGACAACAGAATAAGCAGACCCACTGATTTTCAGTAGAAATGCCGATTGTCAGTGGGTTTGTTGTTCCCAAAATGAATTCCACAAGCCATGTTGGGAACATTAGATTACTTCGTCCTGTGGTAGTGAACATCGAGCGAAAGGAAGATAACCAAGCCGAAGACCATACCAAGGACGCAGAAGAACCAAAAGAAATACTACATTTGCGTTCATCGTAGAAAATTTCATTGACCTCACGGATATGCTTCTGCATTTGAGTATTCATCCAGTTGTGTTCGTTGTCGAACATGGTCTGAATCTTCTGCCAGTCGGCATCTGTGACTCTGACTGAAACCTACAACTTGGTGGGGGCTTACTTCAGAACATTGTCAATATGGGTGTTGATGATATCAAACTTACCGTAGATAATGCCGACGGCATTGTTCAAGACAGTCTGAACCGAATTATACTTACGGATAGCAGACTCCAGTTGAAGGGGCATTAATCCAAGTGGTAGCTTTTCAATGTTCTCACTCAACTGCTTTAAATCAGAAATACGGTTTACAAGTCCATCCTCGGCATGCTGAGCCTCCACCTCCTGTTCGATGTCGTTTACAATATCATCAAAGCCAGTTTTTCATTCTCTGTTCTTGCTTTTCTTGAAGCATAGCTATTGTTGTTTATCTGTGGGAACCACGATGTCGTGGCTTTGGCTTGCATATGGAGTGTGTCATCTAGACACAGCGGTGTGCAACCTTCCAGCCATCTTCGTCATCCTTCTTGTCACAGCCAGATTCAAGAGATGAGCCACCACCGCCACACGATTTAGACATAGCGGTTGCTGCATCTCTGTTGTCAGCAAACAGCAGCAGGACAACAAAAGCAATAGCCTCAATCATTGCTATATCATTGATATTTTAGCACATATATGTGACAAACAATATCTCCTCAACTGCGCGTTATCATACGCCAAGAATATCGTCAGAAATACAGACACTGCAAGGAGGCACGCCATGCAAATAACCAGAAACTGACGAAAGTGCTTACTTCGATACATTCTCTTTATCCAATACCAGGGATACGACAGAAAGATGAAGCGTGGCAAGGCTTTTATGGTTTGCGGTATGGGTGGTTGCTCTATTGTATTGGATTTCTTTGTTTGCATAAGTTCCATCATTGCTGCATATCGCTTTTCCGTCAGTTGGATATTGCGATTTATAGTCTCTGCGTTTTTATTGCAGTTAGCTGTGACGGTGTTATACATATTGGCAAGTTCCGTAAAGAAGCCAACAATCTTATCCACATATTTCTCATCATCATAAAGGCGAGACTGCAAAGCCACATCTACGGCTTGAGATATAAGCTCAGTCAATTTGTCTTCATCAAAATTTTGTGATGGCGTTGATGTTTCAGGGTTATTACGTTGCAGTTCTTTCGCAATTCTTTGTGGCAATGCTTGAATATCAGCACGGAGACTGCTGAGGTTTGCTGCGATGATATCTTCTTTCATTATCTTCTGCGTTTTGAAGGTTTATACTTTGTTTGCTGTTGAAGTTTCCACTTGTCCTTATCCTCATCTTTGTCACGCCAACCTTGACTATTGGTAGGACCACCGCCGCATTCCGTAGCCTGGACATGAGGCTGAAAGATCAATTCTTCCAATGCCTGACCGAAGAATACACATAAGTTAGAATAGCTGAGAGACGAGTCTAAACGGGAGCCAGCACTATGCGTTTCGTCTAAGGAAAATGACAATCCTACGACTTTATCTGTCAACTTATTGGATGTCGTCTGCACCCCTATATGCCGTTTGGATAGTTCTGCCATGAAACTTTCCCAGTTATTAGACGCTTGTCGTGCATCCAATACGGCAGCTTTGAGTTGCGCTTTCTTCATTTGCTGCGGACGCAAGCGATTCAAGTTCTGTTCTTTGCTGTTCTTTCGAGCGATGTACAGACCATATTCCTCTGTCAAAGCTCTACAGATGCGAGCACTGCGATAACGCTCATTTCTATCAGAGAGAACATTTCCGTCATTGTCTACAATGTTATAAACAATGTGACAATGTGGATGCTTGGTGTCGTGATGGCGGGCTATGATAAACTGCGTATTGACGATTCCCATCCGCTTCAACCATTCCTTTGCAATCTCTGCCATAAGAGCGTCACCCTCTTCATTGTCAGGAAAACGCTCTGCGTCTCGCGGAGAAAACGAGAGTGCTATATGCTTTACTGGTTTCTTGCGATTGGGACGCATGGCAGCTTGAACATAAAAGCTGTCAGCAATAGTCTTGTTGTCCATTATGCATACCCCTTCGTGAGCCAACAGATTGGCTCGCTTGGTTTGGCTCTTGTCATTATGGGCATAGTTGACGAGGCCGTCAAAGTCTACCCTATTCATTATCTTAGCTATCATGACGCATAGGCTTTATTTGATTAATAATATTGCTGATTGCAGCAATGATATGCAGGCATTGCTCCTTTACGGCATCAAAACCGTCAATGTGCATCTGGTGTGCAATCTGATTTACATTGTTTGCAATACCCGACAAATCCCGAATCTGCTTTGCCAATTCAGGAGAAATCGTTTCTCTTATATGGTTGTCCATTGCTGTCTGATGGCAATACTCGCTGACGGACAATCCAGCCTTTGATGCCTTGGATAGAATGTAG
>OLXM01000384.1_pt1 | contig 9961 bp, 8 predicted proteins | sample 1673361 | NCBI WGS metagenome assembly OLXM01 (sample SAMEA103958109, study PRJEB25191) | human gut metagenome | biome: human-associated habitat [ENVO:00009003]; feature: intestine environment [ENVO:2100002]; material: feces | place: Germany | collected 2013/2015
CCACGGCCGTGGTGGTGTTGAGGTCGTGGAAGCTCGGCAGGCAGTGCATGAAGATGGCATTCGGCGCGGCCTTGGCCATGGCGGCGGCGTTCACCTGATAGGGGCTCAGCAGCTTGATGCGCTCGCCCCAGAGATCTGCCGACTCGCCCATGGACACCCAGATGTCGGTGTAGACAACCGTGGTGCCGGCCAGGCCCTCGTCCAGGTCCTCGGTCAGCGTGATGGTGCAGCCGTTCTCGGCGGCAATCTCGCGGCACTGCTCCACGAGCGCGGCGTCGGGCATCTGCTCGGCCGGGCCGCAGGCGCAGAAGTCGATGCCGAGCTTGGCGCACACCACCATGAGCGAGTTGCCCACGTTGTTGCCCGCATCGCCCATGAACGTGAGCTTGTTGCCCGCGAGCTTGCCGGTGTGCTCGCGCACGGTGAGCATGTCGGCGATCATCTGCGTGGGGTGGAACTCCGTGGTGAGGCCGTTCCACACGGGCACGCCGGCGTTGGCGGCGAGGTCCTCCACGATCGACTGCGCAAAGCCGCGGTACTCGATGCCGTCATACATGCGCCCAAGCACGCGCGCCGTGTCCTCGATGGACTCCTTCTTGCCCATCTGCGAGCTCTTGGGGTCCAGGTAGGTGACGCCCATGCCCAAATCCATCGCGCCCACCTCGAAGCTGCAGCGCGTGCGGGTGGACGTCTTCTCGAACAGCAGCACGACGTTCTTGCCGTGCAGCCAGTCGTGCGCCTCGCCGGCCTTCTTCATGGCCTTGAGCTCGGCGGCGAGGTCAATGAGATAGAGGATCTCGTCCGTGGAGTAGTCGAGCAGCTTCAGGAAGTTGCGGCCGGAGAGGTCGACGCCCTTGGCCGCGTACGTCTCGTCTGCCTTCGTGTGGTTCATGGTGTCCCCTCTCACGGCGCCAATCGATCGGCGCCCGTTGCGTGTGTTGTTCGATGCTTCTCTTATTCAGATTCTTGCATAAACTATCGCGGAATCTAATATTTTGTGATTATAGACACACTCTCTACGCGATACAAGCAAGAAGACGAGAGCGCGTGCCCCGCGGGCGCCACCAGGCCGCTCCTACATCGCATCCCTCACGAAGGGCATGCTCATGCAGCGAGGGCCGCCGCGACCGCGGGAGAGCTCGGAGCTGGGCAGCACGACAAGCTCGAGGCCCGCCTTGGCAAGCGCCTCGTTCGTGGCGGTGTTGCGCTGGTAGACGCAAATGCGCCCGGGCGCTATCGCAAGCGTGTTGGAGCCGTCGTTCCACTGCTCGCGCGCCGCGGCGATCGGGTCTCCACCGCCACAGCGGATGAGCCGCACGGCGTCGAGCCCCAGGATGCGCGCGAGCACGCGGTCAAGCGGCTCGACGATCTCCTCGACGGCCAGCTCCCCCGGACGCGCGCCGGCCGTGATGCGGAACACCTGTAGCGTGCCGAGAATGGCCGGGTGCACGGTGAACGTGTCCACGTCGATCTGCGTGAGCACGGTGTCCAGGTGCATGAACGCGCGGCTCTCCGGGATGCGCAGCGCATAGAGCTGCTCGACGGGGCACTCCTCGTCCCAGATCATGCGGCTTGCCATGGCGTCGATGGCCGCGGCCTCCGTGCGCTGCGAGATGCCCACGCAGATGGTGCGCTCGCCCAGCACGAGGACGTCGCCACCCTCCACGTGATAGGCAAGGTCGCGGTCGTACCACAGCGGCACGTCGCGGTACTCGGGGTGGCACGCAAACAGGAAGCGGCCGTAGATGGTCTCGCGACGGCGCGTGGCCTGATACATCCGGTTGAGGTTGACGCCCGGCCCCACCACGCAGAACGGGTCCCTCGTGAAGTAGAGGTTGGGCATGGGGTCCACGATGAGCTCGGTGTCAGGCTCGGCCGCGTCCCCGAGCGCCGCCACGAGCGTGGATGCGGAGCCCGCGCGGGCAGACGTTGCCGCCACCACGCCGGTGCCGGCAACGTAGCGGCTGCCAAGCGGCAGCTCCAGCTCGTGGCGCGTGACGCCCGCCATGGTCTTGAGCACGAGCTCGTAGGGGTCGCGGATGGAGTCGAGAAGCTCACGGATGGCGGCGAGGGCCACGTTGTCGTGCACGCCGCACTCGGTGAGGTACTGGCTCGTGAACTCCGCACGGGCCCCCGGAACGGCCTCGAGGGCCTCGGCCACGAGGCGCTCGAGGTAGAGAACCTCCACGCCCTCGCGGCGCAGCAGCGCGGCAAAGCGGTCGTGCTCGGCCTGCGCCACCTCGAGGAAGGGGATGTCATCAAACAGAAGGCGCCCCAGGTCTGCCGGCATGAGGTTGAGCAGCTCGTTGCCGGGCCTGTGCAGGCAGACGCGGCGCAGGCGGCCAATCTCGCTCGTGACGCTGAGCGGGGAGCTGGGCGCGGGCGCTTGAGTGGGCGATTGGGCGGGCGCGGGCGCGCCCGGAATCGAGGGCGTGCCCGGCATCGAGGGCGACGCCATGCTAGCGCTCCCCCAGCTGGGCGGCGATGTCCTCGTCGAGCTCTCGCAGCTCGGCGGGAACGCTGCCCAGCTCACAGAGAAACGCGCCCGAGACGGCCGTGGCCTGGCCGCGGCGCACGGCGGCAAGCGCGGCGTCACCGCGTGCCTCGTAGGCGTCGGCCACGCGCAGCAGCGCATAGCAGACGTAGGACGCGAGCGAGTCCGCGATGCCGGAGAGCTCCATCATCGTCACGAGCGAGCTCGCGTCCAGCGAGAGCGCCGTGGCCCCGTCCAGGTCGAGCAGCTCGCCAATGGCCTGCTCGAGGTCCGCGATGGCCTCCGGGTCCTGGTCGAGCAGCGCGCTTCGCAGACGCCTCGTGAGCGCCTCGACAAAGCGCCGCGTCATCTCGGTGATGTAATCGCGCTGAAGCATGGGCAACTCCATACGTTTTGCGACGGGCGCGTCACCGGCCAGCCTGCAGGTGACGCGCCCATTCATTTCTATGCCTGCTCAATTCTATACGTTACGAGCACACGTTTATGCACCAAGCGGCAAAGCGGGCCGAGCGAAACACCGCAAGGGCGCCAAACGGGACCAAACGAACCCGTCCCCTTTGGTCCGTCATGCGCATGCGGGCGGGGTGACGCCCAGGTGCTCGAACGCGGCGAGCGTGGCCTGGCGTCCCTGCGGCGTGCGCACGATGAGCCCGCGCTGCAGCAGGTAGGGCTCGTAGACGTCCTCGATGGTCGAGGGGTCCTCGCCCACCGAGCTCGCTATGGTGGAGAGGCCCACGGCCCTGCCGCGAAACGTCACCGCGAGCGCCTGGAGGATCTTCGTGTCCATCCAGTCCAGGCCCAGCTCGTCTATCTCGAAGAAGCTCATGGCCTCGGCCGCCACCTCGCAGGTGATGGCGCCCCCCGCACGCACCTGGGCGTAGTCCCTCACACGCTTGAGCAGACGGTTTGCCAGGCGAGGCGTGCCTCGGCTGCGGCTTGCGATCTCAAGCGCGGAGTCATGGTCTATCGAGACGCCCAGGATGCCCGCCGAGCGCTCCACGATCTGCGCGAGCTCCTCCACCGAGTAGTAGTCGAGCCTGAACGAGATGCCAAAGCGGTCGCGCAGCGGCCCCGTGAGGAGCCCCGTGCGCGTCGTGGCGCCCACGAGCGTGAAGCGCGGCACGTCAAGGCGGATGGAGCGCGCCGCCGGCCCCTTGCCGATGACGATGTCGAGGAAGAAGTCCTCCATCGCCGGGTAGAGGACCTCCTCGATGTTGTGGTTGAGGCGGTGGATCTCATCGATGAACAGGACGTCGCCGGCCTCGAGGTTGGTGAGGATGGCCGCGAGGTCTCCCGTGCGCTCGATGGCCGGACCGCTCGTGGTGTGGATCTTCGAGCCCATCTCGTTGGCCACGACGGTGGCGAGCGTCGTCTTGCCCAGGCCCGGCGGGCCCGAGAAGATCACGTGGTCAAGCGGCTCGTGGCGGCTCTTCGCGGCCTCGATGAGCACGCGCAGGTTCTGACGCACGCGCTGCTGTCCGCAGTACTCGTCGAGCGTCTGCGGGCGCAGGTTGCGGTCAATCTCGAGGTCATCGGCCGTGAGCTGCGCGGTGACGCTGCGCGGGGCGCCAGGCTCGTGCGTGCGCGCGGCCGGAGCGCCGAACAGGTCCTGCGAGGGGTCTGCCTCCCACATCTACGACCTCCTCCCCAGGCGCTTGAGCGCGTACTCGAGCGCCGCCTTCGTGGTCGTGGCGCCGGCGTCCTCGTGACCATCGAGCGCAAGCGTTGCCTCCTCGCCCGTGAAGCCCATGGCGAGCAGCGCGGCCATGACGTCGTCCTCCACGCCAGACCCGGCGGCAGGCGCCGTGGCCACGATACCTCCGCGGGCCGGCAGCGACGCGGCCGTGGCCAGGCTCAGCAGCGTGGGGTCCTTGGCAAACACGCTCTCCAGCTCGAGCAGAAGGCGGCTCGCGAGCTTCTTGCCCACGCCCGGGACCGTGGCCATCATCCCGGCGTCCTCTGCCGCCACCACGCCCGCGAGCTGGGCGGGCGTGAACGTGGACAGCACGGAGAGCGCGAGCTTGGGGCCCACGCCGGAGATGGCGCACAGTCGGTCGAACAGCGAGCGCTCCTCGCGCGTGGAGAAGCCAAAGAGCGTCATGGAGTCCTCGCGCACGATGAGGCGGGCAAGCAGCGTGACGCCGGGCGTGCCCACCTCGGGAAGCGAGCCGGCCGTGACGGCCGAGACGCCCAGCTCGTAGCCCACGCCGCCCACGTCGAGCACCACATGGCTTGCCGTGAGCTCCACGAGCGTTCCTGTCAGTTGGACGATCATGCGTCCACTCTCCTGTCATGTTCCGTCGAGGCGGTGAGCCCCGAGCGCGTCCTTGCGAGCGTGCGCGCGGCCGCCCCGCCCTGGGCCGCCGACATCGCGAACGTGCGGCTCAGGTTTGCGTGGCACACGGCCGCCGCGAGGGCGTCCGCGCAGTGGTCTGGCTTTGGGTCGTGGTCAAGGGCGAGGACGTTGCGCACCATGTAGGTGACCTGGCGCTTGTCGGCCGCACCCGTGCCCACGACGGCCTGCTTGATCTGCATGGGCGTGTAGCTGGCAACCTCCACCCCGCACTGGGAGCACGCCACGAGCGCCGCCCCCCTCGCGTGGGCCGTGAGGATGGCCGAGCGCGTGTTCTGGCCAAAGAAGATGTCCTCGATGGCCACGCTGCCCGGCTCGTAGCGGCTGATGGCCTGCTCGACCTGGGCACAGATCTGGCCGAGGCGCTCGTGGAGCGGCTCGTCTGCCTCCGTGTGGATGCAGCCGTATGCCCGCGCGCGGGCAACCGAGCCGCGCGTCTCGATGACGCCCCAGCCCGTGTTTGCCAGGCCCGGGTCTATGCCCAAGACGATCATGCGCGCTCCCCTCGCCCTCCTCGGCAACCGAACATAGGTTCTAGTTTAGCACGACGCGCGGGGCGCCACGCCGAGGACGCGCACCAGGGGCGCCGTCCTTGCTCGCAGCCGCAGTCGCTAGTTGTCGGAGAACATGCCGCCGGGCCACGTGCCGCCCTGCTCGCCGCGCAGGCGACGGCCGTCGGAGAGCTCCTTGAGGTATCCCATGAGCTCCGAGATGCGCGGGGCCATCTGGCCCGCGGTCTCGGGAGAGATGGAGAAGGACACGGGCATGCCGGACGCGGGCACCTGCGCGCCCGTGGCGGCGGACGCCTTCTGCGCGGGCCTCATCGGTCGCTGGCGCGGCTGGGAGATGACGTCTGCCACGGACGAGACGAGGCGGCTCGCGGCGGCCTCGTCGGCCGGGCGGTCCTTCCACGCGTCCATCGCCGGCCGTTGGGCCTCGCCAAGCGAGCGCGCCGAGACCACGGGATAGGCCGGGCCCTGGCGGCGCCACGCCTCGAGCGCGCGGAGCCGCTCGAGCACGAGGGCAACGCCCTGCTCGCCCAACCTCGAGCCGGCAAGCTCGCCCACGCCGGCGCCGCGCTCGATGCGCAGCAGCAGCAGGGCGTCGAGCTCGGAGAGGCGCAGCTCGTCGGTCTGGGCGGTCTGCTCGAGCCCCAGGCCCGTGGGCACGCGGAGCCTGGCAAGGCACCCGGCGGGGATGACGGGCGACACCGCGTTGCGCTTGCGCGCGGCCGCCGCCACGTCGGAGCGATACACGTCGCCAAACGGCGCGAACGCGCAGGCGCGCACGACGGGAGTCGCGGCGAGCGCGCCCGTGCCCACCGCAAGCATCGTCTTGTCGGCGCACGACAGCGCAAGCAGCTCGCCCGCCGCCGCAAGCGTGCCCAGGCGCGTCTCGACGAGAGAGGACACGACGCCCTCCTCGCCGTCGCCGCCCAGGGCCTCGGCCGCGGCCTCGAGCCCCCTCGCGGACAGCTCGTCGACGTCGCGGATGCGCAGGTTGCGCACAAGCTCGCGGGCGTCTGCCAGGGCGTCTTCCTCGGCCCAGACGAGCGCATGGACCCGCAGCGGGCCCACGGCGTCCACGGCCACGGCCGCGGTGGCGGCGCTCGCAAGCGAGCCGTCCACGACGAGCGCCACGCCCGACAGGCCGCGCTTGTTCACCTGGTCTCGCACGGAGGTCGCGGCGCTGCGCCACAGGAGCGTGGCACGGTCGTACGCGGGCGGCGCAACCGGCTCGGCAAGCGGGCCCTCGGATCGCACGTCGACGTCGCAGACGAGCAGCTCCTCGCCAAACGACGAGGCCGCGGCCGCAAGCTCGCCCCACGGGGCCATGACGAAGCTCCCGCCGCAGTAGACCATGTCCTCGTAGGCCCCCGAGGCGCTGGCCACGGCGAGCCATGCGTCGGCATCGGCCGCCTCGGGCACGAAGCAGCCGTCCGAGACGGCGGGCGCCAGGCTCGTCGTCTCGTCGTCGGTGTCGTAGCCGTCCACGGGCATGAGGCAGATGACGTCGGCGTCGAGGTCGCCGGCGCAGAAGGCGTCGAGGTCGCCGAGCGAGAGGGCCACGCCCACATGGGCGCCGCCCACCTCTATGACGGCAGGGTCGATGAGCCGCGCGGCCTGGCCGCCCGCATCCCCCAGGCGGGCGTCCGCGTCAAGGCGCTCGCGGATGCCTCGCGCCACGGCGTCGACGCTGCCGGGGCCGATGGCGTCGAGCATGCTCGTGAGCGAGATGGGCACGGCCGCGCCGTCGCGGATATAGGCCACGTCATAGGTGGGCACGCCGGTGATGTTGGACGTGTAGGGCACGAGCGCGGGCACGCCGATCTGCTCGGCCAGTGCCCCCAGGGCGCGCGTGGCATCGAGGAGGTAGGCCTCGTTGGCGGCAAGGCCCATCGGGTCCGGGCCCATGAGCACGGGCGCGCCGAACACGAGCAGGTCCGCGCCGAGCTCCTCGGCACGGCGGCCATAGGCGGCCATGGAGCTCACCGTGGCGTCGAACGCGCCCGGCGTCGAGTTCATCTGGGCGATGGCGATCTTCATGTGGCAAGCCTTTCGGGAGAACCAATCGCTTCGGTCGCAGGCTATCCTACCCCCGCGGGGCCGCGAGCAGCCGCACGCCGTGCTCGGTGTCCCGAACGTGCGTGCACGCGGGCTCGCGCAGCGCGAGCGCCGCCGCAAGCAGGTCTCCCGCGCAAGACGAGAGGTGCAGGGCCGCCGCAATGGCCCCAAGCAGCGGAAACCCGAGCGCACACGGCACCGCGAGAAGCACCGCGCTCAAGACGGTCGCGGGTCCCAGCAGCACCACGACAAAGCGGCCGCGCACCAGCACGAGGCCGGGACAGCCCGCGTACAGCATGCCGGCGGCATGCCCGTAGCTCACGCGGACGCCCGGCCCTCCCATGAGGCGAAACAGCGCGCCGTGGATGAGCTCGTGGGCGGGCAGCGCGGCCAGGCTCACGACGACGAGCGCGGCGAGCCACGCCGCGACGCCACCGCCGAGGAGCGCGTCCGCCTCGGTAACGCCCGGAAGGGCGCCCAGGGCCACGAGCAGCGCGATGGGCGCGGCACCGCCCGCAAGCAGCGCCGCGCTCCAGGCCGCGAGCCGGCCGCGCAGCACCCCGTCCGCGAGAAAGTCAATGTCGAGCAGGGTCCTCATCGCGCGTGGCCCGGCGCCGGCGCGGCAACGTCAAGGCGAATCTCGTAGAGGTTCGTCCAGCCCGTGAGGTCGAGCCCCTCGTAGGGAAACCACACCGGCCGGTGCAGCGTGAAGCCCAGCTCGCGGTAGAGGCGGTTGGAGAGGCTCTGCGGCGAGGTGTTGATGCGCAGCGCCCGGCAGCCGCGCGTGATTCCCTCGCGCGCGTAGGCCGCGAGCAGCGCCGTTGCCACGCCGCGACCGCGGGCGGCGGGGTCGGTCGCAAGCAGGTGGCACGTGAGCATCTCGCCAGGGTCAAGCGGCTCCCAGTCCGCCTCGACGCCAGGCAGGCCAAAGTCGCCGTCGAGCGACATCGCGCCAAGCACGGGCGCGCCCGGTCGCTCGCCTCCGCGCTCGAGGGCCACCCACGCGGTGCCCTCGCGCAGGCGGCGGCTCACGTCGTCGGGCAGCGGCCAGAAGCCACGGCGCCAGCCGCACGTCTCGCGGCCGGGGACGTCGCAGGCGTCGAGCAGGTGGCCATACATTGCCTGGATGGCGGGCTCGTCGGCAGCCACGGCGCGGCGCACGACGATGTCCTCGGGACCCGGCGCCACGTGCGCCCCCGCGGCGTCGACGCTCACGAGCGGGTTGTAGCGGCGGCGCGGCTCATGGGCGCGGATGTGCGCGAGGAGCTCCGCGGTGGCGTTGGCGGTCGCGCGCTCGGGCAGCGGTGCCACGCTGAGGGCGCGGGCGGGGGCCTTCTGCGCGATGGCGCCCGCAAGCGGGCCGGCAAGATGCGCCTGCGTGACGCCCAGGCGGCTCATGGCCTCGAGCGCGCCCGCGGCACCCGGGACCTCGCCTCCCACGGTGACGACGCTGCGGCCGCTGTCGAGCAGGGCGAACACGAGCTCGCCCGCGTCTTGCCCGGAGACGCCCGCGAGGACAACGGGCGCCGGCTCGTAGGTGACGCCGAACGGCGTGCCGGGCTCATCGGCCACGCCCTCGGGCGCCCAGACGGCCGCGGCCAGCGGCGCCGCCCCCGGCACATCGATGGTTTCCTCGCACGTTGGAGCCCTCATGCCGCCTCCCCTGCCGGCCGCCCTGTCTTTCTCGCCCAGCATAGCCGAAGCGAAGGCGCCATTCGCGGGCAGAGCCCATCCGTTTGCCGACTGGACGCGGGGCGCGGGCGCGGGTCGTAGGGCCACGAACTCGGCTGTCAGGTTCCTGTTGGGCGGAGTCGGGATTCTCGTCAGGTCCATGTGCGACCATCCGACGCAGCCAAAACCGCGGAGGCCGCCATGCACGCTCCCCTGATCTTGTCGCACGAGACGGCGCTGCTCTACCACCGCGCCACCCGCCTCGCCCAGGCGCGTGGACGCGAGCTGAGGTTAGGCGACGCCCACGCAAGTGCCCCGGCACACGCACGAACGATCGCACGTCAGCTTGGCCTCGTCACCCCGTTAGACGTCATCGGAACGTCATCGCGGTCAAAGTCCCTGAGCGTGCATGCGGCACGAGGCGGAATTCCGAGCAGCCAGCTCGCACCCATCGCGGCAGACGTCCTCGCCTGCTCTCCGCAACTCGCCCTTTGCCAGATTGCCGGATCATGTGGCTCCACGGCTCTCGGCCTCTACGCATTTGAGGCTACGGGCACCTTTGCAATAGACAAGGGCGCACAGGCCGGGTTCGAGAACGACCTCGCGCCCCTCACCAGCACGTCTGAGATTCTCGAATGCCTTGGGCAGCTCGAGCATGGCGCGGACAGCCGGTGGGTGCGCGAGCTCAGACGCCTTCTCGGCTATCTCTCGGACGGTGCTGCCTCACCCGCCGAGGCAAAGCTGGCGCTCGCCATTGGCTCCCCTCGCTCGATGGGAGGGCAGGTACTGCCAAGACCCGAGCTAAACATCGATATCCCGCTCGGCCGCAAGCTCGCCATGCTCACGGACAAGCAAGGCGTGAGGCCAGACCTCCTCTGG
>OLXM01000392.1_pt1 | contig 9910 bp, 12 predicted proteins | sample 1673361 | NCBI WGS metagenome assembly OLXM01 (sample SAMEA103958109, study PRJEB25191) | human gut metagenome | biome: human-associated habitat [ENVO:00009003]; feature: intestine environment [ENVO:2100002]; material: feces | place: Germany | collected 2013/2015
CTTCTTTTCCCCAATCGTGCCGATTTTGAAACGGTAGTCCTTTTTCTGGGAAGCAATCGCCCCGGTGTAGACGGGATTCATCAAAAGGTCTTTGATAACGGAGAAGTCCCACATATACCGCCCGTTTTCCGGGTCTTTCTTTTCCCATTTGGTGCGGGTATTGCGAAGCCCCCGTTCCCGGTTCCACCATGTGGGGCAGGGGATTTTTTCTTCCTCCAGCCGTCTGCGGATATAGTTCGGACCATGACCGTTCAGGGCATATCCGAAAATCAGCCGCACAATCGGGGCGGTTTCCTCGTCAATGAGCAGATGGTTTTTGTCCTCCGGGTCTTTCCGATACCCAAACGGGGCAAGACACCCGGTAAACTGTCCTTTCTGCGCTTTCAGAAGATAAGAGGAATGGACTTTCTTGGAAATATCCTTGCTGTACATCTCGTTCAGGATATTCTTGAACGGGGCAATATCGTTGTTATCCCGCAGGGTGTCGATACCGTCATTCATGGCGATATAGCGGACACCGTTTCTTGGGAAAAAGTCCTCAATCAAATGCCCGGTTTGCAGATAGTTACGCCCCAGTCGGCTGAGGTCTTTCGTGATGACAAGGTTGATTTGCCTGCGCTCAATGGCTCTCAACATTCTCTGTAAATCAGGACGCTCCATATTAAGACCTGTGAAGCCATCGTCCTGATAGACTGCCACAACCTCCCATCCCTGCTTTTCGCAGTATTTTTCCAGCATATCACGCTGGTTTGCGATACTGGCACTTTCGCCTTGCAGGTCATCGTCCTTTGACAGCCTGCAATAGACCGCTGCACGATAGCCCCCGGCAAGTGCCGAACCGATTGTTCTGTATTCCATTTCGTTCATCATAGCCATTTACCCACACAATCCAGACGGTATCTGGCTCTTTTGAACCTCATCTTCATTATAGCTTATATCTTTCTTTTTAGCAAGATATTCTTTTGTATTTGTCTTTCCGTATTTCTGGGAAATCAGGCTGACGAACACATCAGTGGCGTCCAGTTCCCCGTCAAACACCGTTGTAACATGAATCTCTGTTTTGTTTTTTGCCATAGGCCGTTATCCTCCATACATGAAAATAGCCAGACAGAGGGTGTCGGCAACGAAGTCCGGCAACGGGCTTCAAAAGACCTTGCAAACAATCTCAATCTGGCGATGGTTACTATTTATACTTTTCTTTTATTTTTCTGTTGTTTTGGTTGTTATAAGGGAGAAAAGCCCGGAAATAAGGGATTTTCCCCGGCAACCGGCTCGGCAACGGGATAGCAACAGGGGGTGCAACGGGCTGTCATTTTCAGAACGGAAGCTCCATCTGTTCTGTGACCTCCACAAAACCGTCCATCGTTTTTTCAGACGGGTTGCCGGAGTCCGTTGCCGGGTTTTCACGCTCCCAGCCCTTTTGTCTGCCATATTCGGAAAACATTCTTGGGTTCGGGAAGTACCGCCAGCCGGTAATGCACTGGTTCATAATCTCGTTGATTTCCCGGATTTCCCATTGCTTCGGCTCGTCAAAGGCATGGTTCAAGGCTTCCTTGTAGAGCTGCTTGGAGCAGACCATGCTCCCGGTGTACTTATCAAGATACGCCTGTATCATCCCGGCTTTGGTGTCCTCCGGCATAAAATCCCGCTGGTGTTCTTTGAGATACCGCTGCATGGCGGGGCTGAAAGCCAGCTTGAACCTGCCGCTTCGGTAAATCTCCATCGCTTCTGCCCACATCTGCTCGATATAGGCTCTGGAAGCGGCTTCGTCCTCCAAAATGTGAACCTCGGCTTGCTCCGGGTACACCATGACGGGGATAAAGCGGCGGTTGCCGGAACGGTCAAGGGGCAGGAAGTCAAGGGCATTGGAAGTGCCGCCAAACACGCACTGACGGGGGCGGTCTGCCGGGTGGGTTTCATAGGGTATCTTGTAAACCTCTTTCTGCCGGCTTAAAAATGACTTGATTTCCTCAATGCTCTTGGCGTTGGCGGTTGCCATCATTTCCGACATTTCGATAATCCAGTGACCTTGCAGCTTGCGGTACACATTGTCATCGTCCAGCTTCCGCAAATCATCGGAGAACCACTCGTCCCGGACTGCCAGCAGACGGAAGAAGGTGGACTTGCCAGCCCCCTGACCGCCTACCAGACAGAGCATGATTTCAAACTTGCACCCCGGCTGAAAGGCTCGTGAGATTGCACCCAGCAGGAACAGCTTCAACGCTTCATAGGTGTAATCGTCTGCGTCAGCCCCCAGAAAGTGCCGCAGACAGAAACGGATTCGTTCTGTCCCGTCCCACACAAGGGCACTTAGGTAGTCCCGGATGGGATGGTACTTGTTTTCATTCGCCACAATCCCGATGGCGTTATCAATCTTTTTCTCATTGGTAAGCCCGTAGGTTTCTTCCAGATAGAGAAGCAGATACTTCATGTCCGTATCGTTCAGGGCGGTGCTTTCCCTGTGAAAGCCGATGGGCTTTATGATGTCCTTGCGGTCAGTTAGGATGTTGTATGCGATAGCCCCGGAAAGCAGCGGGTCACGCTGGAATACGGTCAGGCAGTTCCGTATGCTCTGACGGACACCGCCTTTCTCGGTGGTTTCCAGCCCCGCCTTGATTTCCTCAATGCTCTGGGGCGGCTGCATGGCGTTCATGGTGTTTTTTAGTTCTTGCTGCGTCTGCGGCTGCAAGCTCTGCCATTCGCTGTTCAAGCTGTATCACATCCTTTCCGTAGTCCGTAATCAAAGCCGCTTTTTCCTCTGTCTCCCCGAACAGCAGCACATCCAGCAGATATTCCACATGGGCTTGCTTCTGTAAGGCTTCCACAAACCGGGGATGAAAGGCTTCCTCCGGGGAGTGCGGGGCGTAGTCCGTTCTCCATGCCATAAGCAAGTGAAGATAATCGGCAAGAATACGGAAGCAGCGGTTCTTTGCTTCCTGAAACTGTTCCTCCGGGGATTTCTGCCGGGGCTTGGGCTTTTTTGCCTTTCCCGGCGGTTTCCAGTCCTCATAGGAAAGCCCGAAGTCCTGTGCCAGCTGTACGGCGGCTTCTTTCTTTCCCAGCCCATACAGGGCGGCGGCAAAATCAATCACATCCCCATCCGCACCGCAGCCGAAGCAGTGGTAACGCCGATCCAGCTTCATGCTTGGGGTTTTATCGTTATGGAACGGGCAGCAAGCCATCCCGTTCCGACCTACATGGATTCCATAATGCTCCGCAGCCTGTCTTGTTGTGACGGACTGCTTCACAGCTTCAAATACATTCAAATCTATCCCTCCTTGAAAATAAGAAAAGCACCTGACATTCTCTGATTGAAAATGGCAAGTGCCTGTTAAAGTTCCATATCCTGTTGTCTGTGTTTCGCCTGTGCCGGGGCGGTTCTTTGTGCTTTTTTCTCGTCTGCCTTATCCTGCAAGACTTCCTTGATGGGCTGCTTCTTGGGCGGCTCTTTGCTTTCCTCTGTGCCGGGTGTGGCTTTCCGTACCCAGTAGCGGATGTCCCGCAGCTTCTTCAAATCCTCCTGTACCTCGGTCAGCGGTGTTTTCAGGGCTGCAATTTCTTCCAGAAGCGTTTCCTGCTCCTCTTGCAGCTCCTTTTGGGTACTGTCCTTATCGTCCGGGTGCTTGGCAAGGTAGGCGGCGGCTTTCGCATACCGGGCAACCTCCGGGTGTTCCTGTTTGAATTTCTCCTTTGTTTTCTTAAAAAATATCTTCTGGTACTTCTCATAGACAGGCTTACATTCCTTGCAGTCTGTCCGGCTGGCAAGAATCCCGTCAATCACTTTGCTGCGGGCTTCCTTTGGCTTCATCTGATTGCGGTAATCTGCGGCTGATTTCCCGGAAGATTCCAGAAATGCTTCTAAGTCCTCCACAGTGGAAAGCCCCTTTTGCCGGAGATAGGACAGGGCTTCGCTGACTGCCTTTAAGTCCTGTGAAGTCCCCCGGTTCTGTCCAGCCCTTGTCCAGTCCTTCCGTTCTTCCTTTCGTATCTCCATATACTTCATCAGCAGATTGGGAAGAAGTGTCGCTTCCTCCGCCGCTTTTTGTGCAAGCAGCTCTTTCCGTTTTTCTCCCAGCTCGGTAATCCAGCCTTTGAGGTTTTGGATAAGCTGCCGGATGGACTTCATCAGGCGGTTGGCGGCTCTGATTTCCCGGTTCAGGTTTCCGATATTCGTCTGGATACCACGCTTTTCCATCTGCCGGACAGCAGCCCCCTCATGGACAGTGGGGACAATATCAAGCCCCTGTCTGGCATAGGAACGCAAGTCCACACGCTCCGGACGGTCATTGGCTTCCAGATAGCGGTTCTGGATGACCTCCCATTCATGCCGCCAGATTTCGCAATACTTCTGGTCGTTCCAATCCACCGTATCCTCCTTGTGGCTTTTCCATCTGCCGGACGGAAGTTTTATCCGTTCCCCGTTTTCGTCAAGGTCATAAACCTTGCGGCTCTTGGGAAGCCATTTTCCATGTTCGTCCATTGCCCTCATAGTGAGCATGACATGGGCGTGGGGATTGTGTCCCGGCGGATGGGGGTCATGGATTGCAAAATCAGCAATCATGCCTTTGGAAACAAACTGCTGCTCACAAAACTCCCGGACAAGGACAGCATACTGGTCGGGCGGTATCTCTCTGGGGATGGTAAGCACCCACCGCCTTGCAAGCTGGGAGTTCCATTGCTTTTCCACCGCTTCGGCGGCGTTCCATAAGGTATTGCGTTCTGCATATTTCTGTGGGGCATTTGCCGGGAGCAGGATTTCATTGTGGACGATACCACGCTTTTCCGGGTAGTGCTTCACTTGCTGGTCGTATTCACAGAACAGCTTTTCGCCGCTTTGGTAAGCAGCGGCGGCAACCGCAGACTGCCGCTGGCTGCGCTGAACAATCGTGATTTCGTTGTGTGGACAGGGCATTTCGTGTCCCTCCTTTCGGTAATTGGTGGATGGGGTGGCGTTTTACCACCTCATTTGGGGCAGAAAAAAAGCAGGAGACCTTTTCAGATTTCCTGCTCGGTGGTGCCGCCGGTGGGCGGCTGGTATTCAGTTTTGAAAGTTCGGGTCAGGGTGGCCCGATGATGAAATAAAATATCTGCATGAAGATTATTCAACTTCTTTTAGTAATTCTTCAACAGAAATACCGTAAAGTTTTGCAAGTGCAAAAAGATTTGATGTGGAAGGGTCGGATGTTCCATTTTCCCATTTTGAAACAGCCTGCCTGCTAACACCAATCGTTTCAGCAACAAATTCCTGCGTCATTTTGCACTGTGTTCTGTGTACTTTGAGTGCTTCACCCAACGATTTCCTCACTACGGATTTTTCCTGCCGTACATCTTTTGAATGGATATATTTGAGTAATGCACGAACAATAAGGGTAAGCAAACCAACAAAGATACATAAGAAAATTATTCCAACGATTATCATAAATACGGTTACTTTCATTTGACCACCTCCTAATGTTGCTGTTGGCTTCATTTCTCTGTACGGATATATTTAAGCAATGCACGAATAACAAGGATAAGCAAGCCGACAAAGATACATGAGAAAACTATTCCGACTACAATCATAATGACGTTAACTAACATTTGGATGACCTCCTTTCTTTGTTGGCTTTATTCTATCTGAATTACCGTGTTGCTACCACCAACTATCAAGCAATTATCAGTTGCATATCGGTTGCACAATGATAGCGTTCTGTTTTTTGACCTTATTATACTAAATTACCGTAGATAAGGATAGCTCGACTGATAAAACTTGCTGGACGGGAACAGCTTGCAGCGCAAGGTGTTTCCGGGCGGCAAGTCCACAAAAGGGTAGCTGGCGGCAGCCAGCGCAGGGGAAGCGTAGCGTCCCCTGTATGATTTGGAGCAGACCATGACTGCGGAAAATCACAGCCCTCCGGCGAGGAGCCTTCGGAGAACGCAATGCACCAACCTCTGGGTGGTGTATAATTGCGCCCTTAGTAAACTAAGGGGTTTCCGGCTTCTCCCGTTCCAGCAGTTTTTTCAATAGTTCCTGCGTGTCCTGCCTGTGAAAAATGAGTTTCAACAACAGCATGACATCATCATCTGTCAGGCGTTCCGGCTCTTGCAGAAAACTTTCCAGCATACCGCCACGAGTACAGAGCCGGTGCGTCCGTTCCTTTCGGGTAAGCTGCTTCAACTGGTGCTGCAATGCCTTTTCATCATTGATGGCTTTCCGCAGTTTCTTTTCGCTTTTCTCCAGCTCCCGGTTGAGCTTTTCCAGCTTTGAGGTATCAGGCAAGGGCAGCGTCCTCCTTTCCCGGTATCAGCACATAAATCCTGTTTGGTTCTCCAACGCCCTGACGCACCCGCATGATAAGTCCGGCGGTTTCCAGTTCATTCAGAGAACGCTTGACCGTCATGGGGCTGCGGGACAGGACTGCGGCAATGGCTGTGACAGGGAAGCAGACAAACAGGATTCCGTTCTCGTCCTCCTGCCCTTTGGATAGCATAGCGTCCAGCATCCGGCAGTACATGACCTTTGCGGTGCTGCTGACTGGAAATCCTGTCAACGCTCTGGGAAATGGCATACAGGGCGGCAATGGTGTGTCTATCGTCATAAATTCAAAATTCATTCGGTGTGTTCCTCCTTTTTCTTTGCTCGTTTGGATAAATAACGGGGGCAGTCAATCACAACCGCCCGGAAGCTCTGCTTGCACCCATGCTGGCATTTCCGGCATAATTCGTTGTAAGTGACACGCCCCCGGTCATTGAGGTAAAAGGAAAGCTCATGCTTCCTCTTTTTGCTCATTCTCGGCATATTGCGCTTCCTCCCGTTTTAGTGTATGGTTTCGGGGCGATTTTCGGCAAAATTACGGTCATAGAGCCGCTTAAAATCTCCCGAAGTATCAGCGATAGGGTAGACTATCCCCCTATCAGATTGTCGTGTTTCGGTATCATTTCGGTGTCAGTTCGCCAGTTCTCCCCGGTGTCGTTCCTCCCCTGAATCTCACAGCGGCGTATCGCTCCCTTTGGTACGCTCGTTTCGGTCAGGGTTCCTCCATATCCCTGCCAAAAGTCATGGCGCTACATCGCCGGGGAAGCATATCCCACACAGGCTGGTCATTCGATTGGAATAATCCATCGATGAACTACCTGTATCATAGAACATTTTTGTGCCCTGTGCCGTATGTCCACAAAGTAGGAATTAAGGGTAAAAATCAGAAATTTCCACGATTGCGGAATTGATATGGTATAATCAATTCAACGGTTATAAATGTCGTCAGAAGGAGGAACTGCTTCAATGAACGGAGCTACTACAATACAGGAACGGCTAAAAGATTTACGATTAAACAAAGGATTAAAACTGGAAGAACTGGCAGAGCAAACGGGTATTTCAAAATCGGCTCTTGGCAGTTATGAAAAAGATGACTATAAGGAAATCAATCATGGCAACCTTATCCTGCTGGCAGATTTTTATGGGGTGTCCCTCGATTATCTCTTTTGCCGGACAGAGAACCGGGCGGAGATCAACACGCCATTAAGGGAGCTGCATTTGAGTGATGAGATGGTAGCACTTCTGAAAAGCGGTCGGATTAACAACCGTCTGCTCTGCGAACTTGCCACCCATAAGGACTTTATCAAGTTTCTTGCGGACATTGAGATTTATGTGGATGGGATTGCCACCATGCAGATTCAAAACCTCAACGCCCTTGTCGATACCGTCCGGCATGAAATCATTGAACGGTATCGCCCCGGCGAAGATGACCCCCATTTGAAAGTGTTGCAAGCCGCCCATATCAGCGATGATGAATATTTCAGCCACATGGTTCTGGATGACCTCAATCTCATTATCCGGGACATTCGGGAAGCTCACAAAAAGGACAGTGAGAGTGCGCCCCAGACCACCGTTGCCGATGAACTGAAAGAAAATCTGGAAGCGGTCGAAAATTTCAAGGGCAGTCGGGATGAAAAGCTCGTTGTCCTTTACTGCAAGCAGCTTGGTATCAACTATAAAAATCTGTCAGACGAAGAATTTCGCTGGCTGATTCGGATTCTCAAAAAATCAAAGAAAATGGGAACGCCTATCAGCCAGAGGAAAAAACGGTAAAGAAAAACCGCTGTTGCATGGTTTGTTGGATTCCATGTAGCAGCGGTTTGTGCTGTGGTTATTATTTCATTCGTTTTCTTAATATTCGGCGATAATTTGTTTCTCCCTTTGGTGCGTCCTGTATAATTTCCAACACACCATCTTCAAGCATTTTATCAATGCGATTGGAAATCCATACATCACTAATTCCAAGTTGATATTTTCCTAAAACATTACCTATGACAATAGCCATTTTGAATTGCTCTGGCTGTTCCGCAATTTCACGAAGAATGAAACTATCATATATATCTTCTGAAACGCTTTGCAATTTACCATTTAACATTGCACGCAAAGGTGCATTTTCATTTTGAAGTTGATTCCATTTCATAGCACAAGCTGAAAGAAATACAGGATTAGCTTTCTCTTGTAGAGTTATATAGTTTCCCCATTCGCCAGGAGAGACCTCGCCCCATGCTATTTTGGATGTCATAGTATTTTCTTTTCCATATTCCCATGTAGGTAACTTAACCAAATAAATTGTTGTCTGGCAGTTTAATGGTTGAAGTTGTTTCATAAGCCAATACATACCACAAAGCTCATCTGGATTATAGCTATACCAAATGCGAATTTCTTCCCCAGCTACATATCGTTCAATCACTGAGGTCAATGTAGTTTTAATTTTCTGTATTTTTTCTTCAACCTGATAATCTAAATCCTCTACAAAGCAGACAGACAGCATTTTCTTGAAAATATTTTTCCGCTGTTCGCCAATTCCATTATCAGAAATATCTCCCACACTAAGAGCCATATCAAAACAATAAACATCACTGCTCTTGCCTCCCAATGGAATAGCATTCTCCCAAGCAATGCGTTCTTGTTCCTGTGCTTGAAGCTGTGCCTTTTTCATTTCATCTGAAGATGGAACACTCCCGTCTTCGTGCCTCATAAATATTGAAACAGCACTTCCTCTATACTTTCCCTTGCCGTAAGTTTGGGCAATTTTCAAACTTCCACAGGCACTTTCACCAAATACAATTTCAATCATCTTATATACCTCCGATTTAATTGCTCCCGTTATGAATAAATCATCTCATACAAAACAGTTTCGCCAGTTATTTCTTTTATTGCTTGTTCAATTTCCCCTTGAATATTTAATTTGGTGGGTTGCTTTTGCCATCCACCAAATTTTTTACCATCATATTCTATTATTAGCTTTATATTTCTCATTTTTTCCTCGATAATTTGAATTTCTTTTTTTCTTCTACTTTTGGCACTAAGTTCTTTATTAAAATTTGTTTTAATGCATCTTCTTTTACATCAGCTATTAATGTTCCGTTTTTAGCTACTGAAATTTTTCCAGTTTCTTCTGATACAACTATAACTATTGCATCTGATTCTTTTGAAATTCCTATTGCTGATCTGTGTCTTGTACCAAGCTTTTTAGATATATTCTTATCATTTGCAAGTGGTAGCATACATGCTGCTGCTTTTATTTTATTTTCACTTATAATTACTGCCCCATCGTGTAATGGTGTTTTTGGATTAAATATATTAACTAATAATTGAGGTGATATTTCTCCATTTATTAAGATTCCTGTATCTGCAATGTCTTGCAACTTTATATCTCTTTCTATTACAATTAATGCACCGGTTTTCTTTTTAGCAAGTTCTGTTGCTGCAATTACTACTTTGTATATATTCTCTTTAGTTTTTGTCCTTATATCTTTATCTATTCCAAAAAATCTAGTCAATTTGCTAGTTCCGCAATTGTTCTAATGCACGTCTTAATTCTGGTTGGAATATTATTATTAAAAATATTACACCATAAGTCATAAATGATGTTAAAATATAATTTAATATTCT